>Ga0315904_10000181_pt1 | contig 103800 bp, 97 predicted proteins | sample LakEriMetagenome_6_FD_203529 | JGI IMG/M metagenome (GOLD analysis project Ga0315904, IMG submission 203529) | Freshwater fungal communities from buoy surface, Lake Erie, Ohio, United States - Buoy 12 MA120 | ecosystem: Environmental > Aquatic > Freshwater > Lake | place: USA: Lake Erie, Ohio...
TTAACGAGTCAGTAACCACTGTTATGAACGATATCGTACATCTTCATGATCGTATATTGCTGCCAATAATAGTTGCAATATCAGTTTTTGTACTTTTTTTATTACTCTACTCTATTTTTAAATTTAGAGCTTCAAAAAATCCAATACCTTCAAAAACTTCTCACAATACTTTTATAGAAGTTATGTGGACAGTTATCCCTTGTTTAATTTTAATAGTGATTGCAGTTCCATCATTCAGATTATTATATAAACAAGATATTATACCTAAAGCCGATGTAACGATTAAAGCTATAGGCTACCAATGGTATTGGGGGTATGAATATCCAGATCAAAATATTGCATTTGATGCGAACATGGTTGAGACAAAAAATTTAAAACCTAATCAGCCAAGACTTCTTGAAACTGACAACCATGTAGTTGTTCCAGTTAATAAAGTCGTTAAAGTTTTAATAACCGCAAATGATGTGTTGCATGCTTGGGCAGTTCCATCCTTTGGGGTTAAAAGAGATGCCGTTCCAGGAAGAATTAATGAAACTTGGTTTAAAGCTGAAAAAGAAGGAGTGTATTATGGTCAATGTTCAGAGTTATGTGGATCTAGACATGCATTCATGCCAATCACTGTAAGAGTGGTTTCTGACAAACAATATAATGAATGGTTAAAAGAAGCTAAAATTAAGTTTGCAAAATATCCTGAGAACAATCTCGTTGTGGAAAATTTAATTAAGGAAAAAAAATAAATGGCTAATTCAAATTCTGAACATTCCCATTATCCTGGTTTTTGGACTAGATGGTTGTTTTCAACAAATCATAAAGACATAGGAACTTTATATTTAATTTTTGCAATTATAGCAGGAATTATTGGCACAGCTTTTTCAGTTCTAATGAGAATGGAACTTATGTATCCAGGCGATGGAATTCTAAGAGGTGACTATCACCTTTATAATGTTTTAGTAACAGGACACGGTTTAATCATGGTTTTCTTTATGGTGATGCCTGCAATGATTGGAGGATTTGGAAATTGGTTTGTTCCTTTAATGATTGGTGCTCCAGACATGGCTTTTCCTAGAATGAACAACGTTTCTTTCTGGTTATTACCTGCCGCATTCATTTTATTAATTGCATCTATTTTTGTTGAAGGTCCACCAGGCGGATCAGGTGTTGGTGGCGGTTGGACGATCTACCCCCCGTTATCATCAAAGGCTGGTCAACCTGGTCCTGCCATGGATCTTGCAATATTAAGTTTGCACCTTGCAGGAGCATCTTCAATTCTTGGAGCTATAAATTTCATTACAACTATTTTCAATATGAGAGCACCAGGAATGACAATGCATAAAATGCCTTTATTTGCTTGGTCTATTCTTGTAACTGCTTTTTTATTATTGTTATCTTTGCCAGTGCTTGCAGGCGCAATTACAATGTTATTAACGGATAGAAATTTTGGCACTGCTTTCTTTGAACCTAAGGGTGGAGGAGATCCGGTTTTATTTCAGCATTTATTTTGGTTTTTTGGACACCCGGAAGTTTACATTATGATCTTGCCAGGATTTGGCATGGTAAGTCACATCATCTCAACTTTTTCAAAAAAACCGATTTTTGGTTACTTAGGAATGGCTTATGCAATGGTATCTATTGGCGTTGTAGGTTTTGTGGTTTGGGCTCATCACATGTACACCGTTGGAATGGGCGTTGATACGAAGGCATACTTTGTTTTTGCAACCATGATTATTGCAGTTCCTACAGGCATCAAAGTCTTCTCATGGATAGCTACCATGTGGGGAGGGTCCATTACTATGAAAACCCCGATGCTTTGGGCGGTAGGTTTTATATTTTTATTTACTGTGGGTGGAGTTACAGGAGTAGTTTTAGCAAACGCGGGAGTAGATACAGCTTTTCATGACACATATTATGTCGTTGCTCATTTTCATTACGTGCTTTCTCTTGGAGCGGTATTTTCAATATTTGCAGGATTTTATTATTGGTTTGGAAAAATGTCAGGATATGAATATTCAGAATTTTTAGGAAAAATTCATTTTTGGTTAACGTTTATAGGAGTTAATTTAATTTTCTTTCCTCAGCATTTTTTAGGATTAGCAGGAATGCCAAGAAGATATGCAGATTACCCAGATGCTTATGCAGGTTGGAATTATATTTCTTCTGTAGGCTCGTACATTTCAGCTTTTGGAGTGTTAGTATTTTTAGTTTTAGTAGCCCATGCATTTATAAGAGGAAAAAGAGTAGCTGATAATCAATGGGGAGAAGGAGCAACAACGCTAGAATGGACTTTGAGTTCGCCACCACCATTCCATCAGTTTAATGAACTTCCGAAAATTAAGTAATTAAACAAATGTATAAAACAGCTTCTATCAATTATCAAAAAACTAAAAATATTTTACAAGTTAAAAATTTTTATAATTTGATGAAGCCAAGAGTCATGTCTCTTGTAGTATTTACTGCTCTCGTTGGTTTAGTTATTTCAAAAAACCAAATTGATCTTGTAAGTTCTGTCTTAGCTTTATTTTTTGTTGCAGCTGGAGCCGGCGCAGCTGGAGCATTAAATATGTGGTATGACTCAGAAATAGACGCAATAATGTCACGAACATGTTTAAGGCCAATTCCTCTTGGTAAAATTTCAAATAACCAAGCATTGTATTTTGGAATTTTTTTAACTTTAGTATCTGTTATCGGCTTATATTTTGTTTCAAATATTTTATCTGCTTCAATCTTAGCTCTAACTATCGGCTTTTATATTTTTGTTTATACAATTTGGTTAAAAAGAAGAAGCGTTCAAAATATTGTGATAGGTGGGGCAGCAGGAGCATTCCCCCCGGTTATCGGTTGGACTATTTCAAATAATAGTTTGTCAATCGAACCTATAGTTTTATTTTTAATTATATTTTTTTGGACACCATCTCATTTTTGGTCTTTGTCTCTTTATAAATCGGATGACTATAAAAAAGCAGATATTCCAATGCTTCCAGTTGTATCCGGAGTGGAATTTACAAAGAAAAATATTTTTATTTATGCATTAATATTATTTCCGATCACAATACTTCCTTTTTATTTTAATTTTGCTGGTTTGATTTATTTAATTCCAGCCTTGATTTTAGGACTAACTTATATTTTTTTAACTTATCAATTATTAAAAGCTAAAAATAAGATAAATGAAGAGAAATACTCAAAAAAAATATTTGCATTTTCTATTCTATACTTATTTTTAATTTTCAGTTTATTATTAATTGAAAGTTTTTTTAAAATTTTTTAATGAAAAAAAATTATATTACTGCTGTTATATTAATATTACTAGTAATCTTCTTTTTTGTTTTTTCAGTTTATAACATGGGAATTTATACTAGACCTTTATGAGTGAAAAAGTTAAAAATAATATAAACCCGATTTATTTAGTTCTTATATTTTTTATAATGCTTGGTCTCTCTTATGCTTCAGTTCCTCTTTATGAATTATTTTGTAAGGTCACTGGATTTGGAGGTACTCCAAAGACTTCTAAACAAGCTCCAAATGTTGTTATTGATCATAATATCGTCACTCGTTTTGATACTAATGTATCTAAGGGTTTGTTTTGGGAGTTTAAAGCAGAAAAAAATAAAGAAAATATTAAGGTAGGACAAGTTTCTACGATTAAATTTACTGTTAAAAATTTAGGCAATGAAACTTCGACTGCAGTTTCCACTTTTAATGTTGTGCCAGATAGTGCTGGTAAGTATTTTAATAAAATTAGCTGTTTCTGTTTTGAACAACAAACTTTAAAACCAAAAGAGTCGATGGATTTTGTTATGGCATATTTTATTGATCCCAAAATAGTTGAAGATTTATCCTCAAAAGAAATCAAAGATATCACTTTGTCTTATACTTTTTTTGATGTAGCTAATTATAAAAAGGTAAATAACTAATGTCAGACACTCATAAAAAAGGTCACGATTATCATTTGGTGGACCCAAGTGTTTGGCCCATAGCGATATCTTTTTCAGCTTTAGTTTTAGCAATTGGTGCCGTTTATTTTATGCACTCGAAATCTTTGTGGTTACTTCTTATTGGATTGGCTCTAACACTTTATTGTATGTTTATGTGGTTTAGGGATGTGGTCATAGAGGGTGAACATAAAGGCGATCATACTCCGGTGGTTCAAATCGGTCTCAGGTACGGCATGACACTCTTTATAATTTCAGAGGTAATGTTTTTTGTTGCCTGGTTTTGGGCTTATTTTGACTCCAGTCTATTTCCCGATGCAGTGATAGGTGGTGTTTGGCCGCCAAAAGATATTAAGACCTTAGATCCCTGGCATATACCATTAATTAATACTTTAATATTACTTTTATCAGGAACCACAGTAACTTGGGCGCATCACTCTTTATTAGAGAATGATAGAAAAGGACTATTGAATGGATTGTTGTTAACTGTAATTTTAGGACTTATTTTTACTTCTTTTCAGGCTTATGAATATTTTGTTGCTGACTTTAAATTAAGTTCTGGAATTTACGGTGCAACTTTTTATATGGCGACGGGATTTCATGGCTTTCACGTGCTTGTAGGCACAATATTCCTAGCAGTTTGTTATTTTAGGGCAAAAGCTGGACATTATAAACCTGATCATCATTTCGGATTTGAAGCTGCAGCTTGGTATTGGCACTTTGTTGATGTGGTATGGCTATTTTTATTTGCCTCAATATATATTTGGGGAAGCTAATAGTTACTTTTGTTTAAAATTAAATCTTTAGATATTTTTTTTATATTTTTCGTATTAGTAATTTTTTCATTGGGAACTTGGCAAATTTTAAGATTAAATTCAAAAAAAAATTTAATTTCTCAATTAGAAGTAAATTTAAAAAAAAATTCTACATCTTTTAATAAAGATATAAATAAAGAGTATACTAAAGTTAAATTTAAAAAAAATAAATCAAATCCCGCAATTTTTTTATATCAACTTAAAAAAGGGGAGATAGGTTTTAAAGTTATCGTACCCTATGACATTGATAATTCCTCTGTAGTTTTGATAGACAAAGGCTGGGTTAGAAAAAAAAATATTAATTTAATTAAAAATACTTCATTTAAGGATGATCTTATTGAAGGATACACAAAAAAAATAACACCAGTAAATTTATTCACACCAAAAAACAGTTTTACCGAGGACTTTGTTTATTCAATCGATATTGAATATTTAAAAAAAACCTTAAATAAGGATATTTATCCTTTATTAATTATTCAAACCTCCCCAAATAACAAAGATATTATTTCTAACGATTATGAAATTCATATAACAAATAATCATTTGCAATATGCTATAACTTGGTATGGCTTGGCCTTATTTACTATAATTTTTTTTTTATATTATAAGAGAAGATCGCAATGAAATATATTAGTACAAGAGATAATAAAAAAACTTATAATTTTATTGATACTTTTTTAAATGGCCTTGCTCATGATGGTGGATTGTATATTCCCAGGATAATTCCTAGATTATCAAATGATACTCTAAAAAAATTTTCTAAATTAAATTATAATAATTTAGCCTATGAAATTATTAAAATTTATACAGATAATACTTTTTCAAAAAAAGAGTTAAAAAAAATCATAAAAAACTCTTATAAAAAATTTGATAGCAAAAATGTGGTAAAATTTTCTAGAGTAAAAAAATTTAATTTAATAGAACTATATCATGGACCTACATTAGCTTTTAAGGATATTGCTATGCAAGTTATAGGTAATATGTATGAAACCATCCTTTCAAAAAATAGAAAAAAAATTAATCTTGTAACTGCAACATCAGGAGATACCGGGGCCGCAGCTATAGATGCTGTAAAAAATAAAAAAAATTTAAGAATTTTTGTTTTACATCCTAAAGGCAAAGTTTCTGTAACGCAGAGAAAACTTATGACTACAGTTAATTCTAAAAATGTTTTTAATATTGCTGTTAAAGGGTCATTTGATGATTGTCAGAGATTAGTTAAATCAATGTTTAATGACCGCAGCTTTAGGCAATCTATTAATATGTCAGGAGTTAATTCTATAAATTGGGCGAGAATTGTCGTTCAAATAGTTTATTATTTTTATTCGCACTTCCAATTATCTAAAAAAAATAAGAAAAGTGTTTTCTCAGTGCCGACAGGAAACTTTGGCGACATCTATGCTGGTTATATTGCTTACAAGATGGGACTGCCTATATCCAAATTAATTATCGCAACAAATGAAAACGACCTTTTGCATAAATTTTTAATGAATGGAATTTATAAGCCCTCAAAAGTAAGATTTAGTATTTCCCCAAGCATGGATATACAAGTTGCAAGTAATTTTGAAAGACTAATTTCTTCTTATTATAATAATAATTCAAAAAAAATATCTAAATTAATGATGGAACTTAATAGTAAGGGTTTTTATAAAGTTGATAAAAATATTTTAAAAAATATTAAAAATATTTTTTATTCAAATTCTATAAATGCAAAAAATACGAAAAAAACTATTAAATCAGTATACGAATATAATAACAAAATATTAGATCCTCATTCCTCAGTTGGATTAAAGGCTTTAGAGAACTACTACTTAAATAATGATAAAAAATCAGAAAACTTATTTTGTTTAGAAACTGCCCATCCTGCAAAATTTGGAGAAACTGTTTATAAAATATTAAGAAAAAATCCTAAACTACCGATTGAGATAAGTAAAAATATTAAAAAAAAAGAATTTTATAAAGTAATGCCGAACAATTTAGCTAAAATTAAAAATTACATTTTAACTAATCGTTTGCACTAGCGGCTTTCCTTGCAAGTATATCAACTTTATTATTGTATTCGTTAATCGAATGAGCCTTAACCCATTCCCAGGAAATTTGCTTTTTATTAATAAGGCTGTCCAATTTTGTCCAAAGATCTTTATTTTTAACATCTTTTTTATTTGCATTTTTCCAATTATTATTTTTCCAATTATTTATCCATTTTTCAATACCGTCTTTAAGATATTTAGAGTCAGTGTAGATTTTAATTTTTTCACTTTCCTTAGTTTTTAACAAAGCATTAATAGCTGCAGTTAATTCCATTCTATTATTTGTGGAGTTTTTTTCAGAACCAAATATTATTTCCTCTTGATTATTCTTAATAATTACAGCCGCCCATCCTCCTTTACCAGGATTACCAAGACAAGAACCATCTGTGTAAACTATTGTCTCGGTCATTAAATAAAATATTCGTTAAAATTTTTAATAGATGAATGAAACTCAATTTTTTTAAAATATTCAAATGGATCTTTAATTTTAACATCTGCTTTATTATCAGTATTATAAAAATCATATAGTCTTGTTAAAAAAAATCTCATAGCAGCCCCCATACATAGAATAGGTAAATATTTTTTTTCATCATTACTTAATATTCTTATTGATGAATAACCATCTATAAGATTTTTAGCTTTAGTCATGTTAAAGGTAGAATTGTTATCAAAGCATATAGAGTTAAAGCAAATTGCAATCTCATATGCAAAAAAATCATTACAAGCGAAATAAAAATCTATTATCCCAGAAACTTTATTAGTAGTAAAAAATATATTGTCCGGGAATAAGTCTGCATGAATAATTCCTTGTGGCAAATTTTTAGGCCAATTGTTTTCTAAAAAAGATAAGTAATCTTTAGTTTTTTTTATAGTAGTTTCATCTAAATCTATTTTTTCTTTTATAGTTTTTTCAAAAATACTTTTCCAATTTTCAATAGATAAATTATTTTTTCTACTAAGTTTAAGTTGTTTAGTTAATTCATGTAATTGAGCGGCAATTTTACCAATTTGAAAGCAGTCTTCGCTAGTTATCTTATTCTTTGATTTTCCACTTAAAAAAGTTACTAGAGCTGCATTTTTATTTTTAATTTTATTAATTTTTTCATTATTTTTATTAGCAATAGGTTTTGGGCAAGGAAATCTTTTTTCGGATAAAATAGATAGTAGTTTTATGAAGAATGGTAAATCATTTTCAGCAACTCTTTTTTCATAAATAGTAAGAATATAGTCCTGCTCTGATGTTCTAATAAAATAATTAGTATTTTCTACTCCTTCAGTTATCCCTTTGTAGTCTTTAAAATTATAAATATTGTATTGTTGTAAGAAATTTGAAATTTCTTGTGGCTCTAATTTAGTATAAACGGCCATTATTTTATTAGCATTGTAGGAAGTTTGAAGGAAACTTTTTCAACCGAAGTAATTACTTCTTCAACTCTAATATTTATAATACTTTTTATTTCTTTAATTAAATTTTCAACTAATATTTCAGGAGCTGAAGCGCCTGATGTGACACCTATATTGTTAGAATTTTTAATTTTTTCAATTGGTAATTTTTGATCTGAGTGCATTAAAATACTTTCTTTACAGCCAAATTTTTTTGCAACTTCTACTAATCTTTGTGAATTAGAAGAGCTTCTACTCCCAATGATTAGAAATAAATCACATTTTTTTGCAATTTTTTTAACAGCTTCTTGTCGATTTGTAGTTGCGTAGCAAATATCACTTTTTATTGGCTCTTTTATTGAAGGATATTTTTTTTTTAATACTGATATGATTTCTAAAGTATCATCCAATGAAAGTGTAGTTTGGGTGATATAGGCAAATTTATTATTGTTAATTTTAGGAGAATAATTTTCTACATCTGTCTTATTTTCAATTAGTGAAATAAATTTTTCATCTATTTGTCCCATAGTCCCAATTACCTCTGGATGATTTCTATGGCCGATGAAAATAATGTTAAACTCTTCTTTAGCTAATGCTTCTGCTTCTCTATGAACCTTAGTCACTAATGGACAAGTAGCATCTATATAAATAATGTTATTTAATTTTGCCTCATCAATTACTTTTTTAGGAACTCCGTGGGCTGAAAATATCACAGGTCTAGATTTATTTTTAATTTCAGAAAGTTCCTCAATAAATATAGCTCCCTGTGATCTTAGATTTTCAACAACAAATTTATTATGAACTATTTCATGTCTTACATAAACCGGGGAACCAAATTTATTAATTGTTTTTTTTACTATTTCAACCGCTCTATCTACACCAGCGCAAAATCCTCTTGGACTTGCTAGAAAGACATTTACAATTTTTTGTTCCATAGGAATTTTAAAGTATTGTTTTTATATTATATGAGGAGGCTCTTGTAGAGCCCAAACAATAAATAAATAGCTTCTAAAGATTAATATTTAACAACTGTAGTCTTTTGCAAATTAAAATAAGTTAAGATACAATTCATCCATATCCAATATGGAAGAAAAAAATACTAAAGTTAATAATCCGCTTAAAGTTCACTTACAAAAAGGAAAAGATTATTATTGGTGCGTTTGCGGATTGTCTAAAGACAAAACTTTCTGTGATGGTTCTCACAAAAGTACAAATCTGGCTCCCCTGAAATTTTCAGTACAAGAAGATAAATATTATTTTTTATGTGGTTGCAAAAAAACTAATAAAAGGCCCTTTTGCGATGGGACTCATTCAAAAAGTTAAGAAGCTTTAGTATTAGTCAAATTAATAAAAATCTTTTCTAAATTTTTTTGGTTAATTACTTTCATTTTTTCATCGTTTGCAGAGTTTGATATTATTTTTTTTACTGCTTCTAGAGCAATTTTATTGGAAATATTCTGCATATCCTTAATTGCTTTTACTTTCATCTGATCTAATTTTTGTTCTAATGATTTTTTTTTATTAAGAATTAATTGCTCAAATTTATTCTCTGACTCTTGAATAAAAATTTCAGTTTCTTTTTTTTCACTATTTAAAATTTGACTTTTCTCCATGTGAGCATCCTCTATCTTTTTTTTATATTTTTTGAGTAATTGCTCACTTTCATTTTTTAAATTTTTTGCATTATCTATTTCTGATTTAATTTCATTAATTTTATTATCTAGTAAATTATTAATTACTTGAGGTATTTTTTTATAAACAATTATTAAACAAAAAATTACAAAGGATATAGCTACCCAAAATGTGGCATCAAACATATTGTGATTTTTTTTCTTTGTTAGATATTTCCATAATTACTGCATTAAGACTGCTATTATTTGGAGCTGTTCCAGTAATTTTTTCAATTAATTCTTTAGAAAAATCCCCAGCTATGCTTTGAATATTTTCTAATGCTTTTTTCTTAAAATTATTTACTTCCTCTTCAGCTTTTAGTGTTTCAGAATTTAAAAAGTTTTCAAATTCTTTCCTTTTTATAGAAATTTTATCATTTAAATCACTTTTAAGTTTTGCAGATATTTTTTTTGACTCAATTTTGGCTTCAGTAATTATTAGATTGTATTCATCTTCTAATTTTTGGATTTGATTTTTACAAACCTCTGCTTCTTCTAATAATGATTTAATAAAATTAGTTCTTGTATCAATTAATGCAAATAATTTAGGACTAAAAAATTTTTGAATTAAAAAATATAGCAATGCAAAAACTATTGTAAGCCATACAATTTGGGATAACCAAAACTCCGGATTAAGTTGTGGCATACCTTCCTTAGCAAATGCTATTTCGTGGAAAAATAGCAAAAAGACTATAGTGCCTAAATTTATTTTCACGATTGCTTATTATTAATTTAATTTTAATAATTAAAATGCAAAAAGTATTAAAAGTGCAATAACTAAAGCAAATAAACCTATAGCTTCTGTAAGAGCAAATCCCAATAATAAAGTCGGAAATTGCTTTTGTGCCGCTGAAGGATTTCTAATCGCTGCAGATAAGTAATTACCAAATATTGTACCCATCCCAACGCCTACTCCAGCCAAAGCTATTGCCGCTAATCCAGCTCCTATCATTTTTGCTGCCGCTAGTTCCATTTTTTTTCTCCTTTTTTGTTAGTTGTTTAATGATGCATATTTAAAGCATCATTTAAGTAAATACACGATAAAACTGCAAAAACATAAGCTTGTAAAAAAGCAACTAATATTTCTAAAGCTGTTAAAGCAACAGAAAAACTTAAAGGTAACCAACCCCCAACAATACCTAGACTTACAACAAATCCCCCAAAAACTTTAAGCATTGTGTGTCCAGCAAGCATATTTGCAAACAAACGAACTGATAGACTTACAGGTCTACTTAAAAAGGATATAATTTCAATTGCAACTATTATGGGAAATAAAAAAATAGGCACTCCTGATGGGGCAAATATTTTTAAAAAACCAACTCCATTTTTTATAAAGCCAATAATTGTTACTCCAACAAATATTACAATCGCAAGAAAAAATGTGATAATTATTTGACTTGTAACTGTGAAGGCGTATGGCAAGAGACCAACCATATTTAAAGTTAGAATAAATAAGAAAATAGTTAAGATAAATGGAAAATAAGGTCTAGCATTTGGACCAGCTGTTTCATTAATCATTTTAGAGATAAAATTGAATACTAATTCATTAAGTAATTGGATCTTACTAGGAACTATATTTACTTTTCTAGTTCCAACTATAAAAAAAATAATAATTAATATTGAACTAATTAGCATAAAAAGACTTGAGTTTGTGAATGAAAGATCTGTTCCGTTCAAAGATAGGTGTGGGCCTATTCTATGAACTTCAAACTGTTGCATTGGATTAGTTGCCATAAATTTAGCCTTTATTAATCATTTTTGCAGATCGCACAACATTAAATATTCCCGCCGCAACACCAACTATAAATAGAATTATTATGAAAATTGGCTTAGTTCCTAACCATTTATCTAAGTAATAACCAATAAAAGTTGCGACAAAAACTGCCGCCACAAGTTCGGTGCTTATCCTAAGAGCGAGTCCTACTGTATTGTTATTATTTTTAGATAAATTAACTTTGCTTTTATTTTTAGTTAATTCAATTTTTTTTTTAAGATTGTCAAATTCTGACATCTATTTTTAAGCTACCATCTCTTCGGCTTTTTCAAGATCAACAGCAACTAATTGACTAACACCTCTCTCAGCCATTGTTACTCCATACAATCTATTCATTCTAGACATTGTCAAAGCATGGTGGGTGATAACTATGAATTTTGTTTCGGTAATTTTGGTTAGCTCCTCTATTAACGAACAGAATCTTGTAACGTTTGCATCATCCAAAGGAGCATCTACCTCATCCAAAATACAGATAGGAGCAGGATTAATTAAGAATACAGCAAATATTAAAGCCATAGCAGTTAAGGCTTGCTCACCACCTGACAATAAAGTTATTGATTGTAATTTTTTTCCAGGCGGACTAACTAAAAGTTCTAAACCAGCTTCTAAAGGGTCGTCAGATTCTATTAATTCAAGTCTAGCATTTCCACCTCCAAATAATTTCGTATACACATCATTAAATTTGCGACCAACTTTATCATAGGCATCAATGAGTTTTTCTCTTCCTTTTTGATTTAATTCGTTAATACTAGACTTTAATTTTAATATTCCAGCCATAAGATCTTTTCTATCTTCCATCATTTTGTTTATTTGATTTTCAAGATTTTTAGTTTCATCATCTGCTCTTAAATTTACCGCACCCATATTATCTCTCTCATCTTTAAGATTTTTTAGTAAAGTTTCAATTTCTTCAATATTTGTTTTTTCAATAGATAATTTGTCTTCTTCGTTTAAAAGATCGTCGATTGAACATTTAAAATCTTCCTTAACTTTATTTTCTAATTCATTAATTTTTAACTTATGGTTATCAATAAGAGTTTCAAAACGTACTTTTTTCTCACGTGCTTCAAGAACCTTTTCGGTAATAGTTGTTAATACTTTATTAATTTCTGTGATTTTATTTTCTGCAATTTCAATTTCTGAATTGATTTTTGATCTAGCCTCTTCGGTATTTTTGATATTTTCTTGATAAAATCCTTTTTGTTCTCCAATTTCACTTGGTTTTATTTGAATTTTTACTAATTCTTTTTCTAAAATTTTTAGTCTGGATAAAAGATTTTCTGACTTTGTTTTTGAGTTTTGTTCTAAATTACGCCAGTTATCTATTTCGGTATCAATACTTTTAATTCTCTCTTTTCTTTTTATAGAGTCATTTTTTAATGTTTCGTATTTACTTAAAAATATTGCATATTTTTCTTGTAAAGCTTTAAGTAAAAAAGTCTTCTCTGTAAATTCATTCTTCGCCTCTTCTTTATTAAAAGATAATAATTGTTCATTATCTTTTCTGATAACATCTTGTAAATTTTCAATTTTTCTGGAATTTTCATTAAATGCATTTAGTATACTTCTTAAATTTTCTTTAATATTATTAGGCCTAATATTTTCAAAATTATTTATAGTCTCATTTAATATTCTAGATTGATCTTCATTAAAATTTTTGAAATATTTTAAGTAATTATTAATTTCTTCTTTTGTTTCTAAATTTCTAATATTTGCAAATATTTTTTCCGAAAGTGTTTCTAGTGCTTTTTGTTCATTATTTAATTCATCTGAAATTTTTTTAAAATCATCGTTAGTTTTGTCTTCAATCTGGCTATAAGTTTTTTCAAATTCTAGTATTCCAGTTTTTTCTTCAGTTAATCGTTTGATATTAGAATTTGCATTATTGATATTAATATTCTCACTTTGTAGATCATCATTAGTATTTTTTAAATCAACTCTAAGTTTTTCTGCTTCTTCTTTAGTTCTTTGCTCTTGTTTGAACAAATCCTCATACTCTAAATTTAGTCTTTGTAGTTTACTTGTTATTTCTGCGAAATCGTTTCTAAGCGGCTTAATTCTTTTATTTTCATTGTCTAATAGCTCAGTACTATAATTTTTTTCAATTGTTACCGCACTAATGTCATCATCAATTTCATTTAATCCTTCCTGACTTTCTTTTAGTTCTTTATTAATTTCTTGAATTTTTAGAAAAGTCAGCAATGCTTCATTTTTTTTAATATCATTAGATATTGTTTTGTATCTAGAAGCTTCTTCTGCTTGTTTTAATAAATTTTTTAACTGAAGTTCGATTTGTTTCATTATATCGTCTGCTTTTTTAAGATTATTTTCAGCTGCGGTTAATCTTAACTCAGCCTCGTGTCTTCTAGCGTGTAGTCCTCCAATGCCAGCCGCTTCTTCAAGTATAGCTCGTCTATCTGTTGGCTTAGCAGTAATTAATGAACCGACTTTTCCTTGACTTACCATTGACGGCGAATGAGCTCCAGTAGAAAGGTCTGCAAATAATATTTGTACGTCTCTTGCTCTAACTTCTTTTCCATTAATGTAGTAACTTGATCCTTTATCCTTTTCTATTCTTCTCCTAACTTCTATTTCAGGAGTATCTCTGAATTGAGAAATATTTTCATTATTTTCTAAAAGAATATTAACTTCAGCAATATTTTTAGAGGGACGGTTTGACGTTCCTGAGAAGATTACATCTTCCATTCCACTGCCTCTAAGGCTTTTTGCGGAAGTTTCGCCCATACACCATCTTAATGCTTCTACAATATTTGATTTTCCGCAGCCGTTTGGCCCAACAATTCCTGTCAGACCGTTTTCAATTAATAAATGAGTTTTGTCAGCAAATGATTTAAAACCAACTATTTCTAGTTTTTTAAATTTCATTTCAATTTTTTTGATATTTCTTTTGATAAATTTTCAAAAGTAGCATTTCCTTCAAATTTTTTTTCATTAATGACAATTGTAGGAGTAGAGTTAATAGAGTATTTTTTTTGACCATCAATTCTATCATTTAATATTTTATCCTCCAGTTTTTGATCTTGCAAACAGCTTGAAAGTTTTTCATTAGATAAATTAAATTTATTAGCGATTAAAAATAATTTTTTATTAATCTCTTGTATCTTATCTCCAGCGGACCAGTTATTTTGATTTTTATAAATTTCATCAATTAACAAGATACTCGATTCTTTTGTTGAGCATCTAACAATTTTTGATGCATTTAACGCAGCTATATCAAGAGGAAAGTCCATGAAGGTAATCTTTACTAGATCTTTTTTAACATACTCCTCTACTAATTTTGGATAGGTATTTTTATGAAAGTTAGCACAATGAGGACATGTAAATGAACTATAAATTTTAATTTCTACTTTTGCATTTTTATTTCCAATAAATATTTCATCTTTATTTTGCCCATAAGACAAAGAACTAATTATTAAAAAACAAAAAATAGCTAAAATTTTTGTTACATAATTTTTAATTGTAATCATAATGATTTTATTTATTAAGTTTGAGAAATATTTCTTTTAAATTTTTATTTTTAATTTCATTAATTTTTTTTAAAATATTATTACTTAGTATAAATTTTTTTTTTATTTTAAAAGACTCATCTATAGAGTTAATTTGTATTTTATGAATTGCATTAAATCCAAGATAGCCATTAATTTTTTCAATAATTTGATCTCTGGAATATTCAATCTCTATCATTACATTTTTATTAACATTTATTGAGAGAATATTTTCATTATTAATTTTTTTAATTTTTACAGGAGAGACATCTTTAAACATTTTTTCTCCAACAATATTTTTCCAATTTTTAATTATTTCAAAATATACAAAGCCATCTTTTTTAAGTATTTTTTTAACATTTTCTGATAATAAACTTTGCAAAGGCCTTAAACCCTGAGCAAATGCTTTATTTGAAGATTTATCTAGCACCATGAAAAATGTATTATCAAATAAAATTCTTGCTTGGTACGATAATCATAAAAGAGATTTGCCATGGCGAAGTTATCAAGGTTTTCAAGATAAAATTTACAAAGTTTTAGTCAGCGAGTTTATGCTTCAACAAACTCAAGTTAAAACAGTGATTCCTTTTTTTACAAATTTTATAGAAGTCTTTCCAAATTTTAAAAAATTATCAAAAGCAAAATTAGAAAAGGTGTATAAACTTTGGCAAGGTCTTGGATATTATTCTAGAGCAAAAAATTTACTTAAAACAGCAAAGATAGTTCAATCTAAATATAATGGAAGATTGCCCGCTGATTTTGAAATTTTAAAGAGTTTTCCTGGAATTGGCGACTATACTGCATCAGCTATAATGGCTATAGCTTTTAATAAAGATTATATTGGCATAGATGGAAATGTAGAAAGATTTATAGCTAGATTATTTGGTTATAAAAATAATAAAAAAAAATTTAAAAATAGTATTTTATTAAAATTAAAGGAGATTAAATCAAAAAAAAACTTCTCTTTATTTGCCCAAGCATTAATGGAGATTGGAGCTTTAATATGTACACCGCAAAACCCAAGATGTAGTATTTGCCCTGCAAACAAAAATTGTATTTCCTTTAAAAAAAAAGATTTTAATTACAAAATTCTAAAAAAAAAAGTTAATATTAAAAGATACTATTTATTATATGCTAAACAAAAAAATAAAATTTTATTTTTAAAAAGTAAAAAAAAATTATTACAAGATTTTGTGAACCTTCCGTTAATTGAATACAAAAAAAATTTATTTAATATAGATTTTAAAAAGAATTATTTTTTTTTTGAAGGAAAACCAAAAATAATTAACAGGGATTTTGTTCATAATATTTCTAATATTAAAATGTTAATTAAAATTGTTCTTTTTAAAAGAATCTTAAAAATAAATGATAATCAATTTTACTGGATACATTTCAAAAAAATAGATAATTCTTTATTATCAAATTTTTCAAAAAAATTTATAAAATTAGTTAGAACGGAAAATATCAAATATGTTTAAAAAAATTATTATTGTTGGTGGAGGCATTGCTGGATTAACTTTAGCTAATTTTCTTAAAAAAAATAATTTTAATAATTTTAGAATATATGAAAGTTTTGAAAAAAAGCTAACAAGACCTACAGGAATACAATTAACTCCAAATGCAGTGAGAATTTTAGATTTTTTGGATTCTAGATTTTTTTTAAATAATAATTTTCATAAAATTAATTATTTAAGTATTAACTCACTAAATTCTAGATATTTTAATAGCAAATCAGAAGTAAGAATTAATCTTCAAAATATTGTTAGTGATAAAATGCCCTATCTAACTTGTGACAGAAATATTTTAATTAAATTTTTAGAAAAAAATTTATCTTCAAAAGAAATTTTTTATAATAAACAAGTTGTGCAAACTATTAAGGATCATAATATTATTAGAGTAAAATTTAATGATGGATCAGAAGATTATTGTGATCTACTAGTTTCAGCAGACGGAATGTTTTCAAGATCCAGGTTAGATAATAATATTATTTCAAAAACAAATTTTTATGCTTACAGAGGAGTGCTAAAGAATTTTTATTCAAAATATTCCTTAGAGAATGATGTTATTCGTCTGTGGTTAAACGATAATAAACATTTAGTGTCTTATTTTATTAATAATCAGAATGACCTAAGCTTTACAGGAATTAGTAAATCGTCAGAAAAAACAATATTAGCAAGTGGCGAAACTAATTATTCAATTCCATTTCCAGTGGATCAATTTAGAACTTTATTTTCGTCAAAAAATAAAATTTTAAGAGAAATGCTAGATACACTTCATGAAGTATACCGCTGGCCAATATTTTCTTTAAAAAAAAGAGTTTTTTACAGAGACAATCAAATTTTCATAGGAGACTCTTCTCATGGCACAGTCCCGTTTCAAGCGCAGGGTGCAGCATTAGCAATAGAAGACTCCTATGTTTTATATGAGCAAATTAATAAGAATATTACTAGTAATCTTGGAGTATTTTACTTTAATAAGCGAAATAACAGAGTTAGACGAATAATTCTTAGATCGCATTTAAATGTTTTTTTATTTCATCTAAAAAATCCGTTTTTTGTTTTTCTAAGAGGGATTGTTTTCAAATTAATAGGAAAGTCTTTTTTTGCAAAAAAACTTATGTTTGGGTGGATCTTTAATTATAATCCAAGAAGTTCTAGTTATTTTTTCTGATTTTTTCTCTTAAATGATCAAGGGGATATAGTTTATTTTCCATTTTTATATGCCAAAAAGACCAGCCATTACAGCTTTCGGTTCCTTGGGCTTTAGCACCAACGCTATGAATAGATCCTGTAATATCTTTATATAGAATACTGCCATCCGCCATTACATGTGCTTGAATTTTATTTTTAGCATCAACTAATTTTAATCCAGGTTCTATTACTCCGCTTTCTATTAAATACCCAAATGGTATTCTTTTTTCGTTTCTTTTATTTTCTATAGTTTTTAGAAAATTATCATCAATTTTTTTTATTTTTTTTATTCTAGTTTCAGCAGTTTGAAAATATTGTTTATTACTTTCTATTCCATAGTAATTTCGTCCTAGTTTCTTAGCAACAGCACCCGTTGTTCCCGTTCCAAAAAAAGGGTCTAATATGAAATCGTCTTTTTTAGTCGATGATAGGATAACTCTGTACAATAAACTTTCTGGTTTTTGAGTTGAATGAATTTTATCTCCTTCATTATTTTTTATTCTTTCGTTCCCAGTACAAAGAGCCAATTCCCAATCTGATCTCATTTGTTTGTCATCGTTAAAACACTTTAATGATTTATAGTTAAAGGTATATTTTGATTTTTTACTTTTAGCAGCCCATATTAATGTTTCATGAGCGTTAGTAAATCTTGTTCCTTTAAAGTTAGGCATAGGATTTTTTTTATTCCATATTATGTCATTGAGAATCCAAAAATTTTTATCTTGTATTATTTTACCTAATCTAAAAATGTTATGATAAGTGCCAATTATCCATATTGTTCCATTAGGCTTTAAAATTCTTTTACATTCATTGATCCAAGAGTTAGAAAATTCATCATATTTTTTTAAATTATCAAATTTATCCCACTCATCATTTACAGCTTTAACTTTGGAATGATCAGGTCTTTCCAAACTATTTTGTAATTGAAGATTGTAAGGTGGGTCTGCAAAAATACAGTCGAAGGTTTCGTCAGGTATTTTTTTCAATTCTTTTATTGAGTCCCCAAGAACGATAGTATCTCTAATTATTGTCATACAACTAAGAAGAGAAAATAATCTTAGAAGACTCCCTCAGTCAACTTTTGTCTTCATATTAATTGTGTCTTAATTTTTAGTTTATCAATAGGTTGTGTATTGGAGAAAAAGTCTTCCTATGATGTTCTGTTATGCCAAATTCTTTAATTGCTTCTAAGTGTTTTTTAGTTCCGTAACCACAGTTTTTTTCCCAATTATAATTTGGAAATTTTATAGATAATTTTGCCATAAATAAATCTCTAGAAACTTTTGCTATTATAGATGCTGCTGCAATAGATATGCATTTTTGATCACCTTTAACAATTGTCTTAATATTTTTATTTTTATCCGGAGAAAAATTTCCATCAACAAGAATAATATGATCTTTAATATTAATTTTTTTTAAAGCCCGGTTCATTGCAAGTAAAGAAGATTGTAAAATATTAAATTTTTCAATTTCTTTAACAGAAGCGATGCCAATGCTGTATTCACATTTTTTTGTAAGTTCTTTAAATATCTTCATTCTTTGAAGTATACTGAGTTTTTTAGAGTCATTAATTTCTTTGGGAAAGTTATCTTGATCTAATCTGATAGCAGCAGCAAAAACGGGTCCAGCAAGACACCCTCTACCGACCTCGTCTACGCCGATTATGTTATTACCAAATTTTAGATCAAAAGAAAAATTCATTAATTATTAAATATTTCATTCCTAAATTTTTTAAGATCTTCCCATGATAATTTTTTATTTTCAGGTTTTTTTAATAATATTTCAGGGTCAAAAGTAGCAAATGTATTAATTTTATTATTATTAATAATAATTGAACCCCATTTTCCCCTGATATCTAATATTAATTGGTTGGAATTATTAAAAAAATTAGCGGCAGTTTCACCAAGAAATAAAATATATTTTGGTTGAATAATTTTTATATGTTTGATCAAAATATCTTTATAAAAATTATACTTACTTATTTTATCATTATGTTTTTCAAAATAAATATTTGATAAATAGTATTTTTCTTTCTCAAGGGATATTGAAGATAACATTTTGTTTAAGAGTTCACCTCTAGGTCCTGAAAAAATTTCTTGATTTTTAATATCCTCATCATTTGGACAATCGCCTAGTATCATAATCTTGGAATTTAGATTTCCTTTGTAAAAAAAACTATTAATTTTTTTTATGTTTAGTTGGACACCAATTTGTTTAAACAACTCAAAAATGTATTGTTCTTTATTAATTAATAATTGTTTCTTAGATTTTATTGCTGTATCAGAAAATAAATTAGTAATATTTAATATTGAATAGTATTCTAGGAGGTTTATAGTTTTGCTACTCAAATTTTTTTTATACATTATATGAATAAAAAGACTTATTTATTAATTATTTTATTGTTATTTATAGTAAATAATTCTGATTTGAATGCAAATATTTTAGATAATAAAAAAGAGTTAATAAAAAATTCAAATTATTTTTCTAATTATTTATCTGGCAACATATCATTACAAAAAAATGATTCTCAAAAAGCCTACAGTTTTTTTGGTAATATTGAAAATTTAGGTCATTATCATTCAGATTTTAATCTTAAGTACGTTGAAGCACTTGTTAATAATGGCAAGATTGAAGAAGCCTATATATTTATAAAAAAGTTAGATAAATCCTATCAATCATTATATCCGTATAATTTTATATTATTTGTTCATGATTTTAAAAAAGAGAGATATTCAAAATTAAAGAATTATATTTCCTTACCGAAGCAAAATCTAAGCGATCCGTTATTAATTGATTTATATCAGTTTCTTAATATATGGGCAGATTTACCTAATAAAAACACAAATGATATTAATGAAAAGATCAATCGATTAAATTCAAGTTTTAAAAATATTTCTCTAACACAAAAAATTTTAATAAATTTATATCTAGATAATCAAAAAAATATTGAATTGTACCATGATGAGATACTTAATAAAAAAGAACTAGGCAGATACAACTATTTTTATTTGTCTTATTATTTAGAAAAAAATAAAAAAGAAAAAATTAAAGAAATAATAGATCAAAACATTGAGATTGGGTCAGAAAATTTGCTATTTAAGCAGCTTTTTTTAGATGTCCGTGAAAATAAATTTCATAAAATAGATAGATTTTATAAAAGAAAAAATATTAACCATGGTTTAGCTGAATTATTTTATTTGTTTTCAAATTTTTATCAAAACTATGAACAAGTGCAAATTTCAAATTTTTATTTAAATTTAAGTGAATATTTGAACCCCAACTTTTTATCAAACAAAGTCCTTAAAATTGAAAATCTTATTTTGTTAAAAAATTTTGAAGAGTCAGAAAAGGAAATCCAAGTCATTGAACAATTAGGAAAAGAATTTTATTGGTATGCTAATTTTACAAGATTAAAATTTTTAACAAATACTAGCTCAGACAAGCAAATTAATTTACTTGAGAACTTTTTAAATAAAAATGATTTTTTTATGTCTGAAAAATATTTTGAACTCGCAAATTTTTTAAGAGGAAATAAAAATTATATAAAATCAATAGTATTATATGAAAAATCAATTGAACTACTAAATGCTAAAAAAAACAGTGATTGGAATTATTACTATAACTTGGCCATAAGCCAAGAGCGAGCGGGTGACTGGGATAATGCTGAAAAAAATTTTTATAAAGCTCTTAAAATTTCACCTAAGCAGGCTGAGGTTTTAAATTATTTGGCATATAGTTGGTTAGAAAAAAAAATTAATTTAGATCAAGCAAAAGAAATGTTAATTGAAGCCGTTAGTATTAGTAAAGGTCAGGGATATATTTTAGACTCATTAGGTTGGGCATATTTTTTATTAAAAGATTTTGATAAGGCTGAAGAACTTTTACAAATAGCTTATGAGAAAGAACCTTCTGAAGCAGTGATTTATGATCATTACGGAGATGTTCTTTGGACTAATGGAAAAGAGATACAAGCTAGATATGTTTGGCAAAATGCAATTAAGTTAAAAAATATTGAAAAAGATTTAAAAGAAGCCATTTATAATAAAATAATTTTTGGATTAGAAAATGTTTATAAAAACAAGTCTTAAAGCTTATGGTAAAATTAATTTATATTTAAAAGTAATTAAAAAATTAAAAAATAAGTATCATCAAATAGAAACATTATTTTGTTTTTTTGATATTTACGACGAAATTTTAATATCTTCTAGTAACACAAATAATCAGATAATTTTTACAGGCAAATTTTCAAAAGGAATAAGCGCCACTCATAATTCAGTATTAAAATTATTAAATATATTAAAAAAATATCCAAAATTTAATGCGCATAAATTTACAATAAAAATTATAAAAAATTTGCCACTAGGCTCTGGATTGGGAGGGGGGTCAGCGGATGCTTCTGCCTTACTTAATTTTTTTAATAAGCGATTAAAATTAAATCTAAAAAGAAGAACAATTTCCTCAATATGTAATAAAATAGGAGCTGATGTAGAGCCATGTTTAAATACTAATTTTAAGCTTCTTTACGGAGCAAGTAATAAAATTTTTACATTTAATAAGAAGCCAAAACTTAATTTGTTACTAATTTACCCAAATTGTCTTAACCCTACGAAAAAAATTTACCTTTCCAATAAAATATTTTCAAAAAGTAATAATTATAAAATTTCACTATTAAAGAAGAATATTTTAAATTTAAATTATTTATTTAAATTCTTAAATTATGAAGGAAATGATTTAGAACAAAGTGCTTTTAAAAATAATAGTGTCATATTAAAATTACTAATTTCACTAAAGAAATTAAAAGGTTGTAAATTAGCAAGAATGACTGGCAGTGGATCAGCCTGCTTTGCTATTTTTCAAAATAACGCACAACTAGCTAAAGCTATTTTTGTTCTAAAAAAACATTATAAAAGTTATTGGATAAAGAAAGCAAAAATAATATAACCTTATCTCTAAAATAAATATTGGGGCTTAGCCAAGCGGTAAGGCAGCGGGTTTTGATCCCGCCATCCCAGGTTCGAATCCTGGAGCCCCAGCCAAGCCTTAAACAAATATTGTGATTAGAGAAGAAAAAAAATTAGATAATAAAAAAATTCTTTTACTTGAAGAAAATGTTTTGGGTCCAGGAAGATATGCCAGACCAAGTTTTAGATTAAGAGATGGCCTTATACCCAATATAAAGTATTCAAAAGTTTATTATAAAGGTAATAAAATAATAGGAAGTATTAGATATTTTAATTGCAAAATAAAAGACCAGAGTGGTTTGATGTTGGGACCTTTAATAGTTGACCAAATATATAAGGGAAGAGGAATAGGTCGAGAATTAATGAACAAAAGTATAAGTGATATTAATTCAAAAAATATTAATTTTATTATCCTAATTGGAGAATTAAATTATTATGGGCAATTTGGTTTTGAGATTAATAATAATATATATTTTGCAATAAATGTAAGAAAAGAAAAAATTTTATTTAAAAAATTATTGGAAAAAAATAATATAATCTCTGGCAAAATAGAATTATACTAATATTTTTAATGAAAAAAACATTTTTATTTTCAAAAGAAAATAAAAAAATAATTTCGATTTTAAACCCATCTAGTCAAAAAGTTCACACGCAGTTTGTCGGTGGCTGTGTAAGAAAAGCATTAGAAGGTGAACTTACAACAGATATTGATTTAGCCACTACTTATAAGCCACAAATAGTTAAAAAAATATTACTCAAAAATAAATATAAAGTTTTAGATTTAGCAATTAAATATGGGTCGATTACAGCTTTATCTAAAAATTATAAATATGAAATTACATCATTAAGAAAAGATATAAATCCTGATGGTAGACATACAGAAATAAAGCTTACTAAGAATTGGTTAGAAGATTCTTTGAGAAGAGATTTTACAATTAATGCAATTTATTGTGATAAATCTGGTAAAATCTTTGATCCTGTAAATGGATTAAAAGATTTAAAAAATAAAAAAATTAATTTTATTGGTAATCCAGAATCAAGAATTAAAGAGGATTATTTAAGAATTATAAGGTTTATAAGATTTTCACTAGTTTATAATTATAATATTAATGATCGAAATATTATAAAAATTATTAATAAAAATATTAAGTTTTTAAAATTAATTTCAAGAGAAAGATTATTTATAGAGTTAAAAAAGATTTTAGAGAATCAAAATTTTTTTAATATTATCAATAATAATTATTTTAAAAATATTATTCATAAAGTATACAAACTAAAATTTTTTAATAGATTAAATAAAGTTAAAGTCTTAAATAAAAAACTACGATTAAATCTTGGTTATATACAACTAATTTCAATATTATTAATTGGAAAAGATAAAACAATATCACATTTTTTGAGAGAATTTAAGTTATCTAATAAGGATAAACATTATCTAAATTTAATTTGTAAAGAATTTAAAATTCTAAAAAAAAAACCTTACAATTACCAAATTATTAAGCGACAAATATATTTTTATAAAAAAGATTTAGCTTTAGACTTTTTAAATTTTATTTTTTGTCTAAAAAAAGAGATGAACATAAATACTTTAAAAAAATATAGGAAATTTATCAAAAGATTTAAGGTTCCAAGATTTCCTATTACTGGAAATTTTTTAATGAAAAAGGGATTTAAACAAGGATTAGAACTTGGAAAAAAATTAGATTTTCTTAAAAATTATTGGATTAAAAATAACTTTAAATTAAACTTAAAAAATATTTAACTCGAGATTAGATATATTTAACTTCAATAATTTCATAGTTTTTTTCTCCCGCTGGAGTTTTGACAGAAACAAAGTCACCAGTATGTTTTGAGACTAGTTCTAAAGCAATTGGAGATTTATAGAACAATAGACCTTCCTTTGCATTTGCTTCATCTTTACCTACAATTTTGTACTTTTTTTTTTCATTAGTTTCCATATCTAGCAAAAAAATTGTTGCTCCAAATATTACTTTGTTATCATTTTTAATTTTTGTAACATCTACAATATTAGCTGTTGCAATTGTTGTTTCGATTTCTTGAATTCTTCTTTCATTGTGTCCTTGCTCCTCCTTTGCTGCATGATACTCAGCATTTTCTTTAAGATCACCATGAGCCCTTGCTTCAGAAATAGCATTGACAATTTTTGGTCTAATTACAGAAATTCTTTCTTGTAATTCAATTTTAATCTTTTCCAACCCCTGAGGAGTAATTGGTTCTTTTTCCATTTATAATTTTACCATTTTGCAATTGGAGGAAGCGACATAAAAATAGCATCAATATTACCATTGGTATTTAAACCAAATTTTGTACCTCGATCATATAGCAAATTAAATTCAACATATCTTCCTCTTTTAATTAATTGTTTTTCTTTATCTTTATCATTCCATTTTAGAAACATTTTTTTTTGAATTATTCTAGAAGATATTTTTAAAAAAGTTATTCCAACATCTTTTGTATAATTAAAATCTTTATTCCAATTCTTGGAATTAAGATAATCGTAAAATATTCCGCCATCTCCTCTAGGTTCATTTCTATGAGGTAAATAAAAATATTGATCGCAATTTTTCTTATGTTGAGAGTAATAATTTTTATCATGAAGATTGCACATTTTTTTAATTTCTTGATGAAAATACTTTTTTTGTTTTAAGTCTTTAATTGAAGGCGTCATATCCATTCCACCACCAAACCAAGATTTTGAAGTAACTATAAATCTTGTATTAAAATGAAATGCAGGAACTTTTGGATTTTTCATGTGAGCTACAACAGATATTCCGGAGGCCCAAAAATTAGGATTATTTAAAGCGCCAGGAATTTTTCTCCTAAATTGTTTATGAAATTTTCCTGAGATTGTCGAAATATTAACTCCTACCTTTTCAAAAACAGATCCATTTTCAATTAATGCGAAAGTGCCACCGCCTTTTGAATTTCCTCCAGCTTTCCAGTTATTTTTTTTAAAAATTTTTTTTTTTTTAGATTTTAGGTACTCAATTTTTTCAAATTCTGCACAAATAGAATTTCTAAGATTTTTAAACCAATTTTCAGCTGCAATTTTTTTTTCTTCAAAATTTAAATTTATCATTAAATATTAGAGTAATTATTTTGCCTTAGCGCTTCAGATAACACAATAGAAACAGAAGTGACAACATTCAAAGACCTAGTATCTTTAGAGATAGGAATTTTTAATCTTTCATTAACAATTTTATGTACAGAGTCTGGAACCCCGGCACTTTCTCTTCCAAATAAAATTGTGTCATCCCTCTTAAATTGAAAATTATAATAAATTTTTTTTGCTTTAGTTGTTAATAAAATTATTCTTTTATTATTTTTAGTTTCAATAAAATCTTCAAATGATAAATGTCTTATAATTTTGCATTTTTCATAATAATCCATGTAAATGCTTTTTAGTTTTTTTTCATTAAATTGAAATCCACAGGGTTCAATTATTTCTAGAGTAACATTTAAACATGCACACAATCTTATGGTTGCAGCTGTATTTTGAGGAATATCTGGTTGAAATAATGCAATATTATACATAGAAGAAATTTATTATTTATGCGTCATTCTGGCTATGGAAAAGAAAATAGTTTAGAAATAATTAAATTAAATAGTTATGTCAGAAAATAACAATAATTCAGAGAAAAAAAATAGAAGAGATTTCTTAACCGTTGCAACAACTGCTGTTGGTGCAGTTGGAGTGGGAGCAGCGGTTTGGCCAATTGTAAATCAAATGAATCCAGACGCATCAGTAAAAGCACTGGCTTCTATTGAAGTAGATTTATCTAAAATTAAAGAGGGGCAAGAAATAACTGTTTTATGGAGAGGAAAACCAGTTTTTGTAAAAAGAAGAACCAAAGAAGAAATTTTAAATGCCGAAAAGGTTGATCTTAAGGAACTTAAAGATCCTCAACCTGATAATAAAAGAGTAAAAAAATCTGAATGGTTAGTTCTTGTGGGCGTATGTACTCATTTAGGATGTGTCCCTATAAGTGGAAAGGGAGAATATGCAGGTGGATGGTTCTGTCCTTGTCATGGTTCACATTATGATAGTTCAGGCAGAATCAGAAAAGGTCCTGCACCAACAAATTTAGAGGTTCCAAACTATGAATTTGTTGGAGATAATAAGATTAAATTAGGATAGTTAAAAATAATGAGTGATAAAAATTTAGAAAATACTAACGCTGAATATAAACCAGTTCATACAAATAAAGTAGGTGGGTCTCCATTTAAAGGAGTTGTCGGTTGGATAGATAATCGTCTTCCAATATTTAGAATGTTTAAATACGAATATTTAGATTTTCAGGTCCCTAAAAATTTAAGTTATCTTTGGAGTTTGGGCGGAATTCTAATGATCTGTTTAATTTTTTTAATAGTTACAGGTCTAGTCTTAGGTATGCACTATAAACCCTCATCTTCAGAGGCATTTGAGTCAGTAGAAAAAATTATGAGAGATGTAAATTTTGGTTGGTTAATAAGGTACATGCATATGAATTTTGCCTCCTTTTTTTTCATAGCAGTTTATATTCATATCTTTAGAGGATTGTATTACGGTTCATATAAAGAACCCAGACAGTTGATGTGGCTAATTGGAATTGTAATATTTTTCTTAATGATGGCTACAGCTTTTCTTGGTTACACATTGCCATGGGGTCAAATGAGCTATTGGGGAGCAACAGTTATAACAAATTTATTTTCAGCAGTACCTTTCGTTGGAGAGTCCATAGTAACTTGGTTATGGGGTGACTATGCTGTGGGGGATGCTACCTTAAATCGTTTTTATGTTCTTCATTGGTTAATTGCTTTTGGAATATTAGGAATTGTCATTTTTCACGTTATCGCTTTACATATAGTTGGCTCAAATAATCCTTCTGGTATTGAGCCAAAAGATACAAGGGACACAGTAAGTTTTGCTCCTTTCACGACTAGCAAAGATTTATTTGCAATGTTAATTTTTTTGTTCGCATTCGTAATTATAACAATGTACGCACCAAACTATCTTGGTCATCCTGATAATTATATTCCAGCAGATCCATTGGTAACTCCAGCGCATATTGTACCTGAGTGGTATTTTTTGCCTTTTTATGCAATTTTAAGAAGCATTCCAGATAAATTAATGGGAGTCATTGCGATGGTAAGCAGCATTGCGATTTTAGGTTTATTGCCTTGGCTAGATTTATCAAAAATTAGATCTTCAGTTTTTAGACCAATATGGAAACAATTTGTTTTTTTATTTGTTTTGGATTTTTTTATATTAATGTATGTCGGAGGTATGCCTGCTGAAGGAATATATCTTCTTATTGGCAGAGTTGGGACTGCATATTGGTTTCTATTTTTCTTGATTATAGCACCTTTAGTTTCTTTAATTGAAAAACCTTTGCCTATGCCAAATAGTATTCATGAGTTTGAACAATGGAAAAAACAAGGCAAAATTAAAACTTTTAAGCTTTTTTAATGTTTTTGAAGAAGTTAATTTTATCTTTTTTGCTGTTAAGTTTTATTACTAACGGTTCATTTTCAGCTGAGAAACAAGAAAAACTTTTGACACAAAATTGGTCTTTTAACGGGTTCTTTGGAAAATTTGACAGAGCCTCACTTCAAAGAGGCTACCAAGTATACACAGAAGTTTGTGCATCCTGTCACTCAATGAATCTTTTAAGTTATCGTAATTTATCTGAAGTTGGCGGCCCTAGTTTTTCAGAGGAAGAGGTAAAGGCTATAGCATCAAAAGTTGAAGTTTTAGACGGACCTAACGATAACGGAGAAATGTTTAAAAGGCCGGGAAAACCATCTGATAAATTTGTCAGTCCTTTCGCTAATGAAAAAGCCGCAAGAGCTGCAAACGGCGGTGCATATCCTCCGGATATGTCAGTTTTAGTGAAAGCTCGAGCAGGGGGGGCAGATTATATTTATTCTGTTCTAATGGGTTATGACGATAAGCCTCCTAAAAATGTAAAACTCGAGGACGGGGTTTATTATAATAAATATATGCCAGGCAATAAAATTAAAATGGCAAAACCATTAAATAAAGACTCTGTAAATTATTCAGACGGAACCGTAGCAACGGAAGAGCAACTTGCAAAAGATGTAACAACCTTTTTAACTTGGGCTTCAGAACCCCATTTAGAAGCTAGAAAGAGACTTGGCTTTAAAACTGTAATTTATTTATTAATTCTTACTGTTTTAGTTTATCTTGTTAAGAAAAAGATTTGGTCACGTGTTGAACCTAAAGTGTAAGACATCTCCGTCAGCAACCTCATAATCTTTACCTTCAATTTTTAATTTTCCATTATCGCGAGCACCAACTTCCCCTGCGTACTGAATATAGTCTATGTAGGATATAACCTCAGCTTTAATAAATCCTTTTTTAAAATCGGAATGAATAACTTCAGCGGCATCTGGAGCTTTGCAGTTTTTTTCAATTGTCCATGCATGAGTTTCTTTAGGACCTACGGTAAAATAAGTAGTTAAATTTAAAATTTTATATCCAGCTTTTATTATTTGATCTAATCCAGACTCTTTAATTCCAATCTCTTTCATAAATTCATTTGCCTCTAAATCTTTAAGTTCAGTAATTTGTTGTTCTATTTCAGCAGAAACAATAACTACTGTATCATTCTTGAATTTTTCTTTAATTTTTTGTGAGTAAGAATTTCCTAAGCTCACACTTTCCTCGTCCACATTACAAACTAAAATTCTAGGTTTAGTTGATAGAATTCCTAAATTTTTAACTAACTTTTTATCAAATTTTTCCTCTAATTTCTCTGGACGAATTCCTTTTTTTAAAGACTCATAAACATGTTCTAAGATATCAAAAGTGTCTTTATTTATATCATTATTTTTATTTTTTTTTTGAGATAGCCTTTTTTCAACAGATTCTAAATCTGAAATCATCATTTCAGTTTCTACTGTTTCTAAATCTCTTATAGGATCAACTGTTTTATTAACATTTTGTATTTCACTTGAGTCAAAACATCTCAGCATGTGTATTACAGCATCAACTTCTCTAATGTTCGCAAGAAATTTATTGCCTAAACCTTCACCTTTTGATGCGCCAGCTACTAGCCCAGCAATATCCACAAATGTGATGTAAGTGGGAATGATTTTTTCAGATTTTGCAATATTTGAAAGTTTCTCTAACCTCTCGTCAGGAACTGTTACAACTCCAATATTTGGCTCAATTGTGCAAAAAGGAAAATTAGCTGCTTGGGCATTTTTAGATTTTGTTAATGCATTAAATAGAGTTGATTTACCAACATTAGGTAAACCTACAATTCCACATTTAAAACTCATATAGACTTACTGATTACTTTTAGAAGTGAAATCGTCTAATTTTTTTTCTATGAGAAGATTTATATTTTTAAATATTTTTTTGATAACCTGATCTATTATTATCTTTTCTTCTTCTGTAAAATCATTAAGCACATGTTTGTCTACTAATTCTTTATCTCCAGGATGACCTATTCCAATCCTAATACGATTGTAATCTGTTCCTATAGAGTCATCTATGGACTTAATGCCGTTATGACCGCCGCTAGATCCTCCATTTTTCGTTTTTATTTTTCCAATTTCTATGTCCATATCATCATGAAATACAAAAATATTATTAGTTTTAATTCTGTGATAATCAGTTATTTCTCTAATACACATTCCTGAATTATTCATAAAAGTTAATGGCTTGACTACTATAACTTTATTATCTTGAACTTGGCCATTAGTTAGTAGGCCTTTAAATTTTGGTTTTTGTTTTGAAAGTCCAAAATTTTTATTTAAAGCATCAATAAGTTTGAAGCCTACATTATGTCTGTTGTTTGCATGCTTTGGATCTGGATTTCCTAACCCCGCAAATAATAACATTTAGATGTTATTTCTTTTTATCTGCAGGTGCAGCAGCTGCAGGTTTTTTCGCAGCCTCAGGAGTTTTTGCTGTTTCTCCTGGTTTAGTTTTTCCATCAGCAGGTTTAGCATCACCTGCAGCAGTAGCTCCGCCCTCAGCAGTAGTTGCGGCATCTCCTGCAGCAGCATCGCCCGCAGCAGCGGCAGCTGGTTCAGGTTCTTTAACAACTGTAGGGGCAGCTATAGTTGCTATAGTAAAGTCTCTATCGCTAATTACTGGTTTTGCACCATCAGGTAATTTTACAGAAGATATGTGAATACTTTCATTCATTTCCTTATTAGCTAAGTCAACTACAATTTCAGCAGGAATATTTTCAGCAGCACATCTTAATTCTATTTTTCTTCTTACAATGTTTAAAACCCCGCCCATTTTCAATCCTGGACAATTTTCATTATTAATAAATTTTACAGGAATATTGACAGTTACCTTCGTACCAGGCTTAATTTTTTGAAAATCTATGTGTATTGGTTCATTATTTAAAGGATGAAAATTAATATCTTTAGTTAAAACTTTATGTTTTGATCCACCTATACTCATTTCAATTACAGAGCTCATAAAGTTTGAGGATTCTAACATTTTTTTAATTAATATTTTTTTTACTGCTAAAGGTAGGTTTTTTTCTTTATCACCATATAAAATGCCTGGTAGAAAACCCTCTAATCTTAATTTTTTAAGATCACCTTTTGTATTAATTTTTCTTTCTGATGCTTCGATCTTTAAATTTTCCATATTATCAAGACGGCTTGTTTTATATTAAGTTATAAAAAAAAACAAGTTATTGTTATTTATTTGAATAAGCTAGAAACCGAAGTTGATTGAGATATTCGCTTGATAGCTTCAGCAATTAGCGGAGCAATACTTACTACCTCTATTTTAGAAACTCCTTTTACTTTTTTTGTATTGTCAATTGTGTCAGTGATAACAATTTTTTTTATTTTAGATTTTTTAATTTTATCAATGCAAGAGCCTGTAAGAACGCCATGAACTACGTAACAATAAACTTCTTTTGCACCCTTTTCTATTAAAGCATCAGCAGCGTTACAGATTGTTCCTCCGCTATCAATTAAATCATCAATTATAATGCAAGATTTATTTTTAATTTCTCCAATAACATTCATAACTTCGGATTGTCCTGGGCGCTCTCTTCTTTTATCAATAATCGCTAAGCCAGCGTTCAATCGTTTTCCAATAGCTCTCGCTCTTTCTACACCCCCAACATCTGGCGCAACACAAACAATATTTTTTGTTCCAATATTTTTTAATATATGTTTTAAAAGAACTGGAGCTGCATATAAATTATCAACGGGAATATCAAAAAAACCTTGAATTTGATTTGCATGAAGGTCCATTGTTAGAACTCTGTTTGCTCCAGCATTTGTAATTAAGTTTGCAACTAATTTTGCACTTATAGGAGATCTAGGTACAACTTTTCTATCTTGTCTTGCATAACCAAAGTAAGGGATGACTGCAGTTATATTTTTTGCAGAAGATCTTCGTAACGAATCTATACATATTAGTAACTCCATAATATTATCGTTAGCAGGGTATGAAGTTGACTGAATTAAGTATACATCGTTACCTCTCATATTTTCTTTGATCTCGACGTAGACCTCTGAGTCTGCAAATCTTTTAATATCTCTTTGCGTTGGTTTTGTTTTTAAATATTTACAAATTTGATCACTTAGGGAGATACTACTCGTTCCAGATACAATCTTCATGAGATCTTTTTATATAATTTTATAATTATTTAATCAATTAATATCTACAAATTGCAGAAATACATCGTCCGTAATCTGACTCATTATTATGTAAAGATCTCCGGTAGCTAAAAAAATTTTTATAATCACCATAGGTATCCTTATTGATATGTTCAATATTATTTTTTAGAACTCCTAATCTTAAAAATTTATCATTAACAAATAATCGTAAATTAAAATAAATTTTTTTATTATTATTTGTAAAATATTTTTTAAAATTTTTATTTTTTAATTTAATTTTATTAACAAAATCTTTTTGTACTTCATAATTTTTTTTTGCAATACAAGGTCCAATCGCAACGATAAGATTTGAAATTTTTGATTTCTTTTCTTTAAATTTTTTAATTAAGTTTTCAATAATTCCAGAATTTGCGCCCTTCCATCCAGAGTGTATAGCTGCAATTATTTTATTTTCTTTATCCGCGACTAAAATTGGCACACAATCTGCAGTTAAAATTCCAAGTGAAAATTTTGGAACTGAAGTAATAATTCCATCGGCTTTGTATCTCTTTTTTATTAAAAAATTGTCAAAATTAATTATTTTATTACTATGATGTTGTCTAAGCAAAATTAGGTTACTAAATTTAGAGTTAATTTTTTTTGCAACTATTTTAATATTATTTATAACATTTTTTTTTTTATCATTAGATCCTATTCCGCAGTTTAAACTTTTATAAATTCCTTTTGATTGTCCATTGTTCCTTGAGAAAAAAAAACTCTTAATGCCTTTTATTTTGTTAATTTTTCTGGAATAAAAAATCATTAGATAAAACCAAGATTAAATTTACAATCTTTATTGCAAAAAGCTAATGCTTGAAAAGTGCTACCCATTTCTTTCGGATTTATAAGTTTATTTATACTTAAAATTAAATCTTTACTGTCATTAACATTCTGCTTTTTTATTATTTGTGTTGCCCTTTCCATAATGCCAAGTTTTTGTAAAAAAAAATTTTGAGATACAGTTCCAATATGCCTAATGTTATTTTTTTTAAAAATATTTTTTAATATATTAAAATTAACATCAAAAGTAATATCGCAATCAGTATATTCTTTAAGCAAATTAACAATTTTATGTTTTTTTATTGCTCGCAAAGTATTTTTCCCGATACTATCAGAGTAGCCATAATCAAAAGTCAAAAAGACTCCATTATTTTTTTTTAAAATTTTGGAAATTGAATTTATATAATTTTCAATTTTCACTGGATACTCAATGACTCTACTTTTATTAATATTAAAAAATTTTGAATATTTCTTAAGATAATTGTTATTAATCTTATTTTTATAATAAATAATTCTTTTTATATTATTTTTAAAAGAAATGCATTGTTCATGCCACTTAGTATTGATTTTGAAAAATTGTTTTATTGGAAAAGCATCAAAAAATTCATTTGCTATAATGATTGTTGGATATTGCTTAATTTCATTAATATTTTTAGTCCAGATTATATTTTTAAAAATATTTAAATTTTTTTTTTGAACTTTAACTAATGACTCACTTTTTTCATGTAAATAAATAGTGAATTTAGCATCAAAAGTTTTAATTTTTTTTAATGAATTTATTATTTGATTAATCATTAACCCATTTCCTGGTCCTAACTCTAAAATATTTATTTGTTTTGGTTTTTTTAAATAAATCCAATAGGATACAATCCATATCGATATCATTTCTGAAAAAATACTAGAGATAAAAGGAGATGTTATAAAATCTCCATCGCGGCTAAATATTTTTTTAGTTTGGTAGTAGCCTAATTGCTTGTTATATAAGGCAATATCTATGAATTTATCAAGCGTGATAACTTTTTTTTTATAAATTAGTTTTTCTAAAAGATTCATTTTTAATTATCTTAAATGCAATTATTCCAAAAATTAAAAAGCTAAAACTTATAATCGTTCCTAAGGATATATTGAAAATTATATATCCAATATGTTTGTCCGGCTCTCTAAATAATTCTGATATAATTCTAAATATTGAATAAAAGATTAAAAAATAACAAGATAACTCACCGTTAAATAATTTTTTTTTGAATTTTAATATAATATTAAGTAAAAAAAATAATATTAAACCTTCAAGAATTGCCTCATAAAGTTGTGAGGGATGTCTTGGTTCCATATCAATTTTGGGAAAAATAACGCCATAATCTGAAAACGTTTTTTTTCCATACAACTCTCCGTTTATAAAATTAGCAATTCTTCCAAGGAATATGCCAATTGGCGTTGCACAGACGACTATGTCAGTTAAAACCAGTATTTTTACATTATTCTTCTTTGCAAAAATTAATGAGGCAATCAAAACACCTATAACGCCACCGTGAAAAGACATTCCTCCTCGCCATAAAAATAATATTTCAAGGGGATTTTGATAGTAATAATTAAAATTATAAAATAAAATATATCCTAATCTTCCTCCTAAAATAATTCCTAAAATTAAATAAATTAAAAAATTATCTAGAACTTGGACATTAATATTTTCTTTGTACCAGAATTTTTTAATTAAATATTTTGCATAGTAAAAACCCAAAAATATGCCAAAAATATAGGCTAAAGAGTACCAGCGTATTTCTAGGAAACCAAAATTAATTATGATGGGATCTAGATTGTGAATATACATTTAAATAATCTTAAAATTATTTATAACTATATTATTAAAAAGAATATATGATTAATTATAAAAAAATTATTAATAATTTAACTAACTTATTTCAATTAAGTCTTTTAACAACAAAAGATATCAAACAAGAAATAAAAAATCTTATTCAGTTTAAAAAAGAAAAAACTATGAATGAATTAAATAATTCACATAGTCGTGATTTAGAAGAATTAAAAAATAAAATTAATAGTCTAAAACTTGAAATACAAAAATTAAAAAAATTAGTTGGGAAAAGATAATAAAACTCGCAAGCCTTTACCTTTTGGATTGTTAAATAATTTTACAGTCCCACCGTGTGAATTAACTATATCTTCAACAATGGAAAGACCTAATCCAAAATTACTATCTTTAAAAGATTTAGATTGGTCGATCCTATAAAATGGCCTAAATACTTTATCCTTGTGCTCATCTGCAATTCCAGGTCCGTCATCATCAATAGTAATTTGAGTAGTATTTTTGATTTTTTTGCAAGTAATTAATATATTTTCAGCATATTTTTGAGAGTTATTTATGATATTAGCAATACATCTTCTGATAAGATTTTTTCTTCCTGTAAATATTAAATTTTTAGGACTAATTATTTTAATATTTTTTTTAAAACTCTTTTCAATTAAATTTTGAATTAATTGATAAATATTAAATTTTTCTAAAGCTTGTGAATATTGATTACTTGCAAAATCAAGATATTCATTGATCATTTTTTCCATTTCATTAATTTCTTCTTTTAAAGAATTTAACTTTTGATTTTTATTTAAAAGCTCAATTTGTAACTTTAATCGTGTGAGAGGGGTTTTTAAATCATGGCTAATACCCGACAACATTGCTGTTCTTTGACTAATGTGTTTTAAAATTCTTCTTTTCATTCTTTCAAATTCATAAGAAGCCTGTCTAATTTCTAGAGCACCAGAAATTTTAAAATCACTATCAAATTGCCCTTTGCCAAATTTTTCTGCAGCTCGAGACAGGTGAACAATCGGCCTTATTTGATTGCGCAAAAATATTATTGAAATAATTAAAAATATAAATGATGGTATAGTAATCCAAAGTGCAAATATTCTTCCCGATGTTGATCTTATTTTTGATTTGGCTATTAAAAATTCAATAATTTCATTCTTATTAAACATTATTAAAACCTGAACATTCGAACTATCAAATCTCACGTTATGCCAATATGGATTTTTTAATTTGTCTGAGAACTCCTCTACAACAATTTTATCGTACAGACTGTACCATTTGACTGTTTCTGTAGATGGTAGTTCTCGAATTTCTTTTTTGATTGAGATTATGAGTCCGCTATTATTTTTGAAAGTGTTAATTAATTCACTAACTTTATTTTTTTGTTTAAATTCAGGGTAGAGTTCTAAGAATGTATTAATTTCATTTGTGGTAGCTCTTACTAAGCCTCTGTTGGTTTTATACCAAATACTATCAAAAAAAACTGCTCCAATTACAACCTGTATAAGTATAATTGGTACTACTATAATTAATAGAGATCTAAAAAGTAAAGTTCGAGGAAATATTTTTCTTAACATTTCAATCTAGCCACAGAACATATCCAGTTCCTCTGACCGTTTGGAGATATTTTGGATTTTTTGGATCAGGTTCAATTTTTTGCCTAAGTCTGGTTACCAATACATCTATACTTCTTTCTTGAGTTAGATTTGTAATTTTTGATATCTCTTCTCTGGAAAATATTTTTCCTGCAGAACCAATCATATTCTCTAGAAGAATTTTTTCACTAGCATTTATTTTAATTACTTTTTTTTCTTTTTGAATTTCCATTTTCTTCATATTAATACTTGCTTTTCCTATTTTAATTGAAGTTATTACATATTTATTTTTTCTTATTCTTTTAATTACATTTTTAATTCTTAATAAAAGTTCTTTAGGTTCAAAGGGTTTTGGCAAATAATCTTCTGCCCCCAATTCTAATCCTCGCACTCTATCTTCAGGCTCACCTTTTGCGGTTAGAAGAATAATAGGAAGGTCTATTTTTTCCCTAATTTCTTTTGTAAGTTGCAAACCGTCTTTACCAGGCATCATTATATCAATAATTGCTAAATCAAATTTTATAATTTTTAACTTTTCTTCAGCATCAGAAGCGTTGATTGCCGTAGATACGAAAAAATTATTATTTTTTAAATATTGTTTAAGTAAATCTCTAATCTTTTCATCATCATCAATAATTAAAATATGTATCTTTGAATTATCCATAAATTATCTTTTTCATTATTGACTTAAAATTAGAAACTTCATCAGAAGTTGAATTTTTAAGCGCATTAATTATTCTTTTTTTTTGTTTATTATAAATTTCATGGCAAAGCTTAATTCCTTTTTCAGTTAATACTAATTCTCTTTGTCTACCGTCCTTTGTGCCTTTTTTTTGTGATATAATATTTTTTTTTATTAGATCTTGAAGAACTCTACTTAAACTTTGTTTAGTAATTTTCAATTTTCTTAATATATCAGCAATAGTGATATTAGGACTTCCTTCTATAATACAAAGTAACCTGTGATGCGCTCTACCAAAAGAATTTTTTTTTAATACTTCATTTGGATCAGAATAAGAGTCTATGTAAGCTTGAAAAATGAGTTCTAAAATTTCTTTTAAACTTTTTTCTCTTAAATATAAAAGATCTTTCATTTTAAAATTTTATTGTACGTCAGTTTTATTGACATATCTACTTTACTTATTTACCAATACAATTTTAATTATTATTTACTCTAATGGAACCAGTCCCTTTTGATAAAAGATCAGGAAAAATTTGGTACAATGGTAAATTAGTTGATTGGAAAGAAGCTAATTTACACATTCTAAGTCATGGACTTCATTATGCTAGCTGCGTGTTTGAAGGCGAAAGGGTTTACAATGGGGAAATTTTTAAGTTAAGAGAGCATACAAATAGATTGATTTATTCAGCAGAGAGAATGGGCATGAAGATTCCTTACTCGGCTGAACAAATAGATAAAGCCTGTAAAGAAATAATTTCTGTACAAAATGTCAAAAATGGCTACGTGAGGCCAGTGGTGTGGAGAGGAAGTGAAATGATGGCGATATCTGCTCAAAAAAGTCAGATTCATTTTGCTATAGCAACTTGGGAATGGGGTTCTTATTTTGATCCACAAATTAAAATTAAAGGAATTAGATTAGATATTTCTAAATGGAAAAAGCCACCGCCAGATTGCATACCATGGGATACAAAAGCTTCAGGCCTTTATATGATTTCAACTCTATCCAAACATGAGGCAGAAAAAAAAAAATATCATGATGCTTTAATGATGGATTATCAAGGGAATATAGCAGAAGCTACAGGTGCAAATATTTTTTTTACCAAAACTAATAGCAATGAGATTCACACCCCAATAGCAGACTCTTTTTTAGACGGAATTACCAGAAGATCAATTATAGAAATTGCTAAACAACTTCAGATCAAAGTTTTAGAAAGAAAAATAAAACTCGAGGAACTTAATAAATTTGATGGGTGTTTTTTAACTGGAACTGCAGCCGAGGTAACACCAGTATCTCAAATAGGAGATATTAATTTTGCTGTTGTTGATATGATTAAAAAATTAGACGATAATTATTCAAAATTAGTAAATAAAAATTAATAATAATTAATCAATAAGATCTATTCCTTTTCTTAAGTATGCGTAACCTGTCCAAAGCGTTAATATAGCAGACATCCAAAGCAAATATATTCCTAACTCAATTCCATAATCAAATAAAAATTTATCACCGCTATTACCTGCTAATAAAATAGAAATAGCAGTCATTTGTATTACTGTCTTACCCTTAGATAAATTCGTTACAGGAATATAAATTTGTGCTTTTGCTAAAAACTCTCTTAATCCCGAAATTAAAATTTCTCTTGTTATTATTATAATTGCTGCCACTACATGAGGACCTTTTATAGTTTGACTCATTATTAAAAGTGCAAGGGCTGTTGCAACTAAAACTTTATCTGCAATTGGATCTAGCAATTCACCAAACTTAGATTGTTGCTTATATAATCTTGCAAAAAATCCGTCTAGATAATCTGTAAAAGCGGCTATTACAAATATAATGCAGGATAACCAATCACTTAATTCTCCAGATAAATAATAGATAACTACTAATATTGGAGCAATTAGAATTCTGCCAATGGTTAAGATGTTAGGTATTTTCATTTTTTTGAAATTAAATCATTTTTATTAAAAAAATTATAAATTTTATTTGCAACAAAATCACTTATTCCGTTTATTTTTTTCATATCTTCGATACTTGCGCTCTCTATTAATTTTACAGATCCAAAGTGATTTAAAAGCATTTTTTTTCTTGTTTTTCCTATCCCTTCAATATTATCAAGCGCAGATTGGGTAAATGTATTTTTTCTTTTAACTCTATGTGAAAAAATTGCAAATCTATGAGCTTCATCGCGTAATCTTTGTAAAAAAAATAACAATACATTATTATTAATTTTTATTTCTTTTTTATTATGATAAAAAGTCTCATCTCCTTGATTTCTTCTTTCACTTTTTGCAATCGCTATCATATTTAGATTAAAATACCCGAGTTCATCTAAAATTTTTCTAGCTACGTTATAATGACCCTTGCCACCGTCAATTATGATTAAATCAGGAATTTCATCATCATTATTTGACTTAATTTTAGCAAATCTTCTAGAAAGAACTTCTTTTAACATTCCGTAATCATCCCCGGGATTAATATTTGTTTTTGCTATATTAAATTTTCTATATTTTCTTTTGATAAATCCATTTTTTCCGAATACAACAAAAGACCCGACAGCATTTAATCCTTGAATATGACTATTATCGTAAACTTCAATTAACGTTGGATTAAAGCCCAAATCAAACTCTTTATTAATTAATGATAAAAAATGATCATTATTTTTATTCTCCAAAAGCTTTTTGTCCAAAGCTAATTGAGCATTTTTAATAGCTAATTTTATTGAAAGTGTTTCATTATTATTTTGTGCAGTTTTTATATTAATTTTTTTATTATATTTTTTTTCTAAAGCTGCCTTTATTAGTGCTAAATCTTTAATTTTTTCACTTAAAATAATTTCTTCTGGCGGGATTTTATTTTCATAAAATTGAATTAAAAATGAATAAAAAATATCATCTATATCATCGTCTTTGTCATGTTTTGGAAAAAAAGCTTGGTTGCCCCAATTTTGTTTTGATCTATAAAAAAATACCTCAATGCACGTAATATTATTTTTTTGAAATAAAACAATTAAATCTGCATTATTAAAATTATTTTTATTTATTTGCTGAGATGATTGAATTTGAGTTAATGCTTTAATTCTATCTCTAATTGTTGCCGCTTTTTCGTAATTAAATTTTTTGCTTTCAACTTCCATTTCTTTAGAAAGTTTTTTTTGTATAAGAGCAGATTTTCCATTTAAAAAACTAATACTGTCCATGACAAGTTTATTATAATCTTCTTCACTGATTTCATTTGTACATGGAGCAGAGCATCTTTTGATTTGATATAAAATACATGGTCTTTTTCTATTGTGAAAAATTGAGTCATCGCAAACCCTCAATAGAAATACTTTTTGTAGAGTTTTTATTGCCCATCCCGCCGCTCCAGATGATGCAAAGGGGCCAAAAAAAATATCATTTTTATTTTGTTTGCCCCTAAATTTTGTTAATTGAGGAAATTTATGAGATTTTGTAAGCTGAATATAAGGAAAAGATTTATCATCCTTTAATAATATATTATATCGAGGCTGATTTTTTTTTATTAGATTTGCTTCTAGTAGTAGCGCCTCAGCTTCATTTTGTGTTGAAATAAATTCTAGATTTTTTGTATTAGAAATCATTCTTTCTGTTCTGATAGGTAAATAAGAAGATGAAATGTAACTATTTATTCTATTAGGCAGGTTCTTAGCTTTTCCTACATAAATAATGACCTTTTTATCATCTAGCATTTTGTAAACACCGGGGCCATTAGGCAAAAATTGAATTGTGTTTTTTATGATTTGTTTACCTTGTTCAAAGCTTTTCATAATCATTTCTTGTCTTAGTGAATTCTATTCCAACAGACTCAGTGTTTTTAATTATATTTAGTTTTTCAATTTTTATTTTTATATTTAGGATATTTTGATTTAGAAAAATTTCATTAATTAAATCATTCGCAAAAGATTCCAAAAAATTATATTTTTTTTTTAGAAAAAAATTTATTTTGTTAATGATTTCTTCATAATTAATGACTGAATTAAGATTTCCATCAATTACTTTTTTTTTTTTACTTAAGACTTCAACATTAAATCTCAATTTTTGCGGCTTTACCTTTTCAAAGGCATGATAGCCTATAATTGCTTTACAAGTATAGTTTTTAACAAAGATTATTTCTTTAGATTTTATTTTTTTTTTATGCTCGAAAATTTTTATAATATTTGTCTTATTCATTGGTTCCAATGATATCTGGAGTTTTCCAATTTAGACTTTGGCCGCTATCCACCGCAATTACTTGACCAGTAATTGTTTTGCTATTTGCTAAAAGATAGGCAGTTTCACATATATCTTCAATTTTAACAGATTTACCAAGCAGCGTATTTTTTGATTGTTTATTAAAGTGTTTTTGAGTTTGTCTTATATTTTTAAAGACGGGGCCAGGAGCTATTGCATTCACTCTAATTTTAGGTGCTAATTTCATGGCTGCAGTTTTTGTTAGTATGTGCAATCCAGTTTTGCTTATAGTATATGAAAAAAAATATGGAGTTAGTTTAAATATTCTTTGATCAAGTATATTTATAATAGATTTATTTTGAGATGGATTTTTAATTTTAGAAAATTCTTTAATAAAAGTAGCAGGAGCAAAAAGATTAATTTTTATATGTTCATTCCAGCTTTTTTCACTAAAATTTAAAATACTATCGTTATTAAAAATAGAAGCATTGTTAATTATACAATCAATATTACCTAACTTTTTTTTTACGGAAGCAATTAAACCCTTTATTATTTTTGCATTTAAAAGATTACCTTGGATATGAACACATTTTACACCGTATTGTTCTATTTCTTTTTTAAGAACTTCAGCTTGTTTTTTTGATTTATTAAAATGAATAGCAATATTCCATCCCTTTTTTGCAAAATATAAACATAGTGCTTTACCAATTCTTTGTGAAGATCCAGTAATTAAAATATTCTTATTCATTTTATCTTTTCTTTTTTGCAACCATTCCAGCCCTACCTTGGGTCGATCGTCCTATTAATTCTGTTTTTACATCATTGTTATAAACTTTAATTTTACTACTCATATTAATTTCTAACTCCATTTCTTGAAGTTTTCTTATTTCATCTCTTATTTTTGCTGCTTGCTCAAATTCTAAATTATCGGCAGCTTTTTTCATTTCTTTTTCTAGCATTTTTAGGTGTTTTTTAAGATTATCACCGATTGGGATATCATTATTAAAAGTAACGTAATCTTTTTCAAACACTCCCTCTAAAATGTCATTAATTTTTGATTTAATAGATTGGGCAGTTATTTTATTTTTTTTATTATATTCTATTTGCTTAGTTCTTCTTCTATTAGTTTCATTGATAGCCTTTTTAATACTTTCTGTTTCTTTATCTGCATATAAAATCACTTTACCATCAATATTCCTTGCCGCTCTTCCGATGGTTTGTATTAAGGATCTTTCAGATCTTAAGAAGCCTTCTTTATCAGCATCTAAAATCGCAACAAGAGCACACTCTGGTATATCCAATCCTTCTCTTAAAAGATTAATACCAATTAAAACATCAAATATACCTAGCCTTAAATCTCTTATTATTTCTATTCTTTCTAGCGTATCAATATCAGAATGCATGTAACGAACTTTAATTCCATTTTCATCAAGGTATTCTGTTAAATCCTCAGCCATTTTTTTTGTAAGAGTAGTGACTAGTATTCTTTGATTATTTTTAGAAACTGTAATGCATTCATTTAATAAGTCATCTACCTGATTTTTAGCAGGTCGAATAAAAATTTGAGGATCTATAAGTCCAGTGGGTCTTATAATTTGTTCTGCAAAAACTCCTTTGCTTTGTTTTAATTCCCATTCACTTGGAGTTGCGGAAACAAAAATTGTTTGAGGTCTCATCATATCCCATTCTTCAAATTTTAAAGGTCTATTATCCATACAAGAAGGAAGTCTAAAACCGTAATCAGATAAAGTTTTTTTTCTAGTATAATCTCCTTTGTACATACCGTTTAATTGAGGAATTGTGACGTGGCTTTCATCAACAAATACTAAACAATTATCAGGAAGATATTCAAATAATGTTGGCGGCGGTTCACCAGGATTTCTACCAGATAAGAATCTAGAATAATTTTCTATTCCAGCACAACTTCCTGTGGCCTCTATCATTTCAAGATCGTATCTAGTTCTTTCTTCTAGTCTTTGTGCTTCTAAAAGTTTTTTTTCATTTCTAAATTTTTCTAAAGTAATAATTAATTCTTTTTTTATTTCTTTGATTGCTTTTTCTACTGTTGGTCTCGGAGTAATATAGTGACTATTTCCGTACAATTTTATTAAATTTATTTCTTTATTGTCGGTTCCAGTTAACGGATCAAATGACTTTATCTGTACTATTTTATTATCTTCAATTGTAATTCTCCATGCTTCATCCTCATAATGAGATGGGAAAACTTCTATATTTTCACCCCGAACTCTAAAAGTTCCTCTATAAAAATTTTGATCATTTCTTTTGTACTGAAGTTCAACTAGTCCTTTAATAATCTTTTCTCTTTCATAGCTCTCATTTTTTTTAAAAACCAAAGTCATTTTACTATAAGAGTCGACAGATCCTAATCCGTAAATACACGAGACACTTGAAACAATAATCACATCATCTCTTTCTAAGAGTGACCTAGTTGCTGAATGTCTCATTCTATCTATTTGTTCATTTATAGAAGCTTCTTTTTCAATATAGGTGTCTGATCTTGGAACATAAGCTTCTGGAGTGTAGTAATCATAATAAGAAACAAAATATTCAACTGCGTTATTAGGAAAAAAATTTTTCATTTCACCATACAATTGGGCAGCTAAAGTTTTATTTGGAGCGAGGATTAAGGCTGGACGATTTAATTCTTCAATGATTTTAGCCATTGTAAAAGTTTTTCCAGAACCTGTGACTCCAAGTAAAACTTGATTTTTTTTTTGGTTTAATATTTCTGTTTTTAAAAAAGAGATAGCTTTTGGTTGGTCACCAGCAGGAGTGTATTCAGTTATTAGTTGAAATTTTTTTCCTCCTTCTAATTTTTTTAAAGAAAGTGCTTTAGTATTTGTTTTATCTAATATATTAGTTTCCGAAAGATTTTGCATATTCCAAAATATAATTAATTTAGATGTCTATACTATCAACTTCTTTATCGAGAATAAAAGAATCTCCTACAATTGCAATTACTCAGAAAGCTAGACTCTTAAAAGAAAGTGGAAAAGAAGTAATAGCGCTGGCATCCGGAGAACCGGATTTTGATACCCCTGATAATATAAAAGCAGCTGCAATTAAAGCAATAAAGGAAGGTCAAACAAAATATACGCCCGTTGATGGGACTACAGAGTTGAAAAAAGCAATAGTAAACAAATTTAAAAAAGAAAATAATTTAAGTTTTGAAGTTGACAATATTACTGTTGGCACCGGAGGTAAGCAGGTAATTTATAACTGTATTCTTGCAACAATTAATCCTGGAGATGAAGTTATTATTCCAGCACCTTATTGGGTTTCATATCCTGATATGGTTTTATTAGCTGGAGGAACTCCAAAATTTGTAGAATGTGATGAACAAAGTGATTTTAAAATTTCTGCTAATCAACTTGATAAATTAATAACAAATAAAACAAAGTGGTTTATTTTAAATTCACCAGGAAATCCAACTGGAATGTGTTATTCAAGATCGGAACTAATAGAAATAGTTAAAGTTTTAAAAAAATATAAACATGTAAATATTTTAACAGACGATATTTACGAACATATTCTTTACCAAGATAAGGGTGCAAATGACTCAAGATTTGTAAATATTTTAGAAATAGACGATTCTTTAAAAGACAGAACCTTAGTTGTAAATGGTGTGAGCAAAGCTTATGCTATGACTGGTTGGAGAATTGGTTATGCCGCAGGTCCAAAATCTTTAATAAAAGCAATACAAAAAATTCAATCTCAATCAACAACCAATCCATCCTCTATTAGCCAGGCTGCTGCTGTTGAAGCTCTTAATGGCGACCAAAGCTTTATTCATTCTAGGGCTTTAGAATTTAAAAAGAGAAGAGATTTTGTTGTTAAGGCTTTAAATAGTACTAACGGATTAACCTGTGTTAATCCACAGGGGGCATTTTATGTTTTTCCAAATTGTAAGAAATTAATGAATAAAAAAACTACTAGTGGAAAAATTATTAAAAATGATACAGATTTTGCCTCTTACCTATTAGAAGAGACTGGAGTTGCAATTGTTCAAGGGTCAGCATTTGGACTTGAGGGTTATTTTAGAATTTCCTACGCAACCTCTATGCAAATTTTAGAAAAAGCTTTAATGAAAATTAAAACTTTCTGCGAGAGTCTCAAATAGTTTTAGTGATTAGACAAATGTTTTTCGGCTTCAAGGGCAGCCATACATCCCATCCCCGCTGCCGTAACAGCTTGTCTATATAATTTATCTTTTACATCTCCAGCCGCAAATACCCCTGGAATATTAGTTTTTGTAGAGTCAGGCTGAGTTATTATGTAACCACTATTATCCATATTAATTTGTCCTTTAAACAAAGCAGTTGCAGGATCATGTCCAATTGCAACAAAAAGTCCGTGTGTTTGTAATTCTGTGATTTTGTTTGTTTTAATATTTTTTAATTTAACGGCAGTTACTCCTTTAGGATTTTCTGTTCCAATAATTTCTGAGACAACGCTATCCCAAATTACACTGATTTTAGGATGTGAAAATAATTTCTTTTGTAATAATTTTTCTGCTTTTAATTCACTTTTTCTATGAACAAGCGTTATTTTTTTTGCAAAATTTGTAAGAAATAAAGACTCTTCAACTGCAGAGTTTCCACCTCCTACAACAACAACATCCTTGTTTTTATAAAAAAAACCGTCACAAGTTGCACAAGCAGAAACACCAAATCCTTTATATTTTTCCTCTGAGGGCAAATTTAACCATCTTGCCTGTGCACCGGTTGAAATAATGACGCTTTCAGTAAAGTAATGTGTTCCTGAGTCTCCAATTATCTCAAAGGGTTTTTTATTAAAATTAACTGTAGAAATATGATCTTCAATAAATTTTGTTCCAACTTTTAGCGCTTGTTCTTTCATTTGTTCCATTAGCCAAGGACCCTGAATCACATCTGCAAATCCTGGAAAATTTTCAACATCAGTCGTGATCGTTAGTTGACCACCTGGTTGGGAACCAGCAATTAAAATTGGTTCAAGCATCGCTCTTGCAGCATAAATTGCAGCTGTGTATCCGGCAGGACCAGATCCAATAATAATTAGTTTATTTATTTTATCGACATTCATTGTAGATTTTAATTAATAATACTTATAATTAATTATCATTTTAAACAATGAGATATTTTAAAGCATTATTATTAACAGAGGGCGCCCATGGTATGGTGAGCCAAGTAGAAGGTTTAGCCAAAGCTTTAAAATTAGATTTTAATCATTGTTTTGTAAATCTAAAAAGACCGTGGAGATATTTTCCTATAAATTTAGTTCCTATTAGTAAGTCTGTAATAGATGGAAAGATTCCAGATCAAATAGAAAATCAACTACTTATTTCATGTGGTAAAAATAGTATTATTTCCTCTTTATTTTTAAAAAGAAATAATAAGAATTTATTTAATATTCATATCCAAAATCCTAAAGTTAACTTTTCAAATTTTGATTTAATTGTTGCACCAGAACATGACCAAATAATAGGTAGTAACGTGCTAAGCACATTTGGAGCTCTTCATTATATTACAAAACAAGAGGTGGAAAGTAGTAATAATTTTTTTTCAAAATATAATTTATCAGAAGAAAATAAGATTGTTTCTTTAATCTTAGGTGGACCTAACAGATATTATGATTTTAATGAGATCGATCTTGGAAATATTTTTTTATCAATAAAAGATATTTTTTTAGACAAAGGTTTTAAACTAATTCTTATTAGATCAAGAAGAACGCCTGAAAATATTATTGATTTTGCGAAAAAGTTTTTTTTAAATTCAGCAGTTATCATTGATTTTGTGAGTAAAGAATTTTATTTATCAGCTCTAAAAATATCCAAAACAATCATCGTAACTTGCGATTCCACTTCGATGATTTCCGAGTGCGCTATCACACAAAAGCCTATATTTGTGGCTAAAATGAAGGCTAAGAGAAGAAATAAAAGATTTGAGTATTTTCTTAACAGTTTTAAAGAAAAAGGAATTATCAGATTTCTTGGAGAAAGTACTGATTATTGGAAATACCCAGCTCTAGATGAGACAAATCGGATTGCAACAATAATAAAAGAAAGGTTAAATTAAATTTAATGAGTTTTTTAAAATCATTTCAAAATAATTCAGTACATTCAAGTTATCCATTTGATCATTGGGAGTTAACAGAGCCATTAACAGACCAACAAATAAGAGAAATTTGTGAGGCAAAAGTTCCAGAAGTTAAAATTGATTTTGATGGTACTAGGGCAGTTGATGGAGGTGCAGGCACATATAGATCCGGCGACCCCACAGGCGGTAAAGCAGGAAAGATTAGAGAATTTGTGACAAAAGATAATTATAAAGACTATCCCCACCTAAAAAAATTTATTGATGAATTATGTAAAATGGAAACAGCAAAATACATCGGTTCAAAAATTAAAAAAGATTTGACCAAAGCTTATGTGCGCGTTGAGATTATTGCCGACAGGGTTGGTTTTTGGCTTAAGCCCCATTGTGATATTAAAGAAAAGTTGATGTCCTGCCTATTATTTGCAAATCCAGATAATTATGAGTCCGAAGAATTAGGTACAGATTTTTATGACAAGAATTTGAAGTTAGTAAAAACAGTTCCTTATAAAAATAATTATGGCTACGTTTTTACAAGCGGTCCTGACACTTGGCATGGATTAGAAAAAAAAGAAATCAAAAGAGACAGAAGATGTCTCCAGGTAAATTATGTAACGTTCGAAACCGATTGGAAAGTTAATTAATTTATATCTTGCAAAGCAAGAACTTCAAATTTAGAATTTTTTAAAGACTTAATAGCTTCAGTAATTGCATTAGCTCCAGCTATAGTTGTGTAGTAGGGGGTGCCACTTGTAAGCGCTGCTCTTCTAAGTGAAAAAGAGTCTTTAATGGATTGCTTACCTTGAGATGTATTTATAACTAAAGAAATTTTTTTTTCATTTAGAGAGTCCTCAATATGAGGTTTTCCTTCCATAACTTTATTTATTTTTTTACATTCAACTCCTGATGAATTTAAAAAATCAGAAGTCCCTGAAGTTCCAAGAATACTAAATCCTGATTTTTTAAGTTCTTGTGCAATTTTTAAAATATGTTTTCTGTCATCTTTCTTTACCGATAAGAAAGCAACTCCAGATTTTGGAATTTTATTACCAGTTGCAAATTGACTTTTAGCAAATGCAAGACCAAAGCTTTTATCTATACCCATAACTTCTCCTGTTGATTTCATTTCAGGGCCCAACAAGGTGTCCACATTTGGGAACTTGTTAAAAGGAAACACAGCTTCTTTAACAGAATATAATTTATGATTTTTTTTATTTAAATTTAGATCTTTTAATTTTAATCCTGTCATTACTTTAGTTGCAATTTTTGCAACAGGAACTCCAATAGATTTAGCCACAAATGGAACTGTTCTGCTGGCTCTTGGATTTACTTCTAAAACATAAACTCGATCATCTTTTATAGCAAATTGAATGTTTAAAAGTCCTAAAACTTTTAAACCAAAGGCAATTTTTTTTGTTTGTTTGGATATTTCTTCAATAATATTATTTTTTAATGAATATGGAGGGATGCAGCATGCAGAATCTCCAGAATGAATTCCTGCTTCTTCAATATGTTCCATTATCCCTGCAATAAATATGTCTGTACCATCACAAATAGCATCAACATCAACTTCAATTGCATCGTTAATGAACTTATCTATCAAAACAGGATCTTTTCCTGAAACTTTAACTGCCTCTTTTATATATTTTTTAAGATGATCTTCATCGTAAACAATTTCCATCGCTCTACCACCTAAAACATAAGAAGGCCTAATTACAATTGGAAAATTTATTTTTTTTGCGATTTCAATTGCCTCTGCCTCAGATCTTGCAAGACCACTTTCAGCTTGAAGCAATTCTTCTTTGATTACAAAATTTTTAAATTTTTCTCTATCCTCAGCAAGATCAATAGATTCAAGTTGTGTGCCTAAAATTGGAATATTATTTTCATGAATAAATTTTGCAAGTTTTAATGGAGTCTGGCCTCCAAATTGAACTATAACACCAAAAAGGGAACCGTTACTTTTTTCTTTATTAATTATTTCAATGACGTGCTCTTCAGTCAAAGGTTCAAAATACAATCTATCACTTGTATCATAATCTGTCGAAACTGTTTCGGGATTGCAGTTAATCATGATGGTCTCATAATTAATTTCTTTTAAAGCATAACTTGCTTGGCAGCAGCAGTAATCAAACTCTACTCCTTGTCCTATTCTATTTGGTCCACTTCCTAGAATAATAACTTTTTTCTTATTCGTTGGTTCAGATTCGCAACCACTCAGGTCGTTGCTTGCATAAGTGGAGTACATGTAAGGAGTTTTAGAATCAAACTCTCCAGCGCATGTATCAATTTTTTTATATATAGGATGAATTTTAAATTTATTTCTAGCAGACCTGACTTCATTACTTTTTATTTTTAAAATCTTTGCAATTTTTTTATCAGAAAAACCTATCGATTTAATATATTGAAGTTTTTCTTTATTATTTAAAACGTCCTCATCTTTAATATTATTTTCTACAATAATCAGTTGTTGAATTTGCTCTAAAAACCACTTATCTATTTTTGTCATTTCGTAAATTTCGTCGAGTCTTAAGTCTCTTCTAAAAGCCTCTGCTACATAAAGTATTTTTTGAGGAGTCCTTTCTATAAGTTTTTTTTTTAAATCTTGAAGATCTATTGCTTCATATTGATCAAAACCATCAAGTCCAATTTCCAATGAACACAATGCTTTTTGAACGGACTCTTTAAAGTTTGCTCCTATAGACATTACTTCACCAACAGATTTCATTGCTGTTCCTAATATTGCTTCGGTATTTTTGAATTTTTCAAATGCAAATCTTGGAATTTTAGTTACCACATAGTCAATTGTAGGTTCGAATGAAGCAGGTGTTGTTCCCGTGATTTCATTTTTTAATTCATCTAAAGTATAACCAACAGCAAGTTTTGCGGCCACTTTTGCTATTGGAAATCCTGTTGCTTTAGAAGCTAATGCAGAAGATCTTGAAACTCTTGGATTCATTTCAATAATAATCATCCTTCCATTTTTTGGATTGATTGCAAATTGAACATTCGACCCTCCTGTTTCAACTCCAATTTTTCTAATACATTTAAAAGAAGCGTCTCTCATAATCTGATATTCTTTATCAGTTAATGTTAATGCCGGAGCCACAGTAATTGAGTCGCCAGTATGAATTCCCATTGGATCAACATTTTCAATTGAGCAAATAATTATGCAGTTATCGTTTTTATCTCTAACTACTTCCATTTCAAACTCTTTCCACCCTAATAAGGACTCTTCAATTAGAACCTCTTTTGTTGGAGAAAGATCGAGACCATTTGCAATAATTTTTAAATATTCTTCCTCCGTATAAGCAATTCCACCACCGGATCCGCCAAGTGTAAAAGAAGGTCTAATGATTGCAGGCAGTCCAATCAATTTTAAACTTTTTTTTGCATCTTCAATTGATCTGCAAATCATAGACTTTGCACATTCAAGACCAATATCGGTCATATTTTTTTTAAACTTTTCTCGATCCTCAGCATTCTCTATTGCCTCAGAGTTTGCTCCTATTAATTCAATATTATATTTTTTTAAAATTCCCTCTTTTTTAAGAGCCATTGCTGCATTAAGAGCAGTTTGTCCACCCATAGTTGGTAATATTGCATCGGGTTTTTCTTTTTTTATAATTTCTTCAATAATTTCAGTGGTGATGGGTTCAATATAAGTTTTATCAGCAACATCAGGATCAGTCATAATAGTTGCTGGGTTTGAATTGATTAGGATAATTCTATATCCATCAGACCTTAATGCTTTACATGCTTGCGTTCCTGAATAATCAAATTCACATGCTTGACCAATAACAATTGGTCCAGCACCTATAACTAAAATTGATTTTATATCTTTTCTTTTAGGCATTAATTTTATTTTTTTCTATTAAATTTATAAAATCTTTAAAAAGATAATTGCTATCATGCGGTCCAGGAGAAGCTTCCGGATGGTACTGCACAGAAAATACAGGTTTGATTTTTGATTTTATACCTTCAATTGAAGTATCAAAAAGAGATACATGAGTAATCTCAACATCTTTAGGTAAACTATCTTTTGTAACTTCAAATCCATGATTTTGACTTGTGATTTCTACTTTATTATTCGTCAAATTTTTAACAGGATGGTTTGCGCCTCTGTGCCCTTGATGCATCCTTTTTGTTTTTGCACCAAGGCTTAATGCTAGTAATTGATGACCAAGGCATATTCCAAACACTGGAATATTTGCAGATATTATTTCTTGAATTGTTTTAACTGCATATCTTCCTGTAAGATCAGGATCTCCAGGGCCATTAGATAAAAAAACTCCATCTGGTTTTAAAGCAAGTATATCCTTAGAAGGAGTTATAGAAGGTACAACAGTTACCTTGCAGCCCAGTTCAGAAAAATTTCTTAAAATGTTAGTTTTTATCCCGTAATCAATTGCGACAATATTATATTTTTGATTTTTTTGGATTTCATATCCTTTAGTATTCCATAATTTATTACCAACCCATTGATAGGATTTTTTGCAGGTAACTTCTTGAGTAAGATCTAAGTTTTCTAAACTTGGCAATTTTTTTGTAATATCTAAAAGATGTGTTAGGTCATGATTATTATTTTTATTAAAAGCTACTGTTGCTTTTTTGGGTCCAAATTTTCTTATCTTTAAAGTAAGTTTTCTAGTATCAATCCCATAAATTGCTGTAATATTATTTCTTTTTAACCATTCATCTAAATTTTCTAAAGCACGATAGTTTGACGAATGAGATACTTCCGCACTAAATATTGCTCCTTTAACCCAGGTTTTTTCAGCTTCAAAATCTTCATTATTAGTACCTACGTTACCGATATGAGGAAAAGTAAAATTTATAATTTGCCCAGAATAAGAGGGGTCGGTTAATATTTCTTGGTAGCCAGTAATTGAGGTATTAAAACATATTTCACCAGAAGAAATTCCGTACGCACCAATTCCAAATCCACGAAATTGCTCTCCATCTTCAAGAATTAAAATAGCATTAGTATCAATTGAATTTTTAATTTTGTATTTATTTTCTAAATTATTTTCTTTAGACAAATACAACCCATGAGTTAAGAGCTTTTAAGTTATTTAAAAGTTGGCGAACATTATGAAAAAGTTAAACACCAGTCAAGTTGCTAATATTTTCTTTTGAGCAATTGAATTATTTAGAGTAATTTAAAACTTATGAATTTATTAGATAAGATAAATGCTCAATTGAAAGAATCAGCACTTAAACAGGACAAAGATAAGGTTCTTACTTTAAGACTTATTATATCTGCTCTTAAAGATAAAGAGATTGAAAAAAGAGGAGCCGGGCTAAAAGATACTTCAATTAAAGATGAAGATGTAATTGCAGTTTTTAATAAAATGCTAAAACAGAGAAGAGAGTCATTAGAAATTTATAAAAAAGCTTCTAGAAATGATTTGGCTGAAAAAGAGAACAAGGAAATAAATATTATTCAAGAATTTCTTCCAAAACAATTAGATGACAATGACACCAAGAAAGTTTGTGAAAGTGCAATCAAGGAAGTAGGGGCCGTTTCAATCAAAGACATGGGAAAAGCGATGGCAATTTTAAAGTCTAAATATTCTGGGAGTATAGACTTTTCTAAAGCAGGAGCTTTTTTAAAAGAATTATTAAGTAAATGAAATTTCCAAAAGAGTATTTAGAAGAGATAAAGCAAAGAGTAAAAGTTTCCGACATAGTAGGCGCTACAGTTCAATTAAAAAGAAGAGGTAGAGAATTTGTTGGCTTATCTCCTTTTTCCAAAGAAAAAACGCCATCATTTACTATTAATGATGAAAAAGGATTTTACCATTGTTTTAGTTCAGGGGAGCATGGAAACATTTTTGATTTTTTAGTTAAAGTTGAAAAATTAAACTTTGGTGATGCTGTTCGAAAATTAGCAGCTAAAGCGGGAATGCCAGTATTCAAATTTACGAAAGAGAATATTGAAGTAGAGAATAAAAGAAAAAAATATGATGAAATATTAACAATTGCTTTACAGCATTATCAAAAAAATTTTTTTGATAATGAAATTGTTAAAAAATATGCTTTGGATAGAGGCTTAACTAAAGAAATTTTGTCCACATTCAAAATAGGATATTCTGGAGATTATGGTTTGAATGTTTCGTTATTTAGTAATTTTAATCAAAAAGAACTTATTGAGAGCGGTATTTTTTTTCACGATGAAAAGAATAATAAACTTGTAGATAGATTCAAAAATAGACTAATGTTTCCAATTTTTGATTACAATAACAAAGTCATTGGATTTGGAGGAAGAGCTTTAGGTCAAAATTATTTAGCAAAATATATTAATTCACCAGAAACTGAATTTTTTAAGAAAGGTTTTAATTTATATAACTTAAATAATGCAAAAACTGAAAACAAACAAAGTAGTATAGTTTTTGTAGTTGAGGGTTACATGGATGCGATAAGTCTTTACCAGGCTGGCTTTAAAAATGTAGTTGCAACACTTGGTACTGCAATGACAGAGTCTCATTTAAATTTAGTGTGGCGCTATTTTAATGATCCATTGGTTTGTTTTGATGGTGATAGAAGTGGACAAAATGCAGCCCAAAAAATTTCTGAAAAGCTAATTGCTTACATGAAGCCTAATTATTCATTATCATTTTTAATTTTACCAAATGGTTTTGATCCAGATTCTTTTATAAGAAAAAATGGAAGAAATAATTTTGAAATTTTATTAGATCAAAAAATTGATATTGGTAATTTTATTTTTGAAAATAATTTACAAAGTTTACAATCGACACAACCAGAAGAAAGAGCTGGATTTGAAAAAAAATTAATGGATACATGTTTGTTAATACAAGACTCAACTGTAAAAAAACACTATATAAGTTTTTTTAAAAATAGAATTTTTGAACAGTTTTCAAATAAAAAAAATAAAAATATTAAGCCACTAAATAAAACAAAAGAACTTACAAGAAAAATTACAAGATACTCTTCTTTTGAACTTAAAGAATTTTCATTAATGTATCTTTTTTTAAATAATTTTTTAATTTTGAGAAATCAATTTGATAAGCTTTCATTAATCAATTTTCATAATAAAAATTTAGAAGAGTTAAGAAAAGTTTTGGTAAATATTTTAGAAAAGATTGAGACTTTTAAAGATTTTAATTTACTAAAGCACTTAGAAGAAAATAATTTTAGTCAAATAATTAAAGATATAAATGAATTTTCTTCTATAAAAGGAATCTCAGAAAATTTAAATGATGAAAAATTTGATAATTTTTTAAACGATTTAATTGAACAAGTTAATAATTTGAAACTTCAGAGTAAATTGAACGATGCTGAAGAATCATTGTCTAAGAATATGAATGAGGCCCACTATAATGAACTTTTATCTTTAAAAGATCAGATTGTGGCTTCAAAAAAAGTCTAGTAATTTTGCATCCTAGTAAATATATATACTGCTTCAATAAACAGATATTTATAAAGTGAAAGCAGACAAGCTTATTTCAAAATCATTTGAAAAATTACTTGAGCGTGGAAAAGCTCGAGGATTTATTACTCACGAAGAATTAAAAAAATCTTTAGGAAAAAGAAATAGTAATCCTGAAAGTTTAGAGAAAGCAGTTTTAAATATTTTTGATAATCTTATAACGTTAGTAAAGCAAAAGTCTGACTTTAAAGTTAAGACGAAAGAAGAAGCCCCAAAGGCTGAAAAAACTTCTGAAAGAAGCGACGATCCAATTAGAATGTATCTTAGAGAGATGGGAGGGGTTGAGCTTCTATCTAGGGAAGGCGAAATTGCAATTGCCAAGAGAATAGAGTCTGGAAAATATGTAATGGTTTCTGCATTGGCAGAAAGTCCATTGATGGCAAAAAAAATCTTTGAATGGAAAGATAAGTTAAATGCTAACGAAATGTTAGTTAGAGATATTATTGATCTTGATAGTAATTACTTAGAAGATGAAAACTTTACAAAAGCTTTAGCTGCCAAGACTTTAGAAAAAACTGTTAAAGAAACTAAATCAAAAAAAGATAAGGAAGAAGATCCGGATAATAAAAGTGTCGAGGCTATTGAAGAAGAGAACGATGAATATAATATCTCTTTAGCTGCTCTCGAAATAGAGCTTAAGCCAAAAATTTTAAAAACTTTTGAAAAACTATCTAAGAATTATAAAAAACTAATTTCTTATCAAAGAGAAAAGCTCGATACTGTACTTGCAAGATCAAAGTTTAGCCCAAGCAAAGAAAAAAATTACCAATCAATCAAAGAAGAGATTAGTCAGGATATTTTACAATTACAATTAAACCCAGCAACCCAAGAAGAATTAGTACAACTTAACTATGTAGAAAATAAAAAATTAATTAATTTTGATGGAGAACTTTTAAGACTTTCTTCTAAGCACGGAATTCCTAGAGAAGAGTTTATTAAATTTTATGTAGGAAACGAAATTAATCCTAATTTTGAAAGTTTTTTAGGAGAAAATAAAAAGTGGCATAATTTTTTTACAAAGGAAAAGAAAGAATACGAGAATATCAAAACTAAATTAATCCAGATTAGTAAAGATATAGGATTACCAGTATCAGATTTTAAAATTTTAGTTAATAAAATTAAAAAAGGTGAGAGAGAGTCTAGAATTGCAAAGAAAGAAATGATCGAGGCAAATTTAAGATTAGTTATTTCAATTGCTAAAAAATATACAAACAGAGGACTTCAATTTTTAGATTTGATTCAAGAGGGCAATATTGGTCTTATGAAGGCGGTTGATAAATTTGAGTATAGAAGAGGTTATAAATTTTCAACTTATGCCACTTGGTGGATTAGACAAGCTATTACAAGATCAATAGCTGACCAGGCTAGAACTATAAGAATACCTGTTCACATGATCGAAACAATCAACAAAATTGTGAGAACATCTAGACAAATGCTGAGTGAGTTTGGAAGGGAACCTACCCCTGAGGAATTGGCTAAAAAATTAGCTATGCCGTTAGATAAAGTTAGAAAAGTATTAAAAATTGCAAAGGAGCCTGTTTCTTTGGAAACGCCTGTAGGAGATGAAGAGGATAGTAACTTAGGAGATTTTATAGAAGATAAAAATGCACTAATTCCAGTTGATGCTGCAATTCAAAGTGGACTTAGAAATACAACTACAAAAATTCTTGCAACATTAACACCAAGAGAAGAAAGAGTGTTAAGAATGCGTTTTGGAATAGGAATGAATACCGATCATACTTTAGAAGAAGTGGGTCAGCAGTTTTCAGTGACTCGAGAAAGAATAAGACAAATTGAAGCTAAGGCTTTAAGAAAATTAAAACATCCTAGTAGATCAAGACAATTAAAAAGTTTCTTCGATAGTTAGAATTTAGTTAATAAACTAAACATTTAATGTTATATCCCTTTAAAAAGGGCCTGTAGCTCAGCTGGTTAGAGCCCCCCGCTCATAACGGGGTTGTCCGGGGTTCAAATCCCTGCGGGCCCACCAATCTAATTTGATTTATTAAAATTCTCTAAAGCGCTAATTACGCCTACAAAACCTTTGCTAGCTATAATCGATGCAAATTCTTCTTTTTGAGTTCTTGCTAAACTCAATCCCTCAACAACTAGATCTCGAGCAAGAAGTTTGGAGTCTTTTGTGTAAATTCTCCAATCAACATTAATTTCTTGGGCATCTTTTTTTGAAAATATTTTAGTGCTAACAATAATATTATTTTCATTGATTTTTTTTGAGTCTAAAATTTTAAGTTCTTGATCTGCAAAATCATTTAATTTTGAAGACATATTTTTTATAAAGTATTCTCTAAATAATTTATTGAAATTATCTCTTTCAGAAGCCGTTGCTTTATCACGATAATCACCCAGTGTATAACCAGCAAGCGCATCTAGATCTAAATAACTCTGTGAAAGATTATTAAGTTTTTTTAGTCTAGCTTCTACATTAAGAGATTTATCATTAAATATTAGTTTTGCTTCATTGGTCAATTTAAGAACGAAAGCTTCAGCATTAGGTTCTGCTGAATATGAATTTGACGAAATTATTAGAATAAAACTTAAATAAAAAAAAATTTTTTTAAGAAAAGTAGTCATTATTTTTAATTAGAAGTACTATCTAATTTTTTTCCACTCGTCTTCACTTGCTCCGTACTGAGTTTCTGATCTTTTAACATTCTTAACTAAGTTTTCTCTTCTTTGTAAATACAAACTTTTATATGCAGAATAAAGATCAAGAGAATTTTTTTCTAAATTTTCCGAACTTTTAATATTTTGTGATCTAAAGTTAACTATTTCAGTACCCTTTGTTGACCAGTAAACTGTATCGCCAAGATTTTCACCAAATGCCGTCCTATCTCCAGCAGATATCATATAGAAGTAGTCTCCATAAACTCCAAGAATTCTTCCAACTAAATCTCTAGGACTTGTTGGCCCAAGGAATGGTGCTACAGCATAACAACCATGATCAACTCCCCAAACAGCTAAAGTTTGACCAAAGTCCTCTCTATTTGTTTTTTCAATTCCAAGAGCTGTTGCTGGATCAAATAATCCAAGAATTCCAACAGTAGAATTTATTGCAAATCTTGAAAGAGATACTACTGCCTCACCTAAGTTTCCTTGTAAAATTTGATTTGGTACTGAAAGAGTAGAGTCTATATTTAACAAAGCATTATTTATTCCGCTTCTTACTTCAACTGGCAAAACATTATAAACTTCAGCAACAGGTTTAAAAAAATATTTGTCGACCGTCATATTAAAACTAAAAATAGATCTATTAATATTTTCGTTACAATCTGGCAGATTAGACGCGTAAATAGTTTTTGAATTAAATAGAACTAAAAAAGTGATAGCTAATAATGTTTTTTTCATATTATTAAAATTGTCTATATATACATATTTTCAATAATTATATATTAAAAATACTTGATAAATTTGATGTTTTTAACACTATTTTTATAAATATTGATGAGAATTAACTACTTAAAGTCAGAAAATTATACATCCTACGGAACAAAAAAAAGAAGAATTCAGGCGATTGTTATCCATTATACAGGAATGAGAACTTTACAATCAGCAGTAGAAAGACTTTTATACAGTAAATATAAAGTAAGCAGTCATTATGTGATTAGTCGAAATGGAAAAATTCTACAATTAGTTAAAGATAATAATATTGCTTGGCATGCAGGAATTTCAAATTGGTTTAATTTTAAAAATTTGAATAAAAATTCTATTGGCATCGAGCTTGAAAACAAAGGACACCAACATGGATATCAAAATTTTACAAATAAACAAATAATGCAACTTATGAAAATATTAAGAATATTAAAAAGAAAATTTAAAATTCAAAATATTAATATTATTGGTCATTCAGATATTGCGCCAAGTAGAAAAAAAGATCCTGGAGAAAAGTTTCCTTGGAATAAACTTCATAAAAATCAACTAGCAATTTGGCATTCGCTAAACGAAAAATTTATAAGTAATTTTAGATCAAAAAAATTAATCAATTTTAATAAGGAAAATATGCTAGAAATGATAAAAAAATTAGGATATTCCAAGGTTTTTTCAATAAATTCTTTAGATAAAAACTTTATTAAGGCTTTTCAAAGAAGATATAGGCAGCAGTTGATTAATGGTATTTTTGATCAAGAATGTTATCTGATATTGAAAAATTTACAAAAATTCATTTAATAGTTGAATTTCAATTTACTCTATTATAATATTTTTAATGCCAGTTAGTTGAATGGTAGCTTTGATATTTTCAAAGAGGAAAGTCTGGGCTCCACAAGATAACAGTGCCAGCTAATAGCTGGCGAGGGTAACCTCAGGGATAGTGCCACAGAAAATAAACCGCCTTATCAAGGCAAGGGTGAAAAGGTGTGGTAAGAGCGCACCGGGTTTTTGGTAACAAAAACCGCATGGAAAACCCCACTGGGAGCAAGACCAAATAGAAGTAACATGATTTAAATTTATTTAAATCTAGCCTAATCTTGGGTGAGTTGCTTGGGTTGGTTGCTCGAGTCTATTGGCGACAGTAGACCTAGATAAATTACCATTTTCAATGACAGAACCCAGCTTACAGACTAACTGGCAATTATCTAATTTTCCCTAAAATTTTATCTAATTATTTTAATTAATATTTAATAATTTTTATTAGAACAAAATAAGAACAAATATATTTAATTAATTCTATTTTTTAAACGTTTCTCCATTGACTTACTATTATATACCATGTTATCCCATGATAACCCATAAATGATAAATATTAACTATTTTATGAATAAATTTAGTGGGAATTTTTTTTTAAAAAAAACAAATGTTCATATCTACTTACGAAAACAAATTAGACAAGAAAGGCAGAGTATCTGTGCCTGCTAGTTTTAGAGCTCATTTATCATCCTTAGGATATAACAGTGTTGTTTGTTACCCTTCATTTACAAATTCATCAATTGAATTTTGCCCTCAAAGTAGAATTGAAAAATTAAGCGATAGTATCGATAACCTTAGTCCATTTGAAGAAAATAGAGATACATTTGCAACCTCAATTCTTGCAGACAGTTTTCAATTAAATTTTGACTCTGATGGAAGAGTGGTTCTCCCAAAAAAACTTTTAGATCATTCTGGAATTAAAGAAACGGTTGTCTTTGTAGGACAAGGAAAAACATTTCAAATGTGGGAACCTCAAAAGTTCTCAAAATTTAGAAACGAGGCAAGAAAAAAAGCTAAGACATTAAGATCAGATTTAAAATGGTCATAATGAAAATAAATAAATAACAATAAAGGGAGAAATAAATGGCAATAAAAATAAATGTACCAGAGTTGAGAGAGTTAAAACCTAGAATAGTTGTTTTAGGTGTTGGAGGAGCAGGTGGCAATGCTATTAATAATATGATCGATTACGGAATTCAAGGAGTTGAGTTTGTGGCAGCAAATACTGATGCACAAGCTCTAAAATTTAATAAAGCTGGATGCAAAATTCAACTTGGAACAAACTTAACAAGAGGTCTTGGCGCTGGAGCAAAATCAGATATTGGACAAGCTGCAGCAGAAGAAACTTTAAATGAATTAATAAATCTTTTACAAGGCGCAAACATGGTTTTTATCACTGCTGGTATGGGTGGTGGTACAGGAACAGGAGCAGCACCTGTTATTGCGCGTGCAGCTAAAGATTTAAATTTATTAACAGTAGCTGTTGTTACAAAGCCTTTTATTTTTGAAGGACCTGGAAGATTAAAAGTTGCTGAAAGAGGTTTGGAAGAATTAAAAAAATATGTTGATACAAGTATTATAATTCCTAACCAAAATTTATTTAAAGTTGCTAATGAAAAGACAACTTTCCCACAAGCATTTAAGATGGCTGATAATGTTTTAATGCAGGGAGTAAGAGGGGTAACAGATTTAATTGTTAAGCCGGGTCTTATTAATTTAGATTTTGCCGATATAGAGACAGTAATGAAGGGCATGGGCAAAGCTATGATGGGTACTGGAGAAGCAGAAGGAGATAAAAGAGCGGTAATGTCTGCTGAGGCAGCTTTATCTAATCCTTTGATTGATGACTACTCATTAAAAGGAGCTAAAGGTCTTTTGATAAACATTACTGGTGGTAATGATATTACTTTATTTGAAGTGGATGAAGCGGCAAATAAAATTAGGGCAGAAGTTGATCCTTCAGCTGAAATTTTAGTTGGTTCTACATTTGAAGAGTCTTTAGGTGGGAAAATGAGAGTCTCTATTGTTGCAACTGGTTTAGGTGGTGAAGCCGCTATAAATAATAAGCCTGTAGTTAGCATGATGAGACATATTAATAATAGAAACAACGGATATAGCACTATTTACAACAGGCCAAATCAGTCCTTTGTTCCAAATTATGTAACTCAGTCAGCACCTCAGGCGATGACTAATGGGGCAACAGCACTTGATATGTTTCAAGAAACTTCACATGTTAATGAAGTAAACAATCAAACATTAAATCACATGAGTGTTCAAGAAGAGGTTGTGAATTCAAATCTTTCTCAAGAACAAAAAATTTCTTCTGAAGATTTAAGTGTATTGAGTCAAAAAGAAAATACACAAATTGTTGAAGAGGTAGCGTCCTTTCCAAAATTATTTTCTGAAGATGAAAGCTTGAAAGATATTTCTAGTAACAAAGAAAGCTCATCACAGTTTTTTAAAGATTTAGGACATGATCTTACCGATGAAGAAAAAGTAGATCTTGAAATTCCTGCCTTTTTAAGACGTCAAACTAATTAGAGATCAATTAAAGAAAAATTTCTTCTTATGTCACTGGAATTTAATCACATTCCAGTGATGTCGGAAGAAATTGATAGAATATTAACTCCGTATAAATCAGGACTATACGTTGATTGCACCTTTGGTGGAGGTGGAATTACAAAAAAAATATTATCTAAAAAAAATACGAAAGTTCTATCTCTAGATCGAGATAATTTTGTAGAACCATTTTCCAAAGTAATAAGCAAACAGTACAATAAAAGGTTTGAATTTATTAATGATAAATTTAGTAATTTACAAAATATTTTAAGTGAAAGAAATTTCCAAAAAACTCCTGTTGCTATAATCTTTGATCTTGGTCTTTCTTCTTTTCAAATTGATAATCCTGAAAGAGGCTTTTCTTATCGACAAGATGGACTATTAAAAATGACTATGGGAAAAAATAATATTTCAGCACATGATATTGTAAATAAACTTGATCAAAAAAATTTAAAAAATATTTTTAATTTATTTGGGGAAGATAGGGATTCAGGATTAATAGCAAAATTGATAGTGCAAAAACGGCAAGATAAAGAAATAACGTCAACGCAAGAATTGGTAGAGATTATTTTGAGAGCAAAAAGATATAAAAATAATAAATATAATAAAGTCGACTCTTGTGCAAAAATATTTCAGTCAATTAGAATGATTGTTAACAAAGAATTAACCGAGCTTTACGAGGGTTTGATTTTTGGCATAAAAAATTTATCTATTGATGGAAAGATTATTGTTATTACTTTTCATTCTTTAGAGGACAAATTAGTTAAAAAAGTTTTTGATTTTTTTTCAAATAAAAAAAAGGGAACCTCTAGGTATTTGCCTGAAAATAACCAAAATGAAAATTTTAATATATTAAATATTGTAAGTAGAAAACCTGTTGTTGCTTCTGAAAAAGAGGTAAAAAAAAATAATAGAGCACGGTCTGCAAAATTGCGTTATGCAATAAAAATCAAAGATAATTCATTTGAATTTAAAAGATCTTCTTTAAATCTTGAAAAATATTTTCAGCTGGAAGAAGCAATATATGCGTAAAAAAATAGGGCTAATATTATTTATTGTTATTTTTGGAACAGTTTGCGTCTCTTATATGAAGAATAAAACCCGAGATATTGAAAAAGAAATATTAAAATTAAAGCAAGAACAGGCAGATTTAGTTGAAAAATTAAAGAATGAAAAATTAGAGAATAATTACCTCGCTTCACCAGAAAGAGTAAAAAAGTTAGCTAAATTGCACTTATCTCAAGACTATATCGAAATGGATAAAAATAATTTTAGGTATTTAAATGAAAAATAAAATTAATAATTTACAAAAAAATTTTTATTATCAAAATTTAGTTGATGAAGATAAGACAAGCCTAAATAATAGTCATTCATTATTTAATACAAGGGCAAATTTCGTATTTAAAATATTTTTCTTAGTTTTTTTGATAATTTTATTAAAACTTTTTTATCTTGGTTTAAACAAAAGTAATGAAATTAATTTTGAAGACTCAATTATTGATAAAGATTATAATCAAAGAAAAGATATTTATGATAGAGCAAATTTATTAATAGCAAAAAATATTGATATTTATGATCTTGTTTTAAAAGTTGATAAGACAAACAATTTACCCGAGCTTCTAATTAAATTGAAGTCTCAATTTCCAAGTTTAAACATTAATGAAATTCAAAGAGAGAGTGTAGATAAAAAAAGATTAGTTCTTAAGAAAAAACTTGATCATATTGAATATAAAAAAGCAATTATGTTAGGAGAGCCCGCAATAGAATTAAGTAGAAGGCAAGTTAGAATTTATCCACAAAGAAATTTATTTAGTCATGTATTAGGTCAAACAGATGAAGATAATAAAGGAGTTTCAGGAATTGAGAATTATTTTAATAATCAAATTTTAAATAATAAATTTTCACAAAGTTCATTCCAAATTTCACTTGATACTTTGGTACAATCGCAAATTAGAGATTCTTTGGAAAAAGCAATTGAAGATTATTCAGCAAAAGGGGCCGCTTCATTATTAATGAATGTTAATTCAGGAGAAATACTTTCATTAGTTTCTCTACCTGATTTTGATATTAATAGAAGAACATTAGTAAATGATGAGAAATATCTGAATAAGATTACACTTGGTGTTTATGAATTAGGTTCTGTATTTAAAACCTTTACCATTGCAAATGCATTAGAGCTTAAACTTATTGATGAAAACACACTATTTAAGAATCTTGAAAAACAAGTTTATAATTGTGGCACTTCACAGCCTATTGATGAGCATGATAAAAATTTAAAAAGGGATCTAACTACTTCAGAAATTTTAGTCAAATCATCAAACATTGGAACAATAAAAATAATAGAAAAGATTGGAATTGAAAATTATAAAAATTTTTTAACTAAACTAGGTATATTTGAAAAAACATCTATTGAACTTCCAGAAAAGGGAAAATCTTTACCAATGAAATGGGATAATTGTACTTTAGCAACGGCCTCTTATGGACATGGTGTTAGCACTACCCCAATTCAATTGGCTTCTGCTTATGCAACTTTAGTAAATGGCGGATACAAAATTTATCCAACTTTAGTTAAACAAGGTCAAAATACAAAAAAAGAAAGAGTTATTAGCGAGGAAACAAGTAAAAAAATGGTAAAAATGCTTAGGAAAGTAGTAGATAAAGACGATCCTATGCAAGGGACTGCCAAAAAAGCAGATATTGGCGGCTATGGGGTTATTGGAAAAACTGGAACTGCTATTAAGGCCTCCAAAACATCAAAAGGTTACTCTAAAGAAGTGATGACTGTTTTTGTATCTGCATATCCAGAGGAAAAACCAGAATATTTATTATTAGTAATGATTGATGAACCTAAAGTTATTCCAAGTAAGGGTCTTTATAGATCAGACTCGGGGTGGAATGCTGTTCCTACTGCAGGAACTATTATAAAAAGAATTGGACCTATTTTAGCTTCAAAGAATTATAATATTGCTTTTAATGCTAAGTAAAAAAATAAAATCTTTAAAATATCAAAATAGAAATTTCTCTATAAATTCTAAAAAAATAAAAAGAAATGATATTTTTTTTGCAATTGATGGCTTAACACAATCAGGAAATTCTTTTATCTCGGAAGCAATAGCTAATGGCGCTTCTGCAGTTGTGACAAGTAGCGGTATTAAAAATCAAAGATATTTGAGGGTTCATAATGTGAGAAAATTTTTAGCAGAAGCTTGTTCTATAAAATATAAAAAAAAACCAAAAAATATAATTGCAGTAACTGGGACAAATGGAAAATCTTCTGTTGCTAATTTTTATTATCAGATTTTAAAAAATCTTAAGATTAATTCAGCAGCAATTGGCACGATTGGTATTCATTATAAAAATAAATTTAAAAAGACTTACCTTACGACGCCCGATACTATTACAATTCATAAAGAATTAAATTTTTTGAAAAAAAATGGAATTGAAAATGTATGTTTAGAGGCATCTAGTCATGGACTTCATCAACATCGATTAGATAATATTAATATTAATGCAGGAATTTTTACTAATTTTACACAAGATCATCTAGATTATCATAAAAATTTAAAAAATTATTTAAAAGCTAAACTCTATCTTTTTAAAAACTTGTTAAAGAAAAATTCGTTTGCGATTATTGATACAGATATTCCGCAATATTCATTATTAAAAAAAATTTGTAATAGAAGAAAAATAAAAATTCTATCCTTTGGATCCAAGGGAAATACGATTAAATTAATTTCACATTATTTTTTAGAAAGACAGCAAATTATAAAAATTAATTTTTTAAATAAAATATATAATGTTAGCGTTAATCTAATAGGAGACTTTCAAATTAAAAATTTATTTGCTGCAATTATAGCCGTATATTTATCTTTTAAAGATAAGGATAAAATTATTAACACTTTGACCAAAATAAATACCGCAACTGGACGTATGCAGTATGTGGGTAATAAAAAAAAATCTACTGTTGTAGTTGATTATGCGCATACACCCGATGCTTTAAAAAAAAGTCTTCAAACACTGGCAAAACAGTTTAATAAAAAAGTAGATGTTGTATTTGGTTGCGGTGGTGATCGAGATCAAGGAAAAAGATTTAAAATGGGCAAAATAGCTGATCAATTTGCTTCAAAAATATATTTAACAAATGATAATCCTAGATATGAAAATCCTATTTCAATTATTAGACAAATTAAAAAAGGATGCCCAAGATCAAAGGTTATATTAGATAGAAAAATAGCAATTAAATTGGCTATTAAAAATCTTAAAATGGATAGTATTTTATTGATTGCTGGAAAGGGGCATGAAAATTATCAGATTATAAATAATAAAAAAAAATATTTTTCTGATCAAAAAGTTGCCAAATTTTTTTTAAAATAAAATGTCAAAAAAGCTTTATACAAGCGGTGAAATAAATGCAGTTTTCAATTCAAATATTAATAAAAATTTATTTTTTAATAAGGTCGAAATCGATAGCAGGCAATTATCAAATAGAACAATTTTTTTTGCAATAAAAGGGGTGAATGATGACGGCCATAGATATGTTAAAGCTGTATTAAAAAATAAGAATAATTTAGCCATTATTAGTGAAAAGCCTAATAATTTAAGATCAATAAGAACCAAAAACACTCTAGAGGGTTTAAGAAATCTAGCATCTTATGCTAGACAAAGAAGTAATTCTAAAATTATAGCTATAACTGGTAGCTGTGGAAAAACCTCATTAAAAAATTTATTAAATATTTCATTAAGTAAGTTTGGAAAGACACACTCCTCACCAAAATCTTTTAATAATCATTATGGAGTTCCTTACTCATTAGCAAATTTAAGCTCTGATAATAAATATGGAGTTTTTGAACTGGGAATGAGTTTTAAAGGTGAAATTGATAAACTTGTTAATTTAGTAAAACCACATATCGCAATTATAACAAATATTGGTCCAGCGCATTTAGAAAATTTTAAAAACATTAATGGTATCTGTAAGGCAAAAGCAGAAATTATGAATGGCATCTGCCAGAATGGAATTATTATTTTGAACAAAGATGACAAATTTTTCTATTCTTTAAAAAAAATTGCAGATCATAAAAATATTAAAGTATTAACATTTGGTTATTCAAAATCAGATATTCAGATCATAAAAAAATCAGCAAAAGTGTTCTTTAAAATTAAAAATAAAATATTTAAACTAAAAATAAAAAACTTTAATAAATCTTTTTTATATAATGTTGCGGCCACCTTATGTGTTCATTATTATCTAAATCACAATATTAATTTATTAAAAAATAACTTTAATAATTTTAAAATTCCAGAAGGAAGAGGAAATGAAAAAAAAATTCAAATTAGAAATAAAAAAATTCTTTTAATAAATGACAGTTATAATTCAAATCCCGTATCTCTTAATGAGGCGATCTATAATTTTTCATCAAGAAAAAAAAATAAATGTAGAAAAATCTTAATAATGGGCGATATGTTAGAACTTGGTAAAAAGTCAAAGTATTACCATCAGCAAGCAGCAAAAATATTAAACAAAACTAATATAGACAAAGTTTTTTGTGTAGGCTCGGAGGTTAGGCATACCTATCAAAAGCTAAATCACACTAAAAAAGGGTTATTGATTAAAAATATTAGTTTTCTCAAAGAAAATATTTTTAGTATTTTAGAGAATAATGATATTTTGTTAGTCAAATCATCTAATAGAATTGGTTTATTCAATTTTTTTAATAAATTTTAGTAATGCTTTATTTTTTTTTTAAATATTTTTCTTCAGATGTCAGTATTTTTAATGTTTTTAAATATATTACTTTTAGAACTGGTATTTCAGTTGCCACCTCATTAATATTTATACTTTTTATTGGAGAAAGTTTAATATCCAAGTTAAAGTCATTTCAAAGATATGGTCAGCCCATTCGCGATGATGGTCCTTTATCTCATATCATAAAAAAATCAGGAACTCCTACAATGGGAGGATTAATAATTATTTTAAGCATTTTATTTTCAACTTTGTTGTGGGCTGATCTTACAAATAAATACGTACTGATATTAATTTTTTGTTTATTAAGTTTTGGAGCAATAGGTTTTGTCGATGATTATTTGAAAGTTATAAAAAATAATTCTAAGGGTATAAGTGCAAAATTAAAATTATTTCTGCAAATTTTAAGCGGTATAATTGTAATATATTTAATAATTTTAAATACTGAACCAGAGCTAAATTATAAAATTTACTTTCCGTTGTTTAAGAATTTTATCTTAAATGTTGGAATTTTTTATTTTATATTTGGCCTGGTAGTTATTGTAGGAACTTCCAATGCTGTCAATTTAACTGATGGGCTTGATGGACTTGCGATTGTTCCAGTTATTCTTGTCGCGTTAACTTTTGCATTTATTGCTTACGTTTCAGGTAATATTATTTTTTCAAAATACCTTCAGTTAGCTTATATTAAAAATACGGGTGAAATTTGTATTTTTCTAGGAGCAATGATCGGAGCTGGTTTAGGATTTTTATGGTTTAATTCTCCTCCAGCAAAAGTTTTCATGGGAGACACAGGTTCTTTATCTTTAGGAGCAGCACTTGGTGCAATTGGAATTATAACGAAACACGAAATAGTTTTAGCAATCGTAAGTGGACTTTTTGTATTAGAAGCTTTGTCAGTTATTATACAAGTTATGTCTTTTAAATTAACAGGAAAAAGAGTTTTTCAAATGGCACCCTTACACCATCATTTTGAAAAAAAAGGTTGGAGCGAGTCTACTGTTGTAATTCGTTTTTGGATTATAGCGATAGTTTTTGCTTTAATAGGTCTTGCATCTCTTAAATTAAGATAATGCTTTCACTAGAACAGTGTAGCCAAAAAAAATTTTTAGTTTTTGGTCTTGGTATAAGTGGTAACGCAACTTTATCCCAGTTAAAAAAAAATAAAGCTTTTATTGAATGCTGGGATGATAATAAAAAGTTAAGGGAAAAATTTAAAAATAATTATCGAGTAAACAAGAATTGGTTTAATTCTAATTATGATTTTATAGTTTTATCACCAGGAATTAATATCTACACACACCCAAAAAAATTTTTTTTTAAAGAAAATAAAGATAAAATTATTACAGACTTAGATTTATTTTGTAGTTCTATTACAAATCAAAAAGTAATTATGGTTACAGGCACAAATGGCAAGTCCACGATGTGCAAATTAATTTATGAATTATTTAAAAATTCAAAGAAGGATGTTTATATAGGAGGAAATTTTGGAACACCTGTCTTAGATTTGCCGTATAAAAAAAAATCTGCAATTTTTGTACTTGAGTTATCCTCTTATCAACTTGATTATTCCTCTCGGTTACCAAGTCTAGTTTCAATTTTACTAAATGTAAGTCCTGATCATCTTGAAAGACATAAAACTTTTAATAAATATATTTCGGCTAAACTAAAGATCTTTAAGGGATTATCTAAGAGGGGAGTTGGTTTTTTAGATTTAAGTAACGATAAACAATCTAGAATATTAAAAATTTTAAAACAAGAAAAATATAATATAAGAAATGTTGAATTAATTAAAAAAAAATTTCACAATTACTTTAGTGCTAATTTTATTAGCAGTTCACTTAAAGGTACTCATTTTAAAAATTGTCTTTATATTTTAGCAAAAATTGCAAGACAATTTAAAATTTCAAATAATATTTTTTTAAATACAATAAAAAATTTTAAAGGCCTTCCACATAGACAGGAAATTATTAAGATAAAAAATAACTTAACTTTTATAAATGACTCAAAAGCAACAAATTTTTCATCAACTCAGGTTGCTTTAAATAATTATAAAAATATTCATTGGATTTTAGGAGGACTTGCTAAAGCTAATGATAAAATAATTACTACGAATTTTAAAAATTCTATTTTAAAAGCTTATATTATAGGAAAAAATATAAAATCTTTTTTAAATCAAATTAAAAAAAGTATAAAATATGAAACTTGTCGTTCTCTTAAAAATGCTTTGCTATCAGCTTTAAGTGAAGCAAAAAAAAATCCTAATCTTAAGCAGGTTATATTATTAAGTCCTTCAGCTGCTTCCTTTGATCAATTTAAAAATTTTGAGCATCGGGGTGATGTTTTTAAAAAATTAGTAAAGAAATATGCATGATTAATTTTGGCAGAACTAATACGGATCGACTTGCGTTATGGTGGAGAAATATTGATAAACTTCTTTTTATATCAATAATTTTTTTAATGTTTCTAGGTATATTTTTTGCTTATACTTCAACTTCTAATATTGCTTCAGAAAGAATATATAAAACAGATCATTTTTTAATCATTAAGCATATTTTTTTTGCATTAATCAGCTTTTTAATTCTATCTTCATTATCTTTATTAGACGCTAAACAAATAGAGAAATATTGCATTTTAGGTTTTATTATTACAGCTTTTTTATTGTTATTAGTTTTAATATTTGGAGTTGAAGTTAAAGGCTCCAAGAGATGGATTAATTTAATTTTTTTTAGATTTCAACCTGTTGAAGTTTATAAACCTTTTTTTGTATTACTCTGTTCTCTAATTATTTCTAATTCACAAATAGGTGACCTCAAATTAAGAATTTTTTATTCTTTTTGCGTACTATTTTTCTCTTTATTATTATTACTCAACCAGCCTGATGTTGGTCAAAGTTTATTAATTTTTTCTGTTTGGTTAATTTTAATATTTGTTTCTGGTATTAGTATCGCTCTTCTTATTTCTTTAGGTCTAGCTATTTTTGTAGGCATATCATCAACATTACTATTATTTAATGAGAGATTTTCATATATTTTTAGAAGATTAAAAACTTTTATTGATCCTAGTAAGGGAGATAATTTACAAACTCAAAAGGCTTTAGAGTCAATAAAACAAGGTGGATTTACAGGAAGGGGCATAGGAGAAGGAGTATTAAAAGAAAGAGTTCCTGAGGCACATACAGATTTTGTTCTGGCAGTCATAGGAGAAGAGTTTGGAATCTTGATGATATTAATAATTTTTCTAACAATGACTTTTATTTTTTTACGTATTTTTACGCAATTTAGTATGGAAAATAATTCTTTTAGAAAATTAGTTTTGGTGGGATTGTCATGCCTGGTCTATTTGCAATCTATAATTAATTTAGGAGTCACATTGAATATTCTTCCAAATAAAGGAATGACATTTCCTTTTATAAGTTATGGAGGATCATCCATGATTGGCTGTGCAATAATATTTGGAATATTACTTTGTTTTACTAAAAGAAAATTATCTTAATGAAGAAAATTTTAATTTGCACCGGAGGAACAGGTGGGCATATATTTCCGGTTATTGCGCTTACAGAGTATCTTAAAAAAAAAAACTTTGATATTGAACTTATAACTGATTTTAGAGCAAAAAAATTTATAAATAATACAAGTTCTAAATATTTTACTTTTATTAATGTCAAAACACCTACAGGTAAGAAAGGATTAGAATTAATTTATTCACTTTTTTTAATATTACTTACATTTTTATATTCAATTTTCCTTATTATATCAAAAAAGCCACAACTAATTATAGGCTCTGGAGGCTATGTTTCCTTTCCAGTTTTATTAGCCGCAAGATTACTCAATAAAAAATTTATTATTTATGAAACCAATTCTGTAATAGGGAGAGTAAATAAATTTTTCTTGAATAGTTCGACAAAAATATTAACGGGATATCCTTTAAAAAATATCAATATCAATGAGGACAAAAATATCTTTGTGGGTCAGTTGGTTAGAGAGCAAATTTATGAAGCTAAAAATAATAATTATTTTGAAAAAGATGATAATTTTGACTTTACTTTACTTGTTATTGGTGGAAGTCAAGGCGCTGAGATTTTTAGTCAGCAACTGCCAAGGTCATTAAATAAATTATTTAAATTAAATAAAAAAATAAGGATTATTCATCAAGTTGGAAATAGAGAACAAGAATTGAAAGTAGATCCTTTTTATAAAAACAATTCAAATGTTTATATTTTTAATTTTGAACCAAATATTGAAAAATATATGATGATATCAGATTTAGTTATTACAAGGGCCGGTTCCTCTACATTAGCAGAATTAGCATTTCTTCAGATACCATTTATAGCAATCCCATTTAAAGATTCCTTGGATAATCATCAATTTTATAATGCAAATTTTTTTTTTAAAATGAATGCTTGTTGGCTTATTGATCAACAAGATCTAAATAGTGAAAAATTGTTTAATTTAGTAAATGAACTAATCGTTAATAAAGAAAAATTACTTGAAAAAAAGGTCAAATTAAAAGAACTAATTAAGACAAACGTTAATGAGAATTTTGAAAAAGAAATTAATAATATTTTATAATGACTTTTAAAATCACGACTAGCGATCAGGTTCACTTTGTAGGCATTGGAGGAATAGGAATGAGTGGTATCGCTGAAATTATGCACAATATTGGTTTTAAAGTCCAAGGTAGCGACACTTCAAGAAATAACAAAAATATAAAAAGATTACAAAAGCAAGGATTAAAGATTTTTTATAATCATAAAAAAAAAAATATCGGCAACTCAAAATTAGTTGTGTTTTCATCAGCTATAAATAAAGGGAACCCAGAATTACGAGAGGCAAAAAGAAAAAAAATACCAGTAATACAGAGGGTAGAGATGCTTTCTGAGATTGTTAGGTTAAAAAAAAATATAGTTATAAGTGGAGCTCATGGCAAAACTACAATTACTTCATTAATATCAACTCTGTTATCTAAAGCAAAACTAGATCCCATGATTATCAATGGGGGGATATTGAACTCCATTAATTCAAATGCGTTATTTGGAAAAGGAGATTGGGCAGTTGTGGAAGCAGATGAGTCTGATGGTAGTTTTTTAAAAATACCAATTACTTATTCAGTTGTCAGTAATATTGATAAAGAGCACTTAGATTATTATAAAAATTTTAATAATTTATATAAAAGTTTTGAAATTTTTATAAATAGAACACCTTTAATTGGAAAATCATTTGTTTGTATTGACGATAAATTTTTAAAAAAAATTTTAAAAAAAAAAAACAAATCAAACATAATTACTTATGGTTTTAAAAATGGATCAGATCTTCATCCTTATAATGTAAAAAACCAAGAAAAAATGATGAGCTTTGATATCTCTATAAAACTTAATGATAAAGTTGAGCATATTAAAAATATTAAATTGAATTTATTAGGAAGACACAATGTACTTAATGCAACTGCCGCAATAGGAGTTGCTAAAAGTTTAGGAGTTAAAAACGATATTATCAAAGCAACATTAAAAAATTTTTTGGGGGTACAAAGAAGATTAACTAAAATTAGTAATTTTAGAGGCAGTATAATCTATGACGATTACGCTCATCATCCAACAGAAATTATTTCAGTTTTAAATGCAATTAAATCCAGTTTTGAGAACAAGAAAATTGTAACAGTGTTTCAGCCCCATAGATATTCAAGAGTTGCTTTACTAAAAAAAGAATTTGCGAATGCTTTTAAAGACAGCGATTTAGTTGTTTTATGTCCAATTTATGCGGCAAGTGAAAAACCAATTAAAAATATAAATCATTATGAATTGGCTAAGCTTATTAAAAAGAATTCCAAAAAAGAAGTTATATGCATAGAAAATCAATTTGATTTGGAAAGATTTATAAAACTTCATGCCTATGGAAATGAAATTATTGTTTGCATGGGAGCTGGAAGTATTAGTAGTTGGATTAGAGATATTGCTGTTAATTTAAAAAATGAGCATTAATTTTTATTCACAACTTAAAAAAAATCTTCAAGGAGAGTTAAGAGAAAATTTTGATTTATCCAAATCTAATTGGCTTGGAATTGGAGGAAAAGCAAATTTTTTTTTTAAACCAAAAGATTTAAATGATTTGCAAATTTTTTTAAGAAATAATAATCAACATTTTCCAATTATTGTAATTGGATCTGGCTCAAATTTATTGATCAGAGACAAAGGTTTTGAAGGAGTGGTTATAAAATTTGGAAAAAATTTTGATTATATAAAAATTAATAATGAAATCATAAATTGTGGTCCAGCAACGCAAAAAACACTTTTAGCAGAAACTGCAGCTAATAATAATTTAACTGGTTTTGAATTTTTATATTGTATTCCAGGAACAATTGCAGGCGGGATTGTTATGAATTCAGGTTGTTATGGAAGCGATATATCAAAAATTGTGCTGAGTATCTCAGTCATTGACATGAATGGAGAAATTAAAATTATAAATAACAAAGATATTAATTTTTCTTATAGAAAAAGCTCACTCACAAAAAATCAAATTATAACTAATATTGAAATGAAAGGATCTTTTCTAAAAAAAGAGAAAGTTATTGAAATAATGAGAAATTTAAAAAATAAAAAAGACTTTGAACAACCGCAGAAAATTAAAACAGGGGGCAGTACTTTTAAAAATCCAAGGGATTCAGATAAAAAAGCTTGGGAATTAATTAAAGAGTCTGGTTGCGCTGATTTACGAGTTGGTGGGATTAAACTATCTAAATTACATTGTAATTTTTTAGAAAATTTAGATGGAGCAACTTCAGAAGACGCTGAAAATCTAATTGAAAATATAAAACAACAAGTTTTTAAAAAAACTAATATAAACTTAGAACTTGAATTAGAAGTTGTAGGAAAAAAATGAAAAGAGAAAAAGTTACAGTTTTAATGGGCGGAACTTCAGCCGAAAGAGACGTTAGCTTAGATAGTGGAAAAGCCTGCGCAAGAGCACTTGCAGAAATTGGGTTTGATGTGACCAGTTTAGATGCAAAAGATAATTTTATTGAAAAGTTAATTAAAAATAAACCAGATAAAGTCTTTAATGCTCTGCATGGAAGATTTGGTGAGGATGGTTCTATTCAGGGTTTATTAGAACATTTAAAAATACCCTATACTCATTCTGGAATCTTATCTTCAGCAATTGCCATGGATAAACTAATTTCAAAAAAAATTTTTAAGAGTGCTAAAATTAGATCTCCAGATTACCTAGTGGTTACAAGTTTGCAAGATTTCAAAAATTCAAATATTGGCTATCCTTGCGTTATTAAACCAAATAATGAAGGGTCAAGTGTGGGGGTTTCTATTTTTACTAAACCTAAAAAATCTGATGAAGAAATAGTAATTTCTTTATTAAAAAAATATAAATTATTAATTCTAGAAAAATATATCCCAGGTAGAGAAGTACAGGTTGCGGTAATGGGCTCTAAGGCTTTAGGGGCGATAGAGATTGTGCCAACAAGATCATTTTACGATTACGAGGCCAAATATTCAGCCAAAGCTAATACAAAACATATTATTCCTGTAAAAATAAATGAAACTGATTATAAAAAAATTTTAGACATGGCTTTGCAGGCCCACAATATTTTAGGTTGTAGGGGAATAACAAGATCAGACTTTAGATACAATGAGACTGAAAAAATTAATAAAATTTATATTCTTGAAGTAAATACACAACCAGGTATGACAAGTTTATCATTGGTTCCAGAGATTGCCAATTATTATGGAATATCTTTTAATGAATTAGTTAAATGGATAATTAATGATGCTTCTATTAATAGATGAACAAAACAAAGAGATATATTTTTCTCGCATTACTTATTTTTCTAACAACATTTAATCCTGAGCTACCTTTATTAAAACTTGGTTTTTTTGTCATTAAGACAGTTCATGTTTCTGGCTCAAAAAACACTGATCTAGAAAAACTTAAAAAGCAATTTAATATTTTAGTTAACTCTAGCATCTTAAGCATCGATGATAAAAAGTTGAATGAAATTATTAGACAAAATGAGTGGATATACTTTGTAAATATTTATAAAAAATTTCCATCAACAATTAATATAGAAGTGGTTGAGCATGAACCTTTTATAATTTGGAGAAAAGGTAATAATAATTTAATAATCACCAAGGAATTTACATTAATAGAAAAATATAATTCAAATAATCTTTCTAATCTAATATCTGCAAAAGGAAATTTTAATATTGAGGATTTAAGAGAGCTTTATAAGGCCTTAAATAATAATAATTTTGACTTATCAAACATTACTAGTTTTGAGTTTATAAATTCAGATAGATGGGACTTATTTTTAAAAGGTAATAAAAAAATTATGCTTGGTAGACATGATTACAATCAACAGATTAGTAATTTAACTAAATTACTTATTCAGTCAAAAGATGAAAAATATACTTATGTAGATTTAAGACTTAAGAATAAAATATTTATTAAATAAATAATGAATCAAAAAAAAGAATTAATTGCCTCAATTGATATTGGTTCTTCAAAAATAAAGTGCCTAATTACAAAATTAAAAAATAATAAAATTGAAATTTTAGGAAAATCTATTGTTGCATCAAAAGGAATTGATAAAGGATTAGTCACGAATTTTCATGATGCAAATTTAGCTGTTCGTGAATGTCTAGAAATCGCTGAAAAACAGGCTAATATTTCTTTAGAAAATATTATTGTAAACGCAGAATTTGAAAATATTTTTAGTAATTTATTAACAGAATATAAAAGTGTACAGGGCGATCAGGTAGAAAACGAGAAAGATATTCAGGGTTTGATTCATATCGCTGTAGATGAAATCATCAAGAATAATAAAGACAAGGGAATTTTACATATTTTTACATCTAATTATAAGATCGATAAAAAAATAAATGTTGAAAATCCTGTTGGTTTTAAGGCAAATACATTTTCAGTAGATGTTCATGCTGTTTTAGCAGATCACACAGCAATTAATAATTTGAAAAATATTATAAATTCTTGCGAATTGTCAGTGGAAAATTATGTTTTTGGCACATATGCTTTAGCTTTATCTTTTGTAAATTTAGAGGACTTAAATGAAGATTTCATTTGTATAGATTTTGGCAAAGACAAAACAAGCTTTGCTATCCTTGAAAATAGTACACTCACATATATTGGTGTTATTCCTTATGGTTCAAATCAGATCTCAAAAGATTTAGCTAAAGTCTTAGATATTAAAATGGATGTAGCAGAAAGAATTAAAGTTGAAAGTGGGGAGTGCGTATTAAATGATAATATTAAAGATAAGATTGAATATTTACCAGTGCATTTATTTCCAGATGATGATTTTAGAAAGATTTCTAAAACGTTGGTTAATACTATTATTAATTCCAGAATTGAAGAAATTTTGCAATTAATTTACAAAAAAATTAAATCTTATAGTTTAATAGATATAAAAAGTAAAAAAATTTATATTTCAGGTAGAGGATCTAATTTAGTTGGTCTAATAAATTTAATAAAAAAATATTTTTCACCAAGAACGGAACTTATTTTACAAAAAAAACATGAAGATCAGAACTTAGTTAATAATTTATCACAAGATTTTCTTGTTTGTTATGGAATGGTTAAAAATTATTTTTATGGGCTTCCCTCAGAAGCACTGCCAATTAAATTTAAAAATACTGGCTTTTTCTCAAGAATTTTATCAATTTTTCAAAAGTAGAAATCGTAACAAAAGGTGATTAGCTATTGTCATGAATTTTACTAAATATTTGATGCATCGTAATTATGTATCAAAAGACTTTAAAGTCAAAAATCAATTTTAAAGGTATAGGTTTGCATAGCGGATTAGTTGCTAATCTTTTAATTAAGCCATCATCGCCTAATTCTGGAATAAATTTTGTAAGAACGGATTACAAAGGTAAAGAAAAAATTATCAAAGCCCATATTAGTAATGCCTTGCCAGCAAAATTGTGCACAACTATTTCTAATAAATATGTTTCAGTTTCTACTATTGAGCATTTAATGTCCGCTTTATCAGGAATGGGCATTGATAACGCAATAGTCGAGGTTGATGGACAGGAGTTGCCGATTTTAGATGGAAGTTCAAAAGAGTTCGTGATTGCTATTCAAGATTCTGGAATTACGGTTCAAAGCTGCGAGAAGAAATATATTAAAATTTTAAAAAAAATTATTGTTAAAGAAAAAGAAAAATCAATTTCAATTGAACCGACAAATAAAAATAAATTAGAAATTGATTATGAAATTGATTTTCATGATCGCGTTATTAAAAAACAAAGTAAAAAAATAGATTTAGAAAAAAATGGATTTATGGAAGTTTATGACTCTAGAACATTTTGCCTACAAAAAGATCTTGAAAATATATTTAAGATGGGACTTGCAAAAGGTGGTTCTTTAGACAACGCAATTGTTGTTTCTGAAGATAAAGTTTTAAATCAAGATGGATTAAGACATAAAGATGAATTTGTGAGACATAAAATTCTAGACTGTATAGGTGATTTATATTTAGCGGGTTACTCTCTTATTGGAAAAGTAAACTGTTATCAAGGAGGCCATGATATGACACGTAAACTATTAGAAGCCTTAATAAAAAATAAAAGCTCCTGGAATTTAACTTCTCTGAAATCAAAAAATTTATCGCCTGTTAGTTCTTATTTATCAAATCAACTTGTAGTGAATTTATAGTTTTAGTGATAAAACTTAATTAAAAGAAATAATAAAACTTTTAATTTTAATGTTTAAACTAAAAAGAATATTTTCAATTTTATTAGTTTTTTTACTTATTTTAAGCTGTTCATCATCAAACGATAAGCCCTTAGTTCCGCCACCTAAAGAGAAAATTAGTCTGCCAAAGTTATGGGGCTTTGCTATGGATGATTTTAATAATGGTAACGCTGAAGGAGCAATCGAAAAATTTAAGATGGTAGAAAAAGATTATTCCTACACTGAGTGGGCTCCAAAATCTTTATTAATGATGGCATATGTTTATTATGAGGCAAATCGCTGTTCAGATACACTGTCTATACTCGAACGATATGTAAAATTTTATCCAAGTAATCCTGAGAGAGTTTACGTAGAATATTTAAAAGGCGTTTGTTACTTTGAGGAAGTTAGTGAATTTTCAAAAGATCAAGAAAAAACTGTTAAAGCAATAAATCAATTTAAATCTTTAATAAATACTTATCCAAACACTGAATATGCAGATGACGCTAAATATAAATTAGATCTGCTGAATGACTTGATGGCAGGAAAAGAGATGTACGTTGCAAGATATTATATGAATAAACGAAAATGGGCAGCGGCTATCGGGAGATTAAAAACAATTGTAGATAAATATCAAACTACAATTTATATCGAAGAGGCTTTATATAGACTGGTTGAAATTTATCATAAATTAGGATTAGAAGAAGATGCTAGCAAAGCTGCAGCAATTTTAGGCTATAATTTTAATTCAAGTGAGTGGTATAAAAAAAGTTATTTATTAGTATCAACAAATCAGACAACTTTACCTAAAAAAGATAAATCTCTTCTAGATGGTTTTAAAAAAATACTCAATTAACTTTTAATGAAGTCGTTATCTTTAAAAGAGTACAAGGAAAAAATTGCGTTAATTGAAAAACTAAATAAAGCTTACTATCATAATGATAAACCATTAGTTTCAGATGCAGAGTATGACAGAATCAAAAATGATATTCTAAATTTTGAAAAAAAAAATCCTAAAATTATAGATAAAAATTCCCCAACAAAAAAAGTAGGTTTTACTCCTTCAGAAAAATTTTCTAAAGTTAAACATCTTGTACCTATGTTATCCTTAGATAATGCCTTTACAAAAGATGATGTAGAGGACTTTTTAAAAAAAATTAGAAACTATCTAAACTTTGAAAAAGATTATCCTATAGAATTAACAGCAGAACCTAAGATTGATGGAATTTCAGCATCTTTAATTTATAAGAATAATAAGATTATTCGTGGACTTTCGAGAGGAGACGGCGAATACGGCGAAGATATAACAGAAAATTTATTAACGATTAAAGATATTCCGCAAATACTTCAAGGGGAGAGCATAGATAAAGAATTTGAAATTAGAGGCGAAGTTTACATTGGAAAAAAAGATTTTGAAAAAATTAAAAACGATTTTGCAAACCCAAGAAATGCAGCAGGAGGATCGTTAAGACAAAAAGATTCAAAAAAAACAGCTTCAATACCATTAAAATTTTTTGCTCATAGTGTTGGTGATATTGATGAAAAAAAATTTAAAACCCATGTTAATTTTTTGAATTTTTGCAAGAAAATCGGTTTTAAAATAAATCCCCTTACGCAAACTTTTAGTTCAATAGATGAGTTAATTAAAGGCTATCATCATATAGAAGAAATTAGATCTTCATTGGATTATGATATTGATGGAATAGTTTATAAAGTGAATGACTTAGCACTTCAAAAGAGACTTGGAAGTTTATCATCATCACCAAGATGGGCTATTGCTCATAAATTTTCCTCTGAAAAAGCTATAACCGTCGTTCGAAAAATTGAAATTCAAGTTGGACGAACAGGAGCACTTACCCCAGTTGCAAAATTAGATCCGGTGAATGTAGGTGGAGTATTAGTATCAAATGCGACATTACATAACCAAGATGAAATTATTAGAAAAGATATCAGATTAAACGATACAGTTATCATACAAAGAGCAGGAGATGTTATTCCGCAAGTAGTAGAAGTTATTAAATCTAAAAGAGATAAAAATAGTAAAAAATTTATATTTCCGGAAAAATGCCTATGCGGCCGACCTGCAGTTAATGATTTTAACGAAACTTCAAAAAAATTAGATGCAGTTAAAAGATGCACAGATACAGGATTTAATTGTGAATTTATGGCAAGAGAAAAAATTAAACATTTTGTATCTAAAGAAGCTCTAGATATTGAAGGTTTTGGAAAAAAAATCGTAGAAGATTTTTGGTTGTTAAATTTTATACGTTTACCACAAGATATTTTTACTCTTGATTATAAAAAAATTGAAAAACTGGAAGGTTGGGGAGAATTGTCAGTTAATAATTTGAAGACAGCAATTGATAAAAGCAAAGATATAAGTCTTATAAAATTTATTTATAGTCTTGGTATACGACATATCGGCTTAGAAAATGCCAAAAATTTATCACGGTACTTTATTTCTATAAAAAATTTTTTAAAGCTTTGTAATTCAGATCTTTTAATGAATGAAATTAACAATTTAAACGAAATTGATGGAATAGGTGAAACTCAAATTGAATCTTTGGTAAACTTTTTTAAGGATAAGAAAAATAACAAAGTAGTTTATGAATTGAGTAAAATTTTAAATATTCAAGATTTTGTAGAAAAGAAAATTGATAGTTTTTTTTCTGGAAAAAATATTATGTTTACAGGAGGATTTTCTACCATGAGCAGGTCTGAGGCTAAGTCATTAGCAGAGACTTTGGGAGCAAAAATATTAAGTTCTGTTAATAAAAAATTAGATTATTTAGTTATTGGTTTAACCAAACCAACAAAAAACAAAGTTGATAAAGCTAAAGAATTAGGCGTTAAAATTATTGAAGAAAAAGAGTGGTTAAAGTTATCAAGAAATAGCTGAACAAGCTTCAGTTAGTAATTTAAGTTCAGTATTATTCATAAAAGGTTTCAGAATATAAAAGATTTTTTGATGATAGTTATTAATCCAATTTATTTCATTTTTATTAAAAAGCTTATTGTTAATACAATCTTTATCAATTGGAACCATTGTTAGATTTATAAATTTTGAATGGTTATTATTAATTTTTTTACAATAAATTAAATTTTCAATTCTTATTCCAAAATTATTTTCTTTATAAAATCCAGGTTCGTTTGACAGGATCATTCCTGGTAGTATTTTATGATTATTAAAAGGGGATAATCCTTGCGGCCCTTCATGCACATTTAAAAAATAACCAACTCCATGACCTGTCCCATGTGAATAGTTGTAGCCAAGTTTTAATAAGGGAACTCTTGCAATCTTGTCTATATGCTTTCCTAGTGTTGATTTTTTTAATTTATATGAGGCAACCGCAATATGACTTTTAAGAACGTACGAATAAATTTTTTTTTGAAAGCTTGATAAGTTGCCAATAGCTATTGTTCGAGTTACGTCAGTGGTCCCATAAAAATACTGACTACCAGAATCTAAAAGATATAAATTATTACCTTTTATTTCTTTATTGGTATTATTATTAGATCTGTAATGAACTATTGCTCCATTTCCACCAAATCCTGAAATGGTATTAAAACTTGGATATAAATAATTTTTGTTCTGTTTTTTATATTTTTCTAATTTATTCTGTGCCGATACTTCTGTTATCTTCGTTTTTTTATAATTATTTTTTAGCCAAAAAATAAATTTAGTTAAAGCGATTCCATCAAATAAATGAGCAATTTTTGCATTACTGATCTCTGTTTTATTTTTAATAGCTTTTAATAAATATATAGGGTCTTCGATATCAATAAGCTTGTTTGAAGAATGGATATTTTTTTCATAATAAAAACTACATGTTTTTTTATCTATTAAAATTTTTGAATTTTTAATCTTTCTTAAGTAGTTAACAAATAATTCTTCTTTAATAAAAATTACTTTCTTTCCAAAAGATTTTTTAATTTGAGGTGTAATTTTTTTAATATTTGTAAAAAATATTATTTTACCATTTTTATTAAATAAGATTTTTCCATTTGTAAGTGGACTAGATGATGCATCAGATCCTCTAATATTTAATAACCATGAAATATTTTCGACTGCTGTTGTAAGTAAATAATGAATATCTTTAAACTTCAAAAATTTACTTACTTTACTAATTTTATTTACAAAGCTTTCTCCATGATATTTCTTTTCTAAAATATAAAATTTATTATTGTTAACTTTTGTCTTATTTTTCCAAATTGTATCAATTAAGTTATTATTTATAGGTTTTATTTTAATTAAACTATTTGAAATAATATTTTTTAACGTATTAGAAGTAAAAAGTTTTGGATCAAACCCTAAAGTAATTTCTTTATTCAGGTTTTTTAGAATGTAATAAGGTTTAATTTTTGGAATTTCGCAAATTTTAAAATCTTTATAAATTTCTTTTTTTGCTTGCAGTGTGTAACGACCATCAACAAATAAATAAGATTTATTTTTTAAAATTAAGGCAAGTCCTGTTGAGCCAGTAAATCCAGATATGAATTTTAATCTATCTTTATTTTTAGGTACGTACTCTCCAAAATATTCATCATTCTTTGGAATTATATAAGCATCACAGTTTTGTTTATTTAAAATATTTCTTAATTGATTAATTTTATCCATTACTTTTTTTTATAAATTTATCAATTATTTTTTTTTCCCCATATTTTTTAAAAATAATAATAAGTTTATTATCTTCTATATGAATTACTTTTCCATTGCCAAAATCATCATGAGTTACACTTTCGCCAACTTTAAAGATTGTATTATTATTACTGTAGCTAATTTTATTAAAATTATTTATATTTTTTTTTGCTTGTTTTAGTCTTTCCCAGCCAGGACTTCTCGATGGTTTGTCGTAGTCAATCTCTTGATTAAAATCAAAATCACTTTTTTGATACTCTGAAAAATGATTTTTCATGTTGATATTGTCCTTAGGAAGTTCCTCAATAAAACGAGAAGGAAGTGTTGGCATCCAGTCTATGTCCCTATCTCTCTTGCCTCCATAAATTCTTCTATTGTTTACAAAAGAGATAAATAATTTCTTCTTTGCTCTAGTTATTGCAACGTAAGCAAGTCTTCTTTCCTCCTCTATTGCTTGATGTCCTTTTTCATCAATTGATTTTTGGTGAGGAAACAATCCCTCTTCCCAGCCTGGCAAAAAAACTACATCAAATTCAAGTCCTTTAGCGGCATGCATAGTCATTAAATTTATTTTTTCACCTTTCCAATCCTCATCTATTGATGTTTGTAATGAGATATTTTCAAGAAAATCTTGAAGGCTACTATAATTTTTCATTGATAATATTAATTCCTTTAAGTTCTCTAATTTACTGTCAGCCTCTGGCGTTTTCTCATTCATAAGCATTTGGGAATAGCCAGATTCATCCAAGACTCTTTCCGTTAGTTCATAATGAGTTATTTCTTTTGATAATTTTCTCCATAACTGAATGTCGGTAATAATTTTTTTCAAACTTAGAATAGTTTTCCCGGTTGAGTTTTCTTGTTCGCAATATATGAGTGACGCTTGTTCTAAATTAATATTTTTCTCCTTAGCAATTTTATGAATTTCTTTTAGAGTAGCATCTCCAATTGCACGTTTTGGAGTATTGATAATTCTTTCAAAAGCAAGATCATCATTTTCTTGGTAAATAATTCTAATATAACTAATAGCATCTTTTATTTCAGCACGATCATAAAATTTTAATCCTCCAATAACCCTATAAGGTAAATTAATTTTTATAAATCGGTCCTCAAACTCTCTTGTTTGAAAAGCAGCTCGAACTAGTATGGATACTTGATTAAGAGAATGATCTTTTGATAAATTTTTTTCGATTTCATCTGCTACGGCAATTGCTTCATCATATCCATTGTTGTAGCAATTCACTTCTATCAAATCTCCTTTAGAATTTTCAGACCATAGTTTTTTACCAAGTCTATCTTCATTATTAGAAATTAAAGAAGAGGCAGTATCTAAAATATTTTGCGTTGATCTGTAATTTTGCTCTAACTTTATAACTTTTGTATTTGCGTTTAGTTTATCAAAATTTAAAATATTTTTAACTTCAGCACCGCGCCAACTATAGATAGATTGGTCATCATCTCCTACACAGCATAAATTGTTATTTTTTTTCGATAATAAATTTAACCAAATATTTTGAATAAAGTTTGTATCCTGATATTCATCTACAAGAATATATTTAAAATTATTATGATATAATTCTAGTATCTCAGGCATAGTTTTAAATATTGTTACACAATGCAAGATTAGATCACCAAAATCCACGCAGTTCATAATCTTTAATCGCTGCTGATAAATTCTATATATTTTTAACGCTGTATCTTTAATATAGTTTTCATTATTAACTTTAACTTCACTTGGAATGAGACCTTTATTTTTCCAGTCATCTATAAAAGCAGCTACTAATTTTGGTGGTATTTTTTTTATATCAATGTTTTCTGATTCAATTATATTTTTTATTAACCTTAATTGATCAAGGGTATCTAAAATCGTGAAATTTGATTTTAAACCAACAGCTTCTGCATGACGTCTTAAGATCTTATTACTAATAGAGTGAAAGGTTCCAAGCCAAGGTAGAGAAGAAGATTGAGCGCTAAGAAGTTTTAATATTCGTTCCCGCATTTCATTTGCAGCTTTGTTGGTAAAAGTTACGCAAAGAATTTGATTGGCCCAGCATTTTTTTGTCTCGATAAGATGAACAACTCGAGTGGTTAGAACTTTAGTCTTTCCCGAGCCTGCTCCTGCTAAAATTAACAGAGGACCATCTGAGTGAATAACAGCTTCTTTTTGTTGATTATTAAGGTTTAATAAGTAATTTTGGCTAGTGGAATTCATAAAATAAATTAGATCAAGTAGTTAACATAATATAGCAAAAATTAAATGATTCTTAGGAAATTAAACTCGTTAAATTTATTAAACTCTCTTAAGTCATTTTATAATCACAAAATCTACAGCATAGCGATGGTAGCTTTTGCTATTGTAGTATTTATTATTTTTTTATTACCATTTTTTATAGATCTTAATCGATATAAACCTGAGATAGAAAATAAAATTCAAGAGAATTTTTTTGTTAAAATTAAAATTAATGAGAGTATTTCTTATAAACCGTTTTTAAAACCTCACATTGAATTATTTTCGGTTGATATTTTTGAAAATAATAAAAAAGAAGATGTTTATATTGGTAATATTTACAAAATTAAGCTTCCTATAAATATTTTTAATATAGTTTTTAGAAATTTTAATATTACTAATATTGAGTTGGTTGATGGAATTATTGAATTAGAAAATAATTATTTTGATAACTTTTTCAAAAACATTGATGCTATTAAAAATATTAAATTAATTAGAATTCATAATTTAGATTTAAAATATTCTTCAAATAAAAATTTTATCGAGATAAGTGATATAAATAGCGACATTATTTTTGACAAAGGAAACCTAAGTAAATTTGATTTGACTGGAAGTCTTTTTAACTTACCTTTTGTAAGTACTTTTCAAGGGTCAAGGAATAAAAATAAAAGTATTGGCACTTTATCAATAAATTCTAATGATCTAAAGTTTTATTTTGATGCAGATCTAACTGATATTAATTTTTTAAAAAATGAGTTTTTAGGAAATGCAAAAATTAGATTTGCAAATACTTTAAGTACAATTGGTCTAAATAATTTAACTTTGCAATTTAATTTTAACCTAAGAGATGAAAATGTAGATTTAAAAAATATTTTAGTAAATTCTTTTCTTTATAAAGGAGAAGGTTCAGCTAAAATTGATTTTAAACCTAGACTCACATTTGTTAGCGAGTTTAATTTCATAGATACAAATTTTAAAAAATTACCGAATAGTGATCTTAAAGACTATTTAGTGAATAATAAGTTATTTAATATTCATGAAGATTTTTATGGTATTTTTAAATTAAATTTTAAAAATTTGATTACAAATCATAATCTTTTTTCTGATGCTAACGCCATTATTGTTGTTGAAGGTGGAGATGTGAATATTAAAGAATTAAATTTGATTTCAAAATTTAATGATCTTTTAAAAATAAATGGTCGTTTTATTACTCAGAATAGAGAAACGATATTTTTTTTTAATTCGCAAATTGATCTCGTAAATATTAAAAATTTTTATAAAAATACAAATGGTGCAAGGGAAAAGATTGCACTTTTACCAAATGATAGTTTTTCTGGAAAAATGAAGGGGGATTTGAATATGAGACAGGGAAGACTAGTGGTGAACGAAATTATTGGAAATAATAATAAAAAATTTAGCAAAAAAGATTTAAATACAGTTCAGGAAGAAATGAATCTACGCTTAAACAAAAATATTATGAATATTTTAGATCCAAGAGTTTATAGTTTTCTATTCTAATTTGGGTAAGTCATTTTTCTTGGGTTAATTAATCGATCGTATTCTTTTTCATCAACTAACCCACTTTTTAAAGCTTCCTCTTTTAAAGAAGTTCCGTTCTTGTGTGCTTTTTTTGCAATCATTGAAGCATTGTCGTAACCAATTTTTGGAGCTAAAGCCGTTACTAACATTAATGAGCTATTTAATAATTGAGAAATTCTTTTTGTGTCTGCCTTAATACCTTTAAGGCAATATTTTACGAAACATTCAATTGAGTCTGAAAGTAATTCAATAGATTGAATCATACTGTGACCAATTACAGGCTTAAATACATTTAATTCAAAATGTCCGTTTGATGCAGCGATAGTAATTGTTGTATGATTTCCAATAACTCTGGTGCAAACCATAGTAACTGCTTCGCATTGAGTTGGATTGACTTTGCCGGGCATGATTGATGATCCTGGCTCATTTTCTGGAAGAATAAGTTCTGCATAGCCAGCTCTTGGTCCAGATCCAAGAAATCTTATATCATTTGAAATTTTCATCAATGCAACAGCTAGCGTGTTAAATGTGCCAGATAAATTCACTATTGGTTCATGACTTGCAAGTGCTTCAAATTTATTTGGAGCAGTTCTAAAGGGTAGTTTAGTAATTTTTTTAATCTCTAATGCAATTTTTTTATCAAAACCTTTTTTAGTATTAATACCAGTACCAACAGCAGTACCTCCTTGAGCAAGAAAATACATTTCTTTTAAAGCAATCTCTATACGCATAATGCAATTTTTAATTTGCATGTGATAGCCTGAAAACTGTTGTCCCAAAGTTAATGGAGTTGCATCTTGAAGGTGTGTTCTTCCAATCTTAACAATATTTTTAAATTTTTTTACTTTAACAGCTAATTCTCTCTCTAATAATTGTAGAGACGGAAGAAGTCTTTTTTTTACGTCAATAGCAACAGCTATGTGAATAGCGCTTGGATAAGTATCATTTGTAGATTGAGATTTATTTACATGATCATTTGGATGAACAGGTTTTTTTGATCCTATTTTTCCCCCTAAAATTTCTATTGCTCGATTAGAAATAACTTCATTAACATTCATATTAGTTTGAGTTCCAGAACCCGTTTGCCAAACTTTAAGTGGGAAATGATTATTAAATTTTCCTTTAATTACTTCATCAGAGGCTTTTATAATTGCTTGTGAAATTTTTTTATCTAAGGACTTTGATTTAAAATTGACAATAGCCGCGGCTTTCTTAATTATTGCAATAGCTCTTATTATTTCAAGCGGAACTAATATTTTTCCAATTTTGAAGTATTTTAATGAACGTTCTGTTTGGGCTCCCCAATATTTATCAGCTGGGACTTTAATTTTACCAAAACTGTCAGATTCAATTCTTGATGCCATAACGGTATTATCTTATATCACTGATGATAATTTTTAATAAGTGATAATCAAGCATAATTTATGAATGTACTAATTATAGGAGCTACTTTTGGTATAGGTTATGAACTTGGCAAAAAATACTTAGATCAATGTGATAATTTAATTTTACTAGGCAGAACTCAAGAAAAATTAAAAAATCTAAAATTAGAATTTAATTCAAAAACAACAAAAATATCTACATTTTCATTAGATGTTACAGATAAAATAAATTGTCAGAAAATTATTAATGAAATAATTAAAGAATTTAAAACTATTGATCTAGCTGTTTATTGCTCAGGTTATTACGAACCTCATGATACTTTTGATATTAAATTAGAATTATTTGAAAAAACCTTTGCGGTAAATTTTTTTGGGATGATTAACTGTTTTTCAATTTTACTACCCCATTTTAAATCGCAACAATTTGGTCATCTTGCAGCTATTAGCTCACTTGCAGGATTTGGAGGACTTCCAAATTCTTCATCTTATGGACCTTCAAAGGCTGCAATGATTAATTATTTTGAATCTATTAAGATTGATTGTGATAAAAATAATATTTCTCTAAGTATAATTAATCCAGGTTTCGTTAAATCCAGATTAACTGAGAAAAATACATTTGATATGCCATTTATTATGGAGGCTGACAAAGCTGCTGAGATTATTTTTGAAGGACTATTAGGCAAAAAATACGATATTACTTTTCCAATTCAGATGAAAATTGTTTTTAAAATTTTACAAGTTTTACCAAGACCTATTTATTTTTTTTTAGTCAGAATCTTAACCAAAAATATTTAAATGTTTTTTGAAAAACATGTCTTTTGTTGTATTAATAAAAGACCTGACTCTAATCCAAAAGGATGTTGTAGTTTAAAAAATTCAGAAAAATTACACACAGAATTAAAATTAAAAATTAAAGATTTAAAACTTAATAAAAAAATTAGAATTAATAAGTCTGGTTGTCTGGATCGATGTGAACTTGGGCCGGTAATGGTGATTTATCCAGAAGGGGTTTGGTATTCTTTTAAGAATTCAGAAGATATTGATGAGATTTTAAATTCTCACTTATTAAAAAATAAGATTGTTGAAAGATTAAAAATATAGTTTTTATTTTAACGCTGCAGTAATATCTTTTTTAAGATCAGAAACTGTTTCTAAGCCAATAGAAAGTCTTATTAAATTTTCAGTAATACCAAGAGATAATCTATCTTTTTCACTTAAAACACGATGGGTAGTTGTAGTTGGATGAGTTACAATAGATTTTGTGTCACCTAAATTATTAGAGATATCAAATATTCTTAATTTATTAATAAATTTAAAGGCTTCTTTCTTTTTACCTCGAATTTTAAAACTTAAAATTGTTCCGCCAAGGGTTTGTTGTTTTCTAGCAAGGGAGTATTGAGAAAAGTTTTTTAAAAATGGATAAAATACTTTTTCAATCTTAGAATGTTTATTTAAGAATTCTGCAATTTCTAAAGCAGCATTTGATTGTGCCTCTACTCTAATTTTGACAGTTTCCAAACCCTTTAACAAAACCCAGGCATTAAAAGGACTAATAGATGGACCAGTATGTCTCAAAAAAGGCTTAAGTACATTTTCCTTAAACTTTTTTGAGGATAATATAGCTCCACCAAGTACTCTTCCTTGCCCATCAATATGTTTTGTACCGGAATATACAATAATATCTGCACCCAGTGAAACTGGCTTTTGCAGAACAGGACTTGCAAAAATGTTATCTACAACAGTTTTAATTCTATGTTTTTTAGCAATATTGCAAACTGCTTTAATATCAACTAATTCTAAAAGTGGATTTGAAGGAGTTTCAAAGAAAAAAATTTTCGTATTTTTTTTTATAGCTTTTTTCCATTCATTTAAATTTTTTCCATCCACAAATGTTACTTCAATACCATATCGAGGGAGAATATTTTTTACGATTTCTTTGCAAGACCCAAATAAAGCAGCGGATGAAACTAAATGATCTCCAGCTCTTAATTGACACATTAATGAAAAGAATACAGCAGCCATTCCACTTGCTGTTGCAAAACAATCTTCAGAACCATCGAGTAGTGCTAACCTTTTTTCAAAAGTTTCAACGGTAGGATTTGAGTAACGAGTATACTGAAAACCTTTCTTACTACCTTTAAAAATAGCTTCAGCTTGCTCAGCGCTATCATAAACAAATCCTGATGTTAAAAATAACGCTTCAGAGGTCTCATTAAATTGACTTCTATTTAATCCTCCACGAATTAAATTTGTGTTAGTTCCAAGTTTTGTTTTCTTCATTTTTCAGTTCTTAATTCCTTAGCCGCCTGAACCATTGTTTCAAGTGCAGCTATTGTTTCCGGCCAGCCTCTAGTTTTAAGTCCGCAATCTGGATTTACCCAAATTCTTTTCTTATCGATTAACTTTGATGCTTTTTGAATCAGTTCTTTCATCTCATTTTTATTGGGAACCCTAGGAGAATGGATGTCATAAACACCAGGCCCCACTTCATTTGGATATTTAAACTTTTCAAATGTTTTTAATAATTCCATTCTCGATCTTGATGTTTCTATGGAGATAACATCAGCATCTAAGGCAGCAATTGCATCAATAATATCTTCAAATTCAGCGTAACACATATGTGTGTGTATTTGAGTTTCATCTTTAGCAACAGCGGCAGAAATTTGGAAAGCTTTAACAGCCCAATCTAAGTATTGTTTCCAATCATTTTTCTTTAGAGGCAAACCTTCTCTCAAAGCAGGTTCGTCAATTTGAATCATTTTAATTCCATTTTTTTCAAGATCTTCAACCTCATCTCTTATTGCAAAAGCAATTTGTAATGCTGTATCTTTTCTTGGCTGATCATCTCTAACAAAAGACCATTGTAAAATTGTTATTGGACCAGTTAACATGCCTTTAACAATTTTCTTGGTTTGCTCTTGAGCAAATTTTGACCATTGCACTGTCATAGACTCTGGACGAGAAACATCTCCAAAAATAATTGGTGGTTTTACACATCTTGAACCATAACTTTGAACCCAGCCACTAGATGTAAATGTAAATCCCTTAAGTTGTTCACCAAAGTATTCAACCATGTCATTTCTTTCAAATTCTCCATGGACAATAACGTCAATATCAATTTGTTCTTGTTTTTTAATGGCATCGATTGTTTTTGTTTTAAGAAAATCTTCATATTCTTTTAAGCTTAATTCATTTTTCTTAAATTTAGCTCTGGCATTTCTTACGTCGGACGTTTGAGGAAAAGATCCAATAGTTGTTGTGGGATACAAAGGTAATTTAAACACATTAGTTTGTATTTCAGATCTTTTAATAAAGTTGGATTTTCTATTTAAAATCTGTGTTGTAATATTTTTAGCTCTCTGTTTAACTTTATCATCATGAATTAACTCAGATGTTACTCTACTTGCGATATCCTTCTTATTCTCATCTAAGTAATTTTTGATTTCATTATTACCTTTGTTTAATGAAATTTTAATATGATTAAGTTCGATTAGTTTTTGTTTAGAAAATGAAAGCCACTTCCTAATTTTTTCTGGAACTTTAGTCTCTAATCCTAAGTCATAAGGAGTATGCAATAATGGACAAGAAGAGGAGATCCATAAATTTTTAATAAATTTTGAATACTCTAGTACTTGCTCAATTTTTTTATTAACATCCGATTTCCAAATATTTCTTCCATCAATAATTCCAATAGAAATTGTTTTATTAATATCTCTTAAAGAATTTATATTTGAGATTTTTCCACGAATTAAATCAAGATGAATTCCATCTACATCGCTTTCTAAAATTTCTTTTTCAATTTCAGAGTCTAGTTTTTCAAAGTAAGTTGTTAAGATAATTTTAGATGAACCTGCAAACTTTTTTAATTGATTTAAAGTTTTTTTGATTAGTTTAGTAAAATCAGCATTTTGATTTTTTACTAAAATAGGCTCATCTATTTGTATCCATTCAGCACCTTTCTTATTTAAGACAGATAAGATTTCTGCATAAACTGGAAGTAAATTGTCTAATAAATCAATACTTTTGAAAGTCTCATCTGTAGTTTTTCCAAGACTTAAAAAAGTAAGAGGTCCTAAAATAATTGGCTTTGTATTAAAGCCTAATTTTTTAGCCTCATCAAATTCATCAAAGGGTTTATTTGAACTCAACTTAAATTTTTGATTTTTTGAAAATTCTGGCACCAAGTAATGATAATTAGTGTCAAACCATTTTGTCATTTCAAGCGCAGGAACATCCAAATCTTTTGTTTGAGAGCCACGTGCCATCGCAAAATAAGTTTTAAAAGAAACTTCATGGTCTTTATGTTTATATCTTTCAGGAATTGAACCTACTAAGCAAATTGTATCTAAAACTTGATCGTAAAATGAAAAATCATTTGAACAAATATAATCAACCCCATTATCTTTTTGTGTTTGCCAGTTATTTTTTTTTAATTCACTAGCGCACTTTAATAAATCGCCCTCAGAAATTTCAGATTTCCAATATTTTTCTAAAGCATTCTTTAATTCTCTTTTCGGTCCTATTCTTGGATATCCAATACAATTAACTTTAATTGTCATACGTTTAACTCCTTAAGTTGGTTAATTTTTATTTTTGTTTTATCTGCAATCAATCGTTTGCATACTGCGTAGCTAAGCTCATATTTATTAAGTGTATAAAAATGAAATTCATTAACACCTTCTAATTGTAATTTTTTAACTAAGTCACACGCAATGCTTGCCCCTACAATTTTTTGAACTTCATTATCATTCTCTAAGCCAGCGAATTCTTCTTCAACCCAAATTGGAATTGAAGTTCCACATTTTTTACTAAAATTCTTTATTTTTTCAAAATTATCTATTGGAAGAATACCTGGAATGATTGGGATTTTAATTCCTAGAGATATTGCTTTATCTCTAAATTTTAAAAATTTTTCATCATTAAAAAAAAACTGAGTAATAATCTTATCAGCTCCTTGATCAACTTTATTCTTTAAATTTTCCAGGTCTTTAGTTTCATTTTCTGAGTCCGGATGCTTTTCTGGATATCCTGCAACTGCAATGTGAAAATTACCTAATTTTTTTAATCCGTTCACCATATCCGCTGCATTTTCATAACCATTCTTATGGGGCATATATTTTGAATCTTTTTTTCTAACATCCCCGCGTAAGGCGACAATTTTATTTATTCCATTGTTTAACCAATCAAGTGCAATTGAGTTGATTTCATTCTTACTCATATCAACACAAGTAAGATGCCCCGCAACTGGAGTATTTGATTTTTTACTTATTTTCTTAACTAGAAAATCACTTTTATCTCTTTCACCTCCGCCAGCACCAAAAGTAACTGAGACAAATTTAGGTGAAAATTGCTCAAGCTTTTCGAGACTGTGCCATAGATTTTCGTGGCCAGCTTCATCTTTAGCAGGGAAGAATTCAAAACTAATATTTAAATCTTTGTTCATAATCTTTTTTAAACAAAGGTTTTTTTGAAATTTTTTCTAAAAAAACCACCAGATAAAGCGGCGGTTATTAATGCTTCGCTTTAGCTGGATTTATAAAGCGCTCGCAAGTAGAAATAACTCAGCGCTAAATATTAAATAACTTTATTAAGATAAATAGTCAATATAGATCTCAATTTACAAATGATTCCAAATAATTATCTACTTTTTGTTCAATTAATTACTATTTTATTTATCACGCCAGGACCACAAAGAATTTTAATTATAACTAATTCTATGAATTATGGTTTTCCAAAAAGTCTATGGACTGGCTTGGGAGATGTATCGGCGAATGCAATTCAGATGATTTTAGCAACATTTGGAGTTTATGCTTTGATGAAGCCTAATCCACAAATTTTAGATATTTTTAAATGGATAGGCGGATTATATTTAATTTACTTAGCAATAAAGTTTTTAATAAGAAAAACCAGCGTTACTATTGATAAGACATTTGGAACTCGATCAGCTTTTGATTTGTTTAAAGATGGATTTATTTCTGCTTTATTTAGCCCAGGAGCAATTGTTTTTTTTGTTGTAATGTTCCCAACTTTTTTAAATCCAGATAATAATTTTATACTTCATTTTGTTATTTTAATGACAACACACGTATTTTTAGATTTTTTTTTTTTAACAATTTATGCTGGGGTTTCAAGTCGAATAGCAATTTTTTTAAAAAATTATCCAAATTTAATAAGTAGATTATCAGGATGCGCCCTATTATTTCTTGCCTATAAAATTTTAAGTACCAAAATTAATTTATGAATAATACCTTTGATAATAATTTTAAAAAGGGGTGTTTCGCAGCGCTTGGTATCCCAGGAATTAGTCTTGCGGCAAGTTTTTTTGCTTTAGGTGCTCTCTTTAAAAATTCTGGACTAAACGCAATACAAAGTTTTTTATCGACCTTGATTGGTTTTGCTTTACCTGGCCAGGTAGTCATGGCTGAAACTTTAATAGTAAATGGGACTTTACTAAATATTTTAATAGCAGTTTTTTTGACGAATGCCAGATTGTATCCCATGACAGTAAACCTTGTTCCAGTGATTAGACAAAAAAGTAGACCGAGATGGCATTATTATTTTTTGGCACATTTTATTGCTGTCACTAGTTGGGTTTATATGCTTTCTAATTATGATAAAATTACAAAGGAAAGCCGTTTTAGTTTTTTTTTAGGTCTTGGATCGACGCTTTGGATTTTATCTACACTTGCTACTGTTATAGGATTTTATGCCGCTGGTATTTTAAGTGCTAAAGTTTTTGTTGCTTTAATATTTTTAAATCCAATTTATTTTATGTGCATGATTGTTTCGGTTTTAAATAAATCACATATTGTAGCTACTGTTTTTTTATCAGTTATTTTGGCACCAATTCTTTTTTTAGTAACCCCAGATTGGTCAGTATTACTTGCTGGAACTATTTCTGGAATAATTTCCTATTTTATTTTTATAAGGTAAATAATGCCTGAAACTTATATTTATTTAGCAATTCTTTTAACAGCATTTGCAACTTATTTACCAAGATTTTTAGGAGTTTTTTCATCAGATTTTGTCAACGAAGAAGGAAAATTATTTAAATTTGTATCATGTGTTTCTTATGGAATTTTAGCTGCGCTGATTGCGCGAATATTTATTCACCCAGTTGGTGCGTTGGAGCAAACATCTACTACAATAAGACTTTTAGCGGCCGGAATAACAATTGTTGTTCTATTTGTTAGTAAAAAAAATGTACTTTTTTCCTCTTTATTTGGTGTAATTTTATTTGGTATACTTAATTTATATTTTAATTAAATGTCATTCGAAAATATAAAAGGATTAGAAATCACATCACATCCGCAAAGCAAAAGATTAATTTCAATAAATATTTCACAAGCTGCCATTGATGAACTTATAAAAAAATTTTCATCGATCGATGTTCAGGATCTAGAACTTAAACCATTTTTGAGATTTTTTGTTGCTGATGAATGTAATAAAATTTTTGAAAATAAAATTAAAAATCTTTTTAAAGAAATATTAACCGATAGAAATCGAGGTGCATTTGTAGTTGGGCCTAAAAAGTTTAACCCAGAGGTAACTGATGATAAATTTTTAGTTAAACTTTCCACAGCCTTCACTCACTTGGTGGGACTTCCAAATTTTGACGCGATGACAGGCAAATACTATGCTCGATTTGAAGTGAAGCATGTTGATAGTAGCGACTCATATTTAAGGAAAGCTTATAAGAGGTTAGATCTTCATACCGATGGAACTTACGTCAAAGAAAAAACAGATTGGCTTTTAATGACCAAGATAATGGAAAAAAATGTCCAAGGTGGCGAAAGTGTATTACTTCACTTAGATGATTGGGAAGATTGTGAAAAATTTTTTAATCATCCAGTTGGACAAATGGATTTTATTTGGGGTTCACCAAAAAGTAAAAATGTAGATTATAAAGTTACACATCCAGTATTTTTTAAGGATAATAAGGGCAAACCAGTCATTTCTTACATTGACCAATTTCCTGAACCGCAAAGTTTAGAGCAAGGTTTATTTCTAAATAATCTCTCTCAATCTTTAGAGAGTAGTAAAAATAAAATTATTTTTAAATTGCCACCTGGATGTTCAATTTTCTCTAATAATTATTTTATGCTACATGGAAGACAGCCATTTATTGAAAATAAAGAATTGAAGCGTGAACTCATGCGACAGCGTGGCGTGTTTTACAATTAAATAATTAAAGAAATTTATAATTTATAGTATTTTCCAAATTCCTGAGGCAGTAGCTATAATTTTTTTGGATTTCAACAAATCAGCTTTTACGAATACTAATGATCTTGTTTTTTTTATTATTAATACATTTCCAGTTAAAATATCTTTGTATTTTGAGATACCTATAAATTTAACATCTAGAGAAATTGTTACGCATCTCTTATTTTTTTCAATTACATCGTGTGCTGCAGAACCCATTCCACTGTCTAAAATAGCGCAAAGATATCCACCATGACTTACTCCAGAGGAATTAAGATTAAAATTTTGAACTTTTGCTGTAAATATATATTTATTTTTTTTAATTTTTTTAAAATTAATTCCACCAATATATTTTATAAAACCGTTTCTACTCACTTTTAAAGAAGATTTCATTTTTTATTTTTTTCTTCAGCTATAAATTTTAACGCAGTACCGTTATTACAATATCTTTTTTTTGTAGGTTCTGGCCCATCATTAAATAAATGACCGTGATGCCCTCCACATTTTGCACAATGATATTCTGTCCTCGGGTAAATTAACTTATAGTCAGTGCTTGTTTCAAAAACATTTTGATAAGAATCAAAAAAGGAAGGCCAACCAGTTCCGCTATCAAATTTCATTTCTGAGCTAAATAATTTTGTATCACAACCTTTACAATAATAATTACCTTCTCTGTTTTCATTGTAGAGTTTATTCGTAAATGCTCGTTCCGTTCCTTCCTCACGTAAAATTCTGTACTCATTCTCCGATAAGATTTTTTGCCACTCTAGATTAGATTTATTTATTTTCTCTTTGGTCATCTTTAATTGTTTTAATTTTTAAAATTCATTAATATTTTCATTTTAATACTACTTGAGGTTGCGGGTTTCTATGAGTTTGCTTTTTTAGATATTTTATAATTTAATAGTATTATTAACAAATTTAAAAGGATCATCATGTTAAAAAAAATATCAGCTTTAATAGCTGCTTTATTATTAACCTCAAATTCTGCAAAGGCGCAATCAGCGGAATTTATAAATATTCTTACTGGCGGAACTGCTGGTGTTTACTATCCTCTGGGTTCTGCGTTAACTAAGATTTACGGGGATAATATCAAAGGTTCTAAAGTGCAAGTTCAAGTTACTAAGGCATCAGTAGAAAATTTAAATTTACTACAAGAAGGCAAAGGAGAAATAGCTTTCGTTCTCGGTGACTCAGCAAAGGATGCTTGGGCAGGGAATGAAGATGCAGGTTTTAAAAACAAATTAGACAAATTGAGAATTATTGGAGCTATTTACCCAAATTATGTACAAATAGTTGCTTCAAAAGGATCTAATATAAAAACTTTAGCAGATTTAAAGGGAAAAAGAATTTCCGTTGGTGCTGCAAAATCTGGAACTGAATTAAATGCACGTGCAGTACTTGCTGCTGCAGGCATGAGTTATAAAGATTTAGGTAAAGTTGAGTATTTACCTTTTGCTGAATCAGTTGAGCTTATTAAGAATAGACAATTAGATGCAACTTTACAATCAGCTGGACTGGGTGTTGCTTCACTTAAAGATTTAGCAAACTCTGTTGAAATAAATGTTGTAGCTGTCCCTGCAGATGTTGTAAAAAAAATGGGAGCTCCATTTATTCCAGGAACAATTCCTGCCGAAACTTATAAAGGACAAACAACAGCTGTAAGCACAACAGCAATTGTAAATTATTTGGTTACAAGAAAAGATGTATCTGATGCAACAGCTTACCAAATGACTAAGTTGTTTTATGAGAATCTTCCAGCTTTAGTAGCAGCACATTCTGCAGCTAAAGATATCAATGTGAAAGATGCGGCAAGTAATCCGCCACTACCTCTTCATCCTGGTGCTGCTAAATACTATAAAGAAAAAGGACTAATTAAGTAGTACTAAAAATATAAACTGATTTTAAAATTAGTTTAGATTGGGAGAGTGAATACAAATCAAAAAATTATTGATGACTTAGCCGAGTTACCCTCGGCTGAGTATCATGATCCTTCCACAGCAAGTTTTCCAACAAATCTTGAGGGAAAACTTTTATTTTATATCGCAATTGCATTTTCAGTTTTTCAAGTTGTTACTGCTGCACATTTATTGGATTTACCAAGCCAAGTCTTAAGAGCTGTGCATGTGGGTTTTTTAGGTTTATTAGCCTTACCTTTAGTATGTGCATTAAAAAAAAAAAATATATTTTTTAAAATTATATCTTGGATAGGGGGAATTTTATGTTTTACGGTCGCCCTGTATCAAACATTTCAGTATGAGGCTTTGCTCCTTCGTACTAGTGACTTGTTATTAGTGGATGTAGTATTTGGAGTAACGGCAGTTATTCTTGTTTTTATCGCTGCTTGGTTAGTTATGGGCTATGCCTTATCATTAATTGCAGGAATTTTTTTACTTTATTGTTTTTTTGGTAACTATTTGACGGGTATGCTTCAGCATCGTGGATACGATTTTAAGCAAATAGTTGAGCATATGAGTTATGGAACAGAAGGAATCTACGGAATACCAACTTATGTTTCCTGTACTTTTGTTTTTTTATTTATTTTATTTGGTTCTTTTTTAGAAAGAGCAGGAATGATCAAATTATTTAATGATGTTGCTCTAGGATTATTCGGCCATACGAGAGGAGGTCCCGCGCAAGTTTGTGTTGCATCCTCAGCTTTAATGGGAACAATTTCAGGATCAGGTATTGCAAACGTTGTGACCTCTGGTCAATTTACAATTCCACTCATGAAAAAATATGGATATTCCCCTGCTTTTGCAGGAGGAGTTGAAGCAACCTCATCAATGGGTGGACAAATTATGCCACCGGTCATGGGCGCAGTTGCTTTCATCATGGCCGAAACTCTTGGAGTAAAATATGTAGAAATTGTGAAAGCAGCAATTATTCCAGCTATACTTTATTATATTTCATGTTGGTGGATGGTTTATTTAGAAGCTGGTAAAAAAAAATTATTAGGCATTCCTAAAGACCAACTTCCCTCAGCATCTAATGCTATTAAACGTGGATGGTATTTAACTATTCCACTTATTATTTTAGTTTATTTACTTTTTTCTGGCTATACCCCTTTATATGCAGGAACAATTGGTCTTGCTTTCGTAATTTTTTTGATTTTAGGGGCACCGATTGCAGGAAAATTGTCTAATTATAAAAAAGTTTTATTTTGGATAATATTAGGTTTAGTTTCTGCATCATTTTTTGAAATTGGAATAAAAGTTATAGTAGCTTCAATATCAACTTTAGTTTTAATTAATTTTATATTTAGAGGCGGAAGAGAAACATTACTTTCTTGTCGTGATGCATTAGCTGAAGGGGCTAAAGCCTCATTACCTGTTGGAGTAGCTTGTGCTGTAATTGGAATTGTTATTGGAACACTTACATTAACAGGAGCCGCAAATACTTTTGGGCAATTTATTATAAAAGTTGGAGAAAATAGTTTGTTATTATCTTTAATTCTAACTATGATTGTTTGTCTGATACTTGGAATGGGAATTCCAACTATTCCAAATTACATTATAACTTCGGCAATTGCTGGACCTGCTTTATTAAAATTGGGTGTGCCATTAATTATTAGTCATATGTTTGTTTTTTATTTTGGCATTATGGCTGATTTGACACCACCTGTAGCTCTTGCTTGTTTTGCAGCTGCTCCTTTTGCAAAAGAAAGCGGATTTAAAATATCTTTGGAGGCAGTAAAATTAGCCGTTGCAGGATTTGTTGTGCCTTTTATGGCGGTTTATAGTCCAGAATTAATGTTACAGGGTCTTGCTAATAAAGATATTTTTACAATCATTGTGTCCGTTGGTTATATTTCTATAAAAGCACTTATTGCCATGTTGTTTTTAGGTATAGCGGCCGTAGGATATATGAATAAGCCAGTAAATATATTTGAGAGAGTAATTTGTATTTGTGTATCAGTGTTATTAATAACCGCAATTCCAATCACTGATGAATTGGGTTTTGGCTTAATGATTATATTTATAATTTATAGGTGGTTTAAGTTTAGAAAAATAAATCCAAATACTCAATGAGTCTCTGCGTTTTAGCCGGAACTAAGGTTACAACTTTTGCAGTCTCGCTTTTTACTTTGACTTGGTTACATTCAGTTGAAAAAACCGAATGGCAGGAAGACTGGAAAATTATTAACTCTAAACTTAAAATTGTAGAAGCACGAGTGAAAGGTTCTGGTGCTGGCATGGAGCCTCCTGAGAATTCAAAATTAGTAAAAGGGTGGTATGTTTATCGCCCCAAAGTAAGCGCTAAGGATGAAATTCTACTTGCCACCTCTGAGACTAATATAAAGAATTGGAGTATATGTTATGGTGGCAAATGCCAAGAACTGCCAAAGAACGAAAATAAACCGTTGAAGTTATATGTTTGCGATAGTAAATAATTCAAAATTTCTTCATGAGTAAAATTAATTCTTTTAAATCTAAAAAAAAAATCAAAGTTAATGGAAAAGACTATGTTATTTATAGTCTTACTGAGGCTGAGAAGAATGGCCTTAAAGATATAAGTAAACTTCCAAAATCTCTAAAAGTTTTATTAGAAAATTTACTTCGCTATGAAGATAACAGTACAGTAGATAAAATACAAATTAATGCTATTCAAAATTGGTTAAATACCAAAACATCAGATACTGAAATTGCATATCGACCAGCTCGAGTTTTAATGCAAGACTATACAGGAATTCCAGCCGTTGCAGATCTAGCAGCAATGCGTGATGCAGTTAAGGCAAAGAATAAAGATCCAAAAAAAATTAATCCATTATCACAAGTAGACTTAGTAATAGACCATTCTGTGATGGTTGATAATTATGCCAATAAAGATTCATTTGATTTAAATGTTGAAAAAGAATTTTCAAGAAATGGGGAAAGATATTCTTTTTTAAAATGGGGACAGCAAGCATTTGATAATTTTAAAGTGGTACCGCCAGGCACAGGAATTTGTCATCAAGTTAATTTAGAATATTTATCAAAAGTAGTTTGGTCATCTGAAATGAATGGAGAATTGACTGCTTATCCAGATACTTTAGTGGGCACTGATAGTCACACAACAATGGTCAATGGTCTTTCTGTTTTAGGTTGGGGAGTTGGAGGAATTGAAGCTGAGGCTGTAATGTTGGGACAGCCTATTTCTATGTTAATTCCTGAGGTTGTTGGATTTGAAGTTAAAGGAAAATTACCAGAAGGCACAACTGCAACAGATTTAGTTTTAACAGTTACACAAATGTTAAGAAAAAAAGGCGTAGTTGGAAAATTTGTCGAGTTTTATGGCGATGGTTTAAAAAATTTATCTTTAGCAGATAGAGCAACTATAGCAAACATGGCTCCAGAATACGGTGCGACCTGTGGATTTTTTCCAATTGATGAAGAGACATTAAAATATTTAGAATTTACTGGAAGAGATAAAGATTTAATTAAACTTATAGAAGTTTATGCAAAAGAGCAGGGACTATGGACTAGTTCTGGCATGGTATTTACTGACACTTTAAGCCTAGATGTGAGCACAGTGGCCCCAACAATTGCAGGACCAAAACGCCCACAGGACAAAGTGTTATTAACAGATGCTGCAAAAGATTTTGATAAAAATTTTAAAGAAACTATAAAAAGAACAGCTTTAAAAGAATATCCAGTTGAAAATGCAAATTATAAATTAAAAGATGGAAATATTGTCATTGCCGCAATCACATCTTGTACAAATACTTCTAACCCTAGCGTTTTAATTGCTGCAGGACTTCTTGCTAAAAAAGCAATTGAAAAAGGATTATCTTCTAAGCCTTGGGTTAAAACCTCACTTGCGCCAGGTTCAAAAGTAGTTACAGATTATTTAGAAAAAGCTGGACTTGATAACTATCTAAATCAATTAGGATTTAATTTAGTTGGCTATGGTTGTACGACTTGTATTGGAAATTCTGGACCATTGAATGATAATATTAGTAATTCAATTATAAAAGGTGAATTATATGTTGCCTCAGTTCTATCAGGAAATAGAAATTTTGAAGGAAGAGTTCATCCACAGGTAAAAGCAAATTATTTAGCATCACCTCCTTTAGTTGTGGCTTATGCTATTGCAGGCTCGATGATGGTTGATCTTTATAAGGATGCACTTGGCAAAGATAAAAATGGCAAAGATGTATTTTTAAAAGATATTTGGCCTTCAAATAAAGAAATTGCAGATACAATCTTAACTTCAATCACGGCGCAGATGTATAGATCGAGGTATGATAATGTTTCAGAAGGACCAGCTAGTTGGCAGAAAATTAAAACAGTTGCGAGTAGCATTTATGATTGGGATCAAAAATCAACCTATGTTAAACGACCTCCATTTTTTGAAAATTTACCTGACAAACCGGAGGGATTTAAAGCAATTAAGAACGCAAGGCCTCTTTTAATTTTAGCAGATTCAATAACAACGGATCATATTTCTCCAGCAGGATCTATTCAAAAATCTGGACCCACAGGAGATTATTTTATGGAGCATCAAGTACTTCAAAAAGATTTCAACTCTTATGGAGCAAGAAGAGGAAATCATGAAGTAATGATGAGAGGAACTTTTGCTAATATCAGAATTAAAAATGAAATGGCGCCAGGTACAGAAGGAGGAGTGACTATGCTTCATCCTGATAAAAAAGTAATGCCAGTATTTGATGCTTCTATGGAATACCAAAAAAGGAAAGTAGACCTTGTTGTAATTGCAGGTAAAGAATATGGAACAGGATCATCTCGTGACTGGGCTGCAAAAGGCACCAAACTTTTAGGGGTTAAAGCAGTGATTGCTGAAAGCTTTGAAAGAATTCATAGATCTAATTTAGTTGGCATGGGAATTTTACCTCTTCAATTTAAAGAGGGATATTCGAGAAAGACCTTAAATTTAAAAGGATCTGAAATTATAAATATTCTAAATGTTGAAAAAGGCCTAAAACCTAGAGAAGAAGTAACTGTAGAGTTCTTATTTGAAGACGGAAGTTCTAAAAAAATTAATGTTCTTTCAAGAATCGATACTGATAATGAAACTGAATATTATAAACATGGTGGCATTCTTCAGTACGTTTTAAGAAATATGGCTTAAATTTTTTAATTATATCTTCTCGATATTTGCAATCTTTCTTTTTATTTTTTCTACATATAGTGCAAATTGTTGCTCTGCAGCTTCTAATGTTACAAGTTGGAAGAAAATTTCTTTATTTGAATTTTGTTGTATTAAGTCATCATAATCAGAAGAAATAATTGAACCAACTTTTGGGTATCCACCCGTTGTTGGATGATCAGATAGAAGTATAATTGGATTTCCATCTCCTGGAACTTGAATTGCTCCTTTTATAATACCTTCGGAAGGAATATTGGAATTAACTAAGTTTTCTAAACTTTTTCCCAAAACTCTCATTCCCATTCTGTCAGTTTGTTTAGTGATTAAATAGGGTGTTGAAAAAAATTCTTTTTTAGAAGCCGTACTAAAATAATGAAATTGTGGACCAGGAAGCACGCTAAATATTTTTTTTTCTTCAAATTTAATATTTCTTATTATTTTATTTTCTTTAGTGGAGGAGTTTTTAAGAATTAAGATTTTATCTTTTAAT
>Ga0315904_10000183_pt1 | contig 103624 bp, 99 predicted proteins | sample LakEriMetagenome_6_FD_203529 | JGI IMG/M metagenome (GOLD analysis project Ga0315904, IMG submission 203529) | Freshwater fungal communities from buoy surface, Lake Erie, Ohio, United States - Buoy 12 MA120 | ecosystem: Environmental > Aquatic > Freshwater > Lake | place: USA: Lake Erie, Ohio...
GGCGGAAAAGATGGGCGGAATCCCGCCACAAGCAACGTAACGGAACGTTGCGGGTTTGTAAAGGGGGTTCATGAACTTCTGCGCGGAGCCGGCGGGGCGGTCCCGGGCGGTTCTCCCCGCCACCGCTCGCCCGGTGGTTCCCCCGCCAAGTGCGCGGCGCTGGTTAACGTCGTGGGTCCATTGCGGGACGCGCGAGCCGTGAGCGACCACCGGGTGCTGCTGGTGCGCCTTCCCTGCAATCCGATCTTTCCGATCGGCCCGGTTTACCTGGCCGATCACATCCACAAGCGCTTTCCTGCGGTTGCGCAGCGGATCCTCGATCTGGCGGCGGTTCCCCAGCTCGATGTGGAAGCGGTGCTGCTGGAGGCGATCTCGGCCTTCCGCCCCACTCTGCTGGTGTTCTCCTGGCGGGACATTCAGATCTATGCCCCGGTCGATGGCCGGGGCGGTAACCCGCTGCAGAACTCCTTCGAGGTGTTCTATGCCCGCAATCCGCTGCGCCGCCTGCGCGGCGCCGTCGGTGGCCTGCGCCTGATGGCCTCCTTTTACGGCGAGCTCTGGCGCAATCTTCGTCTCGTGCGCCGTGGCCTGCGCCGGGCCCGGCGCTTTCAGCCCGGGGCCCGGGCCGTTCTGGGCGGCGGCGCCGTGAGCGTGTTCTACGAGCAGCTCGGCCGCCGCTTGCCGAAGGGCACCGTGGTGTCGGTGGGGGAGGGGGAGCCGCTGCTCGACAAATTGATCTGCGGGGAGTCGCTCGAGGGCGAGCGGTGCTTCCTCGCCGGCGAGGAGCCGCGCCCCGGGCTGATCCATGAGCAGCCGGCCGGCATCGAGAAGAGCGCCTGCGACTACGCCTACATCGCCTCGATCTGGCCCCAGCTCGACTGGTACCTCGACGGCGGCGACTTCTACGTGGGCGTGCAGACCAAACGCGGCTGCCCCCACAACTGTTGCTACTGCGTCTACACGGTGGTCGAGGGCAAGGCGGTGCGCGTCAACCCGGTGGAGGAGGTGATCGCCGAGATGCGCCAGCTCTACGCCAGAGGGGTGCGCGGCTTCTGGTTCACCGACGCCCAGTTCATCCCCGCTCGCCGCTACATCGACGACGCCAAGCAGCTGCTGCGCGCGATCCAGGCCGAGGGCTGGGATGACATCCGCTGGGCCGCCTACATCCGTGCCGACAACCTCGACGCGGAGCTGGCGGAGCTGATGGTGGCCACCGGCATGGACTACTTCGAGATCGGCATCACCTCCGGCTCCCAGGAGCTCGTGCGCAAGATGCGCATGGGCTACAACCTGCGCACGGTGCTCGAGAACTCCCGTCTGCTGGCCGACGCCGGTTTCCGCGCCCACGTGTCGGTCAACTATTCGTTCAACGTCATCGACGAGCGGCCCGACACCATCCGCCAGACCGTGGCCTATCACCGCGCCCTCGAGCGCATCTTCGGTGCCGACAAGGTGGAGCCGGCGATCTTCTTCATCGGCCTGCAGCCCCACACCCACCTGGAGCAGTACGGCTTCGACCAGGGGCTGATCAAGCCCGGCTACAACCCGATGAGCATGATGCCCTGGACGGCCAGGCAGCTGCTCTGGAATCCCGAGCCGATGGGCAGCACCTTCGGCCGCATCTGCCTGGAGGCCTTTGAGCGCAATCCCGCCGACTTCGGCCGCACCGTGATGGACCTGCTGGAGCGCGACTACGGCTGTGCTCCCCTGGAGGAGGCCCTGCATGCGCCGGTGGAGGGGCGACCGGCGCTGGCCACCGCCAGTCGCTGATCACCACCAGCGCCGCCGCACCAGCAGCAGCGCCCCCAGTCCGAGCCACCCGAGCAGGCCACCGATCGGGTTGGCGCCTGCCCCTCCCGGTCCGATCAACCAGACCGGTGCACAGGGCGAGAGCTGCAGCAGGCCCGCCTGCAGCGCAAGCCATCCCCCCACCAACCCGCCGTGGAGCCCGATCGCTCCCCAGAGCACTCCGTGATCGGCCCGGCGTTGCAGGGCCAGGGCGATCCCCAGCAGCACCAGGCCCCCGAGCAGCGCCACCGCGTCCAGGCCGCCCAGGCGATACCAGGGATGCACCAGCGCGAACAGGGCGGCCTGCAACCCGAGGGCGCGGCGGGCGCCGATCTGGGGCTCGAGCTCGCCGAGCAACCAGCCGCGGAACAGCAGCTCCTCGGCGAAGCCCACGCCGGCGCCGAGGGTCAGGGCGTTAGCGGCCAGGGCTGGGCTCAGGGAGCCCTGCCAGTGCGCCGCCCCCGTCAGCAGCAGGGGCACCACCACCAGGGCCAGCAGCAGCACCGCCTTGATCAGCCCCCGCACCAGGGCCCGCAGCACCCGGGCCGGCGCGGCCGCCAGCCCGAGCTGTCGCCAGGGATCCGAGCAGCCCCAGGCGCGCCGCAGCCGCCAGGGCAGGCTGAGCAGCAGCAGCACCAGGGCCACCGCCACGCCCGCCAGATCCACCTGATCGATCCGCCAGGCGGGCCGCAGCAGCAGCAGCGGGCGGCTCAGCAGCCAGCCACCGCCATAAAGCACCGGCACGTAGAGCAGGGTGCCCCACCAGTGCAGGCGCCCAGCCTCCGGGTTGTTCCCGGGAGTGGTTCCCGCACCGCCGGTCCGGGGCATCAGCTCTCCGGCTCGATTGTGCTGCTGAGGCCTTTGGAGCGCAGGCACTCGCAGTAGAACTCCGCCGGCTCGATGTCACAGACGATCACCAGCCCGACGCCGGTGTTGTGCGCCTCCAGCATCACCGCGATCGCGTCCTGCTCGCTCAGCGCGGGCACCACCTGACGCAGGGTCGCCACCACGTATTCCATGGTGTTGACCGGGTCGTTGTGCAGCAGCACCTTGTAGCGGGGGGATGGCTTGCGCACCCGCTCCGGCGCCTTCTCCATGACCGCGGCTCCGCCTTCGCCACCGGGGGTGGCGGTGGCGTGGGGGGGCGTGGGGATTGCGGCGTGAATGGCGGTAAAGGGCAGCGTCATCTCAACCAGGACCAGAGGTGCGACCGGAGCTGCGGCGGACCAGAGGTGCAGGCCGCAGCGGCGGCATCGCTCTGGTGGGCACTCGGTCAGGCGGAATCGTAGGGGCGGCGCCGGGACCTCAGGCTCGCAGGGCCGTCTGAATCCGCCGCATCGCCTCCTCCACGTTGGCGCGGCTGTTGAAGGCCGAGAGGCGGAAGTAGCCCTCGCCGGCGGCGCCAAAGCCGCTGCCGGGGGTGCCCACCACGTTGGCCTTGCTCAGCAGGAGGTCGAAGAAGCCCCAGGAATCGATCCCCTCCGGGGTCTTGACCCACACGTAGGGGGCCTGTTCTCCTCCGTACACCTGCAATCCGGCCGCCTGCAGCTCCCGCCGGATGATGCTGGCGTTCTCCATATAGAAGGCGATCAGGGCCTTGACCTGGGCCTGGCCTTCGGGGGAGTACACCGCCTCGGCGCCGCGCTGCACGATGTAGCTGACGCCGTTGAACTTGGTGCACTGGCGCCGGTTCCACAGACCCCACAGCTCCACCGGCTGGCCATCGGCGGCGGTGCCCATCAGGCCTCGGGGCACCACGGTGAGGGCGCAGCGGGTGCCCGTGAAGCCGGCGTTCTTGGAGAAGGAGCGGAATTCGATCGCGCACTCGCGGGCGCCCTCGATCTCATAGATCGAATGCGGCAGGGTCGGGTCCTGGATGAACGCCTCGTAGGCGGCGTCGAACAGGATCAGGGCACCGCTGGCGCGGGCGTAGTCCACCCAGGCCTTCAGCTGCTCCTTCGTGGCCACCGCACCGGTGGGGTTGTTGGGGAAGCAGAGGTAGATCAGATCCACCTTTTCCGTGGGGATCTGGGCGGTGAAGCCGTTCTCGGCATTGATCGGCAGGTAGGTGAGGCCGCCGTACTGGCCGGCGTCATCGGCCTCGCCGGTGCGGCCCGCCATCACGTTGCTGTCGACGTAAACCGGGTAAACGGGGTCGGTGACGGCGATGCGGTTGCCCTCACCCAGGATGTCGAGGATGTTGGCGCTGTCGCACTTACTGCCGTCCGACACGAAGATCTCCTCGGCGGAGATCTGGCAGCCGCGGGCCTGGAAGTCGTGCTGGGCGATCGCCTCGCGCAGCCACAGGTAGCCCTGTTCGGGGCCGTAGCCGTGGAAGCCCTCGCGGGTGCCCATCGCATCGATGGCCGCCTTCATGGCGTTGCGGCAGGCTTCGGGCAGGGGCTCGGTCACATCACCGATGCCGAGGCGGATGATCGGGGCCTCCGGGTTGGCCTCGCTGAAGGCCTTGACCCGCCGGGCGATCTCGGGAAACAGATAGCCCGCCTTGAGCTTGAGGTAATTGCCGTTGACCTGGGCCATGACGCCATCGGGCCCCGGGGCCCCCGCTGAACTCGGCCGATTGTCCTATGGCGCTGGTCAGTGGCCCCCGGCGCCGGCCGCCGCTTCGGTCCGGCCTGCATACAGTCGGGGAGCCCCATCGCCGGCCGCGGGCTCCCACCAGCCGTGACAGTCACCCCCGCCGTTCCGGTTGATTTCGAGATGCTGGTCGATCGCAGCGTCAGCAAGCCCGCCCGTTACCTGGGCAACGAACGCGGCGTCACCCGCCGCGACTGGGCTCAGGACTGGCCTGCGGCGGGGGTGCGCTGGTGCCTCACCTACCCCGAGGTCTACGAGGTGGGGGCCAGCAACAGCGGCCACATCATTCTCTATTCAATCCTCAACAGCGTCCCGGGCCAGCTGTGCGACCGCAGCTACCTGCCGGCCGCCGATCTGGCCGCCCGCCTGCGCGACACCGCCTCTCCCCTGTTCGCCGTCGAGAGCCGGCAGCCCCTGGCCGCCTTCGACATCCTCGGGTTCTCGCTCAGCTACGAGCTCGGCGCCACCAACATCCTGGCGATGCTGGATCTGGCCGGCATCCCCCTGCACGCCGCAGACCGGGGCGATCTCCCCCTGGACGATCCGCTGGCGCCGCCGCTGATCTTCGCCGGTGGGCCCACCGCCACCAGCAACCCGGAGCCCTTCGCCGCTTTCTTTGATTTCGTCGCTCTCGGCGACGGCGAGGAGCTGCTCCCGGAGATCGGCCTGGTGGTGGCCGAAGCCCGTGCCGCCGGCCTCAGCCGCCGGGCCCTGCTCCGCGATCTGGCCCAGGTGCCCGGGGTGTATGTGCCGTCCCTTTACGGCCCGGCTGCGGACGGGGTGACCATCCAGCCGCTGGAGCCCGGCCTGCCCCGCCGCATCCTGCGGCGCACGGCCACGCCGATGCCCCATTACGCGATGGGGCTCGTCCCCCACATCGAAACCGTCCACGACCGGCTCACGGTGGAGATCCGCCGGGGCTGCACCCGGGGCTGTCGCTTCTGCCAGCCCGGCATGCTCACCCGCCCCGCCCGCGACGTGGAGCCGGAGGCGGTGATCGAGGCGGTGGAGGAGGGCATGCGCCGCACCGGCTATGCCGATTTCTCGCTGCTGTCGCTCAGCTGCAGCGACTACCTGGCCCTGCCCGCCGTGGGGGTGGAGCTGCGCAACCGTCTGGCCGACACCAACGTCAGCCTCACCCTGCCCAGCCAGCGGGTCGACCGCTTCGACGCCGACATCGCCCACATTCTCGGTGGCACGCGCCGGGCGGGCCTCACCTTCGCCCCGGAGGCCGGTACCCAGCGCCTGCGCGACATCGTCAACAAGGGGCTGACCGATGCCGAACTGCTGCGCGGCATCCGCACCGCGATGCAGAACGGCTACCGCAAGGTCAAGCTCTATTTCATGATCGGTCTGCCGGGGGAAACCGATGCCGACGTGCTCGGCATCGCCGACACCTGCCGCTCCCTCCAGCAGCAGTGCCGGGATCTGGGGCGTCTGGAGCTCAACCTCACGATCAGCAACTTCACCCCCAAGCCCCATACGCCCTTCCAGTGGCACAGCGTCAGCACCGCTGAGTTCGTGCGCCGGCAGCAGCTGCTGCGCAGCGCCCTGCGCGGCCTGCGGGGCCTCAAGACCAACTTCACCGATGTGCGCCTGTCGGCGGTGGAGGACTTCATCGGTCGCGGTGATCGGCGCCTGGCTGCCGTGATCGCGATGGCCTGGCGCGACGGGGCCGGTTTCGATGCCTGGTTCGAATCGGCCGAGCGCACCCATGCCGCCTGGGCACGGGCGATCGAGCGGGCTGGTCTGGCGGGGCGCTATCGCGCCCTGGAGCTGGGGGGCTGGCAGGCCGCCGAGGCGGCCCAGGCCCGCGATGACCTCGAGCGGTTCTGCCGCCAGCCGCTGCCCTGGGATCACATCGACACCGGCATCGACAAGACCTGGCTGGCCGAGGACCTGCGCCGCGCCCTGGCGGCCAGCGTGGTGCCGGACTGCTCCTTCGAGGGCTGCAGCAGCTGCGGCGTGTGCGGCCCCGACCTCGGACACAACGTGGCGATCGAGCCCCCGCCCGTTCCCCCGGCGTTCCCCCGCCGGGCCCCGGCCAGTGAACGGGTGCAGCGTCTGCGCTTCGGCTTCGCCAAGACCGGATCGCTGGCCCTGATCAGCCATCTCGACACCCTGCGCCTGCTGGAGCGCGCCCTGCGGCGCACCGGCCTGCCGGTGAGCTTCACCGGTGGCTTTCACCCCCTGCCCCGGCTGCAGCTGGCCCTGCCCCTGCCCCTTGGGGTGGAGGGCGAGCAGGAGTGGCTCGACCTCGAATTCACCGCCCAGCTCGAGCCCGACCAGGCTCGCCGCCGGTTGCAGGCCGAACTCCCCGAGGGTTTGCGGCTGCTGTCGGTGGCGGAGGTGCCGCTGAACGGCCCGAGCCTGTCCCAGGAGCTGCGGGAGGCGCGCTGGCGCTTCCAGCTGCGCCCGCTGCCGGATCCAGTGGGCGCCCAGGCTCCTGTGCTGCCGGCCGCGGCGGCCTGGCACGGGGCCATCGCCGACCTGCTGGCCAGGGATCCCCTCCTCTGGGATGACACCGACAAGAAGGGCCGCCCGCGTCAGCGGGACTGCCGTCCCTACCTGCTTGATCTGACCCTCGATCCCGCGGCGGAGCCCGGTGCCGTGGTGCTGCAGCTTCGGGCCGCGATCGACCCCCAGGGCCGCAGTCTGCGGCCGGAGCAGGTGGCCAGCTGGCTCGGGACGGCCCTGGATCTGGCGTTGGAGCCCCATGCCGTCTGCCGGCAGGTCCTGACTCTGGCCACGTGCTAAGGTCAAGGGAGACGGTGGGTGAGAAACGGGGTCACGAGCTCCGCCACATTCTCCCTCCCCGACCAGACGCTTCCTCTCATCGGTCGCTTTTCCGCAGTCCTTCGTCGGAAGCGCTTCTCTTTCATCCAGGCCGGCCCCCGACTTCCGCGGGAGCGGCTGCCCCAAGTCCCGGAATCGTGATCCTTTCGGTGATCACATGTTTTCGGTATCCCTGCGGCTGCAGGCAGCCCCCGAGGTTTTTGTCCTCTCCGGGCTCGGCCGCTGATTTCAGCACTCCCTTTCCCTGCGTCTGCAGGGCACTCCTGAGGCCACAAGAACTGCCATGCCCCAGCAGATCGTCATTGCCGAGCCGTTGCGGATCGCCGCCGTGCTCAGCGACGACCGTGTCGACGAACTGGTTGTTGCCCAGGGGCGCTATCAGATCGGTGATGTCTATCTCGGCACAGTCGAGAATGTTCTTCCTGGAATCGATGCGGCTTTTGTCAACATCGGTGAGAGCGAGAAGAACGGTTTCATTCACATCACCGATCTTGGCCCGCTGCGCCTGAAAAAGGGTGGCGCCTCGATCACTGAGCTGCTGGAACCCCGGCAGAAGGTGCTGGTCCAGGTGATGAAGGAGCCGACCGGGACCAAGGGCCCGCGGCTCACCGGCAACCTCAGCCTTCCGGGTCGTTACCTCGTTCTTCAGCCCCACGGCCAGGGCGTCAACATCTCCCGCCGGATCAGCAGCGACAACGAGCGCAACCGCCTGCGGGCCCTTGGTGTCCTGATCAAGCCCCCCGGAGCGGGCCTGCTGATCCGCACCGAAGCCGAGGGTGTCAGCGAGGAATTGCTGATCGACGACCTCGAGGCCCTGCTGCGCCAGTGGGAGGGCATCCAGCAGGCGGCGGAGACGGCCTCACCCCCCGTGCTGCTCAACCGCGACGAGGACTTCATCCACCGGGTCCTGCGCGACTTCTACGGCCCCGACGTCGCCCGGGTCGTGGTCGATTCGACGGAGGCCGTTAGCCGGGTGCAGGCCTTTCTGGGGGCCGACCAGGCCGGGCTGGTTGTCGAGTCCCACGTCGAGTCGAGCGAGATCCTGGAGCACTTCAAGGTCAACTCGGCCATCCGCGATGCCCTCAAGCCCCGGGTCGATCTCCCTTCGGGTGGCTACATCATCATTGAACCCACCGAAGCTCTGACGGTCATCGACGTCAACTCGGGCTCGTTCACCCGCTCGGCCAATGCCCGCGAGACGGTGCTCTGGACCAACTGCGAGGCCGCTGTCGAGATCGCCCGCCAGCTGAAGCTGCGCAATATCGGTGGCGTTGTCGTGATCGATTTCATCGATATGGAATCGCGCCGCGATCAGCTGCAGCTGCTGGAGCACTTCACCCAGGCGGTCCGCCACGATTCGGCCCGCCCCCAGATCGCCCAGCTCACCGAACTGGGCCTCGTCGAGCTGACCCGCAAGCGCCAGGGTCAGAACATCTATGAGCTGTTCGGGCGCGCCTGCCCCAGCTGTGGTGGTCTGGGCCATGTGGCTGTTCTCCCGGGTCGCGACACGCTCCAGCCCCTGGCCACGGTCTCCGGCCTGGTGCGTTCCGCGGCCTCGGCCAGGGCGGAGGTGCCCGTGGTCAGCGCCGCCGCCGCCGATGGTGGCGGTGGGCGTCGTCGTCGCGGCGGCCGAGGTGGTCGTGGCGGTGGTGGCGAGACCCAGGAGGTCTTCAGTGACCTCTCCAGCGGCCAGCCGCTCACGGTGGTTCCCATCCTCACCGAAACCACGCCAGCCCCTGCCGAGAGCGGCCCCCGGCGGGGCGAACCCGAATTCGTGGCTGTTCCCATGGATGACGACCAGGAACTGGTCTACGGCTGGATGGGCCTCAATCCCGCCCTGCTGCTCGATCCGGCGCCCCAGTCGGAGCAGGTGGCCGTGCGCGTCGTGCGCCCCGGCCTGGATCCCGACTCCGTGCTGGCGGAAGCCCGCCAGCAGTACGCCGCCAGTGGCTCCCGCCGCCGTCGGCGGGGTCGGGGCGGCGACGGCCGCGGCGGTGCCGAGGCGGCGGCACCCCAGGACACCACCCCCTTCCCCGTGATCCCAGCGGTGGAGATCACGCCCCTGCCCTTCGATGGTGAGGGGTCAGCCAGTCCGGCTGAAGTGGTCACGGTCGACGTCCCGATCACCCGGCGCCGTTCCGGGGCTGCCAAGGCCGTGGCCGTCGCGGACCCGCCGCCGGCGGTTGCGGACACCGTTGTGGCCGAGCCGGATGATGGCGGCGAAACCCGCCGCCGCCGTCGTCGCTCCTCCGCCACGGTCTGACCCCTGGCCGGCCGCGTCGCCGACAACCCTGGCGCTCTGCCCGATCCCTGGGGAGGGCGCGATCCGGGTGTCTGTGCGGGCGTCGATGAGGTGGGTCGCGGTTGTCTGTTCGGCCCCGTCTTCGCCGGGGTGGTGGTTCTGCCCGCCTCCGCCCTCGCACCACTGGCCAGGGCCGGCCTCACCGACAGCAAGTGCCTGAGTCCTCGACAGCGGGCGGTGCTGGTCCCGCAGATCGAGGCCTGCGCCCTGGCCTGGGCCCTTGGTCAGGCCAGCGCCGCCGAGATCGATCGGTTCGGCATCCGCCCGGCAACGGAGCGGGCGATGCTGCGGGCCCTGGCCCGCCTGCCCCGCCGCCCCGCGCTGGTGATCGTCGATGGCAAGCTGCCCCTGCGGGGCTGGAGCGGCGAGCAATGCACCCTGGTGGGAGGCGACCGCCACTGCCTGGCCATCGCGGCCGCCAGCGTGCTGGCCAAACAGGCCCGCGATGCCCTGATCCGTCGGCTGGCCGATCGCTTCCCCGGGTATGGCCTGGAGCGCCACGCGGGCTATGGCACCGTCCAGCATCGCCAGGCGCTGGCCCGACTCGGGCCCACGCCGCTGCATCGGCTCAGCTTCGGCGCGATGTCGGCGCCTGACTCTCCTGACACCAGTGCTGGAAATCGCCCAGCAGCTTCTGGCTGACCCGCTTGCGGATCCCGAGCAGGATGCTGTTGAGGATCGAATGGCCGGTGCTCTCCAGCACCGATTCGGGAATCAGGCGCAGCAGCGGCGGGCGACTCACCTGCACCGACAGGGTGGCCTCCCCCTCCAGCCCCTCGGCCCCGGCTTCCAGCCAGGAGTGGAGCGTGAGCTGGAAGTCATCGACCAGGCCAAGCCCCTCCAGCACGCAGTCGAGCGCCTCGAGTTCCAGGCGCTGGCCCCGGTGCCGCGTCTGCAGCTCCACGATCGGCTGGATCTGCAGCTGGAACACCTTCACCCGGGTCACCAGATAGCGGTAATGACCGGGGCCGATGGGCGTGAGCTGACGGGGATCCAGGAGCGCCGCGACCACGCGGTCATCGTCCTGGAGGTAGCCAGGCAGCTGATCGGTGTTGCCGGGGATCGGGAGGGTGAGCTGCTGACTGGCGCTGAAAGCCAGGGGCATGGTCAGCAGGCCGGCAGGGCATGATCCTATCGGTCCGTCTTTTTTGCCTGCCATGCGCCTTGCCTTCCTCGGTCCGATCGGCACCTATGGCGAGCAGGCGGCTCAGCAGCTCGCCGGGCTTGAGGGGCTCGAGGCCGAGCTGATTCCCCAGCTCGGCATCCGCGCCGTGGTGCAGGCCCTGGCCAGCGGTGACTGCGAGGCGGCGGTGGTGCCGGTGGAGAACTCGGTGGAAGGGGGGGTGACGGCCTGCCTCGATGCCCTCTGGGAGTACCCGGATCTGGCGGTGGCCCGCGCCCTGGTGCTGCCAATCCGTCATGCCCTGGTGGGCAGCGGACCGCTGGATGGCATCAGCGAGGTGCTCTCCCACCCCCAGGCCCTGGCACAGTGCAGTCAGTGGCTGGCCACCCATCTGCCCCGGGCGCTCCAGCTGCCCACCAGTTCCACCGCCGAGGCGGCGCGCATGGTGAGGGGCAGCCGCTTCCGCGCCGCGGTCGCCTCCTGTGAAGCGGCCGCCGAGCACGGTCTGACGGTGTTGTCGTACCCGATCAACGACGTGGCCGGGAACTGCACCCGGTTCCTGTTGCTGCGCCGCGGGCCGCGCGCCAACCATGGCCCCCTGGCCAGCCTCGCCTTCTCGCTTCACTCCAATCTGCCCGGAGCCCTGCTGGAGGCCCTCGGCTGTTTCGCCCGCCAGGGCCTGAACATGAGCCGGATCGAATCTCGGCCCTCCAAGCGCGAGATGGGCGAGTACATCTTCTTCGTCGACCTGGAGCTGCCCCAGGGGGCCGAACCCCTGGAGCGCGCCCTTGAGGAGTTGCGCCCCCTGTGCGAACACCTGGCCCTGTTCGGCGCCTATCCGCTCACCGACCGCTCTGGCGAGGAGCCCTCCGCCGGCTGAGGTTTGCGGCCGCGAAACACGCCGAACTGCATCATGCCCCGGCGGAAGCCCCAGTCCATCAGCAGCAGGGTTGGCGTTTCCCGCAGGCCCTGCAGCACTGCTCCTGGACCGAGCCCGAGCACGGCTCCCGGTCGGCGCACGCCCTCAAGGATCGAGTCGATCCAGGAGGGCAGGGTGGCGGCCGTCCAGTCGGCGGTCTGAACCTCCAGGCCACCGGCCCAGGCACTTGACTCCAGATGGCGACGCAGCCCGCGGATGCTGGCGAATTCGGGATGGGCCCACTGATCGAGCAGCTGCCGCATCACCCAGCGCTCCCGGCCGTTCAGGGGTCCATCGACGGGGTCCCGCCGGTTCCAGTCGGCCACGGCCAGCAGCCCGCCGGGACGCAGCACCCGCAGCAGTTCGTCGGCGTAGCGCTGCTTGTCCGGCATGTGGGGGCCGGCCTCCACGCTCCAGACCGCGTCGAAACCGCCATCCGGTAGGTCCAGGTCGAGGGCATCCATCACCGCGAAGCGGCAGTGGGGCAGATCGGGTGGGGTGAGGGCGCGCGCCCGGGCGATCTGACCGGGGCTGATGCTGATGCCCAGCACATCAAAGCCGTAGTCCCGGGCCAGGATCCTGGCACTGCCACCGATGCCGCAGCCCACATCCAGCAGGCGGCTGCCGGGGGGCAGCTGATCCAGGCGGCTCCAGCGCACCAGTTCGTGCACGAAGGCTTCCTTGGCCTGCCGGAAGTCCCGCGACCGGGGCGGATCGCCGTAGTGGCCCAGGTGCACATGCTCGCCCCAGAGCCGCTCCAGCAGCTGGTCCTCCGTCCAGCGGTCGTAGGCGCCGGCCACGCTGGCACTGTCTGCGTAGCGGCGAGGACTGCGCAACCACAGAAGTGCGAGCAGAACGCCGCCCCCGAGAAGCAGCAACAACAGCGGCAGAGCCAGGGGGCCCGCCGCCGGCAGAGGTGTGGCCATGGTCAGCGGTCGCTCGCTTCGTCCTGGTCCTCGTTGTCCCCATCGTGGTCGCTGCTGGGGAAGGTGGCTTTGAGCACAGTGCGGGCGGCCAGCTGGCGGCGGGTCTGATCCAGCAGTTCGAATTCCTGGCGCAGGCGCTCGCCGGTGTCCGTGATCTCCAGCAGGGCCTGCTGGTGGTCTGCCACAGGGCCACCGAGGTGGGCGCCGATCCAGAACGAGAGCTCGCGCGGCAGATCCGGCAGATCGTTGGGAAGGGGGGTGGTGTTGCCCACCAGCTTGCCGGTCAGATCCACCACATCCCGCAGGGCCTGGGTCACATCGCGGGTGAGCACCTCGAGCTCGTCGTGGCTGTCGCTCACCGTATCCTCGATCCAGCTCACCATCGCCACCCGGAAGGGGGCGTCCCGCACGATGTCGAGCACCCGGAAGCGCTGCTGGCCGAGGGTGACGATGTTGCTGCGGTCGTCTTCCTGGGTCTGACAGTGCAGGATCTCGGCGCAGCAGCCCACATCAGCCATGCGCTGCTGCTGGGGATCCCAGCGCACCACCCCGAAACGGCGGTCTTCGTCCATCACGGTGCGCAACATCATTCGATAGCGCGGCTCGAAGATGTGCAGCGGTAGCACTTCCTGGGGAAAGAGCACCACATCGGGCAGGGGGAACAGGGGCAGTTCCCGGACGGCCAGGTCGGTCACGTGGTGAGGGTGCCGTGGCAGCCACGGCGGCAACGGGATGGGAGTTGGACCAAGGCGGGAGATTCTCAACCAGGATCCTAGAAAAAAAACCCGTGCCACAGCTCGGTGGGGCACGGGTCGGGCGGCAGGGCCGGAGTGGCGGCGATCAGAGCTTGACTTCGATGTCGACACCGCTGGGCAGATCCAGCTTCATCAGAGCATCGATCGTCTTGGACGAGGGGCCGTAGATGTCGATGATGCGGCGGTGGGTGCGGGTCTCGAAGTGCTCGCGTGAGTCCTTGTCCACGTGAGGCGAACGCAGAACGCAATAGATCTTGCGCTTAGTGGGCAGGGGGATGGGGCCGATGGCCGTGGCAGCGGTGTGATCGGCGGTTTCGATGATTTTTTCGCAGGAGAGATCCAGCATGCGGCGATCGAACGCCTTCAGACGGATGCGGATCTTCTGCTGGGCGAGGGTGGAGGACATGGGGACGGCGATGGCGTGAGAAAAGCACCGCGGCCGCGGACATGGGCTGGGCGGTGAGGGCGGATTGTCCAGGTGCGGGGGAAGGTGGTGCCTTGGAGAGCACCACCTTCCGAACCTTAGATCAATGGCTGAGCCGGTTCAGGCTCACTCGATGATCTTGGAGACGACACCGGCGCCGATGGTGCGGCCGCCTTCGCGGATGGCGAAGCGCATGCCCTGCTCGATGGCCACCGGGCAGATCAGCTCGCCGGTCATCTTGATGCGGTCACCGGGCATCACCATCTCCACGTTGGCACCGTCGTCGGAGGTGAAGGCGGTGATCTGGCCGGTCACATCCGTGGTGCGGATGTAGAACTGCGGGCGGTAGCCGGCGAAGAAGGGGGTGTGGCGGCCACCCTCTTCCTTCTTGAGCACGTACACCTCACCCTCGAACTTGGTGTGGGGCTTGATGGAGCCGGGCTTGACCAGCACCATGCCGCGCTCGATGTCTTCCTTCTGGATGCCGCGCAGCAGCAGGCCCACGTTGTCGCCGGCCATGCCTTCGTCGAGCAGCTTGCGGAACATCTCCACGCCAGTGACGGTGCACTTGCGGGTGTCCTTGATGCCGACGATCTCGACTTCCTCGCCCACCTTGACCTTTCCGCGCTCGATCCGGCCGGTGGCGACGGTGCCGCGACCGGTGATCGAGAAAACGTCTTCAACAGCCATCAGGAACGGCTTGTCGACTTCACGCTCGGGCTCGGGGATGGCGGTGTCAACGGCTTCCATCAGTTCGCCGATCTTGGCTTCCCACTCGGCGTCACCCTCGAGGGCCTTGAGGCCGGAAACCTTGATCACCGGGATGTCATCGCCGGGGAAGTCGTAGCTGCTGAGCATCTCACGCACTTCCAGCTCGACCAGCTCGAGGATCTCCTCGTCGTCGACCATGTCGCACTTGTTGAGGGCCACGACCAGGGCGGGCACGCCCACCTGCTTGGCCAGCAGGATGTGCTCCTTGGTCTGGGCCATCGGGCCGTCGGTGGCGGCCACCACCAGGATGGCGCCGTCCATCTGGGCAGCACCGGTGATCATGTTCTTCACGTAGTCCGCGTGACCCGGGCAGTCCACGTGGGCGTAGTGACGACCCTCGGTCTCGTATTCGACGTGGGCTGTGTTGATGGTGATGCCGCGCTCACGCTCTTCAGGAGCACCATCAATCTGGTCATAGGCCTGGGCCTTGGCCATGCCCTTCTTGGCCAGCACGTTGGTGATGGCGGCAGTGAGGGTGGTCTTGCCGTGGTCCACGTGGCCGATGGTGCCGATGTTGACGTGGGGCTTGTTCCTTTCGAACTTCTCGCGAGCCATGACGTTTAAAGAATCGGGGGGTTAGGTGAGAGGGTATAGAGATCAGGAATTGCCCTGATTCTTGGAGATGATGGCCTCGGCCACATTACGAGGAACTTCCTCGTAGTGACTGAATTCCATCGAGAAGATACCCCGACCCTGGGTCATGGATCGGAGCTGTGTGGCGTAGCCGAACATTTCGGCCAGAGGCACCTTCGACTGGACTTTGGACGTTCCGTCGTCGACGGATTGCCCTTCGACCTGGCCTCGGCGGGAGGACAGGTCGCCGATGATCGACCCGAGGAAATCCTCGGGGACCTCGACCTCGACCTTCATCATCGGCTCGAGAAGCACAGGATTGCACTTCTTGACGCCGTCTTTGAAGGCCATGGAGCCGGCGATCTTGAACGCCATCTCCGAAGAGTCGACGTCATGGTAAGAGCCGTCGACCATTGTGACCTTGACATCGATCATCGGGAAACCTGCAATCACGCCGGACTGGCAGGTTTCCTTCATGCCGGCCTCAGCCGGTCCGATGTACTCCTTGGGCACAACGCCGCCAACAATCTTGTTGACGAATTCGAAGCCTGATCCCGGTTCGCCGGGCTCCATTTCGATCACAACGTGGCCGTACTGGCCCTTACCACCGGTCTGGCGGGCGAACTTTCCTTCACCCTTGGCACGGCCGCGGATGGTTTCGCGATAGGCCACCTGGGGAGCACCGATGTTGGCTTCCACCTTGAACTCCCGCAGCATGCGGTCGACGAGGATTTCCAGGTGGAGTTCGCCCATGCCGGCGATCACGGTCTGGTTGGTTTCCGGATCGGTGCGGACGCGGAAGGTGGGATCTTCCTCGGACAGGGAGGTGAGGGCCTTGGACAGCTTCTCCATGTCGCCCTTGGTCTTGGGCTCCACCGCCACGGAGATCACCGGTTCGGGGATGAACAGCGATTCCAGAATGATGGGATCAGAGTCGGTGCACAGGGTGTCACCGGTCGTGGTGTCCTTGAGGCCAAGCACCGCACCCAGATCGCCGGCGCGCAGCTCATCCACTTCTTCACGCTCGTCCGCTTTGAGCAGAATGAGACGGGAAATCCGCTCTTTCTTGTCCTTGGTGGAGTTGAGAACGTAGCTCCCCTTCTGGAGAACGCCGGAGTAGACGCGAACGAAGGTGAGCTTGCCGTAGGGGTCGGCCATCACTTTGAAGGCCAGGGCGCTGAAGGGAGCGCTGTCTTCGCTGGGACGGTTCGATTCGGTGCCGTCGGGCAGAACACCCTGGATCGGTGGGATGTCGACCGGGGAGGGCAGGTAGTCGACCACCGCATCCAGAACAAGCTGAACGCCCTTGTTCTTGAAGGCGGAGCCGCAGAGCATCGGCACCAGTCCGTGGTGGGTGACGCCGGCACGGATGCCCTTGATCAGTTGCTCTTCACTGAGCTCACCGTTCTCCAGGAAGGCGTCGAGCAGTTCTTCGTCTGTTTCGGCGACGGCTTCCATCAGCTTGAGGCGCCACTCTTCAGCCTCATCCTTCATATCGGCAGGGATGTCCTGTTCGAGGATGTCCGTGCCGAGATCGTTGGTGTAGATGATCGCCTTGTTGCGCACCAGATCGATGATGCCCTTGAGCTCACCCTCGGCGCCGATCGGCAGTTGGATCGGAGCGGCGTTCGCCTTGAGCCGGTCCTTGATCTGTTCGTAGACCTTCAGGAAGTTGGCGCCGGTCCGGTCCATCTTGTTGACGAACACGATCCGGGGCACGTTGTAGCGGTCGGCCTGGCGCCACACGGTTTCCGACTGGGGTTGCACGCCGCCGACGGCACAGAACACCGCGACCACACCATCAAGGACGCGCATCGAACGCTCCACCTCAATGGTGAAGTCGACGTGGCCAGGGGTGTCGATGATGTTGATGCGGTGATCGTTCCAGCTTGTGGAAATGGCCGCGGCCGTGATCGTGATGCCACGCTCCCGCTCCTGCTCCATCCAGTCGGTGACGGCGGCGCCATCGTGCACCTCACCCATCTTGTGCACCACACCCGAATAGAACAGAATCCGTTCTGTCGTGGTGGTTTTACCCGCATCAATGTGAGCGGCAATACCGATATTTCTCGTGCGTTCTAGGGGGTAGGCGCGGGCCACGGGGGTCTTCTCCGAGGAAGGGACAGGCAAAAAACGGGCGTAACTCTACAGACCGGTGTGAACCCGGACTCCGGGGGCCGGACCCGCCCAGGGGATCCGGCCGGGGGCGCTCAGTAGCGGTAGTGGGCGAAGGCCTTGTTGGCTTCGGCCATCTTGTGGGTTTCTTCGCGCTTGCGGACGGCGCTACCGGCCTCGTTGGCGGCATCCATCAGTTCGCCGGCCAGCTTCTGGGCCATGCTGCGGCCGTTGCGGGCGCGGGAGAAGTTGACCAGCCAGCGCAGCGCCATGGCGGTGCCCCGCTCCTGCCGCACTTCCATGGGCACCTGGTAGGTGGCACCACCGACGCGGCGGGCACGCACCTCGACCAGAGGCGTGGCGTTGCGGACCGCCGTTTCGAACAGTTCCAGGGGGTCGGCGCCGGTCCGCTCGTTGATCAGCGTGAAGGCATCGGACAGGATCCGCTGGGCCGTGGACTTCTTGCCGTGCTTCATCAGCCGGGCCACGATCATCGAGGCCAGGCGGCTGTTGAACTGCGGATCCGGCAGAACCGGGCGCTTCTCTGCGGCGTTGCGGCGGGACATGGAAGAGGAGTGGGAACGGGGGGAGAGGGATGGGAACGCTGCACCACCTCAGGGGACTGCAACCGAGGCGGCTGCGATGGACGCAGCGGCATCGGGAGTTGATCAGACCCCGGCGTGGGTCAGCCCTTGGGGGTCTTGGCGCCGTACTTGGAGCGGGCCTGACGACGGTCCTTGACGCCGGCGGTGTCGAGGGTTCCGCGAATGATGTGGTAGCGGACACCGGGAAGGTCCTTGACCCGGCCGCCGCGGATCAGCACAACCGAGTGCTCCTGCAGGTTGTGGCCGATGCCGGGGATGTAGGCCGTGACTTCGAAGCCCGACGTGAGCCGCACACGGGCGACCTTCCGCAGCGCGGAGTTGGGCTTCTTGGGAGTTGACGTATAGACGCGGGTGCAGACGCCACGACGCTCAGGGCAGGCGCGCAGGGCGGGCGACTTGGTCTTGCGGGTGAGACGCTGCCGCTCGGTGCGGATCAGCTGCTGAATGGTGGGCATCGAGGGCCGGAGGACTGCACGGTGGACGACGGTTGGACGTCCGACCGATTGCGACAATCCGACACCTTACTGCGTCGTGGTCCCGCGTCCAGGGGCGCGGCTGAAAGCGGCGCCGCAGGGGCAGGTGACGATGCCGTCCGTCGCGCGGACCAGAAAGCCGCCGCCGCTCAGATCTCCTTTGTAGTCGAGCTGCAGGCCCGCCAGCATCGGGGCCTGCTCGGTTGGGGCGTGCAGGGTGATCCCGTCGGCCCGGGCGATCGGCGTGCCGGCGAGGTGGCCCGGCCGCAGGCGGATCGCCCAGCGTTCGCAGCTGCCATCGAGCAGATCGAGGTGCATCAGCCCAGGTGTGCCAGCCACGGCCGCCTGGCGGCTGAGTTCCGCGGCGGCGGCGGCAGTGATCAGCAGGCTGTGGCCCCTCGGCACGGTGTGTTGCAGAACAGCCTTCACTCTGGCAGCACCGGGACCGGATGCTCTGCAGCGCGGCCCGACTGGATCGCTGCCTCAGGCTCCGCGATCTCCCGCGCTGACCGTGTTGTCGGCCGGCACCAGGCCCAGGCCGTGGTGCACGGCACCGCCCACGCCCCGGCCCTTGACGCTGTGGACCCCGCCCATCACCAGGCCGGTTGAGCTGCCGCCATCGAGGTTGAGGGCATCGCGCAGGCCCATCCGCTGCAGCAGCCAGGCCGATTCCGCCAGGGTCGGGCCGGGATCCTCGCCGCCGCTTCCCTCCAGGGTGATCAGCCACAGCCGCTGGCCATCGCTGCCTACCACGGTGCGCGGCGCGCCCTGGCGCAGGAAGGCCGCGCCGAAGCCCTCCGCCGTTCCATCCAGCACCACCCGGCCGTCCTGCAGCAGCAGGGGGCCGCCGCCGATCACGTGGCTGGCGCGTCCCAGGGGATCGCTCGCCACGCTCTCGATCCGTAGCTGTTCCCCGGGCCCCCAGGGCAGCGCGGCTCCGCCCCGGGCCACCAGCAGGTCGTCACCGGGGGCCAGGGCGACCCCTGCCCCCAGGCCGGAGGGTCCGACCCGCCACTGCACTACTCCGTTCCTGAGCAGCAGGGCGGATTCGTTGCCGCTGATCGGCCGGTAGCCCGGTCCCCAGTCGGCGGTGTAGCGACTGATGCCCCGCTGCACCCAGCCGCTGTTGAGGGCGACCAGCGGAACCCGGCGGCCGGCGCTGTCGCTCACCCACTCATCCAGTCGCAGCCGGCCGAAGCGGGGGATCTGGCGGGTTTCCCAGCCGATCGCTCCCCGGCCCAGGATCGGTCCCGAGAGCCAGCGGCCCTGGTCGCGCAGCGCCCCGAGGGGCAGTCGGCGCACCCGGTTGAAATACCCGCCGTTCACCGCCACCAGCGCCCCGCTGCCGCGGGCCAGACCCGGCAGCGAGCTCAGGCCTTCCATGCTCTGCCGCCGGCTGAGGGTGCGCAGGTCGAGGGGAGCCGTGCGCGGATCGAGGCGCACCGATGTCACGAGCACGCGGGCTCCACCGACGTCCTGGACCCGGCGCTCCCACAGCAGCTCCCGGCCCAGCAGCGCCCGCAGCCGCGGATCCATTCCGGGCGCCGCGCTGCCGCCGGGGCCGGTGGACTCCCCCGGGCCCGAGGCTGCTGGACCAGCGCCGGGGAGATCGATCACCAGCCGGGGAGGCTCGCCGAGACTGAACACCCGCGCCGGCCGAACGCCGCTGAGCTGCAGGCCCGCGGCGCTGCGTCGGCTCCGCAGGCCCAGGGCCCCCAGACGGGCTTCGGTGGCCGCATCGATGGCCTCCAGTCCCAGGAGCAGCGAGCCATCGTCGTCGCGCACCAAGGCCGGCCCGTCGAGGTCGAGCACCAGCCGTCGGCCTCCGGCCAGGCCCGCCTCCCGCAGCTGCCGTACCCGGCCCAGGGGCATCGTCAGCTCGAGTCGCTCGCCCAGCCGTCGGGCCGTCACCCCGTTGGCCCGCAGCAGCCCACTGACCTCCACGGCCACTTCGTCCTCCAGGGAGCGCTGGGCCCCGGGCGGCACCCGCAGGCCGGCCCCGAACCACTCCAGCTCCAGGGTGCCGTCCGTGCGGTTGCGGGCGCTCACGCCCAGTTGCCCCTGCAGCACCTCCAGCGGCAGCCACAGCTGGCTAGGCATCGTCCCGTCCCCACCGCCGAGCCAGAGCCAGCGCGCCCGCTGGCTCTGGCCATTGATCAGCAGCACCCCGCCGCTCTGCAGGGCACCGGGCGACCCCTGGCTCCAGGGGGGCACCGGCCTGGCGCGGGGCTGCCCCGGGATCGGCGCCGGATCGGGAAGCGCCGGGGGTGGGACAGGAGCACCCGCCGGCATCGCCGCCAGCGGTGTCGCCGCGATCACGCCCGCCGCAAGGGCGCTCCAGGTGGTCGTGCCCATGCCGGCCCTCGCCCGATCCACAGGTGCAAAAGGTAGACCCGCTGAACGGTGCGAAACAGCGGCTCCCTAGGATCATCGGTTCACACCCGCGGCGGCCCCGGTGCGCCGATGTGTCGATCGTCCTGACCCGGTTATGCCTGATCTCTCCTCCTCCGCCTGGCCCCATCGCGACAGCCCTGCGCCTGAGGCGGTGGCCGGAGAGAAGGACGCCTGCGGCGTGGGCTTCCTGGCCAGTCTGCAGGGAACGGCCAGCCACTGGGTGCTGCAGCAGGCCCTGCGGGGCCTGAGCTGCATGGAGCACCGCGGCGGCTGCGGTGGTGATGCCGATTCCGGCGATGGCGCCGGCGTGCTCACCGCCATTCCCTGGCCGTTCCTCGAGGCCGTCTGGCCCGAGGCCGCCGCCAGCGCCGGCCGGATCCGTGGTTTGGGGATGCTGTTCATGCCCGCCGATCCGGCGCGGCGCGATCAGGCCCGCAGGCTCTGCGATACGGAGGCCGAGCGGCTGGGGCTGCGCAGCCTGGGCTGGCGTTCGGTACCCGTCGATGCCGGCGTGCTAGGTCCCCTGGCCCGGGAGACCGCCCCGGTGATCGAGCAGTGGCTGCTGGCCGCCCCCGATGCCGCGGATGCCTCGCCAGCGGCGATCGATGCGCTCGAGTGCCTGCTGTTCCGCCTGCGCCGTCGTGCCGTGGACCGGGCCCGGGAGGCCTGGCAGACCGCCAGCCCCGATCTCTATTTCGCCTCGATCAGTGCCCGCACCGTGGTCTACAAGGGCATGGTGCGCTCCGAGGTGCTCGCCCGCTACTACGCGGATCTGCGCGATGAACGCTTCGCGGTGAACTTCGCGGTGTACCACCGCCGCTTCAGCACCAACACCCTCCCCCGCTGGCCCCTCGCCCAGCCGATGCGCCTGCTGGGCCACAACGGGGAGATCAATACCCTGCTCGGCAACATCAACTGGGCCAGCGCCGCCGAGGCCAACCTCGAGGCGGTCTGGGGAGACGCCGCCGCCGACCTGCGGCCGCTGGTGAACCCCGCCTTCAGCGATTCAGCCAACCTGGATGCCACCCTCGAGCTGATGGTGCGCAGCGGCCGACCGATCACCGAGAGCCTGCTCACCCTGGTGCCGGAGGCCTTTCGCAACCAGCCGGAGCTGGCTGACAAGCCAGAGATCCAGGCGTTCTATGAGTATTCGGCCTGCACCCAGGAACCCTGGGATGGCCCGGCGCTGCTGGTGTTCGCCGATGGGCGCAGCGTCGGTGCCACCCTCGATCGCAACGGTCTGCGGCCGGCCCGCTACTGCATCACCAGCGACGGCTACGTGGTGATGGGGTCAGAGACCGGGGTGGCCGAGCTCGAGGAGAGCCGCATCATCGAGAAGGGGCGGCTCGGACCCGGCCAGATGCTGGCGGTCGATCTCGAACAGGGCCGTCTGCTGCGCAATTGGGATGTCAAGCAGGAGGTGGCCTCACGCCATCCCTACGGCGCCTGGCTGGCGGAGCACCGCCGCAGCCTGGCGCCCCAGCCCTGGCTGCAGGAGCGCCAGCTGGGTGACCGCGACCTGCTCCAGCTGCAGACCGCCTTCGGTTTCACCGCCGAGGATTTCGATCTGGTGATCGAGGACATGGCCGGCGCCGGCAAGGAACCCACCTACTGCATGGGTGACGACATCCCCCTGGCGGTGCTCTCCGGCAAGCCGCACCTCCTCTACGACTACTTCAAACAGCGCTTCGCCCAGGTCACCAACCCGCCGATCGATCCGCTGCGCGAGAAGCTGGTGATGAGCCTGGAGATGCATCTGGGCTCCCGCGGTTCTTCCCTGCGCCCGGATCCGGCCGCGGCTGCGGTGCTGCATCTGGCCAGCCCGATCCTCAATGAGGCCGAGCTCGCGGCCCTCGGCAGCCAAGGGATGGCCACCGCCAGCCTGTCCACGCTGGTGTCGGTCACCGATGGCCCCACCGGATTCGCTGCGGCCGTCGAGCGGCTCTGCGCTGAGGCCGAGGCGGCCGTCAGGGGCGGCACCCGCATCCTGGTGCTGAGCGATCGCGGCATCACCCCCACGTCCACCTATCTGCCGCCGCTGCTGGCGGTGGGGGCGGTGCATCACCACCTGCTGGCCCGCGGCCTGCGCCTGCAGACCTCGCTGGTGGTCGACACCGCCCAGTGCTGGAGCACCCACCACATCGCCTGCCTGATCGGTTACGGCGCGAGCGCCGTCTGCCCCTGGCTCACCTGGGAAACGGTGCGCCACTGGCTGGCCCAGCCCAAGGTCCAGACCAACATCGAGCGTGGCAAGCTGCCGGCCCTCACCCCCGATCAGGTGCAGGCCAACGTGCGCCAGGCCCTCGAGGACGGTCTGCGCAAGATCCTCTCCAAGATCGGCATCTCCCTGCTGGCCAGCTACCACGGCGCCCAGATCTTCGAGGCGATCGGCATCGGTGCCGATCTGATCGGCCTGGCCTTCAAGGGCACCACCAGCCGGGTCGCTGGACTGAGCCTCAGCGAGCTCGCCAGCGAAACCCTCACCTTCCACAGCAAGGCCTTCCCCGAGCTCGACCGCAGCAAGCTCGAGTTCATGGGCTTTGTGCAGTACCGCACGGGTGGTGAATACCACATGAACAGCCCGGAGATGGCCAAGGCCCTCCACGCCGCCGTCGAGGCCGGTCCGGGCTACGACCACTTCTCCACCTACCGCACCCTGCTGGAGAACCGGCCGGTCACGGCGCTGCGCGATCTGCTCGAGCTCACCCCAGCGGCCACCCCTCTGCCGATCGAGCAGGTGGAGAGTATCGAGAGCATCTGCAGCCGCTTCTGCACCGGTGGCATGAGCCTCGGTGCCCTGTCGCGCGAGGCCCATGAGGTGCTGGCTGTGGCGATGAACCGCATCGGCGGCAAGAGCAACAGCGGCGAAGGCGGCGAAGATCCCGCCCGCTATCACCCCCTGCACGACATCGACGCCGAGGGCCACTCCGCTTCCCTCCCCAGCATCCGCGGGTTGCGGAACGGCGACAGCGCCTGCTCGGCGATCAAGCAGATCGCCTCGGGCCGCTTCGGGGTGACCCCCGAATACCTGCGCAGCGGCCGCCAGCTGGAGATCAAGGTGGCCCAGGGCGCCAAGCCCGGCGAGGGCGGCCAGCTGCCCGGCCCGAAGGTGGATCCCTACATCGCCTGGCTGCGCAACAGCAAGCCCGGGGTGGGCCTGATCTCGCCGCCGCCCCACCACGACATCTATTCGATCGAGGATCTGGCCCAGCTGATCCACGACCTGCACCAGGTGCACCCCGCCGCCAAGGTGAGCGTCAAGCTGGTGGCTGAGATCGGGATCGGCACCATCGCCGCCGGTGTGGCCAAGGCCAACGCCGACGTGATTCAGATCTCGGGCCATGACGGCGGCACGGGCGCCTCACCCCTGAGCTCGATCAAGCATGCCGGCGGCCCCTGGGAGCTGGGTCTCACCGAGGTGCATCGCGCCCTGCTGGAGAACGGCCTGCGCGACCGGGTGCTGCTGCGCGCCGATGGCGGTCTCAAGACCGGCTGGGATGTGATCATCGCCGCCCTGCTCGGCGCCGAGGAGTACGGCTTCGGTTCGATCGCGATGATCGCCGAGGGCTGCATCATGGCCCGCGTCTGCCACACCAACAACTGCCCCGTTGGCGTGGCCACCCAGAAGGAAGCGCTGCGCAAGCGCTTCACCGGCCTGCCCGAACATGTGGTCAATTTCTTCCTGTTCGTGGCCGAAGAGGTGCGCCAGCTGATGAGCGTCCTGGGGGTGGCCACCATGGAGGAGCTGATCGGCCGCACCGAGCTGCTGCGTCCCCGGGCGGTCCAGCTGGCCAAGACCGGCGCCCTCGACCTCTCCTGCCTGCTGGATCCGATTCCGGCGGCGGCCGATCGTTCCTGGCTGCGCCACGACGCTGCGGCCCACGGCAACGGTCCGGTGCTCGAGGATCAGCTGCTGGCCGACGCCGAGCTGATGGCGGCGATCGAAGGCCAAGGCCGCGTCGCCCGCACCGTCCCGATCGTCAACACCGATCGCAGTGTCTGTGCCCGCCTGGGCGGCGAGATCGCGGCGCGCCACGGCAACCGCGGTTTCCAGGGTCAGCTCGATCTCACCTTCGAGGGGGCCGCCGGCCAGAGTTTCGGTGCCTTCACCGTCCAGGGCATGAACGTGCGGCTGGTGGGTGAGGCCAACGATTATGTGGGCAAGGGCATCAACAGCGGTCGCATCACCGTGGTCCCCCCCGCCGGTGTCAACGACCCCGGTAGCCAGGTGATCCTCGGCAACACCTGCCTCTACGGCGCCACCGGTGGTGAGCTGTTCGCTCTCGGTCGCGCCGGTGAGCGCTTTGCGGTGCGCAACAGCGGTTGCCGCACGGTGGTCGAGGGTGCCGGAGACCACTGCTGTGAGTACATGACCGGCGGCGTGGTGGTGGTGCTGGGCAGCACCGGCCGCAACGTGGCGGCGGGCATGACCGGTGGCCTGGTCTTCCTGCTGGATGAGGACGGCCGCCTGGAGGAACGGGTCAACCCCGAGATCGTGGCCATCCATCCCCTCGCCACCGCGGGGCAGGAGGCCCTGCTGCAGCCGATGCTGCAGGCCCATCTGGAGCTCACCGGTAGCGCCAGGGCCGCGGCGATCCTGGCCGACTGGCCCGCCTGGAAGGCGCGCTTCAAGGTGCTGGTTCCCCCGAGTGAGAAGGCCACCGTCGGTCTGGCGGAGCGGCAGGCCGTGGCGGCCTGAGGCCCGTTCCCCCGGATCCACCGGATCCGGAGGCCGTGGACACATCGAGGGTCTTGGTTGTAGCCATCAGGCACGAGGATCCCCGGCAAGGGTCTCCTTTCCCTCGCCGGGGATTTGTTGTGGCTGATTTCTCTGTACGTTGGTTGGGTAATTATTTGCCTGGCGATGCGTAGCCAACTGTCTGGTGCCCTGCCTTCCTTTGCGTTTTCTGTTCTGGCTTTTTCTCTTCCGTTGCAGGCTCGGCCTTATCTTTATGTGTCGAGCTTCAGTTATGGCGGAGGCGCGGAGCAATGCCTCTCTGCTGCTGAGTCTGCCTTGCGCCGCAACGGGTTCGATCAAGACTTCGAAACGCTGTATTTCCAGGATCGGGCCATGGGGGGAACCGTGAGCGGTGGCCTTGCCCGTTCCGCCATCACCGCCAAGATTGAATGCAACATCAAGCTGAAAACCACATCGCTGGCTGTGGCCGGTGCTGATAACGATCTCGTTTTTGAACTCTATGAAAAACTTTTCAGCGCTGAATGGTAGTTCCGATTCGCATGGTCCTGGTCCGTGCCTGTCGAGCGGGCTGGCGCCAGCTCAAGGTCCTGAACGGGCCGTTCAGCGTGGAAACTCCCGCATCAGCCGCTGCACCTCGCCGGCGTGATAGCTGCTGCGGGTCAGCGGGCTGCTCACCACCTGCAGGAAGCCCAGCTCCTGCTCGCCGTGATCCCGATAGTTCGCGAACTGCTCCGGTGTCACGAAGCGATCGACCGGCAGGTGCCTGGGCCCGGGTGAGAGGTACTGGCCGATGGTCACGATGTCGACGTCATGGCGGCGCAGGTCGGCCATCACCCCCAGGACCTCTTGGTCGGTTTCGCCGAGTCCGACCATCAGGCCCGACTTGGTGTAAGTGCGCGGCCAGTTCTGCCGGACCCGCTGCAGCAGCTCCAGGGAGCGTTCGTAGATCGCCTGGGGCCGAGCGCGTTTGTATAGCCGGGGCACCGTTTCGATGTTGTGGTTGAGCACATCGGGGGCGCCCGCCATCACTGCCGCCAGCGCCTGCCAGTCGCCGCAGAAGTCGGGGATCAGCAGCTCGATTGTGGTCAGGGGGGAGCGCTTGCGCACCTGCTCGATGCAGGCCACGAACTGGCTGGCTCCCCCATCGGTGAGGTCATCGCGGTTGACGGAGGTGATGACGACGTGGCTGAGCCCCAGCCGGCTCACCGCTTCACCGAGGCGTTCGGGCTCGCTCGGGTCGAGCGTCCGCACGCTCTTGTCAAAATCGATGTCGCAGTAGGGGCAGGCCCGGGTGCAGCCCGGCCCCATGATCAGGAAGGTGGCGGTGCCGCCGGCAAAGCACTCGCCAATGTTCGGGCAGCTGGCTTCCTGGCAGACGGTGTTCAGCTTCAGATCCAGCAGCAGATCGGCCACGGCACCGATGCGTTCGCGCTGGGGGGCTTTCACCCGCAGCCAGGGCGGCTTGACGGCCTCAGGGCCGGCGCCGGCCGCGGGGACCGCGGCGGTCGGGTGAGCCGGGGGATCGCTGACGCTCACGGGGCCGATCGGGGGGACCCGACTCTACGAAGCGTGCTGGCGCAGGGCTGTGCGCTCGGGCCCGGCGTGCGGCGCTGAGCCCGGGCGGGCGATCCTCTAAAGTCCCGGATATCGGGATGTAGCGCAGCTTGGTAGCGCACTTCGTTCGGGACGAAGGGGCCGCAGGTTCGAATCCTGTCATCCCGATTGCTCTTTCACCTCAGGCCAGCTCCGCACCGGGGTAGCCGCGCGGGGTCACCATGCGGCCATCGCGCACATAGCTGCTGCGGTTGCCTACCAACACGAGCGTGAGCATGTCCACCGTCGCCACCGGCAGCGAGCCGAGGCTGTGCAGCTCCACCTGCTCCTCCTTTCGGCCCAGCTGGCGGGCGATCGCCACCGGGGTGTCTTCGGGACGCCCCTCCAGCAGAAGCTGCCGGGCACGCTCCAGTTGCCAGTCCCGGCCTCGCGAGCGCGGGTTGTAGAGGGCCACCACGAAATCTCCCGCCGCTGCGGCCCGCAGCCGGCCTTCGATCACCTCCCAGGGGGTGAGCCGGTCGCTGAGGCTGATGGTGCAGAAGTCATGCATCAGCGGCGCCCCCACCCGGGCGGCGGCCAGCTGCAGCGCCGACAGGCCGGGATGCACCGTGAATGGTGGCCGGTCCTGCTCCCGCAGCTCCAGCCACAGTTCCAGGGCCAGGCCTGCCATGCCGTAGATGCCGCTGTCTCCCGAGGAGATCAGGGCCACCCGGGCCCCCTGGCAGGCCAGCGCGAGGGCCTCGGCGCAGCGGGCCCGTTCCTCGGTGAGGCGACCCTCCCGGCGCAGCTGATCGGGGCGGCGCAGGGGCTCGAGCAGATCGAGATACAACCCGTAGCCCACCCAGATCGTGGTGTCGGCCAGGGCCCGGCGCGCATCAGCGCTGAGCAGATCCAGCCGCCCCGGTCCGCTGCCCACCAGATGCAGCTCCCCTCGCGCCGGTGCCCAGGGGCTGGTGGCTTCGGCGATCGCCAGGGTGGCGGCCCCCCGCTCACCCGCCGCCGCGCGCTCGATCGTCTTGGTCAGCCGCAGCCGCTCGGCCCCGGCCGCCGCCGCCCGCAGGGCCGCCGCCTCGGCCACGCTCGCGGTCCCCATCTCCCGGGCCACCTGCGGCGAGGGATGGGGCACCTCCACGGCGGCCAGCTCCGCCGCGCTGAACAGCCGCAGGGGCCACCCGCGCCGCTCCGCCAGGGCCAGCAGGGCCGGCTCATCCCCCTTGCGATCGATGCTGGCCAGCCCCGCCACGGCCTCGGCCGCGAGGCCGCCCGCCGCCAGGCTCCGATCCACCAGCCGCTCCAGCACGGTCAGATCCGTGTCCCGTTCGCAGCCCATGCCCAGCCAGAGGCAGGGGAGATGCCAGCGGCAGCCCTCTCCCCGCCAGGGACCGATCACCAGCGCGGCCGGTTCGCCGGCCGCCGCGATGTCCAGGCCGGCCGCCGCCTCCAGCTCCTGCCAGAGCGTTGATCCGCCCTCCTGGCGCACCCGCACAGGATCTTCGGCCCTGCCCCGGGCCGCCGCTGCCATCAGCGTGGTCCAGTCGCCGGCACCCCGACGCCAACCCCAGGAGGCCCCGAAGGCATCGAGGGCCAGCCGTCCGGCCGCGGCGCTGTCGCCGGTGAGCACGGCCTGGCCATCGAGCAGTGCCGCGATCGTCCGGGCCAGCGCTTCGCCTCCGGCGGCATGGCCGCCGAGCAGGGGCACCGCCCAGCGGCCCAGCGGATCGACCACCACCACGGCGGGGTCCTCGTTCTTGCCCCGCAGCAGGGGAGCGATCAGGCGTACCACCAGGCCGCAGGCGGCCACGGCCACCACCGCCCCCGCCGAGGGCCAGCGCTGCGCCAGCCATGTCCGGGTGTCGCCGTTCTCCCCGGCGGACTCCTCCCCCTGGGGGGCATGGCCTGCCGCTGCGGCTGCCGCCGCCGGCAGTCGCCGCTCGTCCAGCACCCCGGCCTGGCTCAGGCGCTCGAGGATGGGGGTGGCCGCCGGGCTGAATCCGAGTCCCAGGACCGGTCCGTGGATCGGTGCGTGCATCGCGTGATTCATCGGCCGATGCGCTCCCGCAGCCGGCTGAGGGGCCCCTTGGGGGTGGGGCGGATCAGGGTTCCGTCGGGGTTCACCTGGTCACGGGCCGGGGGCATCGCCACCACCGGCGCTCGCGGGGCCGCCGGGGAGCCGGGCGGCGGTGGCGGCGGCGCTGGCGCCGCGTCGGCAGCCTCGGCCGCGGTGATCGGCCCAACCGGGGCCTGTGGCGCGGGGAAGTCCTCGGGCGCGGCGCTCCTGCCGACCCGCGTGCCGGTGCTGCTGTCGGGCGAGGCCGGCGGGTCCGCTGTCTGCCTGGGCGCGACCTCGGCTCGCGCCGCCGGCAGCGGCAGGGGCTCGCCTGCAGGCGCTGCCTGGCCCGGGTTGTCCGCCGCGCCGCCAGCCGCTGCCGTGGTGGCGCCGCGGGCGGAGGCACTGCGTTCTGATGTCTTGCCTTCAGATGTCCTGCGGGGCCCTGGTGTCTCCGCCTGTTCAGGGATTGCGGCAGTCCCGCGAGGCTCCGTCCCCTGGCGGGTGTCCGCCGGATCAGGGAGCCCTTCCGATGGTTCCGATGCTGATCCCCGGGTGGCGGTGGGGGGCTCCGGTGCTGGCTGCTGGTCGCTGCCCCTGTCGCTGCCCGTGCCGCCCCTCTCGCTGGCGTCGCCCGACCCGATCGGTGCTGCCGGCGCTGACGCTTCCGGCTGGGTCGGTGTCGCCGGGGTGGCTCCTGCACGCGCTGGTGCCGACGCGGGGGCAACGGATGGCTTCAGGACGGTTGCTTCGGCCTCTGCTTCGGCTTCGGTACCGGCGCTGGACGGGTCTCTGCTCGCCTGGTCCGCGCCCGCAGGGGCGGGGGACGGCACCGCTCGACCGGCTCCAGGGGCGCGGGCGGCAGACGCGGCTGGCTCCTGGGCCGCCTGCTCGTCCTCCGGGGGGGTGAGTCCCAGCAGCAGAGCCCGTTCCCGTGGGGTGAGAGAAGCTCCCTGCCAGGGTCTCGCGGTTGCCCCCGGCGAGACCGTGACGCCGCTCACCAGGGAGTTGAAGGGGGGGTTGAGCGGTTCGCCCCGACCATCCACCAGTTCCAGCTGGAGGGCGTTCTCACCGTTGTGCCAGCCGCGGAGCCACAGGGGCGTCTGCTCCTCCACCAGAAAGCTGTCGCCGTTGACGCTGACCCTCAGCCGCCAGCCATCGGTATCGCCGCCGCGCAGGTTCTGCAGGGGAGCGTCCAACAGCAGCCAGTCGAGCAGCACCGGTTCGCGCTGCGCTGCGAGGGGGGGAGCCACCGCGATCAGCTGGGGGCTGCCCGGCTCCGGGATCGCCAGGGGGTTGGCGGCCACCCGGTGCAGCCGGATCTGCCGGTAGGCCCCCGGGCTTTTCACCGCTTCTCCCCAGGGCCTGGCGGCATAGACCGTGAGCCGGTGGCTGCCAGGGCTCAGGGCCGGCATCTCGGCTTCGGTGCGGGTCAGCCTCAGTGGCGGCTGATCATCAAGCTGGGCCACCAGGTGCGGTCCGAGCCCGAGGGGGCCGGCATCCACCAGCGGCCAGTCCTCCACCGCCAGGCGCAGGGTCCAGGGTCCGTCCGGCACCAGGCTGCCGTCGGCCGGAGCGAGAATGCGTACCTGGGGGTCGTGCTCGGCCAGAGCCTGCCTCAGGTCATTCACCACAGCCGGTGGTTCCACTTCCTGAAGGCGGCCCGCCCGCAGACCGGCCTCGGACCGATCAGGCCCTGGACGTCCTGGGCGCGTTGGAAATCCAAGGGCCTCCGCCCGCAGGGGCCAGACCATGGTGAAGGCAAGCAGCAGTGCCAGGCCCAGTCCCTGCCACGGCCACCGCCTGCGCTCAGGCCGAGGCGATCGGCCTGAGGCCCTGTCTGAAGCTCCGCTCACCCCATACCCGACGCACGCAGCACCATTCTGCGCAGTGAAGCGGAAGCGGGAGAGTTGTTATCAATAATACGCTTTAGGCTGATTGTAGCGATATGGTTTATTCGCTGTATGTCGGGCCTTTTCGCTGATTGCAACCTCCCGGCAGACCCCTGTCCCAGCCTGGATTGCCTGGGGATTGAACCTTTGTAACTGGCTGCCGAATCCGCTTGATTTCGACCCCTATACTTCGGCGAGCGGTCCCCTTATGGGGCCCCAAGCTCCAGTCGCGGCAAGGGTTCTGCCCCTGCCTGGCTGGCGCCCGTGACGGCCATCCGCCTCGGCGGATCCTGCGTCATGGGCCCCAACGGCAGTCGTGGTGTCGCCCAGCGGCCCCGCTCCTGCCGAAAGGGTGGACCTCCACCTCGACCCCGTCCCTCGAGGAACGTCTCGATGACCATCAGCCCACCAGAGCGTGGGAAAACGGCCAAGGAGCTGGTCGACCGGAACCCCGTTCCGGCAACGTTCGAGCTTTTCGAAAAGCCCGGGCATTTCGACCGCACCCTGGCCAAAGGTCCCAAAACCACCACCTGGGTTTGGAACCTCCACGCCAACGCTCACGACTTCGACAGCCACACGAGCGATCTTGAAGAGGTCTCTCGCAAGATCTTCAGCGCTCACTTCGGCCATCTGGCCGTCATCTTCATCTGGCTGAGCGGCGCCTTCTATCACGGAGCCCGCTTCTCCAACTATTCCGGCTGGCTCGCCGACCCCACGCACGTCAAGCCCAGTGCGCAGGTGGTCTGGCCGATCTTCGGCCAGGAAATTCTCAATGGTGACGTGGGTGCCGGTTTCCACGGCATTCAGATCACGTCCGGTCTCTTCCACATGTGGAGGGCCTGGGGCTACACCAATGAGTTCCAGCTCCTCTGCACCGCCATCGGTGCCCTGGTGATGGCCGGCCTGATGCTTAATGCCGGCGTCTTCCACTACCACAAGGCAGCTCCCAAGCTCGAGTGGTTCCAGAACGTTGAGTCGATGCTCAACCACCATCTGGCCGGTCTGCTGGGTCTGGGTTCCCTGTCCTGGACGGGGCACCTGCTGCATGTGTCGCTGCCCACCACCCAGCTGATGGATGCAATCGACGCCGGCAAGCCGCTGGCGCTCAACGGCAAGACCATCGCCTCGGTGGCCGATATTCCCCTGCCCCACGAGTTCCTGAACCAGGACCTGCTCTCCCAGCTGTTCCCCGGTTTCGGTGCAGGCACTTCGGCCTTCTTCACGGGCAACTGGGCGGCCTACAGCGATTTCCTCACCTTCAAGGGTGGGCTGAATCCTGTCACCGGCAGCCTCTGGATGACGGACATCGCCCATCACCACCTGGCGATCGCGGTGCTGTTCATCGTTGCCGGTCACATGTACCGGACCAACTGGGGCATCGGCCACAGCATTAAGGAGATCCTTGAGGGTCAGAAGGGCGATCCCCTGCTCTTCCCGGCTCCGAACGGCCACAACGGCCTGTTCGAGTTCATGACCACCTCCTGGCATGCCCAGCTGGCGGTGAACCTGGCTCTGCTGGGCTCGCTTTCGATCATCGTGGCCCACCACATGTACGCGATGCCTCCGTATCCGTACATCGGTGTCAGCTATGCCACCCAGCTCTCGCTGTTCACCCACCACGTGTGGATCGGTGGTTTCCTGATCGTCGGCGCCGGCGCCCACGCGGCCATTGCCATGGTCCGTGACTACGACCCCGCCAAGCACATCGACAACGTCCTTGACCGTGTGCTCAAGGCCCGTGATGCCCTGATCAGCCATCTGAACTGGGTGTGCATCTGGCTCGGCTTCCACAGCTTCGGCCTGTACATCCACAACGACACCATGCGTGCCCTGGGTCGTCCCCAGGACATGTTCAGCGACACTGCGATCCAGCTGAAGCCCGTCTTCGCCCAGTGGATCCAGGGTCTGCACGCCGCTGCTGCCGGCACCACCGCTCCCAACGCCCTTGCGGGTGTGAGCGAGGTGTTCAACGGCGCCGTGGTGGCTGTCGGTGGCAAGGTGGCCGCTGCGCCGATCCCCCTGGGAACGGCCGACTTCATGGTCCACCACATCCACGCCTTCACGATCCACGTCACCGTGCTGATCCTGCTGAAGGGTGTGCTGTACTCCCGCAGCTCCCGCCTCGTCCCCGACAAGGCGAACCTCGGTTTCCGCTTCCCCTGCGACGGCCCCGGCCGTGGCGGCACCTGCCAGGTATCGGCCTGGGACCATGTGTTCCTCGGCCTGTTCTGGATGTACAACTCCCTGTCGATCGTCATTTTCCACTTCAGCTGGAAGATGCAGAGCGACGTGTGGGGGACCGTCAATGCCGACGGCAGCGTCCAGCACATCACCAACGGCAACTTTGCGCAGAGCGCCATCACCATCAATGGCTGGCTCCGCGACTTCCTCTGGGCCCAGGCCGCACAGGTGATCAACAGCTACGGCTCGAGCTCCAGTGCTTATGGTCTGATGTTCCTGGGTGCCCACTTCGTCTGGGCCTTCAGCCTGATGTTCCTGTTCAGCGGCCGCGGCTACTGGCAGGAGCTGATCGAGTCCATCGTCTGGGCTCACAACAAGCTGAAGGTGGCCCCCGCCATTCAGCCGCGGGCGCTTTCGATCACCCAAGGCCGTGCTGTCGGCGTCGCCCACTACCTGCTGGGCGGTATCGCGACCACGTGGTCCTTCTTCCTGGCCCGCATGATTGCGGTCGGCTGACCTCCACCTGACCTTTCCCAATGGCAACGAAATTTCCTTCGTTCAGCCAGGGTCTGGCACAGGACCCGACAACCCGTCGTATTTGGTACGGCATCGCCACGGCTCACGATTTCGAGAGCCATGACGGAATGACGGAGGAGCGGCTTTATCAGAAGCTCTTCTCCACTCACTTCGGTCACCTGGCGATCATCGGCCTCTGGGTTTCGGGCAACCTGTTCCATATCGCCTGGCAGGGCAACTTCGAGCAGTGGGTCGCCGATCCCCTGCATGTCCGCCCGATCGCCCATGCGATCTGGGATCCCCACTTCGGACAGGGCGCCATCGCCGCCTTCACCCAGGCGGGCGCCTCCTCTCCTGTGAACATCGCCTATTCCGGTCTCTACCACTGGTGGTACACGATCGGGATGCGCACCAACGCCGAGCTGTACCAGGGCTCCATCTTCATGATGATCCTGTCGGCCTGGGCTCTGTTCGCCGGCTGGCTGCACCTTCAGCCCAAGTTCCTGCCGTCCCTGGCCTGGTTCAAGAACGCTGAATCGCGCCTGAACCACCACCTCGCCGTTCTGTTCGGCTTCAGCTCCATCGCCTGGACCGGCCACCTGGTCCACGTGGCGATTCCTGAGTCCCGTGGTGTCCACGTCGGTTGGGACAACTTCCTCTCGGTGGCTCCTCACCCCGCCGGTCTGGCTCCGTTCTTCACCGGCAACTGGGGCGTCTACGCCCAGAACCCCGACAGCGCTTCCCAGCTGTTCGGCACCACCGAGGGTGCCGGTACCGCGATCCTCACCTTCCTGGGTGGTTTCCACCCCCAGACCGAGGCTCTCTGGCTCACGGACATCGCCCATCACCATCTGGCGATCGGCTGCCTGTTCGTGATCGCCGGTCACATGTACCGGACCAACTTCGGCATCGGCCACTCGATCCGCGAGATCCTTGAAGCCCACAACCCGCCCAAGGGCACCCCTGGTGACCTCGGCGCCGGCCACAAGGGCCTCTACGACACGGTCAACAATTCCCTGCACTTCCAGTTGGGTCTTGCCCTGGCCAGCCTGGGTGTCGTGACCAGCCTGGTGGCGCAGCACATGTATTCGCTGCCGTCCTACGCGTTCATCGCCAAGGACTACACCACCCAAGCTGCGCTCTATACCCACCACCAGTACATCGCCATCTTCCTGATGTGCGGTGCCTTCGCCCACGGTGCGATCTTCTTCATCCGTGACTACGACCCCGAGGCCAACAAGAACAACGTTCTTGCTCGGATGCTCGAACACAAAGAAGCGATCATCAGCCACCTGAGCTGGGTGTCTCTGTTCCTCGGTTTCCATACCCTCGGCCTCTACGTCCACAACGACGTGGTTGTGGCTTTCGGTACCCCCGAGAAGCAGATCCTGGTGGAGCCCGTCTTCGCCCAGTTCGTCCAGGCCGCCAGCGGCAAGGCCCTCTACGGCATGGACGTGCTGCTCGCCAACGCCGACAGCCTGGTGAGCAATCCTCCCGGACCCGGCGGTGGCTGGATTCCTGGTTGGATTGAGGCTGTGAACGCCGGCAACAACTCCCTGTTCCTGCCGATCGGTCCTGGCGACTTCCTGGTGCACCACGCCATCGCCCTCGGCCTGCACACCACCACCCTGATCCTGGTCAAGGGTGCTTTGGATGCCCGGGGTTCGAAGCTGATGCCTGACAAGAAGGATTTCGGCTACTCCTTTCCCTGCGACGGCCCCGGCCGTGGCGGCACCTGCGACATCTCGGCCTGGGATGCCTTCTACCTGGCACTCTTCTGGGCCCTGAACACCGTCGCCTGGCTCACCTTCTACTGGCACTGGAAGCACCTCGCCATCTGGCAGGGCAACGTTGCTCAGTTCAACGAGTCCAGCACCTACCTCATGGGCTGGTTCCGTGATTACCTCTGGCTCAACAGCTCCCAGCTGATCAACGGGTACAACCCCTTCGGCACCAACAACCTCTCGGTCTGGGCCTGGATGTTCCTGTTCGGTCACCTGGTGTGGGCCACCGGTTTCATGTTCCTGATCTCCTGGCGTGGTTACTGGCAGGAGCTGATCGAGACCATCGTCTGGGCGCATCAGCGCACTCCGCTCGCCAACCTGGTGGGCTGGCGCGATAAGCCCGTCGCTCTCTCGATCGTGCAGGCCCGTGTGGTTGGTCTTGCTCACTTCGCTGTGGGCTTTGTCCTCACCTATGCGGCCTTCCTGATCGCTTCCACCTCCGGTAAGTTCGGCTGATCCCGAAACTCTGCCCCCCCTCCTCGAGGGACGCCAATCCCCCGGCCCCTGGGCCGGGGGTTTTTTCATGCTGATCGCGCCGATTCAGAGCGGGCGTTGTGCGCCCAGCGCTGCAGCGCACCGCAGCGCACCGCAGTTGCAGCCAGTCCTTGCGGACGACGAGCCCGCCCTTGGCCAACCTTTGACTGGAGTGGAATGGATCCACGCCGTCCTCGCGATACGCCAGATGGGCACACCTGCCAGCGGCCGCCAAGCCTTTCGCTGCGCCCCGGCGCGCCTGCCGCAGGAGGGCCGCCGGCGACGGCCCGTCAGAGCCATCGGCTGGAAGCCCCTGCCACCGGCCTGGCTGAGCAGCGCGTTGCTGATCAGCGGGTCTCTCCTGACAGGGGCGCCATCCCCCGCCGCGGCGACCAGCGTGCTGGAGCCCGCCGAGCTGGGCGCTGTGGACCCACAGCAGCCCACCATCGTTCTGACCCGGACGACGCCCCGGCTCAGCCTCTGCAACAGCTTCGCTCAGGCGGATGTGGTCAGCATTCCCGGTCCCGCTTCCTACCGCGATGCGATGGTGCTGCTGCGCAACGGCCTGGGGGCGGTGGGGTTCACGCAGTATGCGTTTCCCAGCGGATCCAAGGCCAGCCTGGCCTGGCAGCGGTTGCGCCAGGCTGCCCCCCGTTGCCAGGGACGCTTCACGGACCAACGATGGCATGGAACAGCCACACTCAGCAGCGGTGAGGCCAACGTCCGCAGGCCCGGCAGCCAGGTCGTGATCCCGGTTGTCTGGGTGGAGCACCGGGATCTGCTGGCACCCTCCCATCCAGGCGACAGCAGCTCGCGCATCACAGGCTTCACGGTATTTCTGCAGCGCGGCCACTCACTGCTGGCCACTCGCGCCACGCTGCGCGATGCGACCGGTTTCAGCCCGTCCCAACGCCAGGCGGTCGTGGATCTGGCCCTCAAGCTGGCTGCCCGAACTCCCGAGGCCACACAGCACTCCCGTCACGACTGGCAATCGCTTCCGCATTCTGGTCAGGACAAAGCGCCCCAGGGGCGATGAACCGGTGTCCCCGGCCTCTCTGCTGGCGAGGCAGGGGGGCGGAACCCAAACCGATGGCGCATGGTTCCTGGCTGCAACTGCTGATCAGGATCCGAGCGATGCTGTGGGCGCTTCCCGGCCTGGCCGCGACTTCAGCCACGCTGAAGTGAGTGTCTATGTGATGTCGTCGATGCCTTCAGTTGCCTGACCCGGCTGGTGTGAAGCGATAGAAGAGATTGGGCTCGGCCACGATGTAGATGCTGCCATCGGGACCAAAGGCCAGGCCTTCTGCCTGATCAACGCTTTGCCTGAGTCCATGTCTGCCCTTCTCCAGTCGCAGCATCAGTGAAGCTTTTCCCTGGTCGTCAAATTGGTAGACGCGTCTCGATTCGTGGCTCAGGACAGCCATCGAGTTTGACTGCTCATTGAAAGAGATCGAGGAGATGTCGCCAGCCAGCTGCTTGAGCGCAAAGTAGGGATTCCAGATCGAAATCCGGAGATTCGCTGTGTTGGTTTCGATCAGTTCGAGCAGGCCGTGCACCTCGATGATCTGGAGGGGATTCTTTTCGTTTGCCAGGAACAGGCGGTTGCCTCGATTGTCCCAGGACACCCCTTCCATCCCCTGGTTTGACTTGCGATTAAAAGAGATTGAGAGGGTTTGCTGGGAGGTGGGTACAACGGTGCCGGTTGTCGGATCGATGCGCGTCGCCCACACCATGTTGCCCGCCTCGCTGGCAATGGCAAACAGGTTGTCCTTGATGTGGCTGATGCCTTCCAGATCGGAACCGAATCCGACCGGCAGGATTCGCAGCACCCTGCCTTTCCTGTCGAATTCGACAATCCGTTCAGGGCTGTTCAGTACGGCAAACAGCGTGTTGGTGCCATGGTTATACGTCAGTCCAGATAGATTCTCGCTGATCCCTCGCAGGGGTCTTGCCTGCACTTTGGCGATGTAATTCTGTTCAGTCTCCGTATTGACAGCTTGGCTGACCAGATCACTCCAGAGGTGACGTGGAATCTTCAGAGCCCCCAGCGTCAGTGCGCTGCCCAGAGCGACGGCCAGAGCCAGGGCTGTGAACCCGAAGCGTCCGCCTTTGACTCTCCCCATGCCTGCCAACCAAGCCACGACCAAACCCTAGGCAGCGCGCTGAGATTGTTGGGTTCGCCGGGTCTCGGATACCGCTGTCAGGCTCGTTGAGAAGCTGCAGCATGCAGCGCAGATGCAAGATTCAGCTTCAGGGGGCTCAACGTCATTCGCGGCTTGCCGGTCGCTTTGGCTTGTTGTGCCGATGATCAGGTGGGTTGTTCGCCTGAATAAAAAACCGCCCCGGGTCAAGCCGGGACGGCGGAGCGTGGATGCAGGGGCCGGCAGGGCCATCGGCTGAAGGGATGCGGGCAGCGCAGTGAACTTGCCGGCTTCAGCCGACGCTCCAGACGCCACCAGCGATATTGACCAGCGGGGAGACGATGGCGGTGCTGCACAGGAACCAGGCGAAGGCGGCGCCACCGCAACCCCCCAGCCAGAAGCCGCTGGCGAACTCGGCCCAGCCTGCTTTGGTGAACAGATCGGCGGGAGGGTTGTCGATCGTGGCGTCCGGGGGCTGGATGTTGGGGCCGGTACCGGCGGTGCCGTAGATCGACAGACAGACCGTGAGGATCGAGACCAGGCCGATGGTGGCGAGCAGGCCGGCGGTGCTGGCGTACTCGGTGGCGCGAAGAGGACCGGTGATCGCGAAGGGGCCGTAGAGGAAGAAGCCATGGGCCATGCCCACTTCGAGGCCGCGGCGGTTCGGCGACAGGGACGGCCGGTAGGCCGGCAGGGCGTTCAGGAAGGCCTTGCTGAAGTAGCTGCTGTTGACGGGGGTCGCCAGGTTGCCGACGGTCGGGTCGGCGACGGGGGTCACGGTCATGGGGTGAGGGAGGACGTGGATGAAGCGATGGAGTTCTGTGTCGCCGGGTCGGCCCGCGGGGCGACCGCGCCCGCAGTTCAGTCGCGGGCTTCGATCACGTTGAACAGCAGGGCCATGGCCACGGCCGGGCCGAGGATTCCCACCAGGGGGACGAACACCGAAGGCAGCCAGGCAGCGGCGAATTCTCCAGTCATGGCGTGGGCCAGTTACAACCGCCGGTACTGTACGGAGCGCTCTATGGCCCATTTCCGCAGGCGGGAGGGGGCGACATAAAAGTTCAGCTCGAGGGGCGCTGCAGCTCCGCCCTGGATCTCCCCCCCCCCAGCCGGCTTCCGGCAGAGGGGAGCAGCCCCCAGCGCCCGGTGGGCGGTCGATATCTCGGTCGTCAGCCCGCCAGCCTCCGGGTGCGTCGCACGCCGGCGCAGGCACCAGGCCTCCAGCCCCTCTGATGCGGCACCGACCTTGCCCGTCTCCGGTCAGCTCCTCTCGGAGCCGAGGCGGTAAGGGGGCCGCGCTCCCCTGGCTGACCGTCGTCTGCCCTTGCCCCCCCTTTTTCGCTCGGGCCAGAGCCTCCGGGGTTCAGGCCCGCGGCCTTGAGGCCTCCGCCTTTGAGGGATCCGCGCCTGCCACCACCTGCGGCCCTGCGGAGCCTTCAGCCCGCAGGCCTGCACCCAGCGGCAGTGCCGCGGTCTCGGCTGATGCGGTGGCCTGCCTGATGACCCCTCGTTCCGGCCTCTGACGGCCATCGGCCTGTGCCGGAGGCCAGGCGGGTGGGTCGCCCTGGATCGGGCGCCCAGCTCAGGCCGGAACGGCGCCGCGCAGGGTCGCCCTGATGCGGTAAATCGGGCGGCCCTGGCTTTCGTGGTATGTCCGCATCTGCAGTTCGGCCAGCAGGCCGAAGCCGAACAGCTGGACGCCGCTCAGGATCGCCAGCACCGCCATCAGCAGCAGAGGGCGGTTGCCGATGTTGGCGCCGAGGATCAGCTTCTCGCCCACCAGCCAGAGGGCCAGGAGCAGACCCGTGCCCAGGCTGGCGAGTCCCGCGAAGCCGAACACATGCATCGGCCGTGTGAGGAAGCGCTTCATGAACCAGACGGTCAGCAGGTCCATCAGCACCCGGAAGGTGCGGTCGATTCCGTACTTGCTCTGGCCGTAGCGACGGGGATGGTGGTTGACCTTCACCTCGCCGATCCGGGCCCCCTCGATGAAGGCCAGGGCCGGCAGGAAGCGGTGCAGCTCGCCGTAGAGGTTCATGTCCGCCACCACCTCGCGGCGGTAGGCCTTGAGCGAGCAGCCGTAGTCATGCAGCCGCACCCCTGTGACCCCGGCGATCAGCCGGTTGGCCAGCAGGGAGGGCAGCAGCCGGCTGATGGTGTTGTCCTGCCGTCGGTGCCGCCAGCCGCTGACCAGATCGAGCTGCTGCTGCTCCATCTGCTCCAGCAGCAGGGGAATGTCGGCCGGGTCGTTCTGCAGGTCGCCGTCGAGGGTGACGATCACATCGCCGCGGCTGGTATCGAAGCCGGCGGCCATCGCCGCGGTCTGCCCGTAGTTGCGGCGCAGCAGCACCACCACCAGTTCGGGCTCCTGGGCGGCCAGCTCACGGAGCTGCGCCGGGGTGCCGTCCCGGGACCCGTCGTCGACCAGGATCAGCTCGAACGGCAGGGCCAGGGGCCGCAGGGTGGCCAGCAGCTGCTCCACCAGCGGGCCGACGCTGGCTTCTTCGTTGTACAGCGGAATCACCACCGACAGGCTCAAGACGGCGGGCTGGGATCTGCTGCTGGCCGCGGGAGCTGAGGGGGGGATCACTGCCGCGGTGCGCTGGATCACCCCCGAACTTAGGGGGGCAGGGGACTGCCGTCGTGGCTGTGCATCACCCGCCCGGCCCCCCGCAGTTCCCGCCGGTAGTGGCAGGCCACCGGATCGGTATTGCGGGGATTGAGGTCGTCGATGCCGAGGCCGTTGCGGCCATGCTCCCTGCCCGAGCTGTGCAGATAGCGCCCCTCGCCCAGATGCAGGCCCACATGGGTGCAGCGTCGGGGGCTGCCGAAGAAGATCAGGTCGCCGGGCTGCAGCAGGCAGGTCACCCCCACGGCCACCGCCACCGGCCGGCAGAAGCGTTCCTGCAGGTAGGCGTCCCTGGGCAGCCAGATCCCGGCGGCGGCGAAGGCGGTCTGCACCAGGCCGGAGCAGTCGAAATCCGGCCCCAGGCTGCCGCCCCACAGGTAGACGTTCGGTTGCGCCATGGCCGAGCGGGCGAAGGCCAGCACCCGTTCCAGCCGGGTCTCGATGCCGACCCGGTCCAGGCGCGGCAGCGGCGGGGCGAGCGCCGGCCGCCCGTGGCGCCGCAGATCAGCCGCCTCCAGCCAGCATGGGTATCCATCCTCCCGCAGCCGCACCCGCAACCGCTCAGGACCAGCCTCCAGCACCCGCAGGTGGCGGCCGGCCGCCACCTGGGTTGCCAGGCCCATGCCCCGGGATCGGCTGTACGCATCCAAGTCGGCCGCCAGCCGCCAGATCCCGGTGGCAGCCCCCGCCGTGCCTAATGTCGCCATCGCCTCCTGTCGCCGGTCATGGCGTTCTACAGCCCGGATCCGGAGATGGGCCAGCAGCTGGCCCGTTTGGTGGCGGACCTCGAGCAGGAGGGCCGGCCCGGCCTGGGCGAGCGTCTGTCGATCACCTGGGTGCGCTACCCCGAGTCCCTGCGGCGCCGCGCGGCCAGTCTTGAGCCTGAGGCCTTCTGGGCCCTCTCTCCCCCTGGTGCCAGCTGGGCAGGGGATCGCCTCCACTACCCGGCCAGCGTGGTGAAGCTCGTCTACCTGGTGGCGGCCGAGGCCTGGCTGCAACTGCAGCTGATCGAGGACTCCCCCGAACTGCGGCGAGCCCTGGCTGACATGATCCGGGACTCCAGCAACGACGCCACCTCCCTGGTGGTGGATCTGCTGAGCGGTACCAGCAGCGGCCCGGAGCTGCCGCCGGAGCGCTTCGCCGAATGGTCGCTGCAGCGCCAGCTGGTGAACCGCTGGCTCGAGGAGCTCGACTGGCCGGAACTGGAGGGCTGCAATGCCTGCCAGAAGACCTGGGGGTACGGCCCTTACGGCCGCGAGCGCCGTTTCTACGGCGAGCAGCTGGAGAACCGCAACCGTCTGAGCACCGACGCCACCGCCCGTCTTCTGCACGCGGTGATCGCTGGCGCGTTGGTGTCGCCCCCCGCCTGCCGGCGGATGGGGGAGTTGTTGAGCCGTTCACTCGATCCCGAGGCGCGGGCTGCGGATCCCGAGAATCAGGTGGACGGCTTCCTCGGTGAGGGGCTGCCCACCGAGGCCAGGCTCTGGAGCAAGGCCGGCTGGATGAGCCAGGCCCGCCACGACGCTGCCTACGTGGAGATCGCCGGGGCCGAGCCCTTCCTGCTGGTGGTGTTCAGCGTTGGGGAGCAGGCGGCCAAGGATGAGGCGCTGCTGCCGGCGATCGCCCGGGCTCTGCGCTCCCACCCCCCCCTGGACGGGGTGCTGGCCTGAACAGTCGTCGAAACCCCGGGCTCCAGGGAGCACCGGGGTATCCGGGAAACGGAGAGGGAGGGATTCGAACCCTCGACAGAAGTTGCCTCCTGTAACTCCTTAGCAGGGAGCCGCTTTCAACCACTCAGCCACCTCTCCAGTGGCTCCGCGAGTGTACCTGAACGCCCCGCTGGCGGCGTGGGCTGGAGGGCCGTCAGCGGAGGCCTGGCCTCAGTCGCTGCGGAACAGGCGCTGCACCCGGCGGCTGTCCACATTCACCAGCAGGTCGTAGGGGATGGTGCCGGCCCTGGTGGCGGTCTCCTCCGCGGGCAGGTTCTGGCCTTCGTGGGCTCCGAAGATCAGCACCTCATCGCCGACGGCAGCGTCGGAGCAGGCGCTGAGGTCGATCGCCATCGAGTCCATCGATACCCGGCCGATGATCGGGGCCCGCCGGCCGTGCAGCATCACCGTGCCGCGGTTGGAGAGGCGCAGGGGCACGCCGTCGTTGTAGCCGGCGGCCACGATGCCCACCCGCTGGCTCTCGGCTTCGACGGTGTAGGTGCCGTTGTATCCCACCCGCTGGCCCCGGGGCCAGGTCGCCACCTGCACCAGGCGGCTGACGAAGGCCACCGCCGGCTGTAGATCCAGCACCTCCCCCACCGCGGGGGAGGGAGCGATGCCGTAGAGCCCCAGCCCGAGGCGCACCATGCCGTAGCGGGCCTGCGGGAAGCGCAGGGCCCCCGATGTGGCGGCCGCGTGCACCAGCAACGGCTCGTCCGCGTCGGCGCGGATGGCGGCCAGGGCCGTCTCGAAGGCGTCCAGCTGGGCCTGGGTGATGGGGTCGGCGCCCGGGTCGTCGGCGCAGGCCAGGTGGGTCATCACACCGCGCAGCCGGGTCACGCCGGAGTGTCGCAGCAGGCGGGCGGCGGCCAGGGCCTCGCCGGGGGGCACCCCCAGCCGGCCCATGCCGGTGTCGATCTCCAGGTGCACGTCGCAGCGGCTGCCCATCGCCTGCAGGGCCTCCACCAGGCTGCGGGCACAGGCCAGCGAATACACCACCGGCGTCAGCCGGTACCGCACCACCTTGTCGACCTCGGCCATGTCCATCAGCATCACCAGCACCGGCAGGTGGACGCCCGCGCGACGGACCGTGGCTCCCTCGTCGGCAGCCGAGACGCCGATCCAGTCGACGCCGCTCTCCTGCAGGGCAATCGCCAGCCTGGCCAGTTCGGTGCCGTAGGCCCAGGCCTTGAGCACCGCCAGGATCGCCACCTCCGGTCCGCACAGGGCCCGGAAGCGGGCGATGTTCTCCCGGATCGCCCCCAGGTCGACCAGGAAACGGCGCGGGGCCATCGATTCCCAGATGGCGTGGGCCGCGTCCGCCAACCCCTGGCGGGACGGTCCCTTCAGCAGCAGGGTGTCCCCGCGCCTGGCCAGATCGCGCACGCAGTCCCGCACGGCCGGGGCATCCGCCAGGTGCAGCGCCGGGGCCTCCGGCCGCAGGGCGTTCCAGGCCGCGGCGGTGTGTGCGCCGGCCGGGTGGGGTAGCAGCAGCAGCCGGCTGAATCCCCGTTCCGCCGCCAGCCGGCCGATCAGCGCATGCTCGGCCGCCTCCCGTTCCCCAAGCTCCCCCATCCCACCGAAGACGAACAGCCGCCGCCCCCCGTCGTCGGGGGCGGCGGCCACCGCCTCGAGGGCGGCCTGCACCGAGAGTGGATCATCGGCGGCGCTGTCGTTGACGATGGTGATGCCATCGGGGGTGCGCCAGGTCTCCATGCGGGTGGGCCCGAAGCGGAACTCCTCCAGGGTCTGGAGGATGGCGTCCACCTCCACTCCCAGCCTGCGGGCGGCGGTGATCGCGATTATCAGGTCGTCGGCCAGGGGGCCGGAGCGGGTCTGCAGCGTCAGCTCCGCGATCCGCTCCCCGAAGGCCAGGCGCAGGATCAGCCCCCCGGGCCCCTGGTGACGGCTCAGTTCACGGGGATCCTCGCGGCCGGCCGTCAGCCGTCGGCAGGGCAGGCGGTGGGCCGCCACCAGGGGATCGTCGGGGACGATCACCCAGTTGTCGGCGGGCAGATCGCGGAACAGGCGCAGCTTTTCGCGGGCGGTGACCTCCCGGCTGCCGAAGCCGGCCAGGTGGGCCAGGCCCACGTTCACCAGAATGCCGTGGTCCGGCTGCAGGATCGCGGCGATCCGCTCCATCTCGCCCGGGGCCGAGACGCCGGCCTCGAACACCCCGATCTCGGTGTCGGCCGGGGCGGCAAGCACCGCCAGCGGCACCCCCAGCTGGCTGTTCCAGCTGCCGGGGTTGGCCCACACCCGCCAGCGGCTGGCCAGCAGGGCGGCGAGGGCGTTCTTGACGATGGTCTTGCCGTTGCTGCCGGTGATCGCCACCACCCGGGCGATGCTGCGCTGGCGGTGCCAGGCGGCCAGCCGCTGCAGAGCCTCCAGTGGATCATCGACCAGCAGCAGCGTCCCCTGGGCCGGCGGGTCCGCGGCGATCGGCCGGTCGCGGGCGACCACCGCCAGGCCGGCTCCGGCCGCCAGGGCTGCTGGTACGAAGGCATGGCCATCGCTCTGGCGGCCAGGCAGGGCGAAGAACACATCCCCTGGCTGCACCCGGCGCGAATCGGTGCAGACGCTGCGCAGGGGGCACTCCAGCCCGATCGGGGCGCCGCTGCCGCGCAGGGCACCGCCCAGCAGGCTGGCCAGGGTCGCAGCGGTGGGGAGCGCCATCGGCGGTGACGCTAGCCAGGCGGTCGCGATCCCTACCACGGACCCGGCCAGGTTGCGTAACATCACAATCTCTCAGGATGGCTGTCATGGGTGAGGTCCTGGTCCTCAACGCCAGCTACGAGCCCCTGAACATCACCAGCTGGCGGCGGGCGATGGGCCTGCTGCTCAAGGGCAAGGCCGAAAGCCTGGAGCAGGATTCCGGGCGGCGGATCCGCCCGGATCACCTGCTGCCCACGGTCATCCGCCTGCGCCAGTTCGTGCGGGTGCCCTACCGACCCCTGCCGCTGACCCGCCGCCATCTCTTTGAGCGTGACAGCCACATCTGCCAGTACTGCGGCCGCGGCGGTCAGCCTCTTTCGGTCGATCACATCGTGCCCCGCAGCCGCGGCGGCGCCGATGTCTGGGAGAACGTGACCACCGCCTGCCTGCCCTGCAATGTGCGCAAGGGAAACCGCACGCCGCGGGAGGCGGGCATGCAGCTGCGCCAGGAGCCCCGGCGCCCTCTCAGCGGCCTGGTGTTCGAGGCCCATCGCCGCATCCAGGGTGGCAGCCACAGGGAGTGGGCCAAATACATGATCGGCCTGTGATCCGCCCGGGCCGCTCGTCTGCAGGCGGCTTGTGCTCCAGGGTCTGAACCGGGATCAGCCGATGCCGGCTGCCTCAGCGGCCATCGCCTCCAGCAGGCGGTTCTGCTCGGCGGCCACGCAGGCACCGATCAGGTCGTCGAGCTGGCCGTCCAGCACCGGGTCGAGCGAGAAGTTGCGACCGAGGCGGTGATCGGTGACCCGGTTGTCCTTGTAGTTGTAGGTGCGGATCTTTTCGCTGCGATCGCCGGTGCCCACCTGGGAGCGCCGCGCCGAGCTCTCGGCCGCCGCCGCGGCGGCCCGCTCCCGCTCGTAGAGCTTGGCCCGCAGGATCTCCAGCGCCCGCTCGCGGTTCTGGAGCTGGGAGCGCTCCTGGGTGCAGAACACACGGATGCCCGTGGGCTTGTGCAGCAGGTCGACGGCGGTTTCCACCTTGTTGACGTTCTGGCCGCCGGCTCCCCCGGAGCGGGCCGTGCTGATCTCCAGATCCCCCGGTTCGATCCGTACCTCCACCGGATCGGCCTCCGGCATCACCGCCACCGTGGCCGTGGAGGTGTGCACCCGCCCCTGGGACTCCGTGGCCGGCACCCGCTGCACCCGGTGCACGCCCGCTTCGAACTTGAGCTGGCTGTAGACGCCCTCCCCCTGGATCGAAAGGATCAGCTCGCGGAAGCCCCCCAGCTCGGCCTCCGAAGCGCTGACCACCTGCACCCGCCAGCCATGGGACTGGCCGTGGCGGTCGTACATCCGGGCCAGGTCTCCGGCCCAGAGGCAGGCCTCGTCGCCACCGGCGCCGGAGCGGATCTCGAGCATCACGCTGCGCTCGTCGCGGGGATCGCGCGGCAGCAGCGCCAGGGTGAGCCGCTGGCGGAGCTCCGCCAGACGGGGCTCGAGGCTGGTCAGCTCCTCTGCCGCCAGCGCGCTGAGCTCGGCCATCGCCGGATCATCCCGGTGCTCGCGCAGCATCGCCTCCGCGTCGCCCAGCTCCCGCTCCAGCCGCTGCAGCAGCTGGTAGTCGGCCACCAGGGGCTCCAGCCGGGCCCGCTCCCGGGCCAGGGTCTGCAGCCGATCCGGGTCGGCCGCCACGGAGGGATCGGCCAGCTGGCGCTCCAGGGTCTCGAAGGTGCGGCAGGCCGTTTCCAGCCGTTCGCTCAGCAAGGCACGGTCCATGGAGGAGGCGGGGGGCCAGGGGCATCAAAAAAGGCCGGACGCCCTGCGGCATCCGGCCCCGGTGGGTTCCGACGGGTCGGATCAGGCGCTGGCTTCGGCCGCTTCGGGAGCGGCTGCCTTCTTGGCACCGGTGGCCGAATCGCTGCCGCCCATGCCGTACTTGCGCATGAAGCGGTCGACGCGCCCCTCGGTGTCGAGGATCTTCTGGGTGCCCGTGTAGAAGGGGTGGTTGCCGCTCCACACGTCCACGTGGATCTCGGGCTGGGTGGAGCCGGTGGTCATCACCACCTCTCCATTGCAGATCACCTTGGCATCGGGGTACCAGGTGGGATGGATGTCGGATTTCGGCATGGTGGGGGAAGGGGGGCGGCGCCGATCAGCGCTTGGAGAACTGGGGAGCCTTGCGGGCTTTCTTCAGGCCGTACTTGCGGCGCTCCTTGGCGCGGGGGTCGCGGCTGAGGTGGCCTTCTGTCTTCAGGGGCTTGCGGTTGTCGGGGGACAGTTCGCACAGGGCGCGGGCTGCACCCTGCTTGATCGCATCGGCCTGGCCGGTGAGACCGCCGCCGCGCACATTGACCAGGATGTCGTACTGAGCCTCAAGGCCCAGGGTCTGCAGAGGAGCCTTGACGGCGCTCAGGTAGACGGGGTTGTAGTTGAGGTAGTTGTCGCCGGGGCGGCCGTTGATGGTGACGCTGCCGCTGCCAGGAACGATGCGGACACGGGCGACGGCGGTCTTGCGGCGGCCGGTGCCCCAGTAGACGACGCGGTTCGAGGAGCTGGTCATTTGGTGGCGTTGGCGGCGGGATCGAGGGTGAGAACCTGGGGCTTCTGGGCGGCGTGGGGATGCTCGCTGCCCTTGTAGACCTTGAGCTTGCGGAACAGCTGGCGGCCAAGGGCGTTGTGAGGAAGCATGCCCTTGACGGCGGTCTCGACGATCCGCTCGGGCAGGCGGCCCTGCAGGTGGGCGAAGGTTTCGGTCTTCATGCCGCCCGGACGACCGGAGTGGCGCCGGTACAGCTTCTGGGTGGGCTTGTTGCCGCTGACCCGGATCTTGTCGGCGTTGATCACCACCACGAAGTCCCCGGTGTCGAGGTGCGGGGTGTAGGTGGGCTTGTTCTTGCCGCGCAGCACCTGAGCCACTTCGCTGGCCAGGCGCCCGAGGGTCTGGTCCGCAGCATCCACCAGATACCACTGGCGATCGAGCGACTCGATGGAGGGCAGGGTTGTCTTGTTCATTGCGCCTAAAGGGGCTGCGGCCGATGGGCTCGGCGGCGAGGGTCAGCGGCGAGAAGCCGGCGGGCCTGTTGAGGGCCCATCCCAGCCGGTTTGGATCGGACGAATGTACGAACCTATCGCCCCGCCGGTTCCGGCCCTGCCCGGTGCCGGGAAGGGTATGGGGTGCCGCGCCACGGCTGACCTTCGGATCCAGGGGGTGGGGTTGTCAGCGGGAGGGCTCCGGTGAATCGGAACAGCCCAACTGAAACCGCGGTTGGCAATCATACCAGGCGGCTCTTGGGAAGATCTCCTGTCCGTAGCCCACGCGCAGCAGGCAGAGACCCTGGGGCGGGGCGGCCTCCTTGACAGCCGTCCGGTCGCCGCTGCGCCAGCGCCGCTGCAATTCGGCCGGGCTCAGGCGACCCTCCCCGAGGGCCACCAGCTGCCCCATCACCAGTCGCACCATGCCGTAGAGGAAGCCGCTGGCCTGGAGCTCCACCACCAGCAGGTCACCCTGGCGCTCCAGGCTCACCTCCTGCAGGGTGGTGCGGCTGTGGGAGCGGCTGCTGCCCGCCCGCTCGAAGGCGGCGAAGTCATGGGTGCCGAGCATCGCCTCAAGGGCGGCGGCCATGGCTGCGTCGTCGAGCCTGACGCTGTAGCGATGCCAGCTCCAGGGGGCCAGAAACAGGTTGGGGGTGCGGCCGTTGTGAATGGTGTAGCGGTAGCGCCGGTAGCGGGCCGAGAAGCAGGCGTGCCAGTCCCCGGGCACTTCAGCGGCGGCGCGCACCCGGATCGTGGCCGGCAGACGCCCGTTGAGGGCGCGGGCCCAGCGCTCGGCTGGAATCGGCCCGCTGGCATCGAAATGCACCACCTGGCCGGCGGCGTGCACCCCGCTGTCGGTGCGGCCGGCCGCCACCGCCAGGGCCGGCCGTTGGGGATCGAGCGCGGCGATCGCCTCCTCGAGGGTCTGCTGCACGCTCGGATCGCGAGGTTGGCGCTGCCAGCCTCGGAAGGCCGAGCCGTCGTATTGCAGGCAGAGGGCGATGCGGCGGGCCATGACGGGCGCGGCCTTGAGTGGGTCGGGGGCGGGTCAGGGTCAGGACTGCGGGCAGCAAAAAGCCGCGGGGGCGTTGGCCCACCGCGGCTGGCTCCGGCCGAAGCCGGGGCTGGCGAGGGTTCAGACCAGCTCGATGATCGCCATTTCGGCATTGTCGCCGCGACGGCGCACCGTGCGGATGATGCGGGTGTAGCCGCCGCTGCGGTCGCCGTAGCGATCCTGGGCCTTGTCGAACAGGGCGTGGACCAGCTGCTTGTCGTAGATGTAGCCGATGGCGCGGCGGCGGGCCGCCAGGCTGCCGTCCTTGGCCAGGCTGATCATGCGCTCGGCTTCGTCACGCAGGGCCTTGGCACGGGCCTTGGTGGTGGTGACCCGACCTTCGCGGATCAACTGGGTGGTCAGGCCGCGCAGCATGGCCTTGCGTTGGTCGGCGGGGCGTCCCAGCAGGGGGACTCGGCACTGGTGTCGCATGGGTCGGGACGGGGCGGTTCGCGGAAGAAGAACGCTGCCGGAGCGGCAGGAAGAATCAGGCGCCGGTGCGGCTCTGGGGCAGGGAGATGCCGATGCGCTCGAGGGCCTCGATGACCTCATCGGCCGACTTGGAGCCGAAGTTCTTGATCTCGAGCAGATCCTCGTAGCTGAAGCCCATCAGGTCGGACACGGAGTTGACCTGGGCGCGCTTGAGGCAGTTGTAGGCCCGCACCGAGAGGTTCAGTTCCTCCAGGGGAATCTGGGCCTCGGCGGAGGGCTCGGGTTCCAGACCGGGCTCCTCGGTCATGGTGAGGCTGGCCAGGGGCTGGAACAGGCTGATCAGCTGGTTGGCCGCCTGGGCCATGGCGTCGTCGGGGGTGACGCTGCCGTTGGTCTCGATTTCGAGCCGGAGGCGCTCGCGGGCAGAGCCGCCCTCACCGACGGCGGTTTCATCGACGGTGTAGTTCACCCGACGGACGGGCATGAACACCGCATCGATCTGCAGCAGGTCGATGGCGCTCGTGTCCTCGTTGTGGCGGTCCACCGGCCGGTAGCCGATGCCCCGCTCCACGTGGACTTCCATCTCCAGGGTGTGGCCCTCGGCGACGGTGGCGATCGGACGGTCGCCGTCGATCACGTTCACCTGGGAGGAGAACTGCAGGTCGGCCGCCGTGACGGTGGCTGGGCCGTTGACGACAAGACGGCCGATCTCCAGGTCGCGGCTGCGGCTGGCGACGGGTACCGACTTGCAGTTGAGCAGGATGTCCAGCACGTCCTCTCGGACGCCGGGTACGGTGGCGTACTCGTGGTTGACGCCGGCCAGGCGCACGGCGGTGATCGCGCTGCCTTCGAGACCACCGATCAGGACGCGGCGCAGGGCATTGCCCAGGGTGGTGGCCTGACCCCGGTCCAGGGGGCCGATCAGGAAGGTGCCCGTCTGGGAACGGTCGTCGGCAACGTGATGCTCGACCCGATCGATCTGGTACTGCAGCACGGTCTGAGGAGGCGTAAAAGGGAACAGGGGGCTGTCGGTCTGCGGAAGGCGCGGACCGGCAGGCAACGGTGAACGATCAGACGCGACGACGTTTGGGCCGGCGGCAGCCGTTGTGGGGCAGCGGCGTGACATCGCGGATCAGGGTGATTTCGAGGCCGGCCACCTGCAGGGCGCGGATGGCGGTTTCACGGCCGGATCCGGGCCCCCGGACCAGGACTTCGATCTGGCGCATGCCCTGCTCAAGAGCACGGCGGGCGGCGGCTTCCGCCGCCGTCTGGGCGGCGAACGGGGTTCCCTTGCGGGCGCCCTTGAAGCCGGAGGCACCGGCGGACGACCAGGCGATCACCTCACCGGCCGTGTCGGTGATCGACACGATGGTGTTGTTGAAGGTGCTCTGGATGTGGGCGACGCCGTTGGGGACGTTGCGTTTGGCCTTCTTGGGGCCTGATTTCTTGGCGGGCTTGGCCATGGGGAAACGCCTGCGGATGCAGGGAGGTGATCGGGAGACTGGGAAACACCCTGGTGACGCCAGACCGAAGGCCGTCTTCCCAGGCGGGAAGAGCGACCACAACTGGACGGCAGGGTGATGGCCTGGGGCCTGGGCTTACTTCTTCTTGCCGGCGACCGTCTTGCGGGCACCGCGGCGGGTGCGCGCGTTGGTCCGGGTGCGCTGGCCTCGCACGGGGAGACCCATGCGGTGGCGGCGTCCGCGGACGCAGCCGATGTCCTGCAGGCGCTTGAGGGCCATGCCCTCCTCGCGGCGCAGGTCGCCCTCAAGGGTGAAGGCCTCGGCGGCGCCGCGCAGCTTCTGCACGTCGGAGTCGCTGAGGTCCTTGACCCGGATGTCGGGGTTCACCCCCGTCTTGGCGAGGATCTTGCGGGCACGGGTGAGCCCGATGCCGTACACGTAGGTGAGGGAGATCTCGATCCTCTTGTCGCGAGGAATGTCGACACCGGCGATCCGAGCCACGTCTGGAAACTGTCGAAGGAAAGGGAAGAAAGGCTGCTCACTGGGGAGCAGGGAGGCGCGGGGCTGATCAGCCCTGGCGCTGTTTGTGCTTGGGGTTGGTGCAGATGACCATGACCCGGCCGTGGCGACGAATCACCCGGCACTTGTCGCACATTCTCTTGACTGAGGCACGCACCTTCATGGGCCGAGTGCTCTCCGAATTTGCAAACCGCCAACCTATCACACCGGTCAACCCGGGGGGCGACGGCCTGGTCTCAGACCAGCAGGGCCTCAATGCGTCCGCCGATCTCCTCGACGCTGCCGCTGGCTTCCACCGAGGCCAGCTGGCCGCGCTCGCGATAGTGGGTGATCAACGGGGCGGTCTGCTCGCGGTAGACCCCCAGCCGGTGACGGATCACGTCCTCGTTGTCGTCGTCCCGGCCACGGCTGAGTAGCCGGGAGATCAGCACGGCGTCGTCGAGTTCCATCAGCACCACCAGCTCGATGCCCTGGTTGAGCTCGCCCAGCAGCGCGTCAAGGGCTTCCGCCTGGGCCAGGTTGCGGGGGAACCCATCCAGTAGCCAGCCCCCCTGGTGGTTCTCCAGGCGGCCACGCACGATTGCCAGCACCAGGGCGTCGCTGACCAGTTCGCCGCGGGCCATCACGGCCTCGGCCTCCTGGCCGAGGGGCGTGCCCGCCTGAACCTCGGCCCGCAGCAGATCGCCGGTGGAGAGGTGCAGCAGTCCATGGGAGGCGGCCAGGCGCTGGGCCTGGGTGCCCTTGCCGGCGCCGGGGGGGCCGAGGAAGAGGAGGCGTTGCTTCATGGCTGGAGAAAAGGGGAGAAACGGACATCGGCCCGCCGCGGGTGCCGATGCTGGCGGTCGCCGTTCACTGGCGGACCATGCCCTCGTAACGCTGGGAGATCACGTAGGTCTGCACCTGCTTGGCCGTGTCGATCGCCACGCCCACCAGGATCAGCAGGGAGGTGGCCCCCAGCCCCTGGAAGGTGCGCACCTGAATCGCCCCCTCCACGGCGGAGGGGATGATCGCGACGGCTCCGAGGAACAAGCCGCCCAGCAGGGTGAGCCGGTTCTGGACGTTGGACAGGTAGAGGGCGGTGGCGGATCCTGGTCGGACGCCGGGCACGGCCACGCCGCTGCGCTTGAGGTTGGTGGCAATGTCCAGCGGGTTGACGGTGAGGGAGGCGTAGAAGAACCCGAAGCCCAGGATCAGGGCGAAGAACACCAGGGCGTAGAGCCAGGGGGTGCTGCTGTTCGGATTGAGGTAGCCGGCTGCCCGGATCAGGACGGGGTTCTTGGTGAAGTTGGCGAAGGTGAGGGGCAGGAACACCACCGCCGAGGCGAAGATGATCGGCATCACCCCGCCGGCGTTGAGCTTGAGGGGCAGATAGCTCTGGCGGGCGGCCAGCATGCCGGCACCTCCCACCTGGCGCTTGGCGCTGACGATCGGGATGCGGCGGCTGCCCTCCTGCACGAAGATGATGCCCACGATCGTGACCAGGAACACCAGCAGCAGGATCACGATGCCGCCGACGGTGCTGCGATCGCGGCTGGTGGTGGCCAGCTGGATCGTGGCCCCGAGGGCCTTGGGCAGCGTGGCCACGATGTTCACAAAGATCACCAGGGAGGCTCCCTGGCCGATGCCCCGCTCGGTGATCACCTCGCTGATCCACATCACCACCATCGACCCGGCCACCAGGGCCAGGCTGGTCTGGAGCACGAACTGCCAGTTGCTCAGGCCCGGCAGGGCGTACTGGCGCAAGATCAGGGCGAAGACCACGCTCTGGACCACGCCCCAGCCCAGGGCCACGTAACGGGTGATCTGGGCGATCTTGCGACGCCCGGCCTCGCCTTCGTTTTTCTGCAGGTCCTCGAGCTGGGGCAGGGCAGCGGTGAGCAGCTGCAGGATGATCGAGGCGTTGATGAACGGCAGGATCCCCAGGGCGAACACGCCGAGGGTGGAGAGACCGCCGCCGGTGAAGATGTCGAGGAAGCCCAGCAGCTGGCCGCCCTTGGCGATGAACTCCTGGAAGGCCACCCGGTCGATTCCGGGCACCGGGATGTAGATGCCCAGCCGCACCAGCAGCAGCAGGCCCAGGGTGAGCAGCACCCGGTCCCGCAGCCCCTTGGCCTGGACCAGCTGACTGAAGATTTCCGCGGCGCTGGGGTTGCGCCCCCGGCTGACGACCATGACGGGGGAGGGGGGGGGGTGAGAGGACAACAGAAAAGGCCGACCGCTGGACTGGGCGTCCGACGGCCGGCCTTGAAGCTAAGGGGTGGCGGTCACCGGGCTCAGCCGGTGATCTCGGCGGTGCCGCCGGCGGCCTCGATCTTCTCACGGGCAGTGGCGGTGAAAGCGGCGGCCCTGACGGTGAGCTTCACTTTCAGATCGCCGTTGCCGAGCACCTTGAGCGGGTGCTTGGGGCTCGTCACCAGGCCCGCTTTGACGAGAGCGTCGAGGTCGACCTCGCTGCCGGCGGCCAGCTCAGCCAGCTTGCCCACGTTAATGACGGTGAACTGCTTGGGGTTCACCAGCGGGAAGTGCTTGAGCTTGGGCACCCGGCGGTAGAGGGGCATCTGGCCGCCCTCGAAACCGGGGCGGGTGGGCCGTCCCGAGCGCGACTTCTGGCCGCGCATGCCGAAGCCGCAGCTGGCGCCCTGGCCGGCGGCGATGCCGCGACCCTTGCGGGTCTTGCGGCGCCGTGCACCGGGGTTGGGCTGGAGGCTGTTGAGGTTGTAGGTCATCGGGGATCTCAGGAGTAGATCTGCTCGAGGGAGATGCCCCGCTCCTTGGCGGTCTCCTTGTGGGTGCGCAGGGCCGAGAGGGCCACCATCGCCGCGCGGGCGTTGTTGAGGGGGGTCTTGGAACCGAGCCGCTTGGCGAGCACGTTCTTGATGCCGGCGAGTTCGAGCACCGTGCGGATCGAACCGCCCGCGATCACACCGGTACCGGGGGCTGCGGGGCGAATCAGCACGCTGGCGGCGCCATCGCGGCCGTTGCTGATGGTGGGGATGGAGCTGTGGCGGGTGAGGGGCACCTTGACGAGGTGCTTCTTGCCATCGGCCACGCCCTTGCGGACGGCGCCGATCACATCACCGGCCTTGCCCACACCAACGCCCACCTGGCCGCGCTCGTTGCCGACCACGACGATGGCGCGGAAGCTCATCTTCTTGCCGCCTTTGACGGTCTTGGAGACCCGGCGGATCTGCACCACCCGCTCCTGCCACTCGGAATCGCGCTCCTGGCCGCGGCGGTCACCACCGCGGCGACCGCCGCGGCGTTCGCCCTTGCCTTCGCCCCGGCCACCGCGGCGCTCCTGCTGTCCTTCGGCGGCAGCGGGAACATCGGCAGCGCCCGGGATGTCGCTGGTCTGGATCTGGTCGTTGGTTTCGGTCATGGTGAGAGCAGGATCAGAACTGAAGGCCCGCATCCCGGGCGGCGTCGGCCAGGGCCTTGACCCGACCGTGGTACAGGTTGCCGCCGCGATCGAAGACCACCTGCTGGATGCCCTTGGCCAGGGCGCGCTTGGCGACCAGCTGACCCACGGCCGTGGAGGCATCGCAGGTGCCGCCGGCGCTGAGGCTGGGGCGCAGATCCTTGTCGAGGGTCGACGCGGAGCAGAGGGTGCTCTGGGCGTCGTCGTCGATGACCTGGGCGTAGATGTGATTGTTGGAGCGGAACACGGCCAGCCTGGGACGGTCGGCGGTGCCGGAGAGGTTGCGACGCAGACGGCGGTGACGCTTCTGGGTCTGCTGCTTTCGGGAGAGAGAAGACATGGGGAGACAGGCTACGGGTGCGGGGCAGACCTTTATTTCTTGCCGGTCTTGCCGGCCTTGCGCAGGATCCGCTCGCCTTCGTACTTGATGCCCTTGCCCTTGTAGGGCTCGGGCGGACGGATGGCGCGAACCTTGGCGGCCTCGTTGCCCACCACCTCCTTGTCGGCTCCGGAAACCAGGACCGTGGTGTTGTTCTCCACCGCGAAGGTGACCCCGTCAGGGGGAACCATCTCGACCGGATGGCTGTAGCCGGCACTCACCACCAGCTTCTTGCCCTGGACCTGGGCGCGGTAGCCCACGCCGATGATCTCGAGCTTGCGGGTGAAGCCTTGGCTGACGCCCTCGACCATGTTGGCGACGAGGGTGCGGCTCAGGCCGTGACGCTCACGCGAGCGGCGCGACTCGGTTGCCGGGGCCAGAACCAGCTGGCCGCCGTCCTGGGTGATGGTGACCCCGTCGGGGAGGGTGCGGCTGAGTTCGCCCTTGGGCCCTTTGACAGTGACAGTCAGGCCGTCGAGGTTGACGGTGACCTTGTCGGGCACGGGGATCGGTGCCTTGCCGATACGTGACATGGATGTGACCTCCCTGGATCAGTAGACGTAGCAGAGCACTTCGCCGCCGACGCCCTGCTTGCGGGCATCGCGGTCGCTCATCACACCCTTGGAGGTGGAGATGATTGCCACTCCGAGACCACCGAGCACCTTGGGGAGCTGGCGGGTGTTCTTGTAAATGCGCAGACCGGGCTTGCTGACCCGCTGCACGCGGCGGATGGTGGGCTGACGGTGTTTGCCGCTGTACTTGAGCTGGAGCACCAGGTGCTTCTGGATGCCTTCGCCTTCTTCGCTGATGTCGGCGATGAAGCCTTCCTGCTGCAGCACATTGGCGATGCTGCGGCAGAGGCGGGATGCGGGGATCCTGGTGCTCTCGTGGCGTTTCTCACTCGCATTGCGAATGCGGGTGAGCATGTCGGAAATCGGGTCGTGGTTGGCCATGGTCGTGTCCGGATGAGGGCTCAGTTGCTGCGGAACGGCATCCCCATTTCGCGGAGGAGGGCCCGGCCCTCTTCGTCGTTACGGGCGCTGGTCACGATCGTCACGTCCATGCCCCGGATGGCGTCGATCTTGTCGAAGGAGATTTCAGGGAAGATGATCTGCTCCCGGATCCCCAGGGTGTAGTTGCCCCGGCCGTCGAAGCTGCGGGGGCTCACACCGCGGAAGTCGCGGATGCGGGGGAGGGCCAGGTGAATCAGACGCTCCAGGAAGGCGTACATCCGCTCACCCCGGAGGGTGACCGAGACGCCGATCGGCATTCCCTGGCGGATCTTGAAGCCGGCGATGGCCTTCTTGGCGCGGGTGACCACGACCTTCTGGCCGGTGATCTGCGCCAGCTCGGCGATCGAGGCCTCGAGGGCCTTGGCGTTCTGGGCGGCTTCGCCGAGGCCCCGGTTGACGGTGACCTTCACCACCTTGGGAACCTCGTGGACATTGGAGAGATTGAGATCCTTGAGCAACTTGGGCTGGATCGTCTCCCGGTAGCGCTGTTTCAGTGACATGACGGGGGGAGGGAGTGCACTTCTGGGCTTGGTCAGAAGGCTGACAGGAGCGGGACTGGAAGGCTGAAGACGGGGGTGGGACGGGGTTCACCGCGATCCGACCACCTGATGGCAGCGGACCGACGCTGGCGATCAGTCCAGCAGTTCACCCGTTTTCTTGAGGCGGCGCTTCTTGTTGCCGTCCTTGTCGACCACGATTTCAACGCGGCTCGCCACCTTTTTACTGGTGGAGTAGAGCATCACGTTGGAGGCGTGCAGGGACGCTTCCTCGGTGACGATGCGGCCGGTCTCGCCCTCCTGGGTGGGCTTGACGTGGCGGGTGCGCAGGTTGATGCCCTGCACCACGACGCGGTTCTGGTAGGGAAGGGTGCGCAGGACCTCACCGGTCTTGCCCTTGTCCTTGCCGGTGATCACCTGGACGGTGTCGCCTTTCTTGATCCGCATCTTGATGCGGGCCTGGGCTTTCGCTTTCGGGGTTGCGGTGGCCATCTCAGATCACCTCCGGAGCGAGGGACACGATCTTGGTGAAGTTGCGCTCGCGCAGTTCACGGGCAACTGGCCCGAAGACACGGGTGCCCTTGGGGTTGTTGTCGTTGCCGAGGATCACCGCAGCGTTGTCGTCGAAGCGGATCGAGTTGCCGGTGTCGCGGCGCAGGGTGGCCCGGGTGCGGACCACCACGGCCTTGACCACATCGGACTTCTTGACACCCATGTTGGGCATCGCGTCCTTCACGGCGGCCACGATCACATCGCCCACATGGGCGTAGCGACGGTTGGTGCCCAGCACACGGATGCACTGGATGCGCTTGGCGCCGCTGTTGTCGGCAACGGTGAGGAAGGTTTCCTGTTGAATCATGGTTCGGTCTTCCTCAGTTGCTGGTGGTGCCGGAAATCACCTCAGCCACCGTCCAGCGCTTGGTGCGGCTGAGGGGCCGGGTTTCGGTGATGCGAACCCGGTCGCCGACACGACAGGCGTTCTGCTCGTCGTGGGCCTTATAGCGGGTGGTACGGCTGACGGTCTTCTGATAGATGGGGTGGGGGAAGCGGTTTTCCACCGCGACCACCACCGTTTTGTCCATCTTGTCGCTGACGACGGTGCCGACCCTTTCCTTGACTGCCATGGGAGTGCTCGTGGGGATCAGGACGCGGCGGAGCGCTGACGCTCCTTCTGCACCGAGAGGAGGTGGGCCAGCTTGATGCGGGCTTCCTTGAACCGGTGCGGGTGCTCCAGGCGGCGGGTGGCCTGCTGGAAGCGCAGATCGAACAGTTCACGCCGGGTGGCGGCGATCCGTTCGTTGAGTTCGCCTTCGTCGAGCTTGCGGACGTCGGCGATGGAGGGACGGGCCATGATCAGGACTCCACGAGGGCTGCGGGTTCAGGGCTGACCTCCGGCGTGAGACCGGCGGCTTCCTGGTCGGCCAGGGTGAGGAACTTGGTCTTCACCGGAAGCTTGTATTGCGCCAGGCGCATGGCTTCCTTGGCGATCTCGGGGGTGATGTCGGTGCCGCCCATCTCGAAGAGGATGCGGCCCGGCTTGATCACCGCCACCCAGAACTCCGGATTGCCCTTACCGGAACCCATCCGGGTCTCGGCGGGGCGCATGGTGACCGGTTTGTCGGGGAAGATCCGGATCCAGATCTTGCCGCCCCGCTTGACGTAGCGGGTCATGGCACGACGGGAGGCCTCGATCTGGCGGGAGGTGATCCACCCGCACTCCTGGGCCTGGAGCGCGAACTGACCGAAGGCGATGGTGTTGCCCCGGGTGGCGATGCCCCGCATGCGGCCGCGCTGCTGCTTGCGGAATTTGACGCGTCTTGGACTCAGCATGGTTCAGGCCTCCCTCACTCCTCGTTGGAGCGATCTTCGAACTGTTGACGCTGCCGGCCCGCCCGGCGGCGGGGTGCGGCGTCGGTGGGCTGCTGGCTCTGGCCGGGCAGCACTTCACCTTTGAACACCCACACCTTGATGCCCAGCACCCCATAGGTTGTGGTGGCCACCTTGGTGGCGTAGTCGATGTCCGCCCGCAGGGTGTGCAGGGGAACGCGACCTTCGCGGGTCCACTCGGTGCGCGCGATCTCGGCGCCGTTGAGACGGCCGCCGACCATGATCTTCAGGCCGAGCACGCCGGCGCGCTGGGCCCGCTGAACGGCCATGCGCATCACGCGGCGGAAGGCCACGCGCTTCTCCAGCTGCTGGGCGATGTACTCGGCCAGCAAGTAGGCGTCGGCGTCGACCCGCTCGACCTCGACGACGTTGATGCGTACCTGACGCTGGGCATCGCCCAGGGTCTTCTGGATGCCGCTGCGCAGCTCTTCGATGCCGCTTCCCTGACGGCCGACCAGAACGCCCGGGCGGGCGGTCTTGAGTTCGACCTCGAGCTGGTCGGCCTTGCGGGCGATCAGCACGTCGGAGATGCCGGCGGCGGCGTATTTCTTGTGGATGAACCGGCGGATGCGGTCATCCTCCTGGAGCAGGGTCGGGTAGGTCTTGCTGGGGGCGTACCAGCGGGAGCGGTGCTCCTGGGTGATCCCCAGGCGCAGGCCGGTTGGATGGATCTTGTGTCCCATCGGTCGGTGTCCTCGGGGGTCAGGCGGTGGCAGCCGCCACACCAATGCTGATGTGGCAGGTCTGTTTCTTGATTGCGTAGGCGCGGCCCTGGGCGCGGGGCCGGAAGCGCTTCATGGACGGACCCATGTCGGCGCTGGCCTCGCTCACCACCAGGGTGGAGGGGTCGAGGCCCAGGTTGTTCTCGGCATTGGCCACCGCGCTGCGCAGCACCTTGGTGATCGGGCCGGTGGAGCGGTAGGGCATGAACTCGAGCATGATCAGGGCGTCGCGATAACTGCGTCCCCGGATCTGATCGAGCACCCGGCGCACCTTGGAGACCGAGCCGCGGATGTAGCGCCCGTGGGCGATGGCCTGGGTGGTGGATTTGGAGTTTGCCATCGGTTCAGCGGCCTCCCTTTTTGTCTTTGATGTGCCCGCGGAAGGTGCGGGTGGGCGCGAATTCGCCCAGTTTGTGGCCCACCATCTGCTCCGTGACATACACGGGCACGTGGGCCTTGCCGTTGTGAACGGCAATGGTGTGGCCGATCATCATCGGCAGGATGGTGGAGGCCCGCGACCAGGTCTTGATCACGGACTTGTCTTCGGCTGCATTCTGCTTTTCAACCTTGCGCAGCAGGCTGTCGGCAACGAATGGACCTTTCTTGAGTGAGCGTCCCATGGCGGATCAGGCGTACAGCAGAGCGGTGAGTGTCATCAGGAGTCGCGTCCGCCACGGCTCCGCTTGGAGGTGCGGCGACGTTTCCGGAGAACGAACCGGTTGCTCGGCTTGTTCCGCTTGCGGGTCTTGAGGCCCAGGGCCGGTTTGCCCCAGGGGGTGACCGGACCGGAGCGGCCGATCGGAGCCCGACCTTCACCACCGCCGTGGGGGTGGTCGCAGGGGTTCATCACGGAACCGCGCACCTCGGGACGGCGGCCGAGCCAGCGCTTGCGACCGGCCTTGCCGAGGCTGGTGTTGCGCTGTTCGCTGTTGCCCACCTCGCCGAGGGTGGCGTAGCACTCGCGGCGCACCAGACGAACCTCGGTGGACGGCAGCTTAAGGGCGACGTAGTCACCTTCCTTGGCCATCACCTGGGCGCTGGCGCCGGCGGTGCGCACCATCTGGCCTCCACGTCCGGCATAGAGCTCCACGTTGTGGACGCTCGAGCCGAGGGGGATTGCCGAAAGAGGCAGGGCGTTGCCGTTCTCGATCGGGGAGTCGGGACCGGAGATCACGGTCTGGCCAACGGTCACACCGGCTGGAGCCAGGATGTACCGCTTTTCGCCGTCGGTGTAGTACAGCAGCGCCAGACGGGCGTTGCGATGCGGGTCGTAGTGGATCGCCGCCACCCGTGCAGCGACACCGTGCTTGTCGCGACGGAAATCGACGATGCGATACAGACGCTTGTGACCACCACCGCGGTGACGGCAGGTGATTACACCACGGTTGTTGCGGCCCTTGCGGCGGTGTTTGGCCACCACCAGGCCACGCTCCCGGCCGCGCCCGGTGATCTCGCTGAAGTCGGTGACGACCAGCGTGCGGGTGCCGGGGGTGTTGGGTCGGTAGTTACGGATTGCCATGTTGGTTCAGACCCCCTCAGGACTCAGGGAACAGCTGGATGGCGTTGCCTTCGGCGAGGCGCACCACCGCCTTTTTCACCTGGGCACGCTTGCCGGCGAAACGTCCCACCCGGCGGGTGCGACGGGGGGGATTCATGGTGCTGACGCCGACGACCTTGACATCGAACAGGGATTCGACGGCCGCCTTGATGTCGGGCTTGGCAGCCCGGTGGTCCACCTCGAAGGTGTACTGGTTCAGCTCGAGGGCACGGGTGGCCTTCTCGGTGATCAGCGGGCGACGGATCACATCCGCCAGCCGCCCTGCAAAACGTTCAGCCATCGCCGTAGACCTCCTGAATCTTCGCGAGTGCCTCTTCGCTCACCACCAACTTCTTGGCGTTGAGGAGGTCGAACACGTTGAGCTGATCGGCAGCGATCAGCTTCACCTTTTCAAGGTTGCGGATCGAAAGCTTCACCGCTTCCGAAGCGCCGTCAAGGATTACCAGCACCTTGGTCTCCGGCGCGATGCCGAAGCGGCCGAGGGCCGCGGTGATTTCCTTGGTCTTGGGGGTGTCGAGGCCAGCGCCGAAGCCCTTGACCACGATCAGATCCTCCACGCGGCTCACCAGCGCCGTGCGCAGGGCGAGTCGCCGCTCCTTGCGGTTCATGCCCAGCTCGTAGCTGCGGGGCTTGGGACCGAACACCACGCCGCCACCGGGACGGAGCGGGGTGCGGATCGAACCCTGGCGGGCCCGACCGGTGCCCTTCTGCTTGTAGGGCTTGCGGCCACCACCAGCCACTTCGGCCCGAGTCAGGGTGCTGGCCGTCCCCTGGCGGGCATGGGCCAGCTGCCGGACCACGGCGCGATGCAGCAGATCGTTGGCGGAGGTTTCCTTGGCGACCTTGAGGGTGAGGGAGGCTTTGCCGCTCTCCTTGCCCTGCCAGTCGCGAACAACACAATCAGTCATGTCCGTCCTCCTTAGTTCGCGGGCTTGGCGCCCACCCGGACCGCCGGGCGGATGTTGAGCAGGGAACCCGGCTTGCCGGGCACCGAGCCCTTGACCACCAGCAGGTTGTTCTCGGCGTCGACCTTGAGGATCGTCAGGCCGCGGGTGGTGATCTGCTTGCCGCCGTAGCGACCGGCCATCCGCTTGCCGGGATAGACCCGACCCGGGGTGGTGCCGGCCCCGGTGGAACCCGGCTCGCGGTGGTTTTTCGAACCGTGGCTCATGGGACCGCGGCTGAAGCCGTGGCGCTTCTGGTAGCCGGCGAAGCCACGGCCGACGGTGTCGCCGCTGACGTCGACTTTCTGGCCGGCCTCGAAGGCGGCCACGGTGATGGCGCCGCCCAGCTCGAGACCGTCGACGGCGTCGACCCGGTATTCACGCAGGTGGCGCACCGGCTCATCGCCGGACTTGGCGAGGTGGCCCCGGGCGGGCTTGTTGACCAGCTTCTCGCGGATCTCGCCGAAGCCGATCTGGACCGCGGTGTAGCCGTCGGTGTCTTCGCTCTTGAGCTGGGTGATGCGGCAGGGGCCTGCTTCGATCACGGTGACCGGAACGGACCTGCCCTCTTCATCGAAGAACTGGGACATGCCCAGTTTCTTCCCGAGAATGCCGATGGACATGGGAGGGGATAGGACGCCAGCTGGACAGTCGTCGATCGGTCGCGACCGGGTAGGCCCGGAGCGTCCGGCGCATCCCGTGCCGCAAGGCACCGGAAACGCGACGATCGCTGAGTTCGAGAATTCGCAGGGAGGCTTCGCGGTGAACCGTGAGAGCCGGAGCTAGCGAGGCGAATCAGCAGGCTGGGACTTGCTGGAGGGGCTCGGGAGCGGACTCCTGAGACGATCCGGCAGTATCCCGACGGAGCAAGCAGCTCTGGAAGGGAGCTGCCCGAGCCGTGCTGGCCGGGAGGGCCGCCGCAACGGTGGCCCTGCTCTGAGATCTGGAGGCCCGGCTAGCGGACGGGCACAGAGCATCAGCGCAAGCAAAGACTCTACCCCACGGCCTCCCGCTCCCCCTTCACCCCCCGTTCCTCCGGGTGGCTGCCAGACTTGCCGACACCGACCCCCTGCAGCGATGCCCCTCCTGCTCACCGGCCGCCGCTTCCGTGACGATCTGGAGCGCAATGGGGCCTTGGCCGTGTTCGCGCCCCTCGAGGGTGGTGCCGAAACCCGGTTGCTGCGCCGGATGCGGACCGCCGGCTATCGCACCCAGCTCACGTCGGCCCGGGGTCTGGGCGATCCAGAGGCCTTTCTCTTCCAACTGCACGGCGTGCGGCCGCCCCACCTCGGTCACCAGAGCGTGGGCCGCGGCGCCGCTGTGGGCGAGGTGCAGCGGGTGATGCCGCTGCTCGGGGCCGACCTGGACGGCACGGCGCCCATCCTGCTGTGGCTGCTCGAGGGGCAGGTGTTCTCCGAGGCCGAGCTGGCCGCCCTGATCCAGCTGTGTCGCCGCGAGCCTCGTCTGAAGCTCGTTGTGGAGATGGGGGGTGCCCGTACCCTGCGCTGGCAGCCGCTGGAGCAGCTGCTGGCCGTCGCCTGAGCCGCCCACAGCCCACGCCCGCAGCTCCGCCGCCCAGGCTGGATCCGGAGGCCGCTCTGGCCTGTGGCCGCTGGGTGAAGCTGATCGGTGGCGCCAGCAACCAGGATCTGGCCGCGATCGAGGATCTGACCGGCCTCTACGCCGTAGCCGGCGTCCACTGCGTGGACGTTGCGGCCGATCCGGCCGTGGTGGCCGCCGCCCGCCGTGGTCTGGCCTGGGCCGCGGAGTGCAGCCCGGCGGCTGCCGCGGAACGCAGCCGGCCGTGGCTGATGGTCAGTCTCAGTGACGGCACCGACCCCCACTTCCGCAAGGCCTGGTTCGATCCGGCCCGCTGTCCGGCCGATTGCCCCCGGCCCTGCCAGAGGGTCTGTCCCGCCCTGGCGATCCCGTCATCCGCCGGGAACGAGGGCGTGCTGGCGGAGCGCTGCTACGGCTGCGGCCGCTGTCTGCCGGCCTGCCCCCTGGGCCTGATCGAGGAGCGCGCGACCGTGCTGGCCCCCGAGGCGCTGCCGCCCCTGCTGGCCCAGCTGGCGCCGGACGCGGTCGAATTGCACACCCGTCTGGGCCGCAGCGCCGCCTTCGCGGCCCGCCTGGAGCAGGTGCTGGCGTCGGGGGTGCCCCTGCGGCGTCTGGCGGTGAGCTGCGGCCTCGAGGGGGCTGAACCCGGTGCCTGCCCCACCCCCGCCGATCTCGCACGCGAGCTGGGCCAGCGCCACCGGCTCCTGCAGCGGGCGGGACTGGCGCCTATCTGGCAGCTCGATGGCCGGCCGATGAGCGGGGATGTCGGGGCGGGAACGGCCCATGCGGCGGTGCGGCTGCTGCAGGCGGTGGCCCCCCTGGCGCCCCCCGGCCCCCTGCAGCTCGCCGGTGGCACCAACGACCGCACCCTGCCCCTGGTGGAGTGTCTCGGTGCCGGGGCGGAGCGGGTGGCGGGCGTCGCCTTCGGCAGTGTGGCCCGCCATCGCCTGCAGCCCCTGCTGCTGGAGGCCCAGGCCCGGGGCCGGCGCCTGCTGGATCTGCCCGACCTGCTGCCCGCCGCTCTGGCGGCTGCCGAGGCGCTGGTGCATCCCTGGCTCCAGCGGCATCCGGGCTCCGCCACCGCTGGGCCCCGCTAGAACGTCGGAAGCACAAGCCCCCCGCAGGCTCCCTCCGCTGGATTCGCGTCCCACGCCCATCGCCGGCCTGCCCCGGACTCCCCTGCTGCCCCCCACCCAACGGGTCACCGACGACCTCGACCGGCTGTTGGCCGTGCTTCCGGAAGCCGTGCGCCTGGCACTCGATTGCGCCGAGCGGCGGGAGCAGCTGCTGGAGGTGGTTCTCGACCTCGGGCGCGTGCCGGAGGCCCGCTATCCCGGCCGGGCGGTGGCCCTGGGCGAGGCCGCGGTGGACCGTGCCGATCTGGCGGCGGTGCTGGAGCGGCTCGGGCCCTTCGGCGGTGACAACCGGGCCGGTATCGAGCGCACCCTGCACCGCATCAGCGCCATCCGCAACCGCACCGGCGAGGTGGTCGGCCTCACCTGCCGGGTCGGCCGGGCCGTATTCGGCACCGTAGCGATGGTGCGGGATCTGCTGGATCAGGGCAGTTCCCTGCTGCTGATGGGCCGGCCTGGGGTGGGCAAGACCACCGCCCTGCGTGAGATCGCCCGCGTGCTGGCCGATGAGCTGGAGCGGCGGGTGGTGGTGATCGACACCAGCAACGAGATCGCCGGCGATGGCGACATCCCCCATCCCGCCATCGGTCGGGCCCGGCGCATGCAGGTGGCCCGACCGGAGCTGCAGCACCAGGTGATGATCGAGGCGGTGGAGAACCACATGCCCGAGGTCATCGTCATCGATGAGATCGGCACCGAGCTGGAGGCCCAGGCTGCCCGCACCATCGCCGAGCGTGGGGTGATGCTCGTGGCCACGGCCCACGGCAACGCCCTCGAGAACCTGATCCGCAACCCCACCCTCAGCGATCTGGTCGGCGGCATCCAGTCGGTGACGCTGGGTGATGAGGAGGCCCGTCGCCGCCGCACCCAGAAGACGGTGCTGGAGCGGGCTGCCGAACCCACCTTCCCGCTGGCGGTGGAGATGCACAGCCGCCATCGCTGGCTGGTGCATCGCGATGTCGCCGCCACCGTCGATGCCCTGCTGCGGGGGCAGGCGGCCCGTCCCCAGGTCCGTGAGCTCGCCCCGGACGGTCGGTTGCTGCTGCGGGAGGAACCGGCGGCCCCTGCCCCGTTGCGGCCGGCGTCCACCCCGCTGGAGCGTTCCGGCCTGCGCGGCGGTCGGGCTCTGGCGGCCCCGCCGCTTCCCGATCCCGGGGCGACACCGCTGCGGATGCTGCCCCAGCCCGTGCCGGTGGCTCCGCCGGTTGCCGTCGCCCCGTTGCGGGTGGCGGGGATCGGGCTCGATCCCCGCCTGCTGGCGGAGGCCGTGCGCGGCCGGGCCCTGCCGGTGGAGGTGGTGCGCGATCCGGAGGTCGCGGAGGTGCTGCTCAGCCTGCGCGGGCAGCTCGGGCGCGATCCCGAGCTGCGGCGCCGGGCCCGGGAGCGGGGGGTGCCGATCCTGGTGATCAAGTCAGAGTCCCCCCACCAGCTGCAACGGGCCCTGGAGCGCCTCGTGGAGCGACGCCAGCCCGAACCGGCGCCCGATCCCGCCGTGGCCGGATCCCTGGATGATGCCCACGCGGCCCTGGAGGAGTGCCGGCTGGCGGTGGAGCAGGTGGTGCTGCCCCAGGGCCGACCGGTGGAACTGCTGCCTCGCAGTGAGCGGGTGCGGGAGATGCAGAGCGAGCTGGTGGGGCGCTATCGCCTGCGTTCCGCGGTGTTCGGCCAGGGCAGCCGCCAGCGGCTGCGTGTGTTTCCGCCCTGAGCCGACGAGGGTTTTCAGCCGTGCGCCCTGCGGGCGGATGCCCCGTTGGCCGCTGCCGCTTCCGGAGCCTGGCCCTGGCGGTTGACGAAGGCCCCGGCGCTGTGGGTAACTGGTCTGGCACCGGCGTTGCCGGCGCGTTGGGCCGTCGCCAAGTGGTAAGGCAGCGGGTTTTGGTCCCGCCATTCCTAGGTTCGAATCCTAGCGGCCCAGTCTGATTATTCTTTGTTGTGGATTCGGGACCACTCCTGGTCTTCGACTTTGACGGCGTGCTCGTCGATGGCATGGCCGAGTACTGGTGGTCGGCCCGGCGCGCAGTCCTGTCCCTCGATCCGGGGCTGCGCCTGGCTGAGCAGGCGCCCCCCGGTTTCGCCCTGCTCCGCCCCCATATTCACAAGGGTTGGGAGATGGTGCTGATGGCGGCCGAGCTCGCCCGTGCCGACTTCGACCCGGCTCAGGCCGCCGCCGATTACGACCGGGCTCTGGCCGCCGCCCTGGCGGAGCACCCCTGGTGCCCGGAGCAGCTGCAGGAGGCCCTCGAATCCGTGCGCCGCGCCGCCATCGCCGATCGGGTGGAGGACTGGCTGGCGCTGCATCGCTTCTATCCGGGTGTGCCCGAGCGCCTGCGGGGGCTGGCCGCCGAGGGGGCCGACTGGGCCGTGCTCACCACCAAGGGCGCCGCTTTCGCCGCCCGGCTGCTGGCCGCCGCCGACCTCACCCCATCGGCCCTCTACGGCCATGAGCAGGGCAGCAAGCCCGAGGTGCTCGGCCGCCTGCGCGGCCTGGGCCGGCCCCTCTGGTTCTTGGAGGACCGCCGGCCGACCCTGGAGCGGGTGCGGATCACCCCTGGCCTGGAGGCAGTGCGCTGCTTCCTGGTTTCCTGGGGTTACCTGGCCCCCGGCGATGCCGATGGGCTGGCGGCGGCGGGCATCGGTTGGCTGACTCCCGGCGCCTTCGCGGCTCCCCTGGCGGACTGGCCCTGACGCGCTACAGTACGCCCGTACTAGCCGGTTGTGACACCGGCCCCTGGCGGTGGCACTTGCTTCCCTGAGGTCGCAGGATGGCTCCCGGCTCCGGGTCTGCACCCCCTGCCTGTCTCCGCCTGTTGCGGCCTGTTCCATCGCTGATCCGTTCCATGCCCGTCGATCCCAAGGCCGCTTCCTCCAGTTCCAGCGCCGGCGCTCCCGCCAACGCCGAGCGTGACAAGGCCCTCGGCCTGGTGCTCAACCAGATCGAGCGCAACTTCGGCAAGGGCTCGATCATGCGCCTGGGGGATGCCTCCCGCATGCGGGTTGAAACGATCAACACCGGCGCGCTCACTCTCGATCTTGCCCTGGGTGGCGGCTACCCCAAGGGCCGGGTGGTCGAGGTCTATGGCCCCGAGAGCTCCGGCAAGACCACCCTCACCCTTCACGCCATCGCCGAGGTGCAGAAGCGTGGCGGTGTCGCCGCCTTCGTCGATGCGGAACACGCCCTCGACCCGGTCTATGCCGCCTCCCTCGGCGTCGATATTGAAAATCTGCTCGTCTCCCAGCCGGACACCGGTGAGATGGCGCTGGAGATCGTCGATCAGCTGGTGCGTTCCGCCGCCGTCGACATCGTGGTGATCGACTCGGTGGCGGCCCTGACCCCCCGGGCGGAGATCGAAGGGGAGATGGGGGATCTGGCGGTGGGCAGCCAGGCGCGGCTGATGAGCCAGGCAATGCGCAAGATCACCGGCAACATCGGTAAGTCCGGGTGCACCGTGATCTTCCTTAACCAGCTCCGCCAGAAGATCGGTGTGACCTACGGCAACCCCGAAACCACCACCGGCGGCAACGCCCTCAAGTTCTACGCTTCCGTCCGCCTCGACATCCGCCGCATCCAGACCCTCAAGCGCGGCACCGAGGAGTACGGCATCCGCGCCAAGGTCAAGGTGGCCAAGAACAAGGTGGCCCCGCCCTTTCGTATTGCCGAGTTCGACATCCTGTTCGGCCGGGGGATCAGCACCCTGGGCTGCCTGCTCGATCTGGCTGAGGAAACGGGGGTCGTGACCCGCAAGGGCGCCTGGTACAGCTACGAGGGCGACAACATCGGCCAGGGCCGCGACAACACGATCACCTGGCTTGAGCAGAACCCCGAGCAGAAAGAGGTGATCGAGGAGCTCACCCGTCGTCGGCTCACCGAGGGGTCGGAGGTGACCGCCAACTCGATGAAGCCGCTCGCGGCGGCCGCCCGTCAGGCGGCGGCTCGCGGTGGAGCCAAGGGGGCCGCCATCGAAACGGCTGCTGCCGATCTGGCGGTGGAGCGGGAAGAGGTGCCCGCGGCCTGAGCCTCCAATCGGCGCCACTCAACGGGCCACTGGTCCATCGTGGCCCCAAGGGCAGCCGCTCCCGCGGCTGCCAGGATTCCAGCCGATCAGGCCGGTTCCACCAGTGCGGATCCGGCCGTCTTGACCACAGCCGTCTCGGCCAGGCTGGCGTCCACCGGCTCCGCCACCCGCTGGGGCCCCGACCGCGGCCAGCGGCTGGCTGGCCCGGCCTGCAGGGTCTGCGCCACGCGATGCAGTTCCTGGATGGCTTCCGCACCTTCCAGCTTCACCAGTTCGCGGCCGTTGCGGGATTCGACCCAGCTGATGCCGTAATCAGACACGAGGAAGCGGACCATGTGCTGGTCATCCAGCTCGGCCATGAACGATGCCCCGTGCTGAGCATCGCCTTCGCCGCAGACGTAGCAACTGGCAGTCAGGCCGCGCTGCGCCAGGCAGTCGGCCAGCGCCTGGAGACTCATCACCAGGTCGTCGACCACCGTTCGATATTGATGGGCTAGACGTGCAAACACGGACCCCCCGGGGTTGGTCAACCCATCCTAAGGTTTTCTTCCGATTTGCCGTGACCCCCTGTGTGGGGATCGCCGGACCCGGAGCCTCCATCAGCCGTCGGCCAGGGTCCACCAGCCAGCCGCCGGACCAATGAAGCGCACGGTCACCCAGAACAGCACCAGGGCGGCGATGCCGATCCAGGCGCCGCGGGTGCTGACGGCCACGAACTGATCCGCCTGGTTGCGGGTCAGCGGCAGCCAGGAGAGCAGGCGGGGCGAGCTGTCGCTGGCCTCGGCCGCTGCTGTTTTCTTCTGCCGGGGCGGCAGGCCCTGGATCGCACGGCGTTTGGCTTCCCCCATCGGAGCATGACTGCGGATGGTCAGAGGCTAGGGGCGTTCCGGTTGCGGAACCCCGCCGTCAACCGGCGGGCCGACACACCCCCCGATCATCACCGGACGCGCACCCCCAGGGCACAGGGGCCCGCGCCTCAGTCCGGGAGCAGCCGGGTCAGCGGGCTCCAGGGTTCCAGGGCCCGGAACACCTGCCGGCCCCAGCTGCGCCCGCGGAGGCGTCCATCCAGCACGGCCAGGCGGCCGCCGCTGCGGCGAAGCCCAGCCACGCTCCGCTGCAGCCGGTTGAGGGCATCGGGCAGCAGCAGCTCGCGGAACCAGTCGCGGCCCTGTTGCCGTAATCGGGCCACCCGGGCGGCCGTGAGCGGTTCCTCCAGGCTGGCGATCGGCAGCAGCGCCACCAGCACCTGGCAGGGCAGGGGCAGCCGCCCCTGGTTCTCCAGCCACCAGCTCCAGCGGCAGCACAGCACGCCGTTGCTCTCCGGCGCCGTGCCTTCCACGCCCACCCGGCTGCCGAATTCGGCCGCCAGTCCACTGGCCAGGGCCCCGCGCAGGGCTGGGTCGTCCACCAGCACCACCGTCAGTCCGCTCTGGCCAAGCACCAGGCGCCGGGACTGCTCGAGCAGGTGCTCGCCGTAGAACGGACTATTGGGGAGGGGTTGCCGCAGGGGCGCGTAGAGCGGCAATGGATCGGTCAGGGGGGGATCGCTCAGCTCCACGACCACCCCAGGCTGCAGGGCCAGGGCCGCCAGCGACCCTTCCAGTGGCGAGGAGGCTCCGGCACCAGCCGCCCCTCCCGTCCCCGGGCCGCCGCGGCCGGGGAGCGCCAGCTCGCCGGCCAGCACCACGCCGCGATTCTTCAGCAGGTCGGCCAGCTGGGCCAGGGGCTCGAGTGGCTGGCGGTGCAGCTGCCAGCGCATCTGATCGGGTTCGACCCGGGCCCAGCTGCACCAGCCGTCCCCGCTGGCCTGCAGCCAGGCCCGCCAGGGATCGGGCAGGGGCTGGAGCACCGACAGCAGGTGGCGCAGCGGTGCCTCGTCGTCGGCCGCCAGCGCCACCAGACCGTGGGGGGTGCGGGGATGCCGCAGCAGCCGCTGGCCCAGGCGTCCATGCAGGCTCATCAGGCTGGCCTCAGCGGCCGGCAGCACGCGCAACAGCCGCTCCCAGTCGCCTGGCTCGATCTGCACCGCCAGGGCCTGCCGCAGGGCTGTCTCGAGCAGCTCGACCTCGGGGATCACCAGCTGGCGTGCGCCCAGCCGTCCCTGGTTCCAGGCCTGCAGCAACTGGCGGTGGTTGAGCAGCCACAGGGCGCCCATCTCGGGGGCATCGGGCCCCTCCCAGCAGGGCAGCGCCAGTCCGACCGCCCGCAGCCGTGGCCATTCCACCTGCAGCAGCCGCTGGCGCAGCGCATCGCTCACCACCAGCGCCACCGGGGTCTCCCCCAGGGCCAGGGGGACCAGCAGGCTGATCCACCAGCTCGGGTCGGTGCCGGCGGCCAGCCGCACCAGGGTCTGGTCCCCGCGGCGCAGGCTGCGGGCCACCAGGCGGCTGAGGGTCAGATGGTGCGGCCAGCGCTGCGCCCCTTCGCCCGCCAGCAGGGCCTTGAGCTGATGGTGGGCGCGGGCTTCCAGCATCGTCGGATCGTAGGCAGCGCCTCCAGGGCCGATCCGCAGCCGCCGCGACAGCGGTGCACCGCTGTCGCCATGCCGGTCGCTCTCCCAGCCGGGGCCTCCGCCTCCGCCGCCGTTGCCGTGGGCGGTGGCCATCGCTTGGGCTTTCCCTCCGGGCTGCCGCCACGGGATCCCGCCGCAGGCCCCCCAGGACTTCACCCAAGGCCTCCTCCCGCAAAACGTCCCCATCGAGGCGTCATCGGTCGGGGGGAGGGGCGGCCTGGCACGGATCTGGCCCGGCTCCGGTGCTGCGCCGGCGGAGGGTCACGGCGCGGTCTGGCTCAGCTGCCGCGGAGTGGCCACCGGCATCGGAGACGATGGAATCAGCAGGGATCGGGGGATGGCCGGGACGAACGCCGGGGATCCGAGGCGGGCAGCGGCTGAGCGCCCCGGAACAGCCACGCCGCCGCCCGCGGCGGCGCCGAAGCCGCTGTGGCGTCGAAGCCCCGTGGGCCTGGTGGGACTGGGGCTGATCGGCGGCTCCCTGGGCCTCGATCTGCGGGCCCTGGGGGCCGATGTGCGGGCCCTGGTGCACCGGCCGGTCACGGCCGCCCGCGCCTTGGAACGGGGGCTGGCGGGGACGGTCTCCACCGATCCGCAGGTGCTCGCCGACTGCGGCCTGGTGGTGCTGGCCCTGCCTCTCGATCGCCTGCTCGATCCCGATCCGGCGCTGCTGGCGGCCCTGCCCGCCGGGGCGGTGGTGACCGATGTCGGGTCGGTCAAGGAGCCGGTGCTGGCGGCCTGGGCGGGTCGGCCGGGGATCCGCTTCGTGGCCTCCCATCCGATGGCCGGCACCGCCGCCGCCGGGGTGGAGGCGGGCGAGGCCGGGCTGTTTCGTGGCCGCCCCTGGGTGGTCACGCCGGATGCCGCCACCGACCCCGATGCCCTGGCCCAGGTGGCGGCCCTGGCAGCGGCCGTGGGTGGCCGCTGGACCACCTGCACGGCGGCGGATCACGACCGGGCCGTGGCGCTGATCTCCCACCTGCCGGTCCTGGTGGGGGCCGCCCTGCTCGCCACTGCCGATCGGGGCGGCGAGGGGGGGCTGGCGGGTCTGGTGAGGGTTCTGGCGTCCAGTGGTTTCGCCGACACCACCCGGGTCGGCGGTGGCAATCCCGATCTGGGCACCTTGATGGCGCGTCACAACCGGGAGGCCCTGCTGGCGGCCCTGGAGCTCCACCGACAGGAGATCAACGTCCTCGAAACCCTGGTGCGCCGCGGTGACTGGTCGGCTCTGCAGCGGGCCTTGGAGCGCGCCCATGGCCTGCGACCGGCCTTCCTGGCACCGCCGGGGGATGGGCCGCCGGAACGGCCGGCTCTGAGGAGCTGAGTACAGTCCCTGAAGCGGGAGACGGGGGAACGCGCTGTGGCTGTGCGGATGCATGCCGGCCTCCTCGCTCCGGCCCGTGCGTGCCAGAAGCCGGCGCCGACCGGGCTGACATCGGCGATGCCGCTGGTGTGATGGCAGGCAGGGTTCCTCTCTACAGCGCCGTTCCCGAGAACGATTTTCTGCTGCTTCCCGGCGATGGCCTGCTCCTGGTGGCCGCCAGCGGGACAATTGAATATCTCGACCCCATCGCTCGCCAGCGCCTGGGAGCTCCCCCTGCCAGCCGCCGGGGCTCCCGGCTGGCCTCCCTGCTGCCGCAGCTTGCCGTCTGCCTGGCCCGGGAGGCTCCGGAGCCGGGGGCACCCCCCTGCGATCGGGAGCTGGCGCTGGCCGGTGCTCCTCCGCTGCGGCTGCGCCTGTTCCGCACCGACACCGGTTTCGGAGTCGGTTGCCTGGATCCCGCCGTCCGGGCGGCAGGCACCCCCTTGCAGGGACTGCTGGCCAGCCTTCTGGCTGAAGTCACCGATTCGGTCATCGTCACCACCGCCTATCCGGCCATCCCACCGGGCCCGGTGATCGTCTGGGCCAACGCCGCCGCCGAGCGGCAGACGGGCCATCCCCTGCAGGTGATGCTGGGTCGCAGCCCGCGCCTGTTTCAGGGCGACTGCACCCAGGCCGAGGACCGGCTGGCCTTTCGTCGGGCGATCCGCTCCTGGCAGACCCTCACCCAGGAGATCGACAACGTCCGCGCCGACGGCACCCCGTTCCGGGTCGAGATCAGTCTCAGTCCCCTGAGCGATGCCAATGGCTGTCACACCCACTGGGTGTCCGTTCAGCGGGACGTGACCGAGCAGCGCCGGGCGGCCCGCCGTCTGCGGAACTCCGAGGAGCATTTCCGGCTCCTGGCCGAGAATGTCACCGATCTGGTGGTGCGTCTGGCCGACGATGGCACCGTGCTCTGGGCGTCCCCCTCGCTGCGCATCCGGCTGGGCTGGGACAGTGCCGCCCTGGTGGGCCGCTCCGTGTTCAGCCTGCTGGCCCGCCCCCGGGATCTGGCCGGTCGCCGCGCCGATCTGGCCGGTCTGCGCCAGGGCCGGATGCTGACCCTGCGCCATCGGGTCCGCGATCAGCAGGGAGATCTGCACTGGTTGGAGACCCACGCCAGTCCCTGGCGGGATGCCGCCGGCCGTCCCGACGGTGTCGTGGCCTCCTCCCGCCTCGTCGATAGCGAGGTGGCCGCGGAGCAGGAACTGCAGCGGCGAGCCCGCACCGACGATCTCACCGGCCTGCTCAACCGCTGCGAGATTCTGGAGCGCCTGGACCGGCTGCTCCGTCTCCCCCACGACCGGGGTCTCGCCGTGCTGTTCTGCGACCTCGATGGCTTCAAGGCCATCAATGACCGCCACGGCCATCTCGCTGGCGATGCGCTGCTCCGCGCCGTGGCCCAGCGTCTGCGCCAGGGTCTGCGGGGTGGCGATCTCGTGGCCCGGGTGGGGGGCGATGAGCTGGTGGTGGTTCTGGCGGGGGTGCGGCAGCTGGCCGATGCCGAGAGGGTCGCCGACGTGTTGCGGCGGCGGGTGGCGGCCCCTGTCGACACCGGATGCGGTCCCCTGGCCGTCACAGCCAGCATCGGCGTCACCCTGCTGCAGCCTGGCGACAGCGTCGACGCCCTGATCGCCAGGGCCGACCAGGCGATGTACGCGGCCAAGCAGGCCGGTCGCAATCGGGTCATCCCGATCGGTCCGGCGTGAGCACCCCTGCGATCCTCGACGTTGATCTGCTGGCCTTCGAGCGCGGCGGCGAGACCGCGCGGGCGGCGGTGGTCGACGGGGTGCGCCGCAGCCTGGCCACCGGCTTCATCTATACCCGCAGCGATCTGTCGGAGACGCTGCTCGATGAGGCCTATGGCCTGCTCGCGGCGTTCTTCGCCCTGCCCCCGGAGCAGAAGCAGGCCTTCCACGTGTCCGGCGCCGCCGGTCAGAGCGGCTACACGGGGCTGCTGGTGGAAACCGCCGCCGGCAGCGATCGCGCCGACTGGAAGGAGATGCTCAACTGGGCGGCCCCCCTGGCGGCGGATCATCCCCTGCGGCGGCGCTACCCCCTGCTCTATCCCGAGCCGGTGCTGCCCGAGGCGGTCCTGCCCGGCATCACCGCCGTGCTGCAGGGGTTCCACGGGGCCTTGGCGGAGCTGCAGCGCCGCTTCCTGCGGGTGATCGCCGTGGGTATGGGCTGCGCCGAGACGTTCTTCGACGAGATCACCCAGGACGCCCCCACCCTCAGCCGGGCCCTGCGCTACCCGCCCATGCCCCAGGCCCCGGCGGCGGGCCACCTCTGGGCGGCTCCCCATGCCGACATCAACCTGGTGACCGCCCTGCCGCGGGCCAGCGCTCCCGGCCTGCAGGTGCTGGTGGAGGGGGAGTGGCGTGACGCCCGGCCACCGGAGGGGCGGGTGATCATCAACACCGGCCTGATGCTGGAGCGTCTGAGCAACGGCACGATTCCGGCGGGCTGGCATCGGGTCGTGGCGCCGCCGGGCAGCAGCGGTGAGCGCCACAGTGTCGTTCAGTTTTGCCATGCCAGGCCCTGGACCGTGCTGGCGCCGGTGCCCTCCTGCTGCTCCCCGGAGCATCCCCAGCGCTGGCCGGGGGTGATGGCCGCCGATGCCCTCGAGGAGGTGCTCTATCGCATCCAGCTGCTGTCAGCCACCGACTGAGCTCCCCTGGCCGCTGCCGGTGGTGCACCTAACGTCCTGGCCTGTGTCGTGACCCCGTCGATGCGTCGCCTGCCCCTGCGTCCGCTGCTGATTGCCGGTGGTGTACTGGCGCTGCTTACCGGACCGGCGCTGGTGGCCTGCGCCGATCGCCGGGGGGTGGGCGGAGCCACCGCCGCCGAATCCAGTTCCGCCCTGCCACCTCCGCCTGCGGCCACCGCTACCACCGGCGCCCTGCCGCCGCCGCCAGCGGCGGCCCTGCTGCCGAGCGATCCCAGCCTGCCCCGCAGCGGCGATGGGCGCCATTACCCCTTGATTCCCTCCGATCCGGCGGCGATCGCCACCCTGTTGGGGCAGGTGGAGGCGCTGGTGCGCAGCCCGGACACCCCCGAGGCCGACCTGCCGGCGCTCGGCCATCAGCAGCAGGTGATCTACCGCACCCTCTCGCGCCAGCCCAACCTGGCCGAGCAGGTGCGGCCGCATCTGGATGCGCGCTGGCGTGCGGTGTTCGACCGTCACCTCGCGGCCCGCCGCGAGTTTCTGGCGATGCATCGGGGCCCCCGTTCCGCGGTGCTGCCCGCCTGGCGGATCATCAGGCCCGAGCCCCCGGAGACGCTGCGGCGCCACTACCGCGAAGCCGCCGCCGCCACTGGCATCCCCTGGGAGGTGCTGGCGGCGGTGAATCTGGTGGAAACGGGGATGGGCCGCATCGACGGCGTCTCGGTGGCCGATGCCCAGGGCCCGATGCAGTTCCTGCCCACCACCTGGGCCGAGCCCGGCATCGGCAACGGTGGCGACATCCGGGATCCGCGCACCGCGATCCACGCGGCGGCGCGCTATCTGGTGCGGCGCGGCGGCCTCAAGGACATCCGCCGGGGGCTGTGGGGCTACAACAACAGCGATCACTACGGCAAGGCGGTGCTGCTCTACGCCGACCTGCTGCGGGAGGACCCGCAGGCCTTCCGCGGCCTGTATCACTGGGAGATTCACTTCGCCTCCTCGGAGGGTGATCTCTGGCTGCCGGTGGGGTACGACCAGCCCCGGCCGATCCCGGTGAGCACCTACCTCTCGCGCTTTCCCGTCAGCGCGCCGCCACCACTGCTGGCCGGCGGCTGAGCCGCCGCTGCCACGCCGCTGCCCCTCACCCCCAGCAACGGCGCTCCCTGCGAACCGCGCACCCTGCGTCAGGAGGGCGGGCCCGGCTGGGATGGCGCCCCGGCTTCGGCATCGGCCATCGCACCATCGCGCCACTGCCAGTGGCGGCCGCGCCTCTGCAGCAGCTGGCGGCAGGCCATCAGGGCCGAGAGGCTGACGCCGGCGGTGCCCTCTCCGGGGTGGATGGAATCGCCGCACAGCCACAGGCCCTCCAGCGGTGTGCGGCTGGCCAGGCCGAAGGGGCCGAAGCGACGGGGGTGCTGGCCCAGGCCCCCCACAAAGCCGAAGGGCCGGCCGGTCCAGCGGGCGAAGGCCCGGGGGGTGGCCAGCTCACCGTGCCGCCAGCTGGTCGGATCCACCCCCAGCAGCCGCTCCAGGCCGCGGAGGATGCCGCTCTCGACGGCCAGCTTGCGGGCCCGGTGCTCCGGAGCCTCGCCCGCGAACCAGGGCCGGGCGGGGGTGAACACACTGGCGATCACGGTGGCCTGGCCGGCCGGGGCCCGCCCGTCCCCGTCCCGGCTCACCGAGACGAACAAGGATCCGGGATCGTCCCAGTCCAGCTGCAGGTGCGGCGGCACCTGCGATGGCAGCGCGGAGCGGTCCACCGCCCCGTAGAACACCAGGGCGCCACTGGGGTCGTCCAGGCCGGCAAGGCGGCGGCGGTAGCCGCCCGGCAGAGCGTCGCCCAGCAGCTCCGGCAGGGCCTGGGGCGGGATGGCCAGCACCACGTCCCTCGCCTCCAGCTGGAAGGGCTCCCCTTCGCTGCGGCCCTCCAGGCTCCAGCTGGCGCTCGGCCGCACCGGTGGCCGTAGCCGCTCCAGTCGGTGCCGGCGCAACAGCCGGGCGCCCCAGGCCTCGAGGGCCTGCTCGAGGGCGGTGCTGAGGGCCTGCATCGAACCCTCGAGGTGCCACAGCCCCAGGGGCTCTTGGGCCATCTGCAGCACCGTGGCGCCGTAAATGGCGGCGGTGCGATCCGCCGGCTCCTGGGAATACAGGCGCAGCTGCAGGTCGAGGAAGCGGCGCAGGCGGGCTCCGCTCGCTCCGCCGGTGCAGCCGCACAGGGACTGCAGGTCGGCGATCGTGGCGGTGGTCAGCAGCCCGCTGGCCAGGGTTGCCGGCCCGAGGGCGGCCAGCAGCTGGCCCAGGTCCCAGAGGGAGCGGGGCGGCAGCACCGGATCGCGCCCGGCGAAGGCCCAGCTCGCCCCGTGGATGGCTGCGCACAGCGCCCAGAAGCGTTCGCTGCCGGGGAACTGCCGCTGCCGCTCCTCCGCCCAGGCGGCTGGGTCGCGGTGCAGGCGCACCGGGGGCCGGCCATCGGCCAGATCGACGACGCAGCCAGGGTCGAGCGGCGTGGCCGGTGGTGCCGCCACCCCCAGGTGATCGAACAGCCGGCGGTGAATGCCGCCGGGTTCGAGGCCGGCCACCTGGGTGGCGCCCACGTCGAAGACCCAGGGGCCCCGGTGGAAGGTGCCGGCGCAGCCGCCCGTCTGCTGCTGGGCTTCCAGCAGCACCACCCCCAGCCCCTCCCGGGCCAGCAGGGCCGCGGCCGTGAGGCCGGCGATCCCGGCGCCGACCACAACCACATCCAGGGGATGGGCCGGCGCAGCGGCCCGGCGCGGTTCAGGGCTGGTGCTCGCTGCCATCGACGCATGCTGGCAGCCCGGTGCCAGCGACCGTGCCGCTGGCCGTCTTGTCGCCCAGCGCCGCCGCCCGAGCCGTTGCCTGTCACCTCCTCTGCCGACCGGGGCCACCCACGGCAGGCTGGGGCCCTGCCGCGTTCGCGTTGATGACGGCCCCTCCCGATCGGCTCGGCCCCTGGTTGCGGGAGCGCCTGGGGTTCGCCCTTGGCCGCTGGTGCCCTGTGGGCGGGGGATGCATCCACCAGGCCTGGTGCCTGGAGGCCGCGGCGGGGGCGGGCGGTCCAGCCCGGCGGTTGTTCGCCAAGACGGCGCCGCCGGAGCAGTGGCCGCTGCTGGAGGTGGAGTCCGACGGGCTGGCGGCCCTGGCCCGGGCGGCCGAGGGCAGCGGACTGGTGGTTCCCGAACCCCTGGCCCTGGGCCGCGTTGATGCCCTGGGGGTGCTGGTGCTCCCCTGGCTGGATCTGGAGGGCGGCAGCGACTGGGCGGCGCTGGGGGTGGCCCTGGCGCGTCTGCATCGGCGCAGCGTCGGGCGCGATCTGGGGGACGGGGATCGCCCCGAGGCGTTCGGCTGGCGGCGCGACAACGTGATCGGCGCCACCCCCCAGGCCAATGGCTGGGAGCGGGACTGGGCCCTGTTCTTCCGCCGTCGCCGCCTGGAGCCCCAGCTGGCGCTGCTGGCCCGCCGCGGCCTCAGCGTGCCCGGGGCCGAGGAGCTGCTGGAGCGGCTGCCCGCCTGGCTGGCTCCGCACCAGCCCGAGCCTGTGCTGGTGCACGGGGATCTCTGGAGCGGCAACGCGGGGCTGCTGGCGGGCGGGGCCGGGGCGGTGTTCGATCCGGCCGCCCACCGCGCCGACCGGGAAGTGGATCTGGCGATGGCCCGGCTGTTCGGTGGCTTTCCGCAGTCCTTCTTCGACGGCTATGGGCGGGAGTGGCCGCTGCCGCCGGATCACGGCCAGCGGGTCGACCTCTACAACCTCTATCACCTGCTCAACCACGCCAACCTGTTCGGCGGCGGCTACGTGGGGCAGTGTCGGACCGCGGTGGCCGCTCTGCTCAGACAGACGCCCCGCTGATCCCCCCGGAGGGATGGATCAGCGGGGCAGTGGTGGCGACTGGAGCGGGGATCAGCCGAGGTATTCCTTCCGGAGGGTCTGCATCCGGTCCATCAGGGCGGTGCGCTTTTCGCTGGTGGTGAGGTTGTCCCAGCTCCACCGGCCCACGATGATCAGGCCGAGCAGCTCAAGCAGGCCGGGAACGAGGGGCAGAAGGTTGATCGTGTCGAGCACACCCTTGATCAGAATCTGGGCGACGATCACGGCCAGGAAGATACCGGCGGCCTTGCCCACCTTGCCCATCTGGCCCCAGTCGACCTGGTCGAGGGTCTGGTTCACTTTGCCGATCACCTCGCCATAGCGTTGCTGAAAGTCGAAACCGGCTTCGCGCACGTCCTCGGCGGCGGTGTCCACCGTCTCCTTGACTTCGGTATTGAGATCGCTCATGGAGAGGGCTGGTGATGGCGGCGACGACAAGTTACCTGCCGTGGCGGCGTGCACGCCAGGGGCGGTGGTGCTGCGTCGCCGGGCGCTGACGCTGCTCGAGCACCTGCTGGCGCTGCCCGCTCCGGAGGAGGGCTGTGCGCTGTTGATCGGCGAGCGGCGCGGTGGCGACTGGTGGGTGGAGCGGATCTGGCCCTGTCTGAACGTCTGGGAGCCGGCGGGCGAACGCTGCCGACGCTTCGCGGTGGATCCGCGCGAGCAGCTCCAGGCTCAGAAGTGGGCCCGGCGGCGGGACCTGCAGCTGCTGGGGGCCGCCCACAGCCATCCCGTCAGCCCGCCGCTGCCCTCGGCCACCGATCGGGAGCACACCCTGGCCCCGGCCCTGATGCTGATCCGCGGCATCGGGGCGCAGGCTGCGCCGGTGCTGGCCTGCTGGTGGCTGGCGGAGCAGGGGGCACCGCAGCCGCTGGCGTGGAGAATGGAGGATTGAGGCGCCGATTCCCCCTGGCGCCGGGTTTGCCGCCGATCCCATGCTTCCCCCCGACACCAGCGGTGTTCAGCTCAGCCCCGATGAGGTAGCCCGCTTCTCGCGACACCTGATCCTGCCCGAGGTGGGCATGGAGGGGCAGAAGCGGCTCAAGGCGGCCTCGGTGCTGTGCGTGGGCACCGGTGGCCTGGGCTCCCCCCTGCTCCTGTATCTCGCCGCCGCCGGGGTGGGCCGGATCGGCATCGTCGATTTCGACGTGGTGGATCACAGCAACCTGCAGCGGCAGGTGATCCACGGCACCAGCTGGGTGGGCAAACCCAAGATCGAATCGGCCAAGGCGCGGATCCTGGAGATCAACCCCCACTGTCAGGTTGATCTGTATGAAACGGCTCTCACGAGCGAGAACGCTCTGGAGATCATCCGTCCCTACGACCTGGTCTGCGACGGCACCGACAACTTCCCCACCCGCTACCTGGTCAATGACGCCTGCGTGCTGCTGGGCAAGCCCAACGTCTACGGCTCGATCTTCCGCTTCGAGGGGCAGGCCACGGTGTTCAACCTCGATGAGAACAGTCCCAATTACCGCGATCTGTTCCCCGAGCCGCCGCCGCCGGGCATGGTGCCTTCCTGCGCCGAGGGCGGCGTGGTCGGTGTGCTGCCCGGAATCATCGGTGTGATCCAGGCCACCGAGGCGGTGAAGATCATCACCGGCATCGGCACCACCCTCAGCGGCCGCCTGCTGCTGTTCGATGCCCTCGGCATGAAGTTCCGCGAGCTCAGGCTGCGGCCCAATCCCGAGCGGCCGGTGATCGATGGGTTGATCGACTACCAGGAGTTCTGCGGTGTGGGTGGCACGGCGCCGGGCCAGGAGGAGGCCGGCAGCGTCCCCACCATCACCGTGGCCGAGCTGAAAACGGTGATCGACGGGCGCCTGGAGGACATCCTGCTGCTGGATGTGCGCAATCCCCAGGAAGCCGAGATCGCGGTAATCCCCGGTTCGGTGCTGGTGCCCCTCGACCGGATCGAGAGCGGTGAGGCGATCGAGGAGGTGCGCAGGCTGGCCGAGGGCCGCAAGCTGTATGTGCACTGCAAGCTGGGCGGCCGGTCCGCCAAGGCCCTGATCGCCCTTGGCCGCCATGGCATCGAGGGGGTGAATGTGGCCGGCGGCATCGACGCCTGGAGCCAGCAGGTCGATCCCTCCGTTCCGCGCTACTGAGCGCGCCGGTGGCCGGGCCGCCCTCCCGTTCCGAGCGGCTGGCGAGGCGGCGGCGGTATCAGCACGCGCTGGTGCAGCTGGAGCCTCAGTTCCTGCCTCTGCTGGCCAGCGTGCTGCTGCCGGTGATCCTGTTGCCGCTGACGGTTCTGCCGGTCTGGGGGGCCCGCTGGCTGCTGCCGCTGCTGCTCAGTGTGCTGGTCGTGCAGTCGCTCCGGGCCCTGCCCAGCCATGGTCCCAACCGCCGCAGCCGCTGGTTGGCGCAGCTGCATCGGGGTCTCGGCGGCAGCGTCGTGTTGCTGATCTGGGTGCTCACCATCGAGCCTGTCCAGCGCGGATTCTCGGTCCTGCGGTTTCCAATGCTGTGGCTCAGCGGCCTGTTCAGCCTGCTGGCCGCCCTGCGGCTCGTGGGAGTCCTGGCGCGGGTGCCGCGGGTCAATCCCCAGGTCATGGCCGGGGCCGCGGCCGGCTACGTCTATCTGGGGCTCACCGGCGGTCTGATCGCCTCGGCACTGCAGGTGATGGTGCCTGGCACCTTCCGGCTGGGTGAGACGGCCACAGGCGAAATGCTGGTGGACCGGCTCACCTACTTCAGTTTCGTCGTGCTGGCCGGCCTGGGACTGGGGGATGTGGTGCCGCACAATCCCCTCGGCGAGCGGTTCGTGATCCTGCTCAGTCTCAGCGGCACGCTTTACCTGGTGTTGCTGATGGGTCTGCTGATCGGTCGCTTCATCGCCACCCAGGAGGCGGAGCTGGAGTTCGAGGCCCTGGCGGATCAGCAGGCCGAGGAGGAGGCTCCGGCTGAGCGGCCCTGAGAGGGTCCAGGCTGCTACGGCCCGATCGAGACCCAGCGACCTTGGCGGCCGGGTTCGTGGCGATCCGGCCTGAGCCTCCCTCCGTCCCAGCCAGAGGGAAGGCCTGTCTGGGCTCAGGGGCGTGAGCAGCGCCGCCTCAGTAATCCACGCCGCGCTTGAGATCGACCCCGCGCTCGGCGTAGTGCTTGTGGCAGACCATCTCCGAATGCACCGAGGCCAGGTCGAAGTAGGCGGGTGGATGCTTGCAGCGGCCGGTGAGGATCACCTCCGTTTCGGCCGGCTTGCGCAGCAGGGTCTGCACGATCGGCTCCACCGGCAGCAGCTCCAGGTCCACGGTCGGATTGATCTCATCGAGGATCACCGTCTTGTAGAGGCCACTGGCGATCGCCGCCCGGGCGATCTCCCAGGCTCGTTCGGCTTCCACGTAGTCGATCGGTTGCTGCTGGCCGCGCCAGACGATGGCGTCGCGGCCGGAGCGCAGGTGATCCACCAGGTGCGGGTAGCTCTCGCGCAGGGCAGCGATGGCGGCGTCCTCGGTGTACCCGCTGCCGCCCTTGAGCCATTGCAGGATCAGCACCCGGTGGCTCTTGTCCTGGCTGATGCCGCGGCCGATCGCCTGCAGGGCCTTGCCCAGGGCGCTGGTGCTCTTGCCCTTGCCCTCACCGGTGTAGATCTCGATGCCGTCGAGGCCCCGCTCCAGGCTGGTGGTCCCGCCTTCGGCCTCCTCCGGCAGCTGTCGCCGGTGGGCCCGCATCTCCGAGTGCAGATCGGCGATCTGGATCAGCTCCCGCGGCGCCCCCCGGCCGGTGCAGATCACTTCGGTGCCCGCCGGTCGGGCGGCCAGGGTGCGCGCCACCTCCTCCACCTCGAGCAGGCCCAGGTCGAGCACCGGATTCAGCTCATCCAGCACCACCACCGAATAGAGATCACTGGCGATGGCACCCTTGGCGATGTCCCAGCCGCGCTGGGCCTCCTGGCGGTCGAAGGCCGTGACCTCCGCGGCGTTGAAGAACTCGCCGCGGCCGGTGCGCACCTGGTCGATCAGGTGGGGGAATCCCTGCTGCAGGGCCTCGATCGCGGCGTCCTCGTCGTAGGCGCGGCCGGGCCCCTTGAGAAAGCGCAACAGCAGCACGCGGGTGCGTTTGCGCTCACAGATGCCCAGGCCGATGGTGCGCAGCACCACCCCCAGGGCGGCCTGGCTCTTGCCCTTGCCCTCGCCGTCATAGACGTGCAACTGGCCGTGGGCGCGCTCGTCGCTGCCGGCGGCCGTGCGGATGCCGATACCCCGTCCGGTCCCCCGCTGCGGTGTCTGGGTGGAAGGGGTGGGCATCGTCCGGGGCGACGGATCCGGATGCTACCCAGGTCCTGCGCTCCGGCCGCCAGGATGGGGTCCATGGACGATCAATTCGCCAGCCCGATCACGGCGATCGCCGCCGCCCGCATCGTCGACACCCCGACAGGCACCGATACCGACAGGGTGCCGGAGATTCCCGCCGCCTCGGCGCGCCCCCCCGGCTTCAGCTTGCTCGAGGGCCTGCCGCCCGAGCTGGAGCGGGCCCTGGCCGCCCTGCGGCGCCGGATCGCCGGTTTTGAGCGGGTGGTGGTGGCCTACTCGGGCGGTGTCGACAGCGCCCTGGTGGCGGCCCTGGCCAGCGAGGCCCTGGGGGAGCGGGCCCTGGCGGTCACCGGGGTCTCACCGGCCCTGGCCCCCCACCTGCGCCGCGAGGCCCGTGAACAGGCGGCCTGGCTGGGGCTGCGCCAGCGCGAGATCGCCACGGCCGAGCTGGCCGATCCGGCGTACGCCACCAACCCCCACGACCGCTGCTACGCCTGCAAGCGCGAGCTGCATGGCCTGCTGGCACCGATCGCCGCCGCTGCCGGTGGAGCGATGGTGCTCGATGGCGTCAACCTCGACGACCTCGGGGACCACCGTCCCGGCATCCGAGCCGCCCGGGAGCACGGCGTGCTCTCACCCCTGGCCGAGGCCGGCATCGACAAGGCCGGGGTGCGCCGACTCTCCAGGGCCCTGGGGTTGCCCTGGTGGGACAAGCCAGCCCAGCCCTGCCTCGCCTCGCGTTTCCCCTATGGCGAGGCCATCACGGCCACGCGGCTGCAGCGGGTTGCCGCCGCCGAGGCCTGGTTGCGGCAGCGGGGCTTCCCGGATCTGCGGGTGCGCAGCCAGGGGGAGACGGCCCGCATTGAGCTGCCCCCGGGCAGCCTGGAGACCGCCCTGGCTCGCCTGGCCGGAGCGCTGCGCTCCGAGTTGGTGGAGGCCTTCCGCGCCCTGGGTTTCAGCGCCGTGGCCCTCGATCTGGAGGGACTGGTGAGTGGCAAGCTCAACCGCGAGCTGCCGCCGGGCTGAGCACCGGAGCCGGTGCAGCTGTCCGCCGTGCAGCTGTCCGCCACCGCACCGCCATTCCAAGCTGTGCCGGCGCGACGGCCTCGCGGGCCCCACGGCCGCACCGTCACCGCCATGGGGTTGTTGCCTCCGGCCGCTACTGGTTCGCTCCAGGGCCTGAGCCGGCGCTGCGGCCGGGTGTGGTCTGGGCCGGTTTCCGGGGGAGCCCCGCCGACCAATGGAAATGCCGGGGGTGACCCCGGCAGCAAGGCGACGCGGGGACGCCGCGGCAGGTGGGTCCGCCCGGACCGCGGCCCGGGCGGAAGGGTGGCTGTCAGGCCGCAGTCAGCTGCGGATCGCGTTCGCTGGTGCCCACGCCCGCCGGGGTTTCGCGGCGGAAGCTGGTGAGCTTGTGGCGGCCGGCGCCCAGCTCTTCCCAGAGGATCTGACAGGCCTTCTCCGGCATGGTGTGATCCCCGCAGGTGAACACATCCACGGCGGCATAACCCGACTCTGGCCAGGTATGGATCGAGATGTGGGATTCAGCCAGCAGGGCCAGACCCGTGACGCCCTGAGGGTCGAAACGGTGGGTGATCAGGTTGAGCAGGGTGGCACCGGCACGTTTCGCTGCCGTCGTGATGGTGTCCCTGAGGAAGGCTTCGTCGTCGAGCTTTGAACTGTCGCAGTCGTAGAGCTCAAGAATGCAGTGCTTCCCAACCGTGTCGGTGGCGGCGTTGGCCGTGGCGTGCTGGAGGTCAGCTCCGTCCCATCCCGGGTTGGGGTGGAGGCAGGGCAGGCTCTGGTTCATCAGGATCCCAGGCAAGAACAGTCCAACACCATACGCGCCGGTGTCCGGGGGGAGGTGTTCGCTCTCCTTCCCTGACGGTTGAGGAGTGCGGCAGCGCAGAAGCGGCTCAGGCCCGCACCAGGGTGCCCGCCCGCATCTCCACCACCTGGGCGCCCTCCCGCCAGCCGCCGCCGAAGGCCTCGAAGTGGGTGGCACTCACCAGGCACTGGTGGCCCTCCCCCACCGCCTCCAGCAGCAGGCGCTGGCGGCCCGGATCCAGTTCCGCCAGCACGTCGTCGAGTACCAGCAGTGGCGGTGCTCCCACCACCTGCCCCACCAGCTCCAGCTCCCCCAGCTTCAGGGCCAGGACGAGGGTGCGCTGCTGGCCCGCCGAGCCGTAGCGCCGGGCGGGATGGGGGCCGAGCAGCAGCGCGATCTCATCGCGATGGGGGCCCACCAGACACTGGCCCAGCCGCTCCTCCTCCGGCCGCTGCTGCCGCAGCTGGCCCAGCAGCTGCTCGCGCCACAGCTCCTCCTCCTCCTCGCCCTCCAGCACGGTGCCGCTCCGGTAGGCCAGGCGCAGCGGCTCACCGCCGCCCCCCAGCCGCTCCTGCCAGGCCAGGGCCAGGGGTTCGAGGCGACCCAGGGCGCGGCTGCGGCGGCGATGCAGCCGCGTGCCGATCACGGCCATCTGCCAGTCGAAGGCATCGAGCAGGGCGTCGCGCTGGCCCGGTGCCAGGCCGCGGCGCAGGAGCTGGCTGCGCTGGCGCAGCAGCCGGCCATAGCGGCTGAGCAGCTCGCCGTAGAGCGGTTCGAGCTGCAGCACCACCCGGTCGAGCCATTGGCGCCGCTGGGCCGGTTCGCCCCGCACCAGCTCCAGGTCGAGGGCGCTGAAGCCCACGCAGCGCAGCGGCCCGATCAGATCGAGCTGGCGCTCCAACAGCCGCTCGTTGCGTCGGGCCTGGCGGCCGCCGCGGCGGCGCAGCTCCAGCTCCAGTTGATCGCCCTCGTCGGTGATGGCCCGCAGGCGGGAGCCGGATGCGCCGTGGGCGATCAGGTCCCGGTCGCTGCCGCAGCGGTGCGAGCGCAGGGTGGTGAGCAGCTCCACCCCCTCCAGCAGGTTCGATTTGCCCTCGCCGTTGCGGCCCACCACCAGCAGCCTGGGGCTCGTGAGTTCGAGCTCGAGGGCGGTGATGTTGCGGAACCGGAGCAGTTCGAGGCGTCGCAGCCGGATGGGTCTGGGGCGGTGGCCGGTTAAGGTAAGCCCATCAGCACGGAGCGCCGCCGCACCCGGTGGTCTGGCTCCGGCGCTGCCGGTGGGCATGTAGCTCAGTTGGATAGAGCATCAGATTCCGGTTCTGAGTGTCGGGGGTTCGAGTCCCTCCATGCTCGTCAGTCCACCACCCTCCTGTCGGAGGGTTTTTTCATGGTCGGGCCGGTGAGATCCCCCGCCTCGGCTGAGACTTGGCCTGCCAGGGGCGGCGGCGCTGCTTCGCCGCCGGGCTTCAGGGGCCGCTCAGCCGCAGGCCCATCGCCCGGATGCCGCCCGGATCCAGCAGGAAGCCTGAGGCTTCCAGGGCGGCCAGGGCCTCCGGTGGCGCCGACAGGGAGACGCTGCAGCCCGACAGCTCCCGCCGCAGCCGACCCAGGGCCGCTCGCACCAGCGCCACCAGCACCTCGTCGCGCGCGGGGTCGTCGGGATCGCTCAGCAGGTCCCAGAGGTTGGCATTGAGCGCCTGATCGCTGGTGGCCCGCACGAAGCCCACCAGGCGCTGCTGGGGATCGCTCACGGCCAGGTGCCAGGTACTCGCGACCAGGACCCGCTGCCAGAGCTCCGGGGGGCGTTGGCGCTCCCCGCAGCGCTCCAGCAGCTGGTTGAGATCCGCGAGCGGCAGCTCGGTCTGCACCAGAAGCGTGTAACCCTCCCGCAGGCGGGGAGTGGGCGGCTGGCCGCGGAAGGGGATCAGGAGGGAGGCGATGGTGCTCAGAACGGTCAGCCCGTGTTGCGCATGCCGGCGGCGATGCCGTTGATGGTGAGCAGCGCGCCGCGCAGCAGCTCGCTGCGGCTGTAGGTGCGGCCGTCGCCATCGGCGCCCTCGATGGCGCCCTCGCTGATCGGCGGCTGGCGGTTCTGGTCGCGCAGGCGGCGCAGCAGGGCCACCTGCAGGAAGCCGAGGGGGATGATCGTGCGGTTGCGCAGATCCACCGACAGCTGCAGGGCCGGATCGCCGTCGAGCAGGCGGCCGTGTTTGCTGATCTGCAGCACCAGGTCGCGGGTGAGGGTGAATTCGCTGGCGATGGCCGCGAAGATCGCCTCGAAGGCCTCACGGTTCTCCGGCCGGCCCAGGGACTGCACGTAGTGGCGGGCGAGCTGCAGGTCGACCTTGGAGAGGGTCATCTCCACCTTGGAGATCAGCATCCGGAAGAAGGGCCAGCGTTGGTACAGCAACTGCAGTAACTCCATCTGCTCCGGGTCGTTGGCGAGCTCTGCCTGCAGAGCGGTGCCCACGCCGTACCAACTCGGCAGCAGAAACCGGCTCTGGGTCCAGCCGAACACCCAGGGGATCGCCCGCAGGCTGGAGAGATCGCGGGCGCCGCTGCGGCGGCGGGCCGGCCGGCTGGAGATCTGCAGCTTGCTGATCTCCTCGATCGGGGTCACCTGCTGGAAGAAGGCCACCAGGTCGGGGTTGTCGTGGATCAGGGCCCTGTAGTGGTAGCGGGAGCGGGCGGCGAGCCGCTCCATCAGGGCGTTCCAGCTCGGGGTGTCATCCACCGGCGCGCTGATCATCGTGTTCTGGATCACGGCGGTGGTCACCGTTTCCAGGTTGTACAGGGCCAGTTCAGGCAGGGAGTATTTGGAGGCCAGCACCTCTCCCTGTTCGGTGATCTTGATCCGACCCTGGAGGGTGCCGCTGGGCTGGGCCAGGATCGCCTGATAAGCCGGACCGCCGCCCCGGCCCACCGAGCCGCCGCGGCCGTGGAACAGGCGCAGGGCCACCCCGTGGGCATCGGCCAGCTGCTGCAGAGCAATCTGGGCCCGGTGGATCTCCCAGTTGCTGGAGAGGAAGCCCGAATCCTTGTTGCTGTCGGAGTACCCCAGCATCACCTCCTGGAGGGGCCGGCCGCTGTCGCTGTTGCTGCCGAGCAGCTCGCGGTAGAAGGGATCCCGGAACAGCCGGTCCATCACCGAGGGGGCCCCCTGCAGGTCCTCGACCGTCTCGAACAGGGGGATGACCAGCAGGGCCGAGCGACGGGCCTTCGGATCGACCAGGCCGGCCTCCTTGGCCAGCAGCAGCACCTCCAGCAGATCCGACACCGTGTGACTCATCGAGATCACGTAGGTGCGGCAGATGCGCGGGCCGAACTCCTGCTGCAGCCGCTGCAGCATCCGGAAGACCGCGAAGGTCTCGGCGGTGGCCTCGCTCCAGCGGGCAGCGGGCGGCAGCAGGGGGCGGCGGGTCTGGAGTTCCTCCAGCAGCCAGGCCACCCGCTGCTCCTCGTCCATGGCGCCGTAGGACACCGGCAGCTGCAGGTAGGTGGTCAGCTCGTCGATTGCGTCGCTGTGGCGGGTGCTCTCCTGGCGGATGTCGAGGCTCGCCAGACAGAAGCCGAAGATGTGCACCTGACTGAGCAGATCGGCCAGGGCTTCGCAGCCCAGCCCGGTGGCCTCCAGGCTGCTCTTGATCAGTTCCAGGTCGGTGCGGAACTCATCGGCCGAGCCGTAGTGCAGATCGGGCCCCGGCATCGAGAGGTTGGTGAAGCCCGGCTCCACCACCGCTGGCGGGTCGCCGGGGGACTCCCAGCCGGCCTCCGCCTGCTGCTGGTTGCGCAGCTGGGTGAGTCGCAGGCGTTCGAGCACATAGCTGAGCTTGAGCCGATAGGGCTCGAGCCGGTAACGGGCCGCCCGCTCCTCATAGATCTCCGGGAAGCGCAGCCGGTCCATCTCCAGCGATTCGAGCAGCGCCCCGTTCACCTGGCTCCATTGCATTGAGATGCTGAGCTGATCGCGCAGCTCACTCACCGAGCGCACGTAGCGCTCCAGCATCAGCTGACGCTGATAGCAGGCGGTGCGCCAGGTGATGTCCGGCGTGACCGAAGGGTTGCCGTCGCGGTCGGAGCCCACCCACGAGCCGAAGGTGCAGAAGGCGTCACGCGGTGGCACCACATCGGGGTAGCTGCTGGCCAGGGCGGCGCGGATGCGCTGCTGCAGCTGGGGCATGGCGTCGAACAGCACCTGCTGGAAGTAGTGCAGGGCGTAATCGACCTCATCGAGCACCGACGGCTTGAACTGGTGCAGCTCGTCGGTGCGCCACCACAGCCGGATCTCCTCCTCCAGCTGCTGGCGCAGCCGTTCCTGGTCGTCCAGGCCCAGGTGACGCTCCAGCTGCAGCTTCTGGATCAGGGCCGCGACCCGCCGTTGCTTGTGGCGGACCGTGTGGCGCACGATCTCGGTGGGGTGGGCGGTGAAGACCAGGCGGATGTCGAGCTCGGAGAGCAGGGCCTCCAGGGGCGCGGGGGGCACATTCAGGGCCCGCAGCCGCTCGAACAGCTGGCGGAAGGTGGCCGGATCGCCCTGGCTGGCCAGGGGCGGCAGGAAGGGGTCGCTGCTGGCGCTTTCAGGAGCGGTGCGCAGACTCTCGAGGTAGCTGTCCTCCTCGATGTGCTGCTCAAGGATGTTGACCAGCTGGAAGTAGAGCGAGAAGGCCCGGGCCGCGGCGATGCCGTCGGAGAGATCCATCTCACGGATCACGGCCACGATGGCTTCGCTGGCGTCCTGGCGCAGGGTGAGCGCCTCCTCGCTGGAGGCCAGTTCCTCGGCGTTGATCGGGCCGGCGAGCTGCTTGAGGCGCAGCAGCCGTTCGGCCTGGGCGGGAGGGCACTCGCTGCGCAGCACCGTTTCCCACAGGTCTTCGACCAGCTCCAGGCGCTCGCCCAGCAGCCGGATCACACCGGCCGGGGTTTCCGGCGCCGGGCCGGTCAGGGCGGCTGCGGGAGCTGAGGCGGGCTGCCGCATGGAGGCGGTCGGAACGGGAGAGCTGCCCATGATCATCCCAAAGCGTGGGAGGCGTCTGTCGCAAGCCATGCTTCAAGAGCCCGTTCCCGCTGCTCCAGCGCGGTGGCCTCCGCGGCCACGATCGCGGCCACGCTCTCGCCGCTGCGGTGACGCGCCAGCCAGACCATCGCCTCGTTGCCGCGGGTCAGCACCTCCGGCAGAGGGGCCAGGGTGGTCGTCAGCCCGAGCTCGGCGGCGAGGGGGGCCAGCCGGTCCAGCTCGGTGGCCAGCCAGCGGCGGGCCTCGATCGGCTCGCCGCTGCGCCAGTCATGCAGGGTGGCCTCCAGGCTGGCCTGGGCGGCAGCCCGGTCGTTGGCATCGGCCAGCGCCGCCAGTTCCGTGGGGGTGAGCCGGCTGGCGACCAGCGGGTCATGCTCCCCAGGAGCGCGGAGCAGCTGGTGCAGTCGTAGTTCGGCGAAAGCGGTGATGGCCAGCAGCAGCGCCGGATCGGCGATCAGATCGCAGATCCGGATCTCCAGGCGGTTGAGATCGTGGGGACGGTCGTCGCCGTTCGGGCGCACCGACGTCCAGAGGTGGCGCACGTTGCGCATCCCGCCGGCGGCCAGCTGCTGCTCCATCCAGTCGATGTAGTGGCGATGGCCCAGAAACAGGGGCACCTGTGGCGGGGTCAGCGGAAACTGCAGCCAGCGCTGGGAGTGGGCTCCTGTCACAGCGCCGTCGAGGAAGGGGGAGCTGGCGCTGAGGGCCAGCAGCAGGGCCGCCTCGCAGCGCAGCAGCCGCAGCCCCGCGAACAGCGGCTCCATGGCACTCAGGCCCAGGTTGATGTGCACGCTGGCGGTCACCACCCGGGTGCCGTAGGTGGTCTCGATGTAGCCGTGGTACGGGTTGTCGGGGTTGGAGCGCTCGAAGCGGTGGCTGTCGCCCGTGCTCAGGGTGCTGCCCGGCAGCAGGGTCAGCCCCCGCGCCTCGAGCCAGTCGCGCAGCCGCCGCCGGGGTTCCAGCAGCAGGGCGAGCTGGCGCTCGTAGCTGGGGTCCGGTGGGGTGGTGTACTCAAGGTTGCGGTTGTCGGGTTCGGTCACGAACCCGGCGAGCGCGGAGGCGGCCTCCGCCGCGCAGCCCACCACCGTGCCGTCCGGGCGGCCGGTGTACATCTCCACCTCGAAGCCCTTCAACAGCAGCGAAGCACTCATCGCGGCACCCCGACGTTGAGTTCGGGCACGTTCTGCAGGCAGGCCAGCGCCTTGAGCATCCCCAGGGCCTTGTTGAGGGTTTCCTGGTACTCGGCCTCCGGCCTGGAGTCGGCCACGACACCGGCACCGGCCTGCACCCGCACCCGCCAGCGCCCGTCGCCGCTGGGCAGCACCACCATCGAACGGATGGTGATGGCGGTGTTGAGCGAGCCGTTGAGATCCACCGCTCCGTACACGCCCGAGTAGGGCCCGCGGGCATCGGGCTCCAGCTCGTGGATCAGCTGCATCGCCCGGATCTTCGGGGCGCCGCTGACGGTGCCGGCGGGGAAGCAGGCCATCAGCAGATCCCAGACGTCGCGCGAGGGATCGAGGTCTCCCTCCACCTCGCTGACGATGTGCATCACATGGGAGTAGCGCTCGATCACCATCAGCTCCTTGACGCGCACCGTGCCGGCCCGGCACACCCGGCCCAGGTCGTTGCGGCCCAGATCCACCAGCATCACGTGTTCGGCTCGCTCCTTGGGGTCGGCCAGCAGTTCGGCTTCCATCGCCGCATCCCCGGCCGCGTCGGCGCCCCGCGGGCGGGTGCCGGCGATCGGTCGCAGGGAAGCGCAGACACCGCCCGCCGGCCCAGGCTCGGCCTTCACCATCACCTCGGGGCTGGAGCCGATCAGGTACCAGTCGCCGAAGTTGAAGAAGGCCATGTACGGGGAGGGGTTCACCATCCGCAGGCTGCGGTAGAGGGCGAACGGATCCCGCTCGATCGTGGTCTCCAGCCGCTGGCTGAGCACCAGCTGGAACACGTCGCCGGCGGCGATGTGCTCCTTGGCGTCGCGGACGGCGCCTTCAAAGTCGTCGCGCCCGCGGTTGCTCTGGAAGGGAAGGTCGAGGCCCGGGGCGTCATGCCACTGCAGCGGCGCCACAGCTCCGGGCAGGGGGGCGTGCATGCGCGCCTCGAGCAGGGCGATGCGTTCGGCCGCCTGCAGCCAGGCCCGATCGGGATCACCACCGGCCTCTCCGTCCGGATCGATGTCGGCGTAGGCCACCGCTGTGATCTGGCGTTTCACCTGGTCGAACACCAGCAGACTGTCGGCCAGCATCCAGCAGCCGTCGGGCGGGCCGCCGGCCTCGATCGGGTGCACCGGCACCGTGGGCTCGATCCAGCGGATCAGCTCGTAGCCCCAGAAACCGAACAGCTGGCCCAGGGGCGGCAGGCCCGGCACCGGCTCCGGCCGAAGCGGCGCCAGGCACTGGCGCAGCAGCTGAAAGGGGTTGCCATCCAGGTCGTCGTGGCGGCCGTGGCGCCAGCGCCGTTCGGCCCTCTCCCCACGGCAGGTGAGGATCCAGCGCGGATCGGTGACCACGAAGCTCCAGCGGCCCAGGCGTTCGCCGCCCTCCACCGACTCGAGCAGGACGCCATGGCCCCGCCCCTCCCCCACCTTCAGCCAGGTGGTGAGCGGCGTCTCCAGGTCGGCCGGCCACCGCTTCCACAGCGGGATCAGATTGGCGCTCCCGGGGGTCTCCCGCAGGCGGGAGGCCCGTTCAAGGAACGTGGCCCGGTCAGGGCTGCGGTCGGCACCCGTCATCGCATCGTCTGGCAGGCAAAAAAAACGGGGCACCCGGCCCCGTAGTTATAGGTGCCGGTCGGTCCGGCATCGCAGGCCTGGGATCAGGCGTTGTAGGTGGCCTTGCCGCTGAACTTGAGGCTGGAGGGTTCGGGGTTCTCGCCGATGCGACGGGGGTTGTGACCCACCATGGCGCGACCCTCGTTCACTTTCTCGGGGAACACACCATCTTTGGGATGAAGCAGTTCGGTGTCACCGCCGGGATAGATGCGGTAGATCTTGTAATCCTCGATGCGGGGCTTGAACTTGGTGCGCAGCTGGGTGCCGAGGGCCAGGCACTGCTCCTTGCGGGCGAAGTACATCAGGTTTTCGCCGGCATTCATCTCGGCGGCGCCGCCCGTGGGCAGCTCAAAGGCCTGGGCCGAGGCGCTGGTCCAGGTGATCGCGTACTTCTCCTCGGTTTCGGCGGAGTTCAGCAGCCCACCGGTGCTGCCGATGTACTTCGGAAGTTGACCGCTCAGCGCCGTTGCAGGCATGGCTCGTGCAGACCGTTTCAGCCGGAAACTAGCACCGTGATCCGGGGCCTCCCGCGGCCTCCCACGCACTCTTCACACCCGTCAACAATGGCGTTCCGCCAGGGGGAAGAACACCGTCAGGCTGCTGCCGCCCCGCTCCGTGAGCCGGCCCCCCAGCCGGTGGAACAGCTCGCGGGTGGCCTGCCGGCTGAGCTGCAGGCTCCCGGTCCCCGGATTCCAGCTCAGCACGGGTCCCACCCGCCTGCCGCCGGGCCCCCGCTCCGGCCTGCCGTCGTCCGGCTCCGCGCCGGGATCGTCGCTGCTGAGCTGAAGCTTCAGGCGCGAGCCCGCGGGCCGCAGGCTGAGGCGGACGCGGCTGCCCGCGGGCAGGCTGCGGCCGAAGCGGTCGATCAGCCCCCCCAGCATCGTTTCCAGGCGCGCCGGGTCGCTGAGCACCGGCGGCAGCTCAGGGGCGATCGCCAGCTCCAGGCTCAGATCACGGCGGGCCAGCTGGCGCTGCCACAGGGCCTGCAGCTGCAGCAGCAGGGCGCTGAGATCGGTGCGGGCCAGCTCGCCTGTCGCCGGTTCCCGTTCGTCGCCCCGCTGCCGCTGCTGTTCCGCCGCCAGGAAGATCAGGCCGAAGCGGTCGATCTGTTCGCTGCACTCGCCGTCGATCTGTTCAAGCCGCTGCCGCACCAGAGGCGTCAGGTCGCGTCGGCGGAGCAGGGAGCGGATCAGGGTGCGGATCGTGGCCAGGGGGGTGCGCACCTCGTGGGTGAGCGCTTCCAGCAGAGCCAGCTCCCGGCGTGCGGCGGCATCCTCGCCCCCGTCCCCGGGACGGGGGCCGGACCTGGCGGGCGGTGCCATGGTCTGCAGGGTGACGCTGGGGGCCATCGCCGCCAGCCGCTCCGCCAGCAGGGGCCAGAAGCGCAGGGCCTGGCTGGCATCGTTGTGCAGCGGTCCGAGGGCCTGGAGCTGGCGCCGCAGCCGCAGGGCCTGCTGCGGAGCGTCCTGCTGCAGGCGGCGGTCCAGCAGGTCGAGGGCGCCGGAGAGCACATCGGCGTCGAAGCGCACCACCAGACGGCGCCCCTCGGCAGGACCGTCGAGGGCCAGGGCGACCTGCAGCCGGGGCGTGATCAGCACCAGCAGCGGATCGGTGCCGTCCTCCTCCCGCAGGGGCAGCCGGTGGAAGGCCGCGGCCGGGCCGGAGGCCGCCGGGCTGCGCTGCACCGGCAGCAGCGGCGACCCCCCGGGCCGCAGCCGTTCGATGGCCTCCGGCGCCCATACCCACCCCTGCAGATCCGTCAGCAGCGCCGGTTCGTAGAGGGCCGGCAGGGGAGCCGCCAGCCAGAGGCCCCGGCGGCCGTCCGGTTCTGCGGCGTTCCAGGCCTCGGGCAGCAGATCGTCCTGGAGCGTGGCCAGGGCTGCCCACCACTGGCGCCGGACGCCATCCTCCTCGCCGTGGCCGGCGGGGACCCCGTCGGCCAGCAGGCGACGCAGGTCGTCGAGGTTCACCACCAGCTGCGGCTGTCGCGCCCGCGCCGAGCCACCGAGGCACAGAGACCGAGGGCGATGAAGTTGACCAGCATGGCCGAACGTCCGTAGCTGACCCAGGGGAGGGGAATGCCGGTCACCGGCCCGAGGCCGATGGTCATGCAGATGTTGACCACCACCTGGAACATCAGCATCGCACCGACGCCGACGACCATCAGCGATTCGATGTCGGTGCGGGCCCGGCTGGCGATGCGCAGCAGCCGGGCGCAGAACAGGGCGTAGGCCAGAACCACCAGGGTCGAGCCGATGAATCCGGTCTCCTCGCCCACCGCGCTGAAGATGAAGTCGGTGTGCTGCTCGGGGATGAAGCGCAGCTTGGTGAGCAGCCCATGCATCGGGCCCGTGCCCCACAGCCCACCCGAGCCGATGCCCACCTGGCTCTGGAGCAGGTGGTAGCCGCCGCCGAGCGGATCCTTGGAGGGATCAAGGAACAGCACCAGCCGATCGCGCTGGTATTCCTTGAGTCCGTGCATCCATAGGTAGGGGGTCAGCACGGCGAACAGCCCCTGGACGGCCGTCACCACAGCCACGGCGATGCCTGGCCAGGGCAGGGAGCGCCAGGCCAGCACGGCCATCAGCGGGATCCAGGCCACCAGGCTCCAGGGCAGCACCCCCGCCAGGATGGCCGACACCAGGGGGGAGAGCAGCAGCACCAGCCAGGCCAGGGGCATGCCGGCCCAGAACAGCATCACCAGCAGCACCGCGCCGAACACCAGCGAGGTTCCGAGGTCGGGCTGGATGAACACCAGGGCCCAGGGCGGGGCGATCAGGGCGATCGGTCGCAGCAGATCGACCGGACGCTCGACCGGATAGCGGGACAGGATGCCGGCCAGCAGCACGATCGCAGCGAGCTTGGCGAACTCGGAGGGCTGCACGTGGAAGCCGGCGATGCTGATCCAGCGCTGGGCTCCCAGGGCGGAGGTGCCCACCAGGCGCACCGCCACCAGGCTCAGCACCGTCAGGCCGTAGATCGGCCACTGAAGGCGATGGAGGCGCTCCAGGCGCAGCCGGGCGATCCCCAGGGCCAGGACCATCCCCACGCCGGCGGTGATCCAGTGGTGGTACCAGTCGGCGTAGTCCGCCTGCCGCTGGGTACTGGCGATCATGATTCCCGCGATGAAGGTGAGCCCCAGGGGCACGCCCCAGAGCACCCAGTCGATCGGTGGCTGATTGCGGCGTTGCAGGCGCCGGTTGCCCGCCAGCCATCTGCCGCCGGCGCCGAAGGCCGTCACCGGCTCAGGCCGTCAGGGGCTGCAGCGAGCAGCGCGCCGTCAACTCGGCGGCCAGGGCCCGGAAGGCCTGGGCACCGGCCGAATCCGGGGCGCTGAGCACGGCTGGAAGGCCGTTGTCGCCTCCCTGCACCACCGGCAGCTCCATCGGCAGCTGAGCCAGCAGCGGCACACCGGCCTCCTCAGCCAGCAGGCGACCGCCGCCGGAGCCGAACAGCTCATAGCGGCGTTCGGGCGCATCGGGGGGCACGAAGGCCGTCATGTTCTCGACCACCCCGAGCACCGGCACGCCCATCTGCACGAACATCGCCAGGCCGCGGCGGGCGTCCTGCAGGGATACGCGCTGCGGGGTGGTCACGATCACCACGCCCGCCATCGGCACGGCCTGGGCCAGGCTCAGCTGGGCGTCGCCGGTGCCGGGCGGCAGGTCGACCACCAGCACGTCACGGTCACCCCAGTCCACCTGGTACAGGAACTGGCGAATGATGCCGTTGAGCATCGGCCCCCGCCAGATCACGGGCTGGTTCTCCTGGATCAGCAGGCCCATCGAGACCATGGCGATGCCGCAGGTCTGGATGGGGGTCAGGATCTGGTCGTTGCCGCTGCCCCGCACCTCCGGGGTCCGGTCGGCCACGCCGAGCATCGTCGGTGCGTTGGGGCCGTAGATGTCGGCATCCAGCAGGCCCGTGCGCAGGCCGGAGGCCGCCAGGGCGCAGGCCAGGTTCACGGCCACGGTGCTCTTGCCGACCCCGCCCTTGCCGCTGCTCACCGCGATCACGTGGGCCACGCCGGGAATGCCACGGCGCTCGGGCAGCTGGCCGGGGGCCGCCCCGTGGCCGGCGCCGCCGATCGGTCCGGAAGAGGCCGGTGCCGGGGGCTGGCCGACTTCGATCTGCACGTCCTCGATCCCCTCCAGGGCGAGCAGGGCGGCGCGGGCCTCGGCGGCGATCCGGTCGCGCTGGCTGCTGGCGTAGCCGGGCAGCGTCAGGCGGAACAGGGCCCGCGTCCCCTGGCGGCGCACGGCAGCGATCCAGCCCAGCTCCAGCAGGCCACGGCCGCTGCCGGCATCGCGCAGCTCGGAGAGGGCGGCGTGGACCCGGGCGTCGGAGGCCTGGTCGGCGCTGGGCTGGTCGTCGCGGGCCATCCGGGGGCGGCATCCATGGTCTGTGGCCGGGATCCTAGGGGGCCCGCCCGTGACAGAGGCTCTCGGGCGCTTGTGTCCGGGCCCCTCGGCCTGAAAAGGTGAAGTCAGCCCGCGCCGCCCGGCGGGCCGTCCCTGTTCCCCGATCCACCGAGCGCTCCATGGAGATGCCCCCCGCCGACTCCCGTTCCCGGGCGAAGACCCTGCTGATGGGCCTCCAGGACTCCATCTGCGCAGGCCTCGAGCAGCTGGACGGCGAGGGCCGCTTCCAGGAGGAGAGCTGGGAGCGCCCCGAAGGCGGCGGGGGCCGCTCCCGGGTGATGAAGGCCGGCCGGGTGTTCGAGCAGGGCGGTGTCAATTTTTCCGAGGTGCAGGGGGATCAGCTGCCCCCCTCGATCCTCAGCCAGCGGCCCGAGGCCGCCGGCCACCGCTGGTTCGCTACCGGCACCTCGATGGTGCTGCACCCGCGCAACCCCTATGTGCCCACGGTGCACCTCAATTACCGCTACTTCGAGGCCGGTCCGGTGTGGTGGTTCGGCGGCGGCGCCGATCTCACCCCTTACTACCCGTTCCTGGAGGACGCCCGCCATTTCCACGCCACCCTCAAGCAGGCGTGCGATGGGGTCGATCCCGCTTATTACACGGTGTTCAAACCGTGGTGCGATGAATACTTCTTCCTGCGCCACCGCCAGGAGACCCGCGGTGTCGGCGGCATCTTCTACGACTATCAGGATCCCGGCGGGGTGCTCTACAAGGGCCAGGATCCCCAGGGGCCGGCGGCGGCCGCCAGCCAGGCCTGCGGCCCGATCGCCCAGACCTGGGAGAAGCTGTTCTCCCTGGCCACGGCCTGCGGCAACGCCTTCCTGCCCAGCTACCAGCCGATCGTGGAACGACGCCAGGAGCTGGCCTGGGGTGAGCGGGAACGCCAGTTCCAGCTCTACCGCCGCGGGCGTTACGTGGAGTTCAACCTGGTGTTCGACCGGGGCACGATCTTTGGTCTGCAGACCAACGGCCGCACGGAATCGATCCTGATGTCCCTGCCGCCGCTGGTGCGCTGGGAGTACGGCTACACGGTCGAGCCCGGCAGCCGCGAGGCCCTGCTCACCGAGGTTTTCACCCGTCCCCAGAACTGGCTGAACGACCCTGCGCTGGCCGAGCGCTGCGCTCCCCACCACGCTGTGGCCTGAGATCGGGGCGGTCGGCGACATTGGGTCGGCCCGTGGGTCGACCCAGGCCCCGTTCGATCGCCGCCACGATCCGGCTGGCGATCTGCTGCACGGTGCGGGGCCGGGTGCGCGGATCGCGCAGCGAGGCCTCAAGCCGGCCTTCCAGCTTGCCCACCTCCAGCAGGGCGATGCCGCGCTTCGGGCCGCCGAGGCGGTCGCGGAAGGTCATCGGAAAGGCTCCGAACTCCTGGGCCAGCTGCTCGTCGATCGTGCTGAAGGCGGTGTGCAGCGGTGGGATCAGCCCGGAGCCCACACCGGATGGGCCCCAGGCGTCGAAATGGATCTCGAGGGCATAGCCGCCAGCGGCGGCGTGGGCCCGCCCCTCGCTCCAGTTGGTCCCGGGCGCATCGCCATCGATGATCGTGCGCACCGGTGGTCTGTGGAAGCGGATGTTGAGGCCCCGCTGCTGGCCGAGGGTGGCCACGGCGTGCGCGATCACCAGATTCCAGTAGTGCTCGTCGGTGATGCCGGGATACATCGGCGCCGCGCCGGCCGCCACGGCCGCACCGCTGGTGCCCGCGCCGCCGATGCCCTGGGAGTCGGCATGGCCGGCCATCACCAGGATCGGGGTGTCGGCGGGCAGGCTGCGCAGGCCGATCCAGTCCTTGCGCAGCGGGCTGCGGGTGCCCAGCAGGGGATCGACCGCCCCCGGGGCCGCCGGGGCGCTGGCGCCGCCGCGGTTGGCCAGCTGCTGGGCGCCGGCCTCCGCACCGCTCAGCAGCAGGCAGGCCGTCAGCAGCCAGCTGAGGGGGGCGGGGCGGCGGGGATCAGCGGTCATGGAGTCGGTGCGGTGGTAGGGCGGCGAGCCTGCCGGTGGCGGATCGGCGGTTGGGGCGGGGGCTGGGATCGGAGCTGGTCAGATCGGGGAATGGAGCAGGGAGCCGTCGCTGGCGAGCTGGAGGCGCGGGCCGAGCTCACGCTCGATGGCGATCAGTTCGTCGCGGTGGGCCCGCAGGCGCAGGGTGCTGCCATCGGCCTGGTCGTCACTCATCAGACGCAGCTCCACGCTCTCGGCCCGGGCGGCCCTGCGGCGGTAGAGCAGGCCGGCGGCCGGACCGAGCAGGGCCAGCAGCAGCGGCCAGGGCCCCAGGGACGGCAGGAGCTGGCGCAGCACCAGTCCGAGGCAGGCGGCCCCCACGGCGCCGAGCAGCGACAGCAGCAGGGCGAGGGGGGCGCTGGCCTGCACCTGGCCCGAGAAACGCAGCAGGCGGCGCTCGGCATCCCCGGCGGACTGGGTCCAGCCCCGCGCCGTGAGCCAGCTGCTCAGGCCCTCCAGCACCTCCAGCGGTGGCCGTGGCGAGTGCACTTCGACGACGGTGGTGCGGTCCTTGCTGGCGGCCCGCAGGAAGAACACCAGGCCGATCGTCATCAGCAGGGTGAGCAGGAGGGTGGACCCCAGGGTGGGCATCGGCGGGGCCGCGACGGATGTCCATTCTCTCCCCTGAGCCGCGGCGGTGGGCCACGATGGAGCTTGCCCTCCCGATCCACACCTGATGAGCCAGGTCCCCGCCGCCGCTCCCCCCGCCCGCTTCGCCGTGTTCGACGGCGATCTCGACGCGGACTGGCAGGCGCTCTACAGCGGAGCCCGGGCCCTGGCGGTGGACACCGAGGCCATGGGGCTGGTGCATGGCCGCGATCGCCTCTGCCTGGTTCAGATCGCCGACGAGCACGACAACGTCTGCTGTCTGCGCCTGGCCCGGGGCCAGAGCGGGGCCCCCCGTCTCCAGGCCCTGCTCGAGAATCCGGCGATCGAGAAGGTGTTCCACTTCGCCCGCTTCGACGTCGCCGCCCTGGGCGAGAACCTCGGCATCGCCGTCAACCCGATCTTCTGCACCAAGATCGCCAGCCGCCTGGCCCGCACCTACGCCCCTCGCCACGGTCTCAAGGATGTGGTCAACGAGCTGGTGGGGGTGGAGCTCGACAAGCAGGCCCAGAGTTCGGACTGGGGCCGGGTGGAGGATCTCAGCGAGGCGCAGCTGGCCTACGCCGCCGGGGATGTGCGCTGGTTGCTGGCCGCCCGCGACCGGTTGGAGGCGATGCTCCGGCGGGAGGAGCGCTGGGAGCTCGCCAGCCGCTGTTTCGCCTGCATTCCCGTGTTCGCCGATCTCGATCGGCTGCGTTTCGAGCGCACGTTCGAGCACTGAGTCGCCGGCGCGGTTTCCCCCACGCACGGGTATCGCCACAACACGCGTATCGCCACAACACGCGTATCGCCACAACACGCGTATCGCCACAACTTCGGTATCGCCACGACGCCGCCTCAGATTCGGGGACGTTTCAGGCCGGCGGGCGTCCAGCGCGATTTCGTGTCATTGATTCGCCGCGTGGCCGGCCCGCTGGATGTCGTCGGCCCCGATCCCGGCTCCGGGTGAGGGGTTTCGTCGCGGCCCTCCGGCCTGAGCCCCGGAAGGCTGATGCCGCCCAGGGCCCTGAGCCCACCATCCCGGGTGCGGCCCTGAACCCGAGGACCGGTCCCGGCACCCCGGCTTGTTCGGAACTGTCCCCGTCGCTCAGGCCTGCACGGCGCTCGTTCCCTCGCTGCTCCCGCCGTCGCTCAGGCCAGCCCTCAGTCTCCAGCCCTCAGTCTTCGGTCATGAAATCGCGCTCGCTGGCCAGGGCCTCCAGCAGCGAGGTCAGCAGTTCGCCGTTGTCCACTCCCTCTGCCTCGGCTTCCGCCAGCATCCGCTCCGCCAGCTCCCGTTTGGCCTCGGGATCGCGCACCCCCTCCGCCGCCGCTCGGATGTCCACCTTGCGGCGCGCCGAGGACTGGCTGATGCCCAGGCGGCTGGCCAGACGTCCGCAGGCCGTGTTGAAGGCGCGGTTGGGGGTGCCGGCCATGGGGAGGGTCTCGCGCATCGGCCCCCCATCATCCCTGGCGGCCTGCGGCCCGCAGCAGCCGCTGGGCGATCAGGGCCGCCAGCCGCTCGCTGCCGCCGGCCCCGCCCATGCGGCGGCGTCCGATCGCCCCGCGTCGCCGCCGCTCGCCCTCGTCCGCCAGCAGGGCCTTCAGGCGGCCACCGAGTTCCTCCGCGTCGCGGCAGGGCTGCACGGCGCCACCGAGCAGCCGGCTCTGGCGACGGGCGAACCCCGCCTTGAACTGGGGCCCCGCTCCCGGCAGCGACAGGGCGGGCACGCCCAGTCCCACCAGCTGCTCGGTGGCGGTGCCGGCGGTGGCCAGCCCCAGCTCCGCCCAGCCGGCCCAGCTGGCGAACCGCCCGGGGCCCACCAGCAGCTCCAGCGTGCCCCGCGTCCAGACCTGCTCCGCCAGCTCCGAGGTGTCCCCGGGCCGGAAGCCTGCGGCCGTCAGCAGGGGCGCCAGTTCGGCCGCCTGCGGCCGCGATCCGGTGGCGAGCAGCACCGTGGTGGGGCCGGTGCCGTCCGGCAGGGCGGCCAGCAGCCGCCGCAGGTTGCTGAGGGCCTCGGGCATGCGGCTGCCCGGCAGCAGCAGCAGCCGTCGCCGGCGCTGCAGGGCGGCGGGCAGGGGCAGGATCGCCAGCCCATCCATCATCGGGTTGCCGGGCGCCAGTGCGTCCACGCCATGGCGTCGCAGCCCGCGGGCGGTCAGCCGGTCGCGCACCGCCACCAGCCGGCAGCGCCGCGCAGCCATCAGCCCCCACTCCCAGGGATCCCATTCGCTGCCCTTGGCGCGGTGGTAGCCGTCGGCCAGGCGGGAGCTGCCCCAGCCGGGCGGGGGGGGGCTGGCCCAGGTCCAGTCGCTCTTGGGGGTGCCGATGAAGCCGTAAGGACCGCCGCTCGCCCAGCCGAGCAGCAGCGGCAGCAGATCACCCACCGCCAGCAGCGGATCGCCGCGCCGCCCCCAGCGCCGCACCACGCTCCACTGCTCCAGGCTCAGCAGCGGCAGACCCCCCCCCAGATCGGCCAGCAGGCCGCCCAGGCTCTGGTTGCTGAACCCCCCGCTCGGAAGCTGGCGGCGGGGTCCGATCCTGCGCAGCCAGCCTTCGGCTTCTGGTGCCGCGAAGGCGGACCCCAGGCCCACCAGCGGCAGAACGGCCAGCTCGAGGGGACCATCGACCCGGCCGCGCAGGGCCTCCAGGATCCGCAGGGCGATCAGATCCTCGCCATGCCCGTTGCTCAGGACCAGCAGACGGGCGGCCATGTCATGGCTGATACGATCCATCGCGGGGAGTATGGTTCCCCGCATGGCGGCATGGCCAAGTGGTAAGGCAGAGGATTGCAAATCCTTTACCCCCAGTTCGAATCTGGGTGCCGCCTCTTTTTCGATGAGTTCCCTCCACGCCATATCTGGCGTTGTGACGGCGTTCCTGCGTCCCGAGACACCGCATATGGGGTTCCGCGCTCTTGCCAACCGAGAATGTTGAACCTGTTCTGACGGAAGGTGAGCGGAAGGTTAAGAGGGGTCTCACTGGTGTGTCCTCAGCGGTTCCCAGGATTCACCTTCCCAACAGCGGGAAGTGTTTGCCGCCAAAGCGCCCCACCCTCTTTCCACTGCTGAATGCCGCAGGCACCCTGGGCACCCTCCAACCGCCCTCAAAGCGACTCCAAGACACGACAGCACCCTTCTGGGGAACTGGGCGCTCAACGCCCACCTTGCCCTGCAGGCGCCTCCTGGGCACCCCAGAAACACCAAACGGGTCAGGCAGACCCTGAAGCGATTCTTGGCAAACGGCAGGCAGTGGTCGTAGAGGAGCAATGGTTGCGCCGCTAAGGGCGGTTCTGGATCAGCGCCAGGGGAAATGCGCTGCGGGGATGCGAACTCCCAAGGATGGGGACGCAATACAGTAAGGGAGACTCTGGAAAACCCAGCCCATCCACGAGACAATGGGCCTGTAATCGCAGGCCAGGACTGGGTTGATGGGCAGCAAGCAGCTCGGCTTCTCGGATTACGAGCTCACCACCGCCAAGAAGCAGACCAAACGGGAGAAGTTTCTCTCTGAGATGGAGCTAGTGGTGCCCTGGCAGGAGCTGATCGACTTGATCGAACCTCACTACCCCAAGACCAGCAAGAAAGGCGGTCGGCCACCGTACCCACTGGCGACGATGCTGCGGATTCACCTGTTGCAGCAGTGGTATTCACTCAGCGATCCGGCCATGGAGGAGGCCCTGATCGAGGTGCCCACCATGCGCCGCTTTGCCGGTATCGAGCTGATCAGTGACCGGATCCCGGATGAGACCACGATCCTGACCTTCCGCCACCTGCTGGAAAAGCACACGCTGGGCGAGCAGATCTTTGAGATCGTCAAAGCCCACCTCAGCGCACGGGGCATGAC
>Ga0315904_10000184_pt1 | contig 103420 bp, 166 predicted proteins | sample LakEriMetagenome_6_FD_203529 | JGI IMG/M metagenome (GOLD analysis project Ga0315904, IMG submission 203529) | Freshwater fungal communities from buoy surface, Lake Erie, Ohio, United States - Buoy 12 MA120 | ecosystem: Environmental > Aquatic > Freshwater > Lake | place: USA: Lake Erie, Ohio...
TGGTTCGATGGTGCGTTATCTATCGCCGACTCGATGATATCGATGGCCTCCGCTGGTAGTCGCTTATAGTGGTCTGGGTTGATTGCGTCGCTCATTAAGCGATTTCTCCGTTTGTGTAGGTTGGTCTAAGTCTTCTACATCTTCGTCTATATCGTCACTTACTTCTATCTTTGGTATAGAATCATTGTAAAGTGCATAGACTTTAGATTTAATTTCCTCATATAATTTGAAAAAACCAGTCTTATCTGCGTCAGCCGCGATATTTTTAATCGTTGTAGTTCTTCCGTTCCCTAAAATAATATTATTATATGAGTAGAAATTGCCATTTTTAGCGATTATTTTCTTAGCTAAAGCTTCGTCTAGCAATGGCCCAATATCGTCTACGCCATAAAGAGGTAGCTCTGCTGTCCCAGTATAAATATCATATTCAGCAGTAGTGAATGGAGGAGCGACTTTATTTTTTACGACTTTCATTGTTGGCCTAAAGCCAACGACTTTCTCGCCAATCTTGATCGCTGATCCTTTGCGAACTTCAAGCCTCTGGGATGCATAAAACTTTAATGCTCTACCACCTGGTGTTACTTCAGGGTTGCCGAATGACATACCGGCTTTTTCTCTTATTTGGTTAATGAATATAATGGTAGTTTTGGTCCTGTTCGCTACGCCGCGTAGCTTAGACATGGCCTTTGACATTAGCTGCGCCAATGCAGCAATTGTAGTATCATCCATTTCACCATCTAAGACTTTCTGAGGTGTTAGTGCTGCTACAGAGTCGACCACGATTAAGTCGACAGCTCCTGACTCTGCAAGCATTTTTACGATTTCTAAGCCTTCCTCACCACTGTCTGGTTGGCTGATAAGCATATTGTCGGTATCGACACCAATTTTTTCTGCCCAACTAGGGTCATAGGCGTGTTCAGCGTCGATCAAAGCAGCGACACCATTTCGTTTTTTCCTTTCGAAATAGTGTCTCTGGGCTGACTTAATGATATGCAAGCACGTAGTTGTTTTACCACTGCTTTCTGCACCATATATCTCTATGATTCTCCCTTGGGGTATCCCAAGGCAACCAAGTGCAGAATCAATTGCTATGTTGCCGGTCGGGATCACTTCGACTGGTACTATTGTACTCCGCCCTTGCATTATAGATCCTTTCCCATACGTCTTTGTTATCAAAGCCTTGACATCGGTTAGAGATTGCTTTTTTGATTTCTTTTCTTCGGTCTTATCAGCCATTGTCTTTGCCTAACATGTTTCCAAATTGTTGTGTCATTTTTGAAAGATCATACTCAACCACCTTCAAAACATCGGAAGTCGGTATCTTAATCACTATATTATTCTTTACTAGCAACAATTCACCATCCACAGCAGCACTAACTTGCCATACTCCTCTCGGATCTAAGTTCGTACCGGGTGGTGCAGACAGATATTTGACATTTTTAGTGGTAAGTAATTTAACTTGATCGAATCGATTAAAAGTAACCAATATATTATCCATCGTCAAATTTAATGTGGAGGCACAATATGTCACTCAATGAAAACGAACAGCTTCTTGTAGAAGCTATTAATAGTTACCTTCAACAAGACGACAAGCTAGGCTTAGCTCACCACGACAAAGATCCGTATAATCAGATGTTTAAGGACGAGCGTGGACTTGAATACATGCATAACAATATTAATGACATGTTTCATTTGAAGTCTGCCGAATTGTCGCATACAGAAGCACTTAACCAGTCATTTGGCAAAGTCCATTCATACAAGTACCTTGATGATCCGACTTTCAAAACAGCAATGACAAAAGAAATGGTCGCTCAAGGTGTTCCTGCCGTTATCAGAGACAAAGCTCTTAAAATCGTCGACGGTATCATCGAAGAATTATCTGAAGATGCCAGCGAATGGGCAGAAAAAGACTCTGGGTTCAATCCTAACATGGACGATATAGTCGATGTTAGTAACCCAGATACTTCTGGAGGCGAGTTCGAAATTCAAGACGATGATGGTTACAATGATGCTAATGTCGAGTCTGAGATAGGCGATGCGAGCATGGGCCGCATGCCCGATTCTTCAGATATTGAATTACCAAAATGAAGCTAGCAGACATCAGTGAAGGATATCTGTCACAAAAGTTGCAAGAAAAGTTTACATCTAGCAACTATTTTGATCGACCACTTTACCGCACTGACCAATTATATAATCCGAGCAGCGGCTTTACTTCGGACAGTAGGACTAGTGGCGATGTTAACTATAAAACCGGCGTACCTAAAACTATTAGGCAGCAGCAGTACATGGGCTTAGTCAGAAGGCCTTACTCATTGCGTTTCAAATGAGTTGTAAAATCTGTCGCTGGCTTTGTCGCTTTTATTATCGGCAAAGACATAGCATATCGATCTCGGCTTTCTAATTTATGATGCTGTAAATGGTTTATTCTCACCGACCAACCCCACCAAGTCTTAGGAGTATAGTTACAATGGCAGGAAAAGTGTATAAATTCATAAATCGATAGCATAACCAGTATTGTAGTATAAGCTGTGTATAATCCAGATGTTGTAAATATTAACAATATAGAATTTATATAATATAACACTATTACCCACATATCAGGCAAGCCAGTGCTCGTAGTCGGATTTGCATGGTGCCTATCATGTGTCTTGCGGAAAGGTGTCCAAGACCACTCATGCAAAATCCATCTGTGTGAAGAATACTCAATTACTGGCCATAATATCACAATCGTGCTAGCAACAATATAATCTTTTATCTGGAAAGACCACATTGTGCATCTAATTATCACGGCCAACATTGCCGACAATACTATTAACCCACCTCGGCTAGATAAAAAACAAACCACTAATCCTCTAAGAGTCATTGTTGCCTGCCTAAGATGTACTTATGTACCCGCTGCCCTTGCACTTATTGCATGTCTGTAGCAATCCCTTATTTTTAAGCGTCCCTGATCCTCGACAAAGCGAACACCTCGGAAGCTCATCATACTGGTCGTAACCGCCATCTAGCCTAGTTCTACGACGCAACTGCTCGTCCGTTATCGTTTTATTGATAGTTATACTAGTCACACCTGTCTTATCGACACGTAAACTTGGTATAGCCAGAGGTTGACCCTGACGACCCTCTGTTAATTCCATCTTCACATAACCTTGAAGAGCTTCATCAGGCAGCTGATCTTCTAATTCTGTTACATTCATCCTACTATAAGATTCGACTTTCTCTCCACCAAGCGTCACGCCTTTGCTGGTAAAGTCTCGATCCTTGATTTTACTTGTGGGTACAACCGATGGGTCTTTTAAGTCTAACAGTGTTGAAACGTCTCTGATAGCTTGATCTACTACCGGTGTTGTTTGTTTTGGTTCGAGTGCTATACTTGGCTTTGGTGACTCTACTAAGACCAGCCCTGATTTGTTTGTTGAAATATCTATTCCAAGCAGTTGTGCTTGTGCTAAAAATTCTTCTATCTTAGACTTCTTCTCTAAGTAAGCTTGCTTCACGGTCTTAACAGTAGCTTCTTCAGCATGCTCATCACAAATGCTGACTGCTATCTGCTGGTCATCAATAGTGATATTCATTTGTGTATTTAAGTTATCAGACTTATTACAAAAAATACACTTCGTAAGGTTCATTTTTCACCATGGCAAAAGGTAAAGTTGTTATTATTGATGTCGATTTAGGCATTAACCTTGATGACATTGTTACGCAAAGTGCTAAAGATCTGACCAAAGAGTCTCAAGACCTGTTGGACGGTGCCATAAACTCAATTATCGCAGCTAGGCAAATCAAAGAGTCACAGAAATCTGAAAAGCAAATAAAGTCAGACGGTTTATCTACCGCGATGGAAGGTGCTTATAACAGATTAGTCGAAGCAGGTATTGTAGGAATCGAGTCCAAGACTCTACTTGTATCATTATCGGAACATATCGCTAATGCTTCTGCTTTTAGTCTTCGGATGAACAAGATTTTGGCTAGCAAAGGGAATCCATATCGTCTTATAAAAAATAAGGTAGGCGGCTCCCAATATTACGCATTTGCACCGTACAATGAACAACTAAACAATGAAAGTCAATAGTTGAAAATACACTTCATAAACAATTTTTTATTACCTATGAAAATAACAAAATTCTACTGCGATAATTGTAACAAACTTAAAGATCAAGAACAACTAATACCGATAGACGACGCTGAATTATGTAAAGACTGTTCTATTGAACTACATACGAATGGTATAACTATATCTTGTAACGGATCGTTAGATAGTTTTGGCGTTCAGATTAACTTGTTAAAGTCATATGAAGCCTTAGCATACATTGAGTAGATTTAAAAATCCTCACAACAATCGAAGTTCTATCTTCCTTTATAAACTCTTTTAGGTTGTGTTTTAAATTCGTTCCTAGCTAACCGTAATAATCTCTTAACACAACTACCCACATCCATGCACCAATCCCATTGTGCATAGCTACCTACACAGAAAATATCGTTAGACTCTAGTCCTTGCATGTCGGGTGTGCTACCACAACAAATAGCGTCTTCAATAACCGTTCCATCGATAATATCGAATCTTTTTATGAAATTCATTAGATACATGCCAGGATTTTGTATATCTCTATGGCAGTAAAATAAATATCTATTCTTAGCTATATTTGTTACCTTATAGAAATCGATATAATTATCCACAACCAATACTTGATTGTTATTTTCAAGGTCCAAGTCTTCTGTTTCAACATGCAAATAATGTACAGGCTTGCTAATTAAGTTAGACTGGTTCCCAGTCAATTTATACAAAGCATCTAACGGGATAGTACTAACGATCTGATCGTAGTCTATAGTGCGTCCCCTAAAAATTAGCTTATGATCTGTAATTCTTACAGGCGAGCCTATCTCTGCTTGTTCTTGAATTTCCCCGGCATACTGCTTCAGTAAAGAGCTGTATATTTCATTTATTCTTAAGTCATAAATAAACATACTTAGCCTATCATTCATATAAGCTAAGGATTGGTTTGGCTTATTAGGTATGAATTTATCTAGCCAAGCATCTGTATATTGCTTGCTGTAATCGCCTATTAGCTGTCCACCTATAGAATAGGCACGCTTATACAGCAAAATATTGGATCGATAATGTTCTTGGAAGAAGGGATCTATGTCATCATCTCTGATAATATAATTATCATCAAGCGCTGGATTGAAAGAGAAAAAACGGCTTTTATAAAACGGTATGATAGTCCATTCTGGGCCTAAAATCTGCTTAGCCAGTAAGCCTATTATACCTGAACCAAGGATATACTTCATTACAGGTCGCTGATATCGACTTCCGGTGTAATTCCGTCAGCAGGCGGTACTGTGTCCTTGCCTCCATAATCGACAAAACCGTTTTCTGCTTTAGCTGCTTCGAGTTCTGCTTTAGTTGGTTTTTTCTTAGTGGCCTTCTTTGGGCTCTTCTTTTTCGTTTCTTCTAGCAGAGCCTCAACATCGCCAGGGCTACCCTGTGGTAGCTCAAATATTTCTGTCTGTGACTGCATCTGTGGCTGCATCTGTAGTTGCGGTTCTAGTTGCGGCTGCAGCTGTGGTTTAGGTTCTAGTTGCTGTTCTAGCTGCGGCTGCATCTGTAGTTGCGGTTCTAGTTGCGGCTGTGACTCCGGTTCAGACTTGCTGCTTAAATCAAGTAAAGATGGGTCTAAATCCGATTCTTTTAACTGATTGGTTTCTAACGGATTGGCGAATGGATCGATCTCCACTTGTTGTTTAACTGGATTACAGATTGGACAATTGATCGTGATAGCCTGCCCTGCTACTTCTGGCATTGTTATCTCCACATGATAACCTTGGCCACAGTCATCACAAGTAGTGGTTACTTTACTAGGCTTCACTAACTCGCCGAAGCTATTAGTCATCTTAGAATGGTCAGCTATTTGCGAATCAAATTCTACAGGCCTGCCATATGTGTTAAAAGTCGTCTTCTTACCAGTAATAATCAAAGGGACAAGATCATATGGATTATAATTCATCAAATTGCCTCATGTCTTAGTGGACCAGCCGGAAGATATCTTACCCTTAGTATCTTCCTGTTTGCTTACCAGTGTGTCGTAAAATGCCTGCGAAGCCGTAAACTCTAAAGTTCGGTCTTCAGTATTTACTAAAGCTGGCGTTATGAATTGTTTACTACCGCACTTGCACTGCTTATTAGTGTCAAACGTCTTTTGTTTGCAGCTTACACAAACACTAGGCTGGCCCTTAATCTTCACCGAGACCTTAGAAACTAACACGTAGAAATAGAAAGTAGTGGTCCTTGGGAGTGTTACACCAGTGACTTCACAATATAGTACTTTGGTCTTAGCCAAATTCTTGTAATTTTTAATTATAGATCTTGTAAATTCATCGTAACACAATGTGCAAATATCGAAAGATTTTTTCGTAGGTAGCCTAACTATTGATTGCAACACCTTAGGCCCATTATTGTCAACTTGCTTAAAATCGAACGAATAATATATAAACTCCAATCGGTTGGTAGAATTGCAATAGTCGCAGACAATGCCGGTTTTGTCTAAGGATTGCATGCTATAGCTGTCCCTTCGTAATAAATGTGTATGGCATACTATGAGCAAGAAGCCTCTACATAAACATCTTCAATTTTGCCGCCACAATCAGAAATCAATGCGAATATATTTGCATTCCCCATGTCGCCCCAATTATTTTGTATTGTACAGATATAAGTATAAGGCTTTCCATTTCTCCGATAGGCTCGCACGGCGTTTGAATAAATATCGGATACCCACCGAATTTATAATAATCGTTATGCTTGCCGCTTAAACTCAGTGCCTCATCTGTACGTTCGATTTTTACTACAGCATCGACGGGCATTGCACAATAATCATCGTATGTTACATCAACTTCGACTTTATACTTAGTCCCATTTAAAAACATAACAACTGTTGGAGAATTTGAATATATTGCACAGCCGAATTTCATGCTTTTAGCCTTATTTATAAAGTATAACTGTCCTAGGCGTTAATCGGGTCCTTAAGTCGCAGTTTTATAAGATTTGTACCTCTAGCGACTGTAAAAGTATGTCTTTCTTTATCGAACTTTACTCTCATCCTCAATCCGCATCCAGGTAACAGATTGCTTGGGTCTTGTTTAGAAAGCTCATTGTTCCACATGAAAATCAAAGCACTTTGTATACCATCTGTGGCAGTAAGCTTGGCATATTGAGAGCCTGGTGAATTATTCTTAGGCTTAGTGGTAGCAAAATCGATCTGCGTCACCATTACCTCAAGCATAGCCTCTTCGCCTTCAACACCAGAACTAATAGCATTTTTGATCGTATAACCGCCCCGAAGTTCGAATAATTCAAGAGGTGAATCAAGATAGTATCCCAAAAGTTGTTTTTGGAATTCGAGCTTCTCTGCTTGACTATAGTCATCAGGATACAACTTGTTAATTTTTTCTAATGTAATAACTGGCGTTGGCGGTTGCCATTTCTCTACCTTAGCAGGTATCTTAGTCCTCTTAGGGTAAATTTCCTTATATGATTTAATTTGATTTTGACGCTCTTTAAGGATAGCCGCATCGTCCCAGCCTTCTGCTAGTAAAAGTTCTTTTTGAATTTGCTTACGGATCGCGGTATCAGAAGCATAATGGCATTGGTAGTATAGCCATAATGCTTTCATATTTTGATGGCCAGGTAAATGACTAAAAGCGTTGAGCTTAACCAATCGTTCAATGGTACCCTTAACTTTACGGTTAGAATCTTCAGATTGACCGGTTATCTTATCGATATCTTTCCCAAGTTCTCCATTCTTTATCTTGTGCTGTATTAGATCGTTGTCTAAGTTCGGATAGATGAAATGATCAATACTCTTAAACTCGCCTTCACCTTCGAATGTAGCAGCAGCCTTCTCTCCGATGCCACTAATACCAATGAGGCCTTGGTTAACAACGTCACCAGTAACCGTATAATTAGAAGTAAGCCGATTAATGTTAAGAGTACCAAATTGTACACCGTTTGCTCTTTTTGCAGGCTTAAACTTGCCACTATAGGTAATATCAGTAGGCTGCCATTCCTCCGCTCTAGCAACACTCATATATCTGGGAAGCTTATCAGGGTGGCAATCACTCATTACTGCAGCCCAATACTCTGGTGCGAAGTGAGCCTTCAACCACAAGCACCTTAGTGCTACTAAACAGTAAGAAACCGAGTGTGACTTATTGAAAGCGTAACGCCCGAAAGTCTCCATTTTAGTCCACCATGTCTCAGCCTCCTCTTTGCCAAGTACCTTACCGGCACCTTCAAGCCACTTGGCTTTAATGGGCTTCAATTTGTGTGTCCACTTTTTAGCAACGGCCTTTCTTGCTTCTTGTGCTTCAGGAGCGGTAAATCCTGCAATAATTTGCCAGATCGCTTGCAACTGTTCTTGATAGACAATAACACCATAAGTATCCTTTAGGACTTCATATATCAAAGGGTGAAGCTTATCCTTCCACAATCCCTTAGCATCATCGCGATTAGCCATGGCTTCTGGTATAGATGCCATAGGCCCTGGGTGACCCATGGCATTTAATAGCATCAAGTCATTAAAATTCCTAACGCCATTGGCTAGAATGCTTTTTGCAAGATCAGTATCAAATTGAAAAATAGCATCTGTTAACTGCCTATTTGCGAGAGATAATGCATGCTCATCATTGAGATCGATGTAACATTTATTACCATTACCATCAAAATAGTGTCCTGCTCGGTTTTGAGTAGGATCAATATCGTCCCAGCCTGAGACATTTTCTCCAAAATATATGCCACGGTTTTGCTCAATAAGCTTGCTACACACAAATACATATTGCAATGTCTTTAAACCAAGAATATCCCATTTACAAAAGCCAAATTTAGAAAGCTGTGTGTTACGACCCTCTGTCCATAGCGTTTTCCAATAACCACTACTGCCAGATTTAGAAAGAGGAATGCTACCGAATAAATCTCTATCGGCGATAATAATCGCACCAGAGTGTGTGCCGAGGTTGCTAACACGACCTACAAGATTAGCGGCTACGTCGATAACCTTAGGATACTTTTTATAAAATTCTACCAGATTTTCGTTTTCAGCAAAGATTTGCCCTAGTGTGGGAGTCTCAGTATCAACAGAACCACATTTGGGGCATACGGTTCCATTGTGTTTAAAATTACATTCAGTCTCAATGTTATTGTCGCCGACGATCTTTCCCTTACAGGTAGCATAGCCCCCTTCGAGCATTGCATCGGTAGTGTCCGGCAGATTTGTAGTTAATGCATAAACATCTTGTAACTCGGCTGCGGCTAAGGCTCTTGATGCATCAATAATCGCAGATTTGAACTTATAAGTCTGCCAGGTGCCTACAGAACAAACAGGACCGAATCCTTCTTTGCTTCCCTCAAGGTTATAACGGCTAATCGCATATTCTTTGATAGGGTCTCTCGCATCAGGTAGACAATCCAGATCGATATCTGGCATGTCTTGGTCTTTAATAAAATCAGACGGCATACTACCATGCTCAGATATATATCGTTTAACATCGGAAGCTCTAATTGTACAAAGCATGGGATCTTTACGTTCGACCAAAGGGTCATTCTCTACCATGCCTACCAACCAAGGTAACAATAAATTATTCGGGTTTTTTGTGTACTTCTTATTAGATATTCCTACCCAATAGGCATTTGCACCTTGCTTTTCAATTTCTGCTATCTCAAAATCGAGCCTAGTGCTATATTCATCGGGCAAACATCTGTCAATAATAGACTGGCGTGCTGCGTCTTTGATCGAAGGCCAGTCATTGAACATGTGAATTGTCATCCTATTCGGCTGTTACCTGTGACTTATCCGGGTGTGCACTGTTTATATGGTTAGTTCTTCCGAACTTGCTCTTTAATACTTTATCACAATACGGACATTTATAACCGTCTTGGTCATCTTGTTCGACTTCATTTACTGATGGCGGGCTCGGTTCCGGCTCATACTCTTTAATAGGCCGTGAAGGCTTTTTATTTGAATGGTCCGACTTAACATGCTGCACGAAAGCGGATAAATTAGCAAACTCTCTTTCACAAAAAGGACATTTAAGTTTATCCTCTCCTAAAGTTTCTTTTATCTTACTAGCTGAATCCAATGCGGTAAAGTCATATAACCAAGGTTGATTGGAATAATATTTCCCATTTTTAACATTTGTCGATGTAAAATACATAATCAGCCCTCTTGCACGGGCGGCTATCTTAAGTATTAGATAATCTCTTTTACTGTGTGATATATGGTACGAAATCACCCTAGTAGGTGCTTCTACTAAAGCGATACCTACAACATCTTGGTCGCTTTGTGTTGTCACTGCGATGTCTGTTGTAGGTGTACTATCTGGTGTCTTGGCGATTTCAGGCTTAATGCCTAAAAATTCTAACAGAGTTTTATAACTATACTCTGTACCATTTACCATGTAAAGATCTTCGTTGCGACGAAAGACAATATTCGGTCCGATCATCCTTGAGCCACCGACTTTTATAGTAGTAATATCTAGGTATTCTGGCATTCTTTGATCGTACCTGTATCTATATTCTTCTGGTTTACTTGAGAATATCTTGCTGCCAATGCTGCTTCTTTCGCAAGAATGTTATCGTTAATAACTAAACCGGTAACTTGCAAAAATTCATCCATTGGTAGGCCGTGAGATTTCCCGTAAGATTCGTCACTCAGAGACTCCAATACGCTTTTGCTTGCATATATCTCGATAGAGCATCGATGCCTCAAATTAGATTGTATAGCAAGCAAGCCTGCTTTAATAGCACACAATTCAGCTTGTATCCGATCGCTACAGCCCATAGCAAAGCCGAGCTTTCTTTTATAGATAACAGATTCAATATTAAGCGTTATTACAATACCGGCTCCGGCCATGTGCGCGAAGCCGTTCTCATCTGCAATGTCGACTACTACAAAAAGCTTAGCTTTTATAGCAACACACCGTCTGCGTTATAGATATCGGGATAAGCAGCTTGGGTGTAAGCAGAAAGCTTACGTAAAGCTTCCGCAGTAGCCTTTAGAACGATATTCTTGGCTGTGACTTTGTCGTCGGAGCTTCTAAGCTTGCCGACGTGGACCATAATATTATCGTTCACAGCCCGTAAATCGGCTGGAAATGGCTGTCTTAGATTCTTTGCTCTCTCATAACGTTCGTCGATGCTCCTATGAACGTTAAGAGCTACAGCTTCTGCGATAGCAAAAGCTAGTTCAAAAGTTTCTTTATCTCGAACATTTTTATCAGCGTCGTCAAACATGTCCAGGAGCTTAAGCAGATATTCACATAGCTTAGACGAAGGCCCGTTAGCTATAATCATATGAACGCGAATAGAATGCTTTAGCTCTTTGAAAGCTTCTGGGTCGATATAATTGGATTTTTCGGAAACTTTATCTTGCAGGATTGCTCCTACTGTCTCCGAAATATCTAAAATGTTCTTTTCTTCTTCTTCCATAATTTAAATCCCCTGCTAAAGTGATGGCACTTAGTATCTACTCGTCTTTAGGCATAGTTACATTTAGCATATAACCGCCACGGCTAGGAGACAAGAATCGGTCGAAAGACAAATTCCAAAGCATCGGATCGATAACGTGAATGCCTAATAGGTAACACACGAGAGACCCTCCGGCGGACCCGCGAGGAGAAAATGGCCAGCCTTTGCTGCGCCCATAAGCGACGAGTTCTCTTGTAATAATAAAATAGCTAGAAAACCCTTTATCGATGAACCTTTGTAGCTCAATCTTAGCTTGCTCCACATACGTTACTTCGCGACCGTCTATAAGAAACTTCTTTTTATTCTTATCTAAGCCAAGCTGCTGAATTCTTTTAGCAACGATCTGCCTTAATTGGTTATCAGCATCTTTTATATCCGGAGTCTTTGGACTCGTGTCGAATTTGATGATGTCACATTTATCAGCTATTTCCAAAGTATTGTCGCACATCTGCTCAAAGACACCATCATCAATGCCTTTTGAATATCCATTGTTTTTAAACCTAGCCCACAATTCAGGCCTAGTCTTCATATACTGTTCGTCGCTATTAACATGGAACAAATTGGGCGAGTCGACAGTGGTCTCTTGCTCGATGGCCATCATAACCTTCTGAAGCAAAAAGTCTTCACGCTTTAGATAATGACAATCGTTAGCCAAAGCCAATTTTATCTTATAATGGTCGGCGAGACCCACTAAGAGTCTGAAAACTTGCTCGTCTTTTTCCACACCGGGCATCTGAGTCTCGATATAATAGTCATCACCAAATACCTCTTTAAATTTTTTAATATAAGAAACAGCATCTTTAAGCCTTTCTTTATCGGATCGCTCTCTTATAATATTACCTTCACGATCCTTGATCTCAGAAAGCCTTAACTCATGGCTAACTGGCCCATTGAGGCATCCAGACAATATAATTAAACCCTCCTTGTACTCACACAGCTTTTCAAACCAAATCCTATTGTATTGAGTTGTTCCTAATCCATATAAACCTGTCTCATAAGCTTGTGTAGTTAACTTAATTAGATTCTCTACACCTTTGCTGTTCTTACATAATATCGTAAGGTGTCGGTTGCGATTTATCCTTTGAGCAAGCTCCTCGTTCTGCTGTCTCCAATCTGGCGATCTTACTTTTATGCCCTTACTAACAAGATCTTGTCGTAATGGCTCGTAGTCATTAAAGTATATTTCACAACCAGCGATATATTTTACTTTATGCTCTTTACATGAAAAGTACATGTCTGGGACAGATGCCATGTGTCCATGTTCTGTAGCACTAATAGCGGGATATCCTCTCTCAGCACAAACCTGTGCATACTGAGTAGGACTAGCAATCCCGTCAAGAGCACTGTATACTGTATGATTATGCAAGTGGACAAACTGTGAAGGGCCTGTATATTGTTCCGGTGTGTATTCGCTCATAATGTGAAGAATACGGCAGGCCTATGCAGGCATTTTTTGCAATATATTCACTTTATCTATAAGATTACCTGGTATTTTATCCTGAACTAAGCTTGACAATACTACTTGTATTATCTCGTCTACTATTCTACTCTTAATTTCATTTACGCTTGGATATTTTGGATCTTTAAGATCTCTCCCGATTCTTTCAAGCAAAGACGTTGCAGTATCGCTCCCATTCATTTGCCTTATATTACAAATTTTATAAAGACGACACAATAATTCAGCAATAGCCTCTGGCTTATAATTATTACTATCTATCCTCTCTTTTATTTTTCTTATCAAATCCTCGACTTCTTCGACTGTTAGTATTTCTACCCAATAAGAAGAACACAAATTATATAATTCTTCAGATCTTGCTACCTTCTTTATAGTAAATTCTATAGTCCTGTCAAGTACGGACTTAAAATCATTCAAAGAATATGCTGATTTTACACCATTAAAAAATGCCTCAGAGATAGCTGTCAACATTTCTAGATTATATATGTTTCTAGTTTTAGCTGCTACCCATTTATCGACATTTGATGTATTAATTATATTGAGGTTTTTGTCGAAGACCTTTGGTAAGCCAGGCTTAAATACAAAATAATATTTTTCATTATATATGTCGAATATCGCTACATCACCATTGCTATACACTATGGTGACATTACTCATGACATCTCCGCAGCCTTTAAGCACCCTTCAGCCACACAATATAATGGGCTTTCGTGCCTTAACACTTGATTTACAACAAATGGTAAATCCTGCTGCTCTAGCTTGGCTTTTACTCTCTCTACAAATCCGACTGGTGAAGAAGTTCCGCCTGCCATATAAACATTGATACCAGAGTCGATCCTTGCATTGGCTTCATTCTCAATGAAGCCTTTGCTGATGCCGTTTATGACATTACTGATTAGAACGTCATAATGCAAAACTAAGTCTAAACCAACGCGGTCCTTGGGCTCCAATCCAGGCGTTAGGTCAATAGACATTTTTCGTTTGCATACAGTTGTTGGAGTCTCCTTGCTGGTTTTAGCCTTAGCAGATGATCTCATAGGATCATACCCATGCCTCTGAGCAACTTGCTCATCTATCCAATCTCCACTACCAACCCAGCAAAATGAATAGATCTCCATACCGTACTTGACGAAGCTTACAGTTACAGTGCCAGCTCCCCATGAGATGCCAATGCCGGTACCATCTGGGCTCATATTATTGACTATAGCATGAGACTCCTTAATTTTAGACACGCTTAAACGTGATTCCGTCTTCTGCCCGGTATAACCACTAAGTATCATATCAATTACTCTCTCATGGTAATCGATATTAGATTCTTTGTTCAGAGCTTTTGCGGTGGTGCAATAGCACAATTTAACGTTGTCTCCAAAAGTGCCAATATCGTTCTCGGCTGTATCTAACAAGCCATGAATAATACTAGCCAATACCGTCATTGCTTCTTCATCTGACGTTACTCCGCCTTCAGCCATAGGCCGTTTCAAAGTATCATTCATAGAATATGCAAGCTCTTCAGCATCGCGACCAAGCACGACCAGCTTATTGTTCAACTTAATGTATCTAGCTGGTCTTGTAGATCCATCTGATCGAACTTTGTTCGCATCGCTTAGCATGTTCTCAACAAATGGAGTAGGATTATCAATGTTCCAATATCCGTTTATCTCTGCGACATATTCGATTTTAGACTTCCCACTTCTGAAAGCCAACACCACGGTTTTCGTTCCAACATCTAATCCTAAACTTGTCATCTTAAACTTCCTTCGCTTAATTTTCTGTCCTGGTCTATATACTAAGAGCCCTGTCGTATTGTCTAACTCGCTTACATATTCACTTGTGATAGTATAATCGGGTCTAACAAATCTTATAACCGGTAGCGGTAGATTAGACAGAGTTAACTCTTGCTTTACCGGCTTCTCAAGTGACTTCTCAATTTTTTTCTCAAGTGGTTTCTCTAACTTAGGTCGAACCTGTATAGATGGTTTTACCTTCTCTACAGTTTTTGGCTTCGGTAACGCAGTTTTCTTCTTATTGCTTATCGATATGCCGTAAAATACCGGCTTCGATTTTGCGTTCTGCAGTAATTCTAATAAATCTTTATGCTTATCTTTATTATACATCTCTAACCTTTGTACCGAGACCTCCCGCAGCCCTAGGCGGTTTCACTATATTTGGTGCTATTACTTCTGGTGGAATATCTCTTACTTTTTGAATCTCAGGTGTCTTGGTTACGATCCCTTGTGGGACCAGCGGCCCTTCTTGTATAGGCATTGCTGTCTCAGACACTATGGTAACCCTTATAGGGTCGCTACTGATCTTGATTTTCCTTTCATGTAGTTTAAATAAAAAGTAAACCAATATAGTATCAAATAACTTTATACTTAATAATATTACAATTAAGTTATCCATTTGAGAGCCTTAGTAACGATATGCCTGCTTCAAAACAAGCAGATGACAGATAATCGAGTTCTACGCTTAACTGATGATAGTAATCTTTTGTAAACTTTTTCTGATAACTGTCTACCGCAGTCACTAAAGGGATATCTTTGGTGTCGATCCCGTATAACGTTATAGACTTGGGCTTGAAGTACGCCGCAACCGAGATCGCTAAGGACTCTATCGATTGCCCCCCGAACGGCAAAGTAATGCTCTTCTCTCTTCCAGTTGTAAAATAAATTGGTTTATCTTTAAAAATAGTTTCAGACCTTGCGTAATCCTCTTCATAAGCCATCGATATGTAAGTCGGCATTATGAAATCTCGTAAGCTATAAATGTCGCCTCTACGTAAAATATCAGTTATTATATTATAATCTTTACTTATCACATAGTCACAACGATGCTCCAAACAAGCGTAATCAATGCCGATTACGATATCACTTCGTTTAATCAAATAATCATCAACAAACTTTTTAGACTTCCCACTTCCAACAATGGCTATGCTTTTATCAGCCGCAAAGCCATGTTTACTAGTTATACTCGGAACATACTTGTCTAATGCCGTGTTCTCTAACTGACGAGATTCTGGTAGCTCTAAAGAACTATACTTTTTAAACTTTTCAAAATAGGTACTGATTATCGACGCAGCTTCTTTATGATCATACTGGTCTTCAATTAGACAAGCTAACTCACTCTGCGTGAATCCTACTTTGCCGCCTCTTATGATATTTCTTAAGCATACATCCGCAAAGCAATAAGTATTATAATCACCTAAGCCGCCTAAGCTCTCTAGTAGGCTTTTCCTTATTACCATTACCTTTTCTGTACAAACTATACTATCCGTAAGACCTTCCGATTCCTGCGTATGATACTTCCTCACATTGCTCAACGATCGCATTAGTTTAAAATCTAGGTTGGCTAAAAATAACCCTGTCACGCTCGGAGATTTAGCAGACCAAAAGCGAATATGTAAATCATATAATGTTGGGCTTATGATGGTATCTTCCGAACATGCAGCCTCTAATTCTTCAATTAGCCCTGGCTTTATCTTAAAAGTTCCAGGTAAGAATATTAGAGTGTTACCTTTGCTCTGTGCGACTGCCTTTTTCAAAGCATTTGATCGATCTAAGTCGCTAGCATCTGCTCTTTCAATATAAATTAACTCTCTGTCAGCAAAGTCTACACATTCATTTAATTCCTCGATGCTCTTTGCGGTATGATATTCATTCTCTTGGGCATATATAATGATTGTAGTTTTCATATAATATGTACGACTAAGATTTAATCTTCCAGCGTTTAACACCCATATCGAATGTCTTATTGTCCTTCGACATATGATTTTTCTGCGTATGGATATCATCAGCCCGGCCAGCCGCTAGTTTAAACGGACTTGGAGGCTCAGGCGGCTCTGGAGGCTCAGGCGGCTGCGGTGGTTCTGGTGGTTGAGGAGGCTCAGGAGGTTGTGGAGGCTCAGGAGGTTGTGGAGGCTCAGGAGGAGGTTCCTCAGGGCAGGGGCCGTCTTGTACGTTAGGGCAATAGAAAAAGTCTTCTTGACAACATTCGTCAGCAGGAGGGTTCTTTGCTGTTATGATATTATAAGGGAACTTCGAATCTGGCAGATCATTATAAACGCCAAATGGACTACAAGTAGAAAGAGTAACACTCGATGTCCAATCGAACTTATGTCTATCAAAATTTCGCTGTTGGACACATCCCGGTTGTGGGTCCCATGAAGCAAATTGCAAAATAGGTGTCTGAAATGTAGGCAAAACGGGCTTATAAATGTGGACAGATTTACAATCGTTTACCGTCATCTGTGCGGCAGCGAAAGAAGACTCTAAAATGCTTCCTGTTGTCAGACTATTCTGCCCTCGCACAACACTGACCCGCGATACACATGATTCCTCTAATAAGTTCAGGCATTTAGTGTAGATAATTTGTCTGTTTTTGTCATACCTCACATTGACTATAGGACAAACAGCTTCAATATTTGTCGTATCAATTAAAGCATCTTCTAATCGAAGTATAGAGCTTCCGTAATCACCGTCTTCTCCGTCTGGCCCGGATTGTCTTGACCTCACCGTCCATTGATCTTCTTGCCATTTGCCTGAAGATAAGTAGATGGTACCACAAACTAAGCCTGTCTTAGAATCGAAGCTTACAGACTTATTTGTTTTGATGGCATCTATTGAGACTTGTGAAGTAGTGCTTATCGATTCAACAGTACCGCTGACCACATCAATATTGATCGTTAAAGCTGGCACTGATAAAGTTTTAGGACTAATTTTATAAACTTGGCTTAAAGGTATATCGCAGCCATCGGATTGCTTTATTCCAAGAGAGCGATTTAAGACCAATTGCCTTACTGGATTAAATGAAGAGTCATAAACAGATCCCTTCAAGGCCTGGCTAATTGTTATTACTTGATCACCGAGGACGGTTCCTTGGCTGTCAGTGACCTTGTATAATCTTACAGATATACTAGGCACATGATCGTTCGGTAGTGGTACAGGCCCATTAGCTACGAGAGGAGTAGGAGTATAAATAGAAAATTTTAAAGCATTTCCATCTAATACTGGCTTAAAATCTGGCTCGCCAGTAGAAGTATCACAAATACTGATGCCTGGAATGCCAGCAACGCCTTTCGCACCAGTTTTGCCTTTTACGCCTGGAGGCCCCACTCTTTGATTCTTTAATAATATTTGAAAAAGGCGGCCTTTGTCTACCTCTATACGTAGTGTATGATTGTCTTCGGGCTTGAATCGAATTAGTTTATCACTAGATCTGAAATAATACCAATAAGCGTCAGTGCCTGGATATAATTTTAAGGTCTTGGTTAAGGGTTGTAGTTTCGAATAGATCTGTAAATTCTTTAGTTTCGTATAAATATTAGGATCTATCAAGCCATCATTTGTCTCGGAGACTACATTATAATTAGCAATTACGCCGAGAGAAATCCAAGAATCGGAAGAAGAATCGAAACGCCACCGATTCCCATAGCGATCAAGGATCTCTTGTCCGTTAGAGGGATTTAAAGGAAATTTTGGAGAAATACTCATATTTTATTTATCTTTTTAAAAGTTAAAAGTATATTTGAAATTAATATTCTAAGAACCAAAATATAGAAAATTCCTCCACCCACCCTAGATAAACAATCGAGAAAAAGATTGTCGGATGGCTATATTAACTCTAAAGGAAACTCCAACACGCGAATTCTTAAGTGGAGACTGTTGTGTTGGTCAAACCTTTATGTCTGCTCCCTTGCCCGCCGTCACACTTGTCCCCAAGTGCCGTACATTCTATCAGTTTTGATGTCTCAAGGGCTTTGAGTTACAATATTAAGCTCACTTCTGCCGACGCTTCCAGATTTTGCTACTCTTTATACGCCAATTACGTCAAATAGACAATGCGGCTGGTCGAGATCTGTCGTTACGTCGGGTGAGTCTGTTTCCTTAATATTGCCCACGGGTCACCAGTAGAATCAGCCACACAATAATCCTTCACTTGTGCATATCGAGAATCACGTTTTATAAACGTGCCCCCACCTGCGGCCCAGAGTATTTCTTTTCAAACGATCCTCGTGATCGTTCATTAGAGCTGGCTAGAATACCCCGAAGAACCATGCTCTAACTTACTGGTTTAGTGGAAGTAAGTCTGTAGCAAATGTGGCTACTATATCAAGTAATTCTTTTTGGAATCACAGGTAAGGCCCAGAGAGCCTTCGACATTTAAATACACTACAGAAGATCTCTTAAATTATCGAATAGGTGGTTAACTCAGATTGCAGGTTTCGATTAGCAATTTTTATATTGTTTAGAATATGCGTTATTAAATTAAGTCTTATCAATCTTTGGGAAAAACTATTATAATATCTTAACTGCTCTTTAGGAATTTTAGGCTATATATGAAATTATCGATGATTTTAGAAAATAATCGTGATTTTAACAAAGCTATAGCTTATCTTATATCTCTATTACCTGCTTATAAGTTAGTACAACATGTTTGGGAAGATGGTTCAAGCAATCACTACATTGGGTATTTCTTAGCTGAATACCCCGAAAAGTTAGACACATACAAACTTAGGGATTTCAGGAGTCCAAACGCTTATCATCTATGTAGATCATGGATAGATTCTAGTGAAGTGGATTTTGGTGGTTACAGTATAAATTCTAAATATAAAGTCCAATATGAATACTTGAAATCTAAGTACCCTGATTTGGACGATACGATGCAACTAGAAGGCGAAGTGGTGGTACCTAAAACCAATGAAGTTATAGATTATTTAAATGAAAATGGTATAGGTTACGAAGAGTATAACGCTTATATTTATCCGAAGATAGTGATAGACAATAGTCGTACTTTGACCGATGAAATATCTGTAAACACTTTCTTAAATGTGCTAGATGATAATGATAAACCTATAATAGCCAAGAGATTATATGACATATCAGGCGGTGATGCCGATAGATGGGTAGAGTACAGGCTCGATAATAAAAGTACTTCGCCATTGATTGATTTTGGTAAACTGATAAAACCTGATGATAATGACGAAGCAGACTGGTGGAAGAAGTAAGCTACGTAGTCTTCCGTTATCATACTCGTTAAGCCAAATATAGCATTTTTCCATCTCAAGACGTGATAGTTGGCTATTCTTAACACACTATAAGACCGCCACAGCTATGTGTTGTGCTATTTTTTTGTTTAAACACCTGAAAGGATTATCTTGGAAGAAGATACCAATATTCTCGAAAATCAAGAAGAATCTGCTGAATATGTTCAGCCCGATCCTCCTTTGAGCATTATGCACTTCACTGGCTTGATAGCAATTATCATTGATTCTGCTAATTTATCACAAAGTGATGCTGCTTCACATCCAACTGCCAAAGCTGCTAAAGCTTTCTTCGATTCTCTACGCGGCCAGATATTGGTTTTAGATTTTTCTCATTTCAAAAAATCAAAGAACTGGACCCTTTCTTCCAAGAAGCTTTATAAACACGACAATGACCGTGTTTTGATTAAGAGAACATTTGAAAACATCATATGCGATGGACAAATCAAAGTTTATGCAACCATCGATTGCTTTCTCAAAGACGACAATGAAGATCCTTCAAAGATAACATTTCGAATCTCTTATACTGACTGTTATGCTTTCGAAAATAGTTCTCTGTTGATTGATTTAGAGTAATAATTATGGACTTTTTGATTAAAGAATCTGACTTCCAGAGAATCATTGCTATCGGCGATATTCATGGATATAATTCTAAGCTTGTGGAGCTTATCGACTTAATAGGACCGACCCATTCAGATTTGTTGGTTTTCCTTGGTGATTATATTAATAGGGGACCTGACTCCAAAGGTGTTATCACGACTTTGTTAGGTCTACGCAGCAAGACTAATACGAAGTTCATTCTTGGCAATCACGACGAGATGGCTTTAATGGTCATAGCTGGCGGTGGTAAGGATGACGAAAAATTTTTCAACAAATTTGGCGAGAAATCTTTAGAATCCTATAATGTGAAGTCAATCAAGAATATCCCTCGTGATCATTGTTTATTTTTTAGCGATACGGTAGACTTCGTCGAGTCTGAAAATCACATTTTTGTTCATGCCGGTGTTGATCCAGATAAAGAATTAATCTTATGTGATCAAAACACACTAAGGTGGAAGCATATAGATAAATCAGTTAAGCCTCACTGCTCAGGGAAGGTAGTTATCTGTGGCCATACAAGTTTTGATACGGTATTAGATGTGGGTCATACTATCTGTATCGACACTGGCTGTGGCAGTGGTAAACAGTTGACAGGGTATGATGTTCTAGCAAAGAAAGTTTATCAAGTATAACAGATGAGACAACCGGAGAGATAACGATCTTTTGGAGCAGCGATGGCAATCTCAAGATTTAGGCAGAAACAATTGCGGCGAAAGGCTATGGCGATTGTTTGGCAAGTGTTGGACATGGCGACCAGAGAGATAGATTTCCATAACATTGAGGGAGAAGGAGCTTTGTCTAACGATGACGAAATTGATTTTGTCCGAAAAATCATTGACGAGGCTGCACAGAGAGCTTTCAATGCATACGAAGATTACAAGGAGCGACTGGATCGTAGTGTGAGATCACCGCAAAAGTAATCCGAGATGGTACATTAATCCTAACAAAGAAATTATTCCAAGTAATATGGGCGAACTTCGAAATGCTATATTTAATGAAATAGTGAAGAATTTTGAGTCTGATACAGATTATAAATTAGTATTTGGTCGTCCGATTAAAATGTACTTGCATAATAGGCTTATCTGCCAAATTCGTATAGATACTTTATCTAACGAAATATCTGTGTGGAAGGTCAGCGAACACACGTTCTCAAAATTTGGTAATCCTCAAACATTCTTTCAAGGTTATCCAGTCAAGTTTTTTCCGTTAGCGATTTCCTCTAGTATAAATGATTTATTTTCTTTTTTGAGAAGTGAAGAGTTTTTGAGATGATTTTTTATCACCCATTTCTAGCATTATTGGGTATTAGCTGTCGATATTGAATCCAGCTTCTAAAGTTACCTGACCAATACATACCCTTACGGTCAATATGGGTCACTCCTTCCGGCCAAGCATCTTTAGGTTTTAATTTAGAATAATCAGCTACTGTAGCTTGATGCTCTACAGGAGAAGCATGACAAGGTTCGCTTTCTATTAGCCTCTTGTAAATAGCTTCTGCTTTTTCTAAACTAGTATCCGATTTACGATAAGAGGTTTGAGCACAGCAACTTGCGCTTATCATTATTGCTTGGTTAACTGCGATTTTGTTATTAGCTTCATCAAAGTATTCTAAAATCCCTGATTTATTACGTTTAGTAGCGACGTAGGGCAAATGCCATTCTCCCACATTAAGCACTTGCGGATTTGAAAACTTCCTTGCCTGCAATATATGGTGTGCTAATTCTTTTATTTCAGGTTGTGCATCAGGGTGATACCGCAGCCAATCCCAGTTATTCCATTCTGTCGAGCTTACTACTACTTTCATATGTTGAAAAGGTTCTGTGATTCTGTTGGCGATTTGTTTATGGACACCAATTTCGTTCATTTGAGCGGAATGTAACACGGCTTGCTGTAAGGCAGACATCCAGACCTCTTTAGCCTGCCCTTTTTGTTCGTCATTTAACTCCTCTTTCGCCTGCATACCAGTTTGATTTTTACCCCAATGTACTGGTTGTGCAGGATTAGAAGAAACATTATCAAGCATTGTTTTAATAGGTATCGCTCGACTAGATGCACTATTGCGACTAAATACCCGGTGTGTCATTAGCTCACTATGTATGAATCTTGGATATTCTAATTCAAGTGTAATAAGACGTACACCTTGTGTGTCAATACTGTCCGCAATGATCTGTGCTCTGATGGTCATTAGATGCTTTCTGAAACGATGTTCGTGATATGCTTAAACTCTGCCACAAGACATATGTTGTGCGTATTTAATACATTACATGATCAATGAGAGGATATTATGATTAAGCTGACAAAGAAAGAAGCCAGAGAGTTTGCGAACATATCTAAGTTAATAACTAAATATGAAGGTGAGATATCTGATATCGCCTCCTCTTCACGATTTACTCCACGAAGTATCGTCAGATATGTTCAATCTTGTATTGCCAGGCGATTATCAAAGGTCCCTGATGATTTTGACCAAAGAATCAATAAGGGCATTAATACTCTCATCGATCGGTTATTGGGCCTGTCAGTTGATAATTTCGGTCGTGTACGCCAGGTAGATTCAGATGCATTAATTTATAAGCTATTGCATCAGCGGCTTTTGTACAAGTTTAACACTGACCAGAAATATATCGATGTTTTAGCCAGTGCAGAAAAGAAGGTCGACGATAGTATTGCAAGTGCGATAGATAAACTTATCGCTGATGAGATCAGGCAAAAAGCGTGGGACATTCAAAAAATTATTAATAAGAAGATAGCAGAAAAGATAGATGCTTTGTTAGAGAAGCGTCTAGAAGAACGCTTAGCTAGCCTGGCAGGAGCGTCTGATATGCTTGATAATTTTTTGGTACAATTAGACAAAGGCATCAGAGAATCTTTCTTGACTGTAGATCTAACCGATCCAGGAAAGCCTGCTGAAATGCCTAACGATTGGTACAAGTTAATGGTCGATCACGCCGCACTTGTGGTAACCAACAAGTCTTTAGAAAATCAGTTACCAGACTCTGTTAAGCCATCAGACCATGGTTTTTGATCAGCAGTTATTCAGATTCCTCAACAGAGTATTTTTCATCACCCTCTGTTATGATTTCATTATTAAGCTTAGACAATAGTGTGTTGTCTAAGCCTTTTGTCCCTTTTTCATCATTCTCAACCCAGCTACTAAACAGGTCTTTTGTAGGGACTTCAGAAATAGTAGCTTTTTGTTGGATCTTCTTGGTCAGATCCATGAATCTAACACCGACAGCCCCGATGCTAGTTAAGTGTTCTCTGATAGCTCTCTTTTCGTCACTAGTATAATCTTTTTGTAAAGCTACCCTGACCATACCCCCCGCAATGTCTTGAGTATCGAGATCTTGGATTACATCATCTGTTAATGTATAATATTGCGGCGGCATAGATTCATTAGGAAATATTTTAGCCCCAGCCTTCCATATATCTATAAATTTATGCTCTAAGGTTTCAACATCTAGCACGTAAAAACCGTGAGATACATCGCCTTCATCGAATTTGAAAGGAATAAGCGATCCTGGGTAATACACACGATCATAGAGGCTTTGTGTACTATGAAAGTGTCCAGTATAAACTCTTTCGAATCGAGAGTGTTCGAACGTGACGGACGACCAGTCTTTTAGCAGGAAGCAAGTGTTGAGAGTCGCGTTTCTAACTCCGATGTGTGTTAACAGAACATCACCTTCTTGATATTGCTTATGTATCCTATCAAGCACTTTCATATATGCTTTCTCATACGTAATAAAGGGCAATATCCAAAATCGCCTATCGTCTATCTGAGCGATCTTAATATCATCTATGACCGTAAGATTGTTTTTTAGTGTTGATAGAGAATTTATCTCCCAAGAGTGTCTAAGAAACATGTCATGGTTTCCAGGGAAGACTATCCACTGTTGCCCGTAGTCATTGCTAGTCTCTTCAAAAAATTGAGACACCTTGTGCAGAACATCTATCGCTATGGACTGTCTGTCATGGAATAAGTCACCGCACACAAAGACTACTTCGATTTTTGTTAGCTTGCAGTACTGACGCAGCACTTTACAAGCCCACAATAAATCGTCGAGTCGACCAGGAACACCAAAATGAATATCAGCAGTAATCGCTACTTTTGTCATGTTTACCTCTGCGTCACTTAATACGTGTTATTAAATAATAACCCCAGAGAAAGCTGTGTTGGCATATTAGAGGAAAACCATGCAAGAAACTGATGATCAGAGCGTATATTTCGATCCCAACAAAATCGACGAAGCTTTCGTCATGGAATCTTATAGGGAGGGCCAAAGGGAATGTATTCAATTCGCCGTAGACAAATTTAACTCTGGTAAACGATTTGTTATCTTAGAATGCCCAACAGGTAGCGGTAAGTCTGCTATCGGAATGACGCTTGCCGGGATGGTTAAGGTCAGCTATTATTTAACTATCACAAAAATTCTACAAGACCAATTAACAAGAGACTTTGATGATATAGTTTTGTTAAAAGGGCGTAGCTCTTACCCATGCACGTTCTACGAGCGGCACGGAGATAAGCTATTAGAGCGAAAGCTTATAAAGCCGCATGAACTTCTCGAAAAAAAGCAGAATATACCAGATTGCAATGAGGGTTACTGCAAGAAAAGATCCAATTCAGATGCAGTATCTAATTCTACAAAAGGTATAAGCTCTCAATGCTTTCTTAAAGAAAGGCCATATTCGGCCAAGCAAATACCAGCTGGAGATTTAAGTAGACTGCCGAAAGGCATGCGATACAGTGCTTGCCCTTACTATGAGCAAGTCCATAAGGCTATTAATTCTCAGAAGGTATCGATGAATTTTTCGAGTTTCATCTACCAAACTAGTCTGACGACAAGATTCGACTCGCCGAGAGATTTAATTATTATCGATGAGGCTCACAACATTGAGCAATGCGTTTTGGATTTTGTTACTATAGCTGTAAACGACGAAATGCTCCAAGAGCATGATTACTATATTCCAAACCTTCAAACTGCAGCTGATTATCTCAAATGGTTCAAAGAGATCCAGATAGAATCAATCGTCGAAGAACTACGAGATAAATCACTAGCTGGTGAGGATTTTGATGAAGCTGATAAGATGGACAAGCTCTTGCTCAAAATCAACACGTTTTATCAGCATGTAGAGAATGAACGATCGGAGTGGGTTGTTGAATATACTGAGCATGAAAAAGGACGGTCAGGTAAGAGTATCCGTAGTGTTGTACTCAAGCCAGTTTTCGCCCATGGTTTAGTAGATGACTTAATATTTAAGTTCGGGCATAAAATTATAATGCTCAGTGCTACGATCCTTGATGTCAACATTCTGTGCAATTCACTTGGTATTGATCGCAAAGAAGTAGCAGCTTACAGGATGAAAAACAGGTTTCCTGTTGAAAACCGTCCTATTTATATAAAGCCCGCTGCTAGGATGACAGGCGGCAAAGACAAAATGGCAGAATGGATGCCTAAACTTGTTAAATCTGTCGAAGAGATATGTAATCAATACCAGGGTGTGCGAGGGATTATTCATACGCATAACTTCGCTATATTAGAGGGGATTCTAGAAGGTGTCAAGCCTTCAGTATCAAAGCGGTTAATATCGCAGAAAGAATGTCCTGATAAACAAGACTTACTTAAGTTCCATGCAGACAAGCAAGATAGTATTATCGTCGCTCCTGCTATGCATGAGGGGGTTGACCTAAAGGACGATTTAAGTCGTTTCCAAATCATTTGCAAGGTCCCGTATGCGAATTTTTATGAAAATAAGCAATTGGCTAGGCGTGTAGAGCTTGACCCAGCTTATTATAATTGGCTTACTGCACTGAAACTCATTCAGAGCTATGGTCGTAGTATTCGAAGTTATACAGATCACGCCGATACATATATAATTGATGAGGCCATCAACATGTTCTTGAGCAAGTCAGGCAACATAATTCCTAATTCATTTAAGGAAGCTATCATTAGGATCAAATAATGGAAGGTTATAGGTAGCTAAACAATGCTAGAATTAAAAGAAGTAACTTGGCAAAATGTGTTAAGTTACGGTAATTATCCTACAACGCTAGAGCTAGATAACTTGGGCCAATGCTTGATAGTAGGTGAAGTTATCGATGACGAATCGAAATCGTCAGACGGTGCCAATATAAAGAAGTCAAATGGTGCTGGTAAATCTACTATCCCGAACGTAATACAATGGATCTTGTTCGGTAGAACGATGCACTCAAGAAACCCCGGCGATAGCATAGTTAATTACTTTACAGGGCAAGATTGCTGGGGCAGACTTGTATTCAAAAACGGCAACACTATCACACGAACAAGGAAAACAGATGGCCTTAATGAATTAATATTCACCAAGGATGGAGAAGAAACAGCTCTGGTCGCTAATACACTTTCAACCGCATCTATACAACAGCAAAAGCTCAATAAAGCATTTAATCTTGATTGGGATATATTCTGCGGCTCGGTGTTTTTCAACCAGTATGGTAAGCCTTGGATGGAGATGGCTGATAACGCTAGGAAAAAAGCCATAGAGCGTATCTTGCACGTAGACAGACTGGCCTTTTATGCCCAAGCCGCTAAGGCACGCGTAGAAAATTGTGATAAAGTAGTTGAACGCAATAGAGTAAACGTAGAATCAGCCAAATCTAAGATTGAACAATATCAAGCTGAAATACAGCGACTCGAAATAGCTGACCAAAACTTTGAACAAGGCAAAACTAGACGATATAATCAGGTATTGGAGTCAATCGAAGAATATAAAGCTAGAGCTAATAGCATTGAATTGCCCGATATAGACAAGCTTACCAAAAGCTGGGCTCTTATACAAAAGGCCAAGGAAAGGTTGGGTGAAGTTCAGAAAGAGATTAATACATATGAATATGATATCCAAAAGTTAAAAGGTAAGTCAGCCTCTTTGAAAAGCACAATTGACTTATGGCACAATAATTCGGGAAAGATATGCACTAAGTGTGAACAATTAGTGGGTAGCGACCACGTCAGTGGTAAAATAGAGCCATTGCAGACAGAATATGAACAGATCCTGAACAATATTAAAGATTTAGAAGCTAGAAAACAGAGCAAAATATTAGCTCTGCGTGAAGCCACAAATAAGATAGCCGAGAAATCACCTCAGATGTCTCTGCAAGAAGCTAACGGAATAATAGAGAAGCACAAGTCTGCTCTACGTGAGGTAAAACGATTAGAGACACAGGCTAACACAATATTAGGTGAAGCCAATCCTAATACGGGCATGAAGCAACAGATATTAGATAAGATATCGGAACTTAACAATAAGCTTGTTGAACTCCAACAGCAACATGATAAGTCAGAGCTTCTAAACAAACATTATTCTTACATTTATAAGGCATATAACGATAGATCGAAAATCAAAAGTTATATCTTCGACGAGCATATACCTTATATTAACTCAAGACTTCAGTATTATCTTGAGGTATTCGGCCTAGATATCAAAATCGAGTTAACTAACTCGTTATCGATAAGCAGCAATATGTGGAATTACGAGTTCGAATCTGGAGGTGAGAGGAAAAGAACGGACGTTGCATTCATGCTTGCTATGTTCGATTTTCATGAGCAAATGTATGGTCGTCAATGTAATATCCTTGTTATGGATGAAGTCGATGGCCGTCTTGATGATGATGGTATTGATGCCTTGATAAATATAATCAAGACAGACTTGGCTCATAGAGTTGAATCGATTTTGGTTATATCTCACCGTAACATGATGTTCGATACGTTCTCGAAAGAGATAAGAGTAACGAGGCAAAATCGCTTTTCTAAATTAGAGGTGCTTTAATGAACATTTACGAATATGAAGATATGCAACAATTCTTAAATGATGAAGCTTTGAAGTCTCAAGCAAGAATAGCAGAAATTCTTATAGCAGTACACGCTTTGGCGTGTATGGCATTAGGTATATTTGTCGTGTCAGGTAAAATCAGCTTTACCGTAGCGTATTTGGCTTCTTTAATATTAACTTTTTTTATCATATGCAGAATTCCTACCGAAATCAGCAGTTAAGTTTTGTAGGCAAAAACCGCTGGACAAGCAACATCGGTGGGAATATATAACAGTATGAAACCGCATCGTACCGTTTATCGGTTATAACTTAGATTTTGTAGTAGCTTACTCGGTATATATGGTTGTAGTGAAATATATATTAGAGGTAAAGTATGGATTCTTTAGATATAGACAAAATCAAACATACTGCTAATAACGAAGTCGTACGCAGGTTATTAATTAGGTATTTCATCGACAAGGGATTTAGCGAGAGCTTCGACAAACAGCTTTATCCTTCGTTAGTCCAAGACTTACCAATGGTCATTTTGCCGTTGGCTAACAAGATAGAAGTAGTACCACATGCTGTTGAGATAGACCCGAATCAAGGGAAGGCCATTCTAGGCTGGAACTTATTTGTGCTGGGCAATCAAAGAATGTATCTTGGCGAAACGCACCATAATAATCTAAGTGAATTAGCAAGACAAATCCATTCGGGAATGATTACGATACCTGAGGGATTGCAGAGTGCTACTGCAAGGAGGCAGACCACGCCTAAGCGGGTTATAGCTTTCATAACTAGGGTTTTAGGCGACAGTAAGTCAGGATATGTCGATTTATTGCCTAGTCAGCAACCTTTCAGAAAGCCTGGCGATGGTTATGCTGGCAGACAGACTTTGTCTGGTATGCCCCAACAGTTCTTTACCCGTAGCGGGTATGGAACTTAATTATTACCTGTCAATGTAACCTGGCACGAAATCGTTCTTTAGGCAGTGCAGCTTAATGGTTTCTCTGTGTGCTCTGACTTGCCTAGCCGTCATATTTAGAAATTCGGCGACATGAGAGATTTTGGGGGATGTATCTTCGGGGAAAGCTTTCGAATATTCTTCGTAAAATGCACCGTTCTGCATATAAATATCGAATACCATCCTCGTATCATCTGGTAAACCATCGCGGGTTTTTGCAGAAGCTTCTTGCAAGTCTGTACAATATATGTGGTTTTCTTGGTCCATTACACATCCTCTGTAAGATTTAGAGCTGATTTGGTTAATGGAGAAAGTGCCCGCTTCTTCGGTTCCACTGTCCTCCACTACTGTAATATGCTCTGGCTTAAATACAGGAATGGAAATTGTTGCAGCACTATAATTCTGCCACACTACTACATGATTAGGCTTGATTTCGAGTCTAATATCATGCTCTAGGGCTGTTTTGAAAATATCAGCCAATTCGATAGTAAAGTCAGGAGCTGCTAACAACATCGAAATAGGTATAACGTATTTGCCTTCTTCTATATTGGGCTTATTAGTACCAAAGGTATCAATCCCCATTTTCCTACATAAGCTTAGAACCATTTCGGCCAGCATTTCATCGGCTGCACCTGTGATGATCGTTTCTTTTGTGTTTGAAACACGCTTATTTTCGTTAATCTGTTGCCTGAAGTAATTCCATACATATTCACTGAAAAACTTCTTTAATTGGACGGGATCATTCAGGATCTTCTCAGGATCTGAGTATTTTTTTTCACCTTCAATATAATCGATTGTGCTGCAAAAGACTGGCGTGGCTGTCGGTGTCATCTTAAAAGACGCTTGAACTTCAACAAAATTAACGACATCACCGACTTGATAACTTGTGTCGCCTGGATTTTCGATTTTTGCCTTACCGCAATTGGGGCATGGTATTTGCTGGCGATCTATGATCTTAGACTTACCACGCTGGTTGATGTATGTGCCAGATTGACAGCTTGAACACTTGAAAGTGTAATCTCTGTGGAAGAAGATGCAAACCAAACCACGCCATATAGCTATTTCATATTCTTGCTCAGCGACCTTTGAATCCGCGAAGTCTGACTTGATTGTGATTCCTAGTTCGCGTATAACACGGTATTTGTCTTTGACCAGTACAGGATTGCTCTTAACTATCTCTAGCCAATGCTCAATAATTGCCTTTTGCTCCCGGCTAAGATTAGCCATGGTAATCTTAGCTATTGAACCTCTGAGTGTGAGTTTTGGTAATTGGCGTATGATAGCCATGTTGACTCCTAATAATCTAATTGTGAATTGACTTCCTCAAGCCGTATTGTGTGGCTATCACTTTTTTCTTTGGCAGGGCGGTTGTCATGGCTCAATATTGCGACTCAGCGAAACTCGAAAATAACTGGTTTAATTGGCTGCTTGCTAAAGCTGTACCAGATTTAGAACCTTACAGGGCAGCAGGTCTTCTATGGACCAGACCTGTCGGCTTTGCGACAGACGATAAGGGCAAGCCTATCACAAAAAATGGGGTCCAATTGTATAACCCACGATACCCTATTAGACATCATTGCTTTTTACACAAATCTGACTCAGGCATCGATATTTGCAGATTTACTAGCGATAACGGTATAGTACCGAAATTTGTAAATTGCAATGGGTCAGAGATCCCGTTCCTTGAGTTTACTAAGAGCAGCCTCCTTTCAAGCATTGACAATGCACTTCATGGTACACAATACATCGACATCACGAAGACATTACAAACAGAAGGATTCTTTTTAGAGCCAACTGCTGAAGCGTCTTGGTACCTGATGATCACTGACATAACTAACATGTGTATGGGCATAGCAGCTAAGTTTCATTGTCCATCTGAAGAAGAACAAATGGACTTAGCACACGATGCGTTGTATCAAGTGATGCGTAAGCTGCAAAATAATAGATTAATTTACACACCCGGCAGAGCACCTGTTTTTAATCTACTCACTACTACCATACATCGGTGCATGTATAGCATAATGAACAAGAAAAAGAACCAGAAAAACGGACTGAGCAAGTTAATGGAAGACATGAAAAGCGGTAGTCTACCAACCAATCAGAGAAGCTTTAGGCTTCAAACAGAAACCAAAACGTATTAAAACACAAAGCGATGCTTCTGTCAAGTATTGTTTTGGAGTAGTACTAATGGAAATATCAACTGAACAAAAGCGTGAAGTATTGCGTGAATTAGGATTTAGGCGACAAGACCGTACATTTGGAGGAGTACACAAAGAACTCTGGCGACATAAAGACTTTCACAATAGCCTTGGTCAGCCATTAGAATCCTGCTGGAAGCATATTATTAGATATCGCTTTGTGACTATCGTACCAGAGGCCAAGCGTATAATTTATTGGTGGGAAGAAGGCAACTAGCTTTCAAACTACCAGCACTACTGGTGCGATGAATCGAATTATAATAATACTCTAATTATTAGTACATAAAAGATATACAAGAGGTGATCTATGAACGTATCTTTAAAAGTAAGGCCTGTACTGATTCGTAAGAGAACAGTCGTCCAGACAAACAATGTACAAATAATAATAAAACCGTCTACAAAGCTGACCCAATCTTTAACCAAATTAAATAATCCTAAGCCAAAAGCCATACAACAGGAGCCACCCAAGAACCAAGAGCAAGAGGTTATTTTTAGGCGACAGAACGTAGTATCACCAAAGCCGGTCAAGCAAGTTCAGAAAGTTATAAAAAAACCTGTAGTAAGGCAAACTACTAGAGATGTAACACCTGAGTCTGTACACAAAATAAGGAATCTAAGAAACATAGGACTTGGGAAGATTTTAGTAATCGTAGGAAACGGCCCAAGCTTGAATGAAGTGAATGTGACAGAAATACGTAATCACGAAAAGATTCACACTCTATCTATAAACAAGCCAGACCCAAGGCTTTGGCCAACTACTTATTGGTCATTTTATGACCTTTCACAATTACGCCGTCATGAGGCGTTGTGGGAACAATACAGAGGCACAATATTTAACAGCACCTCAATAAAAAGACAGAAAGACGAGTCTATACAAGTCAAAAACATCAGCGGTAAAGGGTTTAGTAAGGATTTAACCAAGGGGTTGTTTATTGGTAGATCATCAGTGTTTGCTGCTATGCAGCTAGGATATTGGATGAACTATAATAAGATATTTATATTAGGGTGTGACATGAACCCGGAAGGAATCAATGGTAAACTGCATTTTTACGGCCAAAATCCTGACGTTGAGCCAGAGAAGAGGGCTAACAGGTTTAAGGCCGAAGCCGAATTTTACGATTATGCAGCACACATTTTGCCACCAGAAGACAGAGAGAGGTTTATTTTTTGCTCCGCTTACAATAACTGGCCGTTTGTGAAGAAATATGTGCATATTGACCACCAATCGGCTATTGAACGAATGCTAAATGAAGTAAATTAAGCAAGGCTGTGTATTGTCATCGATGGAGGCATAAGATCGCTATGAAAGTTTACGTCGCTTCAAGTTTAGAGCTAAAAAATCACAATTTAATAAACTATGTCTGCAATAGGTTTAAGGCAGCTGGTGTCAGCATTACACACGAATGGCTATCACACGGTTTAGTAACAGATCAAGCCACATTAAAAGACTGTTGTGAAAAAGAAATAAACGGCGTAAAGGACAGTGACATAGTGTTTATGTTATTCCCGGCTAGAAACGGAACGCATGTCGAGCTAGGTATTGCAATCGCTCAAGACAAGCCTGTTGTTTTAGTTACAGATCCGAAAATATGCCAAGTCGGTGAAGAAAAGCCTTTTTATTATGCTGACAATATTACACGTGTTTACGACCTAGAAGAAGGCATCAAAACCTGCATAACGATGTTACAAGATCAGTATGCGATTCTTAAGGAATGCTTGTCTCAAAATCAGCAGTCTTATGACCCGACATAAAGCATAAGTAAGCATAACGGCGTATTGCTTTATAATACTGGTGTAAGCAATGATCCACTTCATAAATAAATAAAGCAACCAACATAAAGGAATAACTATGAACGGCGCAATTTTCCCAAAGCTCGAAATCGACGTAATGCAAATTGGTGAAGTCTTAGAATCAGCCCAATTTGCACATAAGTATAAAATAGGGGCGTTGGTCGTGCAACCATCACTATCAAGCGACGCTATAATAGTTAGAAGTAGGATTGGTGGTAAGTATAAGATTATTACACCGATCGACTGGCCTAAAGGAGAAACTTTCGGGCAGGCAAAAATGAGGAATCTGTCATTAGACTCTCTCGATGTCGATGGGTTCGAAATACTGTTGACGGCTGATAAGTCTGAAAATGATACAAGGAATGAGGCCAAAGCTCTTACAGAGTTTATCAGAACGCATTTGGGAGAACCAATGGAGGTCCGTTTTGTACTAGGAACCAGCACAAGAAGTACAGAAAACATTCAAACAATACTTAGAGCCATGCTTGGAATTAGGACACCAACAGCGATTAGAAATGATGTGTTGTTAAAAGCACAAGCGACCAAAGCCAGCCTACAAGAGCATAATAATACAATCTCCATTATTGAGAATACTATTAAGGCACCGATCAAGATAAGTGGCAATGTAAACTATAAAATAATGACTTCTTGTAATGCTGCTAAATTTGCAGTAAGCTTAGCACAAGCTAAACAGATATTGAAGGACAAAACAGCTTCTGAAGTATCAACAGAATTAGCCATAGAAACTCAGTCTTAAAATGAAAATCAAATCTTTATTGGCAAAGATTTCTAATTTACAAGACGATGCTGATTTATTGGTTTGCCACGACAATTGGTTGGAGATGGAGAGAAGGAATTTATCCTCTCAAATTAACCAATTAGTAGCTGAGCTAACTCGTGTACAGAACGCTATTCTTATAAAGCAAGAGTTAGGCAAGCAAAATTTAAAAGCTTGTTCCAAGCCGGTGATTAAAGACGGCCAACAAATAGGTGTAATCACACAGTTAGTGAAACAATAAAGCTGTCTGCACTATGTATTGATATAGTGTCAGTTTCAATTTCTTCAAAGTACGAGATATAGAATGCAAAAATCTAGATTCAACGTGGTTACAGACGGTCAATGGGGAAGTTGTGGTAAAGGAGCTATAACCACAGCGTTGGCGTATAAGTTTAGACCCGCAGTACTGTCTACTACAAACATGGCCAACGCCGGGCATACAGCGGTGTTCTTTGATGGCCAAAGTTTCATCGCAAAAGTACTACCTTCAGCAACAGCACTCGCAAAGTGGACTGGTGCAAATCTATCACCTCCAGCCGATCTCAGCTATTCCCCGCAGGTAGTAATCGGCCCATCTGCAGCCTTCGATATCGAACAACTGCAAAAAGAAATTGAGCATTGCGGGCTTGAGCCGGGTAAGCTAATGATCCATCCTAGAGCCGGAGTGATTAGCAAAGATCACAAGGAAAAAGAAAATGACGACAAAAATGGCACAAAGCACATCGCCAGCACAATGCAAGGTTGTGGGGCTTTCTTAGCCGATAAAGTAATGCGACGGCCAGACTTGAAGCTTGCCAGAGACTATGAGGAGCTAAAGCAGTATGTGCCACAAACCCCATTATGGTCTCTGCCAATGTGGGTCAATCAGTGCTTGAAGTCTGGAGCCACGATTCTACACGAAGGTTCACAAGGCTTTTCGCTTGATATCAACCACGGATCACATTACCCACAATGCACGAGCAGATCGACGACTGCATTGCAAAACATGGTCGATATGGGTGTCAATGCCGCAGAACTGGGGGATATCTATCTAGTTATCAGACCATATCCAATCCGCGTCGGAAACGTAGTCGAGAATGGAGAGATTAAAGGTTATTCTGGAGACTGCTATGACGACCACCAAGAAATCTCATGGGAGCAAGTTGCCAGCCAGGCAGGTGCACCAGCCCACGTAATGCAAGGCGAACTTACGACAGTCACAAAAAGACTACGAAGAGTATTCACCTTCTCGAAGCGGCAGCTAGTAGAGGCCGTAGTGACAAACGGGGCCACAAAAATCGCATTGAACTTTGCGAACTATATCGACTGGTCCTGTTTTGGCGTAAATGAATACGACAGATTGCCGCAAAAGGTCAAAGAATTTATTTCAAAGATCGAAGATTTAGTGCAGATCCCGGTTTCCATAGTCGGAACAGGCCCAGCAATTAATCATTGTGTCTTCATGGGTCAGTAGTATGCAACAAATCCTTAGACTGGCGGCTTATTTGCATGAAGCCGGTGAAGATAAGCAAGAAGCCGCCAACACACTAAAGGATTTAGATATTAAATATGTCGCGATTAAATCAAGCCGATACAAATCAGCAGACGAAATACATAATTTAAAACCTCTTTTGTCTGATAATAATCTAACTCCTATACTATTGAAATCAGCTGTTGGATATCAAATTCCACCGTTGCTATCGGCATCTCAAGCAATAGACACCTTCAACACTGCTCAATATTTAGGCATAAGCCATTTAGCTTTAGGCTTAGGCATAAAAATACAAGTACCTCCTTCTGTAATAGATCAGTCGTCGTTAGCAGCTATACAACTTGCTACCAATTCCGCTCAAGATCAAATTTCTACATGGGTTGCAGTTGTTAACAAATTAGCATTAGATTATAATATAACACCAGTATATGAGATTACTAATGAGTGCTGGTATTATAACCACATTGAAACGATCATTAAACTTATATCTGGAACTAAATGGCGACTATTATATAACCCATCTCAGTATTTATATAAGTCTAATATAGACACATATGAACATTATTACAAAACACTTAAGAGACATGTAGATGTCATATCACTTCAAGATTATAAGCACGGTTTTGGTTGCAGACCCGTTGGCTATGGCGACGCTAAGATCGAAAAAATAATAAATGATTGTCAGGTAAATAATTATCGAGGATGGTTTGTGCTTGAACCAATGCTGGGCTATAGGTATGGAGAAGCTTTAACACGGTCTCAAACATTTAGACTAGCGTACCAATCGTTACAAGATCTTTTAACCAATGGGTGACATTATGAGTAAAGTGAACATTGTCGAAGTGACGGAACAAATTAAAGCCGCTGGTTCCATTAAAGTAAGAGTGGTTCCCATGCCTGGTAATAATATAAACGGAAAATATCAGATTGATGTGTTGAAAGGAATCGAATGGTCTCCTATTATAGAAGGCCTGGAAAAAACGATGGCAGAGAGTATTGTTCAACAAGCATTTAACCGAGTAATCTGTGGCTAAGATAACCAGCGTTCTCGACCTCTCAAAGTATAAGGTTGGTGAGCCCGCTTATAGAGTATACTTGCAGCATAAACGTCTTAAAATAGACGAGAGCGAAGAGTTACTCATAACGACTACACCAACTGTACTCCACCAAAAGCCAGAGAATAAGCACATTTGGGCTAACACAATGGGTAGAACCCATAAAAAGATGCCAGCCCTTGGACCAGCAGACTTTTTATGCATCACTAACATACTGACTTCTGAGCTAGCAATACAAGAATTTGTAGTAGAAAGCGTCATCAGAAACAACTACGGTATATATGTATACACAGGTACGTGTGGCGGCATTGCTCCAGAAAGTAGCCTATTCGACACGCTGCAAGCTGCCAAAGCAGAAAAATCACGTATTTTGAACATGCTCCAACGCTGGATTAATAACTATGCCTAAAAAGAAAAAATCTAGAGGTAAGAAGACCGCTCACCCGACTTTATTTGTATTCAAGGGCGTAATACGATATTATGAAGCAGGATCTATGCTTGAGCTACACGCTCAAGTAACGCCAGAAGAGTGGGATGAGATAGTTAAAGACACTGTCGAGTATTCTGTGTTTTTGAATTGCCTTAAGGAAACAGCTTGCCCAAGACTAGACGAGCCCTGGACTACTGATGACGAATGGTTCAGACTACAGTTAGAGGTATCTATATCAAGAATACGTAATATTGATCCTCTTAAATTAGCACAATTTAATGTAGACGATATTCGGCGGCAATTTAGCGATCAAATACTAAAAGGTGTCGACCAAGTCAAGGCACTCATCAAAGATCTCCGTACACAGCAAGCCAAACTTAATAATATTAGTGTAAGCGAAATTTAGCCTCAAAATTATAAGAGAGGCAGACTATGGATAATGATCAATTTGCTGGCGTACAGAGTATCAATCAAGAGATAAGTCAAGCAAGCTATGTTGAGATTATATCAGTAAAGTACAGAGAAGAACCTGCTATTGGTAATAATAACAGCGTAGATAATTCTCTGAATAGCCTGGCTTATAATTTAGCTAGAGGCAAACCACAAACAACCGCAACCAGTAGCTTATATAATTATACAAGTGGTGTAAGTCTTTCGGCCACTGCAAAAGCAAGTAAGACTAGTTTAGCATCGAACATTGTTAAGCAAGATGCTCTAGGCAATGGCGTAATATGTGGATTAGAGAATTTATTATGTGCTGAACCTAGCGATTGTGCTGTCGATATAGCTTTCGTTCTAGATGATACGGGGAGTATGGCGGACGTTATAAAAGACGTGAAAGAAGGCTTATCGCAAGTAGCTGGATTAATACAAACAATAAGTAATCAAGACTACAGAATGGGACTGATAACATTTAAAGATTGCTTCGACAACGGATCGGTGCAAATAATTCCGCGATTAAAGTTTGGTAACTGTGGAAATATCAATGAACTAATCACAGCTTTGGATACTGTTGAAGCTTCAGGAGGTATGTTCTTAGCAGAAGCTTCTAATATAGCAGTTCAACAGACCATCACAGGTGAGTTATTAGGAAATTGGAGATCTAACACTAAAGTCAAGAAACTTATTATATTAATCACTGATGCGCCGCCTGGTGGTTGTGAAGACAGGTGGAGCGAGTTGGTAGGCACACATTTTAGGAATATAGCTCAGACCGCAGCCAACTGCGGCATAAAAATAGTGTCACTATTGGTAGACCGAGACATGGACACTACCGCACCCGAATATGCTATATTTAAAGAGGTCGCTGAGATATCCGGTGGAATATACAAGCTAACGACTGGCAGCGATATAGCCGAACTACTTGTATCCTATATATTTAGCCTATGTGGACAAGAGCCAATAGCCAACGAACCGGAATGCGGGCCTTCCAAAAATCTAGTATTAAACGGAGAATTTGACACAAGCATATTTGGCTGGGAAGAAGCTGCACCAACGGTAACATGGAACTTTGCCGGTGCCCTCGAACTTGATGGCACGCCTTTAATAAAAGCATCAACATACCAAACGATTAATGGTTTAATTGCTGGGACTAGGATAAGTTTGGGGTTAGATGTAAAGGGATTAACTGGAGATAAGCTATATTATGGTATACTATCCGGTGATAATTCTGTAAACGAAGAATATACATTAGACACTGATGGTGTGTATGTCAGGTTAATAACATATGCTGACGTACAGCCAAATGGATCAGTAATAATATATATGGAATCTAACGATAATATTTTGATAGATAACGTGTACGTCTGCCAGCAGCCAACTGCATCATGCGGGTCAGGACGGATAAATGCTGTAAGCAACCCAGACTTCAAAGAAGGCGTAGAATTTTGGAGCAACGATGTAGGGCCACTGACACCCACGGACGATCCGAATTATTGGAATGCTGACACACGCTCTGCGATACTGAGCATTGACGGAACACTAAAGATCAAACAGACAGTCGAATTTAACGCACCCGTCACTTTACAGTTTAACATATTAGAGAATGAACCATACGATATTAAAGAACTTGGGCTTAGGTATCGGATATATGAAGGTGACTCGACAAACCCATCACGAGTAATACTAGACAAAGTAGTAACCAACGCAGATATTGATGAATTCCCGTATACTATAACCGAGGAGATTTTGGCATCTAGTAGCTCGGCTACGATAGAGTTTAGCACCGGACCAGGAGCTAACCCAGACGGTATATCGGGATACACCACTATCAAAGCGATTAGTCTTTGCAGTCGGGACCCTTTAAGCTGCCCGTTCGACATGCTTGATCGAACGGACTTCAGCAGTGGCCGTAATGGATGGGCCGGTGGAGAAATAGATATACCCAATGAGAATCTAAAGCTAACAAGAACGAAAGCGAAGACTTCCAAGACCTTTACAAATTTGACACCTGGATCTAAGGTAAGCTTGTCGTACTACAGTAAAAGCACAAGATCCGACATAGGTACGAGATTTACCCTACTATCGGGCGGAGTTAAGGTGTACGACGACGGGACAGTGTTTCCTAAGGAAATCGAGATACAAAACGATGGTACTTTGTATGTCGATATCCAAATGAATTCAATCTTCAGTTTAGGGGAATTCGACAACGTCGTACTGGACAATATTTTATTGTGCATTGTATATCCTACGTCTTGTAACGGATCGGTATCAGGATTATCTGCTGCTATAGAGTGGCAAACTATACCACCCCGTGAGGTAAACGTTATAACAGCATTTTTAAAGTGCACTACTAGAGACTATCTAAACCCTGAAATAACAAGCGTTAAGTATATCGTTCCACTAGAGAGCAGGTTAGGAATCGAAGTACCTACCAACTGCCAAGATGGTAAAACCTGCGATTTTTGGAAGCAGCAAGGATCTACAAACGGTGCTGAGATAAACATATTCAAAGACAATCTAGATAAGCTAACTGGTAAAAATTTGACGCTATTGCCGGGCATTGAGCCAGGCAAACTTGAAAATATCGAATTTCCGATATTCGGATCTATAAGCAATATGGTATGGGCTATACCCGCAAGCAAGACACAAGTGCGGCCCGATAGGCTTGTGATGTTGGCCGATAAGATAGCCAGGCCAAACGGTGATATAGAAGCAAATGTAGAGAGCATTACTGTTTATATGCTCATGAATCAGATAGTCCCGTCTAACGGTGAACAACCATATAGTTGTGGACCACTGGAAGATTATCTGTGTAAGACAGATCAAGACGGGTTTGATGTAGTTCTTTCATATACCAATTCGAAGAATGTTTTTAAAGAATTCAGGCAACGTATAAATCGTAACGAATTGTATACCATAGAGGCACCTCTTCCTGGGTTTCCTGCGAATTGGGATTTAGTACAATCGACAGGCAATGGTGTAAGAGGAGAAGTAGCAAAATGGATGGCTGTTACTTTTGATTTAGACACAGTCGATGGTAAGGGTTTAGACCAATGCTCAAAGCCTATTGGACCATTTATTTATAATGGATCGGGCAGCATACAATTTAACAACTTCGCATTGGCAGGTTCAAGCAGGTTTATAGACCCGTGTGATGCGGAAGTCAAAATAACAGCAGTATCAGACGGTAGTAGGCTAAACGAAAAGCAGTCTATAACGCTACCGAACCCCAAAGGAGGGACTTGGTCATTAACACTTCGTGTCTATGGCGAGAGCAGGGTCCTGAATTTGAGCGCTTTAATCGATGCTGCTCAATTACAGTCCGCTCTAGAAATCCTAGATATAGTTGGGGCAGGCAATGTTGTAGTAGTAGGATCAGGAACACCATTAAGTCCTTTTATTGTCGAATTCGTAAATGATTTAGCAGGTGCTAACATTCCAATCATGGAGGCAAATGGCGATAACCTGTTAGGAGCTGCATCCGGTATAGTACAAACTATTAGAGATGGCACGTTAAATGAACGGCAGCGAATTGAGCCAGCAGTCGACAATATGGAGAGCTTGACTCTAACGTTTAACGGGTCAACAAGCTCGCTTATCGCGTATAACGCGTCATTGGATGAAATACAAGCAGCTATTGAAGCGATGGACACGGTAGGCGTTGGGAATGTGATAATAACCGGCGATACGACAGCAAGAGATATACCTTATATCGGGCCTTTCAACATAGACTTTGTAGGGTCTCTATCTAGCACAAACGTTCCACAGATGGCAGCTTCTCCAAGTGGGAATTGGTCAGCATTGACTGTTTACAATGGTGGTCCTCCCGGCACAGACGAGCTGCAAAGCGTCACTATTGACGCTGTAGGGGGTACGTTTACATTAAAAATATATGACCCAGAAAATCCTGCTGTGAGCTATACGACTGACAGTATTGCATATAATGCTAATGCGGCAGTTTTGAAAGAATCTATATCTAATGCACCATTCATGCAATTGTCTGATATAACTGTTACTAAAACCGAAGCAGGTAGCACCAGAAACAAATGGGAGATAACGTTTAGTGGTTCGAAAGCCGCTAAAGACTTCAAGCAGATGGAAATTGATACTTCCAGCCTAATGGGCGGAGTTATAATAGTCAATGAAGCACAGCAAGGAGGTTATACACCTGAGAAACAACGGCTGCAAATCATAAGAGCATCTGCAGGATACTTCAATCTTAGAATAACGGTCGATGGTGTGACAGAAGTAACAGACAATATTATATGGAACACATCTGCTGACGGGCTTAGAGAAGATATCGCCACACACTCTAAGATAGACATAGAGCATGTTATAGTTATAGATGAAACACCGACCGATCCGGAAGTAGTAGCACAGTTCTTAGTGACTATTGGCAGAATAGGCAATATGCCATTAATGGTGCCTATATTCCAAGAATCGCTACTCTGCAATCCGATAGTGCTAGAACCAGTGCCTGAGCCACCATATAATTATCCACTAGACCAATACTGTGATATAGCCAGCCCACCATGTGCTGTCAACCCATGCCTGCCAGGCCCATTACCTACGAAACCTTGTGAAGGCGATTCTCCACTACCGATCGACCCTTGCTGCGACCCAATCAGAGAAAGTGCTAACATCTCTAAACGATTCATATATCAAAGAGATTTAATAAGCCCAAATAGTTATACTACTGATTGCCAACAGAATAAAGTCAAGAAATATACCGTCAAGGATGTGGCAGTATCGAAAGGTCTAAGGCCAAGTAATTATACTCCATATCTTAGAGACATAAAATCGGGCACAATGACAAAAGTTGAATATTCGCTTGAAGTACAAACCGGAATGAGCATTGTTCTAGTTGATTCTGCGATAGCAGACAGCAGTATATACAACATAACTAGCTATCTAAAGAGAACTAAAGGCATACTACCATCTAGGATGGTCTGGCCTACCAATCGGCTACCGCAGCTTAACTGATGATCGATATAACCAAGCCTTTTGTCATATACGCAACATGTACTGTCGAATATGAAGGGAGAGCTTGCTCTACATTGGATGAGGGTAATTATATAATACTTTATAAAAAGGATAAGAGCTTACTTATACATTCAGGAGATAAAAGCACGCCTATAAACTATCAGCCTTCTGGAACTTTGCTTCACCTAGACGGCCAACAAATATTGGCCAGACGGAAGTCTGAAATGATAAAAATTACAATGCGGCAGATAATTCATTATGCCTGTTTGGAAAATTGGTCTATTAATGAATTGAAGATTAGAAAAACCGAAAGGGAGCTGGTTAACAAAATCGTTAACAATATGTCTGATTATATCGATAGAGAAGGTGTTGTGACTTGCGAGTACCCAACAGAGCTAGGGAAAATTGATATTATGCTTGAAGAGAAAGGAGGAGTGAAGCATATAATAGAAGTCAAACGCTGTAAGGCGACAATAAACCATTGCGTGCAACTAGAAAAGTATTATAATGCTATCGGAGAGCCGCAGAGTAGACTGTATATTGCAGCTCCAAGTATAGCCAATTCAGCGTTGAATTACGCTAAGAGTAAAAATATTAAATATATAGAAGTGTTATTTGATTAGACACGATAATCTATCCACCTGCTAGCTACACACTTCTGGCTTGGGTGATATATCTTCGTATCAAAATCTGCAAATATTTTAGCTCCAAATGATATAGCTTGCTCGCAGAGGCTAAGAAAACATTGATCGCCGAATCTTAAGCCACGTCTAAAGAGAGAAGAATCTATCAAGGCGCAACAGCCGACTGATTTGACCTGCTTAATTCCAGTAGGGTAATTGATTGGACTGACTAACGTGCCGTCTAACAATCTGAATCCCCATGTATCATAGAAGTTGCAGCGTTCCTCAGTGCCTAACAATGTGATAGGTGCTATAATATGAGGGCCTGCACTCAATTTATTTCGGCAGGCTAATAGTCTATCTAGAAGATCATTTTGTATTTTGAGATCTGACTCGATCCATAAGATATGTGAATACTTATCAAACTCGACATAAGAAAGCAATTGATTGGCGACTCTTGATAAAGTATTGAACCGAGCTTGCGCAACCACAGATGCGACTGGCGTAGAAGGAAGCTCATCTTTGAATAGGCTAATATTCAAGTTAGCAGCTTTATACTTAGCTAGTGTATCATATGTATTGTCTTTTGAGCCACCTTCGATACAATAAAAGTGAATATTGTTAAAGCCAAAGCTTTGCTTTTTCATTTGTTCAAAGTATTTGTCAACTTGATCGATTTTATAATCATGAAAAACTTGACTGTCCTTGAACATTGAACAAACGGCGATCATATGAACCCATTCTACACTTGAAAGTCAATATGCCAAAACCTTATCCAGGATATAATCCTAACTATAGTTACGTTCCAGAAGTAGACGGGAAGAAACGGCGATGTATGGTCTTAGAAATCTTGTCAGAAGATAAATTGACCGACATGCAAATGGCTATAATAGCGGAACGATTAGAAGCAGCATTGATCGCAGTCAAGAAGGAGATTAGTAGCGTCGTAGAAATAGAATGTATATCAGAAAACAGGTTCGACACTCTTCTGCTTGACGGATTGCGACTAAGACATAAATCATAGCCGTAAAACTCGTATTCGTGGTGTCAAAGGCCTTGCCACAGTACGATTTTAAGGAGTCTATCATGCAAGAAAATACAGGAGGTCGCCTCAACTTTCCAATCGGTTCTCAAGTCCGGATACTTGATGAAACCGGGAGAGTGTCAGATGAGGTGTATGACATCGTTACTGAGAAAAGTGACAGAAAAGGCCACACCATGGTAGCGTTAGGCCAACGGCAGCTAAAAGTTCACAGCCGCAGGATATTGCCTATAGATACCATCGGCCATGCTGTAGTAGTAGAGTCTGCTGGGCGGTATAGGGCAGTCTGCCCTAATTGCCAACACTTAGGAGAATACGACTCGGAAACAGATCAGATAACTTGCCCGGATCATGGCCAAGCTCCGCTGTATTGGTTGAGTACCAAACCTATGAGAATAAATAAAGTAGGGAAGGTGGCTGTCAAGAAACCAGCCGTTAAGAAACGAGTAATAACACAAGAGGGCGTAAAGGTGAAACAACCTATTGTTATAAATCTTGATGAGCTATCCAAGTTGGCAGACTGCGAGTTGTTTACGCAATCTAACATCCCATTCGATCACGCTAGGGTAGTTGTCAAATCGCACACACTAATTTGCAAGAACGGCAGGGCAAGAAAGCTGTGCTTTAATACCTACAATGGTACGCTTGGCAAAAAGTCAAAAGACTTGCCTATAGCCGAGTTCTTAGCAGACCAAGGTGATGAGAAGAAATGGTTCTACATTTCTGATCTCGACAAAGAGAAGGCTAGCTTAGCCAAAAAAGGTTACGAACTACACTCCTGAAAGGACGCACAATGCTTGTACTATCAAGACACAGAGATGAATCTATAATGATCGGCGATGATGTAGTGATCACTATCGTCGATATCAGAGGCGACAAGGTAAGACTGGGCATTGAAGCACCAAATAATGTGTCAGTGCATAGGCAAGAAGTCTACGAGGCGATCAAAAGGTCTACTGCCAAGCAGCCAGACAGCCAGCCAAGTGGTAGCCAGCCAAGTGGTCAATAAAGCTGCGTCGCGGTAATGGCGGCGGCAATTTGTATGCCAAGTTTAGGGAATGCTTTGATTTATCTTGTTATGCCTTACAGATTCTTCCTCGCACTTTGGTTGCTATTTACACCCTTCGTTTTCGGGCTAGCAACCTACATGTCCCGATACTTGCTGGGTTTAATAACAGCATCAATGTATCAGGAAACGGATCTGCTTACCTATGCGTATTGGGCGACAGCTAGTGTCCTTGGGGTTTTATTAACTGGCATCTATTTGCTTACAGTACCCTTGGTTGTCGTTTTAATCGAGACCAGAGTGCGGAATGTGCTGGACGGTGAAATTTGACGCATACAATCGATAAAATACAACGCATAGGCAGGTTGACCGAAACTGATGATTGGCTACAATGTGGATTTTGTAGCAAAAAGTATCAGCTTGGCTACATAATTTACTTGCAAGGCGATCTGCCTACAGTGTGTGTTTGCGACAAATGCCTATCTAAATGCAAAAAATCTAAATCTAGCTGGCTCAAACATAATAGCGACAGCACAGGCGAAGAGCCATTAGACCAATCAGAGCCATATCTTGAATTCTGACGACAAGCAGCTTTCGTCTAGCACAGACCAATGTGCTAAGTCTTTTATAGAACTAGTTGATAATCTTATAGCTATGCATAAGTTCATAGAAGGCGAAAACAATCCTGTGTTAATAGCAATGATCGGCAAGACTATGTCGGCACTATCTAGATATATGGAAGATCGCAAAGCGTTCAGCGAGAGAATGTGCAAACATTTGGATAATGTCAATCATATAATGCACTTTGTGGACTTTGACTTGTATGCGACCAAAAAAGAAAATGTAGAACTCAAACAGAAGCTCGATGGTCAAGATAACTAGGATAATAAAGAGTAATAACATGAGATTACCTACTTACGAGAAATCAGACATACACAGAATAGCTCTCGTAGCGACCGGTAGCTGGGGAGACAATATAAACCAGACTCTACAGTTTAAGCCTCTCAAAGGTCACTTCGAGAAGTGCACATTAGACGTACACACTAGCACTACATATGCTAATGCTTTTTATAATAATCCATATATTGATAAGATAGTGGAGCATCCATCGACTGATAAAAATACCGCCTTACACTTGACCAAGACAATACCAGAAAAATTAAATTCATGTGGGTATGATACTATATTAGCAGACCATCCGATGGTAACAAGACCATGGAGCAGCTCTGCCCACCCACAACTTGGCGAAAACTTGATTTGTGTATGGTACGAGCAACTAACGAAGCTAGGTATCAAGTACGAAACTCCTTTGAAATCTGTATTAAGGCTTACAGAACAAGAGCAAGCAAAAGTCGCTGACTTTGTATCATCGATTCCTAATTTTAGTAACAGCAGAAATGTTCTGATGGAAATTAGTGCCGAATCAGGACAAACCTTTTGGAATCATGGATGGACTGATGCTGTTATTAGACATTTTTTAAATGGTAACACAAATGTCTTCGTAAGTAGTCGACATGTAACAAAAGAAGTCACAAGGTTAAATAATGAGTCACGTGGTAGAGTGCGATTCGTAGGGCACCTAAGCATTAGAGAATGTGCTGAACTGTTTAACTATTGTCATATATTTCAAAGCATATCAAGTGGCTTATCAAACGCATGCAATACTGATCACTGCAAGACAGACATAACATGGTTAGAAGTAGTCAATAGCTTCGCTGTAACAAGTGCACCAATAAGGTCCGATGGTAAATTGTTTTGGTATAAAAATGATCTAGGTGAGTACTTGGCGAAGCTAAGAAGCATGGGAATCTAATATGTTATTGCCGATACTACCCAGTGAGATGTACTGCTGGGCATGGAATCGCATTTATATTAAGGCTAATGGAAGAATCCCATGCTGGTGTAATAGTGGGGAATCTCATACTCTATCAAAATTTGACCACAGCCTTAATTTCGTAGACGATATAGTAAACAGCGAAAATGCCCGCCGGATGAGGATATCGATACATGGGCTAGGTCAAGAATATATCTCCGAGTGCTCTAAGTGCTGTTGTCTGAGCATCCAAGGCCAGATTGCGGATCAGAGGTATATCGACTCAGAGAATGCAGAAGAAGCCAAAGGAGAGGCCTTTTCTGTCATGTCACATCTAAAGCACACACAAGCTACCCGTGGCTGGCCACTAGGAAGCATTTCACATATCAACGAAATCCAGGTAGAACCAAGCTTACCTTGTAACCTTGCTTGCCCAGGCTGCCCTCAACGTAATAAGAGTGCCTTATTAGCATCAGAAGGGCCGCCATATACATTAGATCTAAGCTTGTTTAAGAAAATGTTAGACGATTGCAACGAAGCAAGCGTGAGTATTAATCGTTTGCATTATTGCGGGAAGGGAGAGCCTACCTTGTGTAAGAATCTAGAAGAGATGATCGCTTATGCTTACTCGCAAAGCATAAAACAGTCAATGGATACAAATAGTAATCAGCCTTTTAAAGATGCTTATCTAATGCTCGATCGCTTAAATTGCTCAATAGACGGCTCTACATCTGAGTCGTATGTGAAGTATAGACGGGGAGGAGACTTCGTAAAAGCTATTCGATTTATGACAGATGCCGTAAAGAGAAAACAAGAAACGAATAGTAATCTTACTGTAAGATGGAAATATATATTATTCGATACGACAGAAGATATAGAACAGCTAAATCAAGCACAAGAGATGGCTAAGCAGATCGGTATAGATGAATTAGACTTTGTTATTACAGCCTGTGGTGCCTACGATAGATCTGTAAGACCGCCTTTGAGAATGAACACTACTAGGGCGATAGAACAGTATTTAAGTAACAACAAGATTTTTAGCAAAGTAGTATTTTCGAGATCATAAACATGTCCGATAACCCTCAGCTTCAACACAACGCTATAACCGTCGCTTTTAAAAGGAGTGGCACGCATACCCTCCCATTGCCAAAGTATTCCACTGAGGGATCAGCAGCATTTGATTTGGCGGCTTGCCTAACTAGGCCCACAAAACTAATTAGGAGTGATAGTAGTCTAACATATGTAGAGCCTTATCATTCTCGTTTATTCATCAACAATGCAGCAAGTGGAGTCGATACTTTTGGGATACGGGCAGGCCAAATAGACTTAGAGAATTTTATAAGTCAAAACCCCGATCCCGCCAATGGTTCGTTAAGTCTAATAATAGAGCCTGGAGACACTATCACTGTGTCTCTAGGATTCCATGTTGATTTTCCACAGGGCTTTGTCCTACTATTAGCTGTTAGATCATCTATGAGCAAGAAAGGTATCAGTCTTGCTAATAACGTAGGGATAATCGACTCAGATTATCGTGGGGAGCTACTCGCCGCTCTACGTAATGATACAAAAGAACGCATAAAAATCGAGCATGGAGAGAGGATTGTACAGGGCCTACTAGTGCCGGTAGTTCAAGCTAAAATTGTTGAGACAGATAATTTATCAGAAACCGCCAGAGGTGAAGGTGGTTTTGGCTCTACAGGTAAAATGTGAGGAACATATGTCATTGGATTATGAAACGAAGCCGAAAGGTGATCAAATTCGTGTTTGTTTAGACAGTGGGGCTAATATACATAGCGCTAATGTCAATATCGTTATGCCTCAAGACCTTGGATTCAACAGCAAAGCAGACTGGGATTCTGCGACGGAAGATGAAAAATATAAAGCGGTTGTCGAATATTTCAACGGCGATGGCTATCCAGAGTATTCTTGGGATGACGAAAACTCTGTAAACAATACTAAATAATCAAACGAATAAGTAAGTTATCCGGCTGCGAGGTATTTCAATAAATGCAATGTGAAATCTGTGGCCAAGAAGCCACTTGCACAGTAGCCATCTACAGAGAAACACCATTTGTAGACGGCAAGTTTTATGATACTATATGTTTAACATGCTCTTCCGTGCCTAACACATATGAGTACAATGAAGACACAGAACACCTGGATGTGTACCAATATATAAGCCCGCTGCATATAAACAGTTACGATCAGCTAGCACAGCAGGGGTGGTCAAAGATGGAATCCAAACCATCTATAGACAGCGTTAACCAATTAATAAAAGATAAGTTTTTAGTGATACACAGTCAACAACCTTTTGAAGCCTTATTTTTATTAGTAGATGAGCCAATCGATGTTGTCAGCTAGACTGTTTATTTATAAAAGCAATGGCTATACCATAGATGTTATGGCATTATTCAACATTTTATTAGTAATATTACTGTTGCTGCCTATTATACTGCTTGCAATCGCTCTGATCAAGACGCTGTATCGCCTTTTAAATGAGCCATATGAGCCACGGGATTTTATCGATTAAAAATAAGATGGAGGCTATCATGAATCACTTGACTTTAGATAATTTACAGAATGAGTTATTAACGATATCGCACCACTTAGACGATATCGAAAAGGCTATAAAGAAGGGCGATTCACAATATGCCCTTGAGGGTATTAAAGATGCCAATGAAGCCGTAGATAGGCTATCTAAGTTTTTGCCGGATTCGATGAATTCTGAGCTTAACCGTATGGCTGAGTCATACGGCCCAGCCGATATAGCTAAGCTTCTTTGATATGTTTAGCGTTTATCTCCTTACACCTCTGATATATAGGCGAACTAATACCCAACTCTCGGAGGAATCTACGTACGTACACAGTCCGCATGATATAAGCTGTTTCATAAGAGAAGTAATGTAACTTATATCCGCACATATTCTTACTTAGATGCCTAGATAATCTTCTTAATATTACCACGCCTTGTGCGTGTTCTTCTCTGGCTATACTGACTTCCGGCTGATGATCTTTGATCTTAGATAATAAGCTGCAATTGAAGTCGCGTGTAACTATAACTATTTTGTCATAGTCTCGATGTACAGTTTTAACATCAATGGGAGATTGCCTGCTTTCGTGCCCCCAAGGTATGCTCCTATGACGGACAAGAAATCTATCATCAAAAACCGTGTCATTACCATCCCATGAAAAAGGCACGATTTTTAAATTAAATGCGATTAACCTAGCGACATACTTTGTACAACTCGATTCAAGTCCGATCACAAGTATCTTATACATAACTAACCCCTAATTCTTTACATACACTACTTTTGACATATCTAAGTATGAAAGAAATAGCAACATTGCAAGAAGTATTTGCTGATTACATAAATACTAAATTTAGCCATATCTTATATGCAGAGCCATATCACGATTATTCTGGTTCAGCATATAGCAGCAACTCTCATCGCGGGTTTAGCATAGACACTTTAGTGGTAGTGTCCTTTATAAATCAAGGGTTATTACCTGTGTTATGGTCTAAAGACATTAGATCATATATGGAAGATGGTATAGCCGGTAAAAACGCATTTAGCATAGTGAGTCAAGGCCTTCCACGTAAAAGACCAAGCTTGGACCAAATCGCCAGTATTTACAAAGCTACACTAAATAATATGATATATAGATCTACTAATGCTGAAGAGCAGCCAGTTAGCACACATAACACAGGGTTTGCATCGATCCCATATTTTAAATATAATGCGATCAAATGTGACATAGATACAGCGATATTAAATAAAACAAAGTTGTGCGTAACGCAGGCATACAGCAGCAACTATGGAGAGGGGCCACACTTGTACTATGATATGGCCAATACTGGCGAAAGATCACTTGTGTATAATGATAAGAAATATTGGGAAAGTAACGCTTTAAAAACACAGATAGAAGATATACTGGCAAAGTATCAATCAGCAAGAAATATTAAAGAAAAAGCTGTCCTAACAGTCCTTGATCTTGATAGTCCTGAGCTATTTCGCCAATTCGATAATCTGATCTTCACGCAATTAATCAAAATATATCAATTGGAGACGTTGTGGATAGTTCGCCTTATTTGGCACCAATATACAGACTTTTTCCAATATGCATATCATATGAATGAATTCAGAGACTTCAGGTCAGAAGTTTTGCTAGAATTTAAAAGCGAGCATCGCACAACAGTATCAGCTTATCACTATCGTAGGCTCTATGAAGAACCTACTGCTAAGACATTTATAGAACTAATACAGGAACACGAATTAATCATGTTTATCAAGATATTATGCAAGCTATGGATATCCTAGCCCAACTCAGCGGAAATTGTGATGCCGCCCAAGTTAACTTCCCAGTACCCATCATGTTCTAATTCAGATTGGATCACCTCGTCAACCTCTAAATTACCGACGAGACCGTCCGCAAAAACTTGCTCGACCTCAAGATTACCAACCTGGTAGCCAGCAGTTTTTAGACGATTCAAAACTTCGTTAACGTCAGTGGTCCCAGTGACATTAACGAATATGGATTCGTTAAATATATCCGGATCTTCAGTTAGCATAGCGGCAATATCTGTGACAGCTGATTCAGCGAATCCTTGATCCCTTTCTCGCTCATATTTTTCATAGCGATAAAAATCTTCGTCACTTCCATCGCTACCAACATCAACTTTGGCTATCTGATTTTCGAAGTTGTCATAGATATCATCAAGCAGCGATTCATCAACAGGTATTTTAGGACCATGTATTCCGCCAGATATGTAAGCCTTAGTGATCTCACGCTCATCATCTTCATAGGATGGAGTGGAGTAGTCTCCTGGATCATAATATTGAACCGATGTAAAATAAACTACCAGTTCAATACCTTGTTGAGCCGGTGGCTTATCTGCTAACAAGGATTTCATCTTCAATATGAGTGGCCGAAGACCCTCAAGCCCAGGTAGTGGACGATCATTGCTAAAATCATACACATCGCCCTGCGGTGTTTCTTGCCCGTTTTTATCAAGTAATCCGATTTCCGCAAAATATTGATTATCACTGTATGTGGATTTAACCATTTTAAGCACCTAAAGTAAAAAGTAACAAGATCATAATATATGTTTGTTTTGAATCTAACATACTGTCAAACATATCGATAGGAGACATTCATGAATAAAAGTATCTACAAAATCGCACAACTAATAACCGAAGACCCAGATATCGTCATGGAGGCCGACTACAAAGAGCCAAAAGCTTGGGCAGGATACTATAATACAAAAGACGAAGCAATTAATTTAAAACAAGAGATGATGCAATTTCTGCAGGAACAGTATCAAGACATTGAAGACACGCAGAGTTTAGCATTTATGTACGATTGCGAAGCAGCAATTTATTGGCTAGCAAAAGACTATGGAAGGCCTGCTGGTCTTCAAGATCTAGGCTCCTTGCTTTATATGATATACAAATCATCTAAGTATAAACCAGGCCGAGCGACAATAGAGGTCGAGGGCGAGACAGATGAGGTCTATAAAATGTATACTGAGTTAGCAAATCGCTTTTTGGAGCGTAAAAAGCCACTCATATAATCTAAGTATTTAGCTCTGTGTTTACGAAATAAGCTAAACAATACCGATTAGCACGTATCTTCAACTATACAGAGCAAATAAATGAGCAAAAAGCAAGACAAACAAACTAAAATTGTCCGCAAGTACCACAAGCTGGTTAGAAAGAATTTAGACTTTGCCTGGACAATCCATAGTGATCTAACAATGATGCTATACGATGCAGGTGTTGATCACCTAGTAGCTAGCGAACGATCAGCAGAACTACTTAAGAGGTGGTTCGGTGTCGATGTTACAGCGACATCATATTGGTCAGGATCTGAACATACCAAAGACTCGCATATTTGCCATACCAACACAAATCAATCTCCTTTTCAGCCACAGGTAGTGAGCATACCGGATTACTTATGTTTAGGCAGTCAGATAGACTGTTGTGCCATACCCCGGCCTAGTGAAGCAGCACAAATAGTAGTAGGCCCATCGGAGATAGCAGGAGAGAACAAAAGCTATAATATCAATGAATTGTCGCAAATCATTGTGCTATGATATTCTCAAGCTTTTTATTAGCTGACACAAGTACGAAGAAGATCGTGAATCATATAATCGTCTTACATCGAAAGAGCACATAATATAGCGATGAAATATTTTCAAGACAAAACACGCGGCGGTTTCAAATTTAAAATCCGAGGTCGCAATGGCCAGGAGCATTGGCCATTGTATGGATCTATAACTATGCCTACTTCTACACGCACCGATGAGTGTGGCGAACAGGTTGATTGGGTTCGTATTGTGCCTTGTTGCTGGACAGCTATAGGCAGATACAGCAGCGATGAATCGGAGCATCCTTACGATTTGATGCCTATTGAAGAATCGTCAACTCGCCTAAGATGGCTAGGGCGACTACGTAAATTGTGCAATCGCATGTTTGGGAATAGGTGAGGAAGTTATGATAGTGACCGAAGCATTAGTAAAAGAAATCAATCAACAAGTTAAGGTCATGGTTATTAACCACCAAAATGCTATCATAGGTGGACAAGTGTATACGACTACCACATATCACTATAACACGCTGGAAGAGCTTAAAAAAGCACCGTGGTTAGATTCGTATGCCGTTATCTTGAGCGACAATCAATCTGATATACCTACCGATGGATATACCGCCAAGGTATTCGATAAAGTCTACCAAGAACAAAGTACAAAAAGCTATCCGCAGTTAGCGGACCCGCAGAAGCCATTTGCCGTAGGCGACCGAGTTACGCTACTTGAAACACACGGCAGCATACCAGGAGAGAGGTATCTTATTGAAACTATCCAAAAGATAACTAGATCCGGCAGGCTTAAAACAGAGAAGTATGAGATCAATCCAGATTTGTCTATAAGAGGCATGGGCAATGATCCTTGGTCGACAAGCAGCATAGTATGTTTAGGGCATGTCACCAAAGAGCACCTAGATATTATTGAGAGTAACATTAAACTGCGAAAATTAAAAAACAAGGTAGCAAGCCTCACTAAACCAGTCAAACCAGGAAGATCTTATATAGCCCAATTAGAAGATATTATCAACATAATAGAGACTCTCAACCATTAATACAATTTTCATGGACGAACATGTGGTTATCACGACGATAGCGACTTATCTATGCAGACAATTGCAAGAAGAACTAGATAAGTTAAAAATCGAGTACGCCGAGAATGAGTGCCGGGGAGACTTACAAAATTCTACGATGTATATCAAAAAGGTTTACAGCAACGGGTGGACAAGACAGCAAGGTATCCTAGTTCGTAGCCCTACATTAGCATATGAAATACAAAAAATAGTCGTAAGCGACCCTAAAAGTCCTTATAAATTCGGCTATTGTGATTTTATAATGGTAGCAGCTAGCAAAGCCATGCTTCATCTCGGCTTTGGATATGTCCCATTGCTTGACAATTACGATTATTGGCAATTAGATTGTCAGCCGTCAGAAACACATACTAATATAGGTTTAGCCTGTCATCATCAAAATTTCAACCAATCAATGTACCGCTCAGATAGAAAATTTAGGGGAGAGATAGGCGATCCAGAAATGCTAAGCAGAGCAACGAAAGCAGCTAAAATGTATCTATTCCACCCAAACTCCACTGAGCCGTTTATTAGACACTAGCCTATACGGCCTTCTTTTGCATAGAAATGCTTATGGGACCTTCGCGACCAATATGTCGCCTTTACCATGTATCGTGTCGATATAAGATATCACATATCTATGATTAATAGACATGATAAAATCTATGACAGGTTTTAATTGAAAGCCACCCCATAAGTCAGTACCGAACATACGAACATCATCTATAAGTATAGTATAGTCATTCCGGTTAAGATTTTTGATCTGCGACAATTCTTCAAGTAACGGAATATCGTAAAATTCATGCCCGTCTAGCCAAAATAGGATCTTATCATTAATATCCGATATAGCTGGGAATAGATCCGTTCTTGAATTTCCTAATAGTAACTTAACTCGTTGGTCGTCTTTAAAGCGATTAAAGCTAATCATATGGAGTTGCTCAATAACCTCGATACTAACTACTCGCTCAAAGCCTGCATTAAGGGCATTTTGAACTCCAGCACCGACATTCGTGCCGGTTTCGACAAAAACAGTCGCATCACCTTTAACAGAAACGAGCGCATGAAGAGGGCATGTAGTGTCGCCCTGAGCTAATCCGTCTTTGTACAGCATATGTTGCTCCAATATTTTAACGAAGGCCTGCCCAGCATGTCCAGCCTTCACAGACTTTGCCAGCACTTCTGAGCCGATCACGTAATTTAAGGAATCGGCTATCCCACGCAGATTCGCCTATCTTTTCCCAAATATCCCAAAGCGTTACATCATAATCGTCCCAATTATGATTGTAAGCATCGCCTGCTACAAAATCGACACGATCACCAAAATCGCTTAGAAGTCCACCAAAATATTTGATTATCTGGGGGTCTCTTTCCACAATAGTTACATGCTTAACGACTTTTCGTTCTAAGACACGACGAGCGAACCATCCCATACCCAGACCAGCTATCCCTACAGTACCACGAGCACGACGGACATGACTTCTTAGAGTGATAACTTCATTAGGGGTCAACGACATCCAAGTACGCAGACGTTCATCGTTAATCTTGGATAATATAGGTATGTCTACTGGACCATCAAAACCACAATGCGATACTTGAGTAGCTGATCGATGTACGCTTAGTCTCGCTCTTGTCCATTGAGGCTTGAAAAGCCAACCGTACGGGACAGAAGGTGTCGCATACTCCCACACCGGGAATGTTAATTTAGAAAGGTAATAATCTCCTATCCGTATACATTTTTCATTTTTACCAGCGTTTTTGAGGACAGCATCGATATTATCGCAAGTCGGCATGCCTACAAGCTGTGGGAAAACAGAGTCACACCAAGACTTATAACTAGAAGCTGTAAAACAAATATCACTGCTTCTAGTTGGTAACTGAAAGTCTTCAGACCAGTCAACAGGTTTTTCCCACTCAAGGATTCCGGAAGGCTTAGGATCTTTCATGATTCGAACCTCTTTTTAAGCAACTCATATGTATCGCGGGCTTGTCGATCTTCCAACTCATTTTGTTGCTGTTGCTTTTTGATTTGGTCCTCTTTCTTTTTTAGCTCGTGTTCTGACTTCAAAAAATCCGCATGAACTTTTGCATTTTTAAATATTGATTCTCGTTCAGCCATAGCCTTGAGCTGGTCTTCTGTAAATTCATGCTCTTCGTACACATTATTCCAGTGTACATCTTCTGGCTTAGGAACACATGAGATCACAAAAAGATTAACGGTTCCATGCGGATAATCAAACGAAAATCTACCAATATCTTCTTGAATTCTTTGCGAATCTCCTAATTCATATTCACAAGTTTCAAAGTACTCTTTTTTGCCATATGTTCCATACCTATCGTCCGGCCATTCAGACTCGGCATATAAAACAAGAAGATATTTATGCGTGGAACTTAACAAAGCTATTCTCCATGAATCAAAAAATAATAGAGTCAAAACTAGACTTGTTTACTGTCTTGGCTAAAGCTAATTGCCGCAAAAACACAACTAGGAATTGGTCAAGAAAAGACGGATCAGAAATATCAAGCATAGTATCGATGTCTGCATAATCTAAAGCACTATCGTAACCCTCCAATTTAGGCCAAGACATATAAATAGAACGCCAATCATGATGTAGACTTAATGTGTCTAGTGAAGGCAAGCTACGATCCCCGAAACTACTAGAGACAGCATAACTTCCAGTATTAGCCAAGTGCCCCTTCACGACTTGTTCGTAGCTAACAATAGTAATGATAGAACAATTGTGTTCTGGGTAACTCTTACGGGACGTAACATTATGCCGACTTTTATAGAAGCAAGTGCGGAGCTTAGTGCCATACGTAATGCAACCATTTTGCAACGACGGATAATGCGGTGAATAACGAGTGCCAGCAGGGATAGCATCGGTAATATATGTCGTATGATTATAAGGAGAAAACTCTTCCTTGAGGACCGAATATAAGCGATCAACAATACTGTCCACAACAGCCTTACAAACGTGCTCACGTACATCGTCGATTTGCATAGCACACCTATTACTTGCGAATACGGCAGTACAACCAGCCATTTGAGTTAGTGTCTCTGTAACAATATGTAATCTCTGGTTTTGGTTCAAGTGACGCTAGCATACCATCACGCCAAGGCTGCTCTTGCCTATCACGAAATTGGCAAGGAATAGGCCCATTATTCAAATCCTCCGCAGTTGGAGTACGCCAGCCATCATCCGTCTTCGATTTTGCGGCTTCTATAACTGCTTGCATTTCATTCAACGCTTCATCCGTGAAGAGGGAGCAGCGTTTTGGCGGTCGCGATGTACGAGGCCTAGGGAGCATCGCGTTATTAGACTCTGCATTAACGTTAGGTTTATTTGGCTCAGCAAATCCAGATTTATCGACGACTTTGACGTTCCATCGGAGTCTTGCGGCACTACTGAGACGGTCGTGCAGATTTATAACATAGTACGCCACGCCGGTCGTGTTATTGGAGTTTTGATGATGTTGAATACCGACCAAAATGGCTTTGAGCGGTGATTCCGAATTGTCGTCTGTGTAAGTCAGACACTCAATCGGGCCATTTTCGAGATCTGAAAACTTCGGATCTCGTAGAACATACGTCTTGATTTCGCAGAATTTCCAGAAGCTTCCCGTAGATAGCTTCGCGTAGCGTAACCCGCCAGCTACGATGTAGAATCCGCTCACATAATCATCTTGCCAAGGCTCAGATTCGGTGTCGCGAAAACGAGCCGCAGGCGGCTCGCCGCCGTCGATCAAGTCAATCAAGTCTTGCCTATTGACAGGTCGCCAGCCCGATTCAGTTACGTTCTCATTGGTCATAAACTAGCCCTAATAAAGTACAAGTAGTAAACAATATGTTGTGGCAGCACAACAGCTAGCGTGAATAGCCATATTCACCACCTTAAGGTCATCGCCAAAGAGATAAATAAACACAAGAGGGAAAAATGGAACATACATCAGACGCTGTTAGCTTGTTGGAATCAATCAAATCCATCCTTGAAAGCAATGGCGTAGACGTGTCGCTAGAAAGCACCACAGGCATATCGGGCGACTTAAAAACGGGCTATCGCCATGACGCTTGCTATCATATATGGATATATAATGGATGCTTCGAACCTGTCGGACGCATTAAATTACATGAGGACAATTTAGTATTAATCACACGCGGCGAAGTGCACGCCCACAAGTTCTCGTTACACGACAGCAGAGTCATAGAGAACATGGTCGAAAAAGCTAGCAAATTATCAAAAGGCTAAAACTTCGACATTCTCTCCACCATATTGGCCTGCCAAAAGGAAGTATAACGTTGCTACAACCAAACAAGGAGAAAGTTAATGTCGACCAAAAGCCTAGTTACTATCGGTTCCAAAGCAGCAGTAATAACACCAACAGGATTCAAAAACTACGACGTATGCATGAACCCATACGTAGGCTGTGAATTCGGTTGTGCATATTGCTATGTCCGATTCTTTGTCAAAGACCCCAAAAGAGAATGGGGCGAGTTTGTAAGAATCAGGGACTTCATAGAACAAAAGCTACCATCGGCACTCTTAAAAGGAGCAGTAGCCTTACCAGTAGGCCGAATTAAGACACCTGACAAAGATGGACAAGAGAAGAGCAAAAAGATCTACAAGCACTTGCCGATAACAGAAGCACGGCTGGTAATCGGCACAATGACCGACCCCTACCAACCACAAGAGCTAAAGCACAGAATAACGCGAAAAGCTCTGGAAATACTTCTACGAAGCGATCTTCCCAGCTTTAAAAAGGTCGGCATCTTCACGAGAAGCCCGCTAGTACTGCAAGACATCGAACTAATCAAAAGATTACCACGGTGCAGAGTACACTTCACTATCACCCCATATCCCGACAAGGTAACAAGGGTCATCGAACCATATAGCCCCATCGTCGCAAGCCGCTGGAAGGTTATAGCTAAACTCAAAGAAGCCGGGATCAGAGTACATGTCAACGTAGCACCAGTAATGCCTACCATCTCGGAGCAGTTTATCGAAGACTTCGCCATAAAGTTGGCAGAACTGCAAGTCGACGAATACTTCGTCGATCCAATGCAGGCCTACAAAGAAAGCTTCGCAGCATTCAAAATAGCCTGTCAAAAAATCCCAAGCCTGTCATGGTCAGCAATAGAGTCTATAATGACTAACAAAGAAGCCTATCTGAAATGGAAAGCAGATTACTTCGCAACCTGGAACGAAGCAAGAGCAAAATACGAACACTTAGCACCGAATCAATTGCCCATTTGGTCAGACCACGAAAACAATGTGTGGATCGACATGAGAACAGGCCAACAAATGGACCACAAGCACTACAACGATGACGAATAAGACAGGAGCTAGGCCATTACAGTAGCCCACACGGATAGCATCGACATACTCTCCGCACTATCGCAGCACTTACGCATGCAATACGAGGACCAAGCAGATTTACACATCTGCAATGGAAAGTGGCCTAAACCCAACATCTTTATCTATTATATAAAAACGAGGACTAATGATATCAAAGACACGCCCTGTCCTACAATCAAATACCCCACTAAGATCTGTGAAGTGCGACTAGAAGACAACTGCTTGGCAGTCATCAGATACAATAACGGCCTACCTCCGACCAAGAAGTACGATCTCCTAGACGCAAGCTCGCTAAGAGAAGCAATTAATCACATATGTGAGATGATAACCTCCCGTCTCACCCCTCACACAACAATGCGATTATCGTGACCCTTGCGAATAATATCGACCCTATCATAGCACTAGAATCTCACCTGCGAGCTTTATATAACGACTGTACCGATGTAGCAATCGAGCTATTGCCCTTGAAAACAACATATATCTTTTCATACAACTCGCCATGTATCGACATATATGTGCTCAAAGCGGTCCTACCTACGCAAACTCACCGCTTAAAGATATGTGAGATCCGCCTAGACAGCCCTAACGACCTAAGAATCGTCCTACGTGGAGCATCGTCGAAGCATCCAACGGATACAGGACAACTTATACGAGAAAAGTACGACTTGGCTGAACCAAGGTCTATAGAAAAAGCAATAGACCGAATAAACAAGCTAATACAGCTAATAAGATCAAGACCATGAGCGAAAACACCACCACCATCATATTGCTAGCCATAAAAGAACAAATCGACGAAAAGCTACAACCATATGGCAAAGAACTAATACAAAAATGGCAAGACAAAACCAACAGACTACACCGAACATTACCAAATGATACGATATACAAGAACGACAACTTAGACATCTATAAATATGAAGAAAAAGAACTAAATAATCTAATAGACACAGGCCCACAGTGCCTAACACGTATTTGGCAAAGATGCCCTACACATAATTTGCCACCACCGATCCAGCAACAGTTAGAAACCAGATTAGGAACATGGCAGATCATTAAAGAGCCACCGGGTTTGTTCTATAGAATATATCCAACCAACGTAGTAGCAAGTTTACAGCAAATATGGGACGGCACTAGCGGCATAGCACTAATAAGCGGTCAGCACCTAATAATAGCATACGGTTCACGCCACAAAAGCCTAGGAGTAAAACTTATAAGCCTACACGACCCAAACTTAATAAAATCAGCATCAGAAATAATAGCACAACTAATAACAAAGACAGACAATCTGTATCTGTACTATGCTAAGTCAAAGCATGTCTGACAATCTAATAGATAAACAAACTATGGACTACAGTACATTTTCAAATTGCTTACTACTTAGATAACATATTATACTGTTCTCGAAAGGCCAATTCTGCTGGGTCATCCGCAAGACTTAGCGTATAGAGATATTCCGCAGAGTCATCTTTGGCTATTACCGGTTCTGCTTCTGGCCACCTGCCCTGTATAACGTTCCTAGCATAAAGGTATGATTGAAAGGGGCTTTGCAAAATGATTGGCTCTGCCGCTGGCCACCTACTTTTTAGAATATCTGCTGCATATGATTGGGCAGCCGAGGGGTGCTGCATTATAAACGGTTCTGCTTCCGGCCACCTGCCTTCAATACTATACAACGCATAATGATATGCGACAATTGGGTCCCGCATTATAAACGGTTCTGCTTCCGGCCACCTACCTATAAAGTCACCTGCGTACTTATAAGCCGATTCTGGGTCTTGCATTATTATCGGCTCAGCCTCTGGCCACCTATTTTGCAAAACAATGTCAGAGAAACTAACCGCCTGCCTTGGTGTCGGGTTTATAGGTTTAAGAGATTCGATCAAACCAACATCTAAGCCTGATTTAGAAACGTCGATCGGATTATCATACATATCCATAATTTGAGTATAATCAGGAGTAAACTGTATAAAGGGCTTATTATTACGAAATATAATAAATATAAACTCATACTCTTGCAAATAATCATCAGCAGCACAATCAGGATAACTTCTCCGCGTACACCACTTAGTGCCCTCGCCCAAATCTTTAAGAGCCTCTACATCACTAACCTTGACCGTCGTAAAATGACCATACTTATTGACAATCTCAACGCCTGGCCTATTCAAATTAGTAGTAAATTGCTCTTCAATTTTGCCAGTAGCCGCGTTAACAGCTTTCTCAATTTCACTTATTGTTTTATATTGATTGATATCTTTCAATAGTAGCGACTTGCGGTATTTTTCAAAACTTGTTAATGCTTCTTTCACTCTATGACTGTCTTCAGGTAGCCGAATTTTATTCTGGAACCACTGGTTAAGAACAAATTTCCAATACTTATTACTCGCCCTTCTCGCGATTTGAATAACTGCATCTGGCTCAACAGATAATCTCTGACTGATAGCGTTAATTTGATCTTGAATTGTCTCTAAAATAACGCTAAGTTTCATTAACAATATTCCTTACTCACAATAGCTAATGTATGTTTAAACGTCTATATAATCTCTAAAGAAGCTTGATCAAAAGTACACTAGGGCCACTAAAATAGGATATAATAAATGAAACTAAGAAACATAGTCACAGAAGCAACAAGAACCCTAGTACCTTATTACAAAGTAACAACCAAACCAGACGCTAGAATACCTGGATATCTCACCAAGAAAAAAGACATAGTAAGAGGATACCTATCAGCTTTCTTAGACTCTGGAGCTTTAAAAGCTGCCAGAGGCGGCACAGACGATCCAGTATATGTTGTAGAGTGCCACATTGATACAAGTAAGTTAAAAGCCATAGAAGGCGTTGCATTCTGGGACCAAGACAAAAGAATAAAGCCAGGATATTATGGTACACAAGTCGATCCAGACGAAGGTATAGAAGAGCCCCTAGACGTAATAGTATGGAACAACCCTATTAAAACCAGAATTGTAGGAGCATACCTACCTAGCAAGAACATAGATGTGACCAAGCCATACGGAGGAGGAAGATATATAAAAGAAGGCCCACCACACCTAGGCAGAGCTTGGAGACTACCTAATTACACAACAGACGATATAGACGAACTATAATATAGTCAGCACAGACCTCAACCGACTCTCAAACGGCTGATGCATAGAACTAGCATAATAATAATCATCAGGAACATCAAAATCCAACAACTTCTCCTGAGAGCCACTCGAACTTACAGACCCAGCAGAATCATCCCTAACCGAGTCATTCGAACCAGAATTAGACGACATTCGACGCAAACCATCTAAATAATCATCAACAAGCTCCTCACTTGCCAGACCCTTGTCAATAAGCCTATGAATACCGACACCAGTACCGCGAATCGAATCCAGCATAGCAGGAGTCATCTGAAAAGCCTTTTGCATAGACGAATTATTAAAAGCCAAGCTAAGCATATTAAAATCAATATAACCATTATTGTCAAACCAAGACAACATACCATCCGCAAAGGCCTTAGGCCCCATTCTGCTAACAGACAAGTCAACACACTTTTGAATAAGGCCAGGAAACAACTTATCAACATAAGTAGGGTCATCGCCCGTAAGAATACTAGCCGCATCGAAACTATCAGCACTTAAAGCATCTTTAATAAAGAAACCAGCCACGGCTTCCACCGGAGCGACAGGAACTAGATCTTTACCAGAATGTAGAGGATCTCCATCCTTCCACAAAAACCCGTCTCTAACGACTACACTAATATACCTATCAGCGTGAGAATCGCCCCAACTATTAACTAAATTAAAGACAAAGTCATGAACGAAACCTGCGGCGATTGGATCTAACCCATTATAAAGGCTAGCTAACTTAGCAGCCGAATCGCCAGAACCAGAACCACCAAGGAAAGAGTCTAAAATACCCCTCCAACCACCAGACGCTATACCAACAGCACCACTCCCAAGCTGCTTCAAAAAACCACGCCTATTAGTCTCAGAAATAGTAAAAAGCTTCATATAACGCCCGGACTGTCGTAACCCATAAATAGATCTGCGAAATACACTATATATTTGCTACACTACCAAACCATCAACCGGTAAACACCAATCAGGTAAACAACACAAACCGATCAGCCGGTAAGCCAGCAAACCGTCACACGGAACAGTAACGAAATAAAGAAGGGACCCACCATGGCCACCGGGGGACCCATGACAATTTGCGGGCACACGCGAGCGAATTAGCCACTGAGAAAACTAGTAACCTGTAGTAAGTGAGTAATGTAGTAAACTAGTATAATGTAGTAAGTGGGTAAACTGGTATAATGTAGTAAACGGAGGTAAGTGGGTACATTAGAATAAGTGAGTAAGAGGGTACATTGTAATAAGGGTATGCTAGTATAAGGGGTAAATGGGTACACTGAAGGAAGGGGTAAATGGGTACACTGAAGGAAGGGAATATATGGGTACACTGAAGGAAGGGAATATATGGTCGCGTCACACGGAAAATATATTTCGATAGGGAGAGCGGCCAGGGGATATATAGTAGGGGACCCACCCATTCTCCCGGACCAATACTTGACGTATATTCCCCATATATACGGAAAAACCCCACCCGATTTTCCCCTCTTTCAAGGATCAATCGGGTGGGGTACAACAGGAAGATCAGTTACGTTGAAAAACCCCACCCGGCTCTGAAGTGGGAAGGAGCCGGGTGGAGTCCAACAGGAGATCGTATCAAAGCGGATCGAGTGGGATTTGAACCCACACAGTGAGTGCTCTGCCTTCGAGCTATCGATCCATGAAAAGGGTGATCATCCTCATCGAGGGTGACCACCGAACGGTTTGGGGGAAGGCCCCGCCGACCATCTGTGGCAGGCGGGGCAGGGTCCGGAATATCGCCTAGACGGCGACTTCTGGTGCCTTGCAGGCCTCGACGACGCGTGCGGAGAGCTTGCGGAGGGTCATGCCGACCATCGCTCGTGCTTCCGTCTCGGTGACCTCGTTGTTGGTCTTGACTTGCTCGACCATGCCCTCGACGATCGCGTTCAGTACCTTCTTGTCCATTGTCCTGTCTCCTGTGTGAGAAAAACTCGAAACCATCGTCGACCATCGTCGACAATACCCTGTGGCAGGGTGTGTGCTGTGGGGAATATGGGGTGCTTTGGTCTGCGTTTGTCCGCTTTTTTGTGCGTTTGTCCGTGCGTCTGTGCGTCTGTGCGGTATTCTCGACGACAGCCGGTGTGCCACACGATAGCAGACCGGGACGCGACGTGCGGCACGGCGACGACAACGCAACAGGAGACGTGACGATGCTACGACGAGAGCTGGACGAGTTCGATCTGCAGGCTGAACGCGAGGCACGAGCCATCGGTGAGTTCAACCGCGAGTTCAGGCCAGAGAGGCCGGTCAACAAGTCGGTGATGCGGCGCAAGGGTGCCTTGCGTGGTCGGCAGGGTGCACAAGCCCGCAATGGGCTGCACAACTTCGAGGCGATGGAGAAGCGAATTGCCTCCAAGATCGGGTGATCGGGCTTTGGGGTCTGATCGGTGCTGGTCTCGGCGATTGCCGGGGTCGGCCACGCGGTCCCAGAATTCTCCGGGGTCGCGTGGCTGCCACACAACAGCACGAGAGAGACGCGGTGCTCTCCGAGGTTTGGTCGGTTTTTGACAACAGGAGTCCAACATGGACAAGAAGGTACTGACTGCGATCGTTTCGAGCATGGTTGAGAAGGTTGTTGCCGAGAACGGCATCTCCGAGTCTGAGGCGAGGGCTCTGGTTGGGATGGCTCTGCGGAGGCTGTCGAGCAAGATCGTCGAGGCTTGCAAGGCACCGGATGTGTCGGTGGGCTAGTTTCCACCGTGGAAACGCTGCCCCCGGTTCTCCGGGGGTGGCCGGGGCGGCCCGGAATTCCCCGGACCGCTCCGGCTGCCACACGGCAGTGCGGGACGATCGCAGTGATCGTCCGCAACAGGCATCAACAGGGAGAAGACGAGATGGAACTGATTTACGTGAGTGCCAACGGTTGCAACGTGACCGCAGACGAGGTCATCAAGAGGCTCAAGGCGAAGGGTCACAACGTCGGGACTTTTGAGGTCGAGGAGACCTTCGATGATGGGATCGTCGGTCATCTGGAAGTCGACGAGTCGATCCTGACTGAACTCGAAAAAGAAGGGACTTGGGAGGTTGATCTCGACGGCATCGAGTTGGTTGCAGAGTGGGTTTAGTTCCCACCGTGGGAACGCTGCCCCTCCTACACGGAGGGGCAGCCACCCGGTCCTGGGAATTCTCCGGGGCCGCGTGGCTGCCACACGGCAGTACGAGACGATCGCAGTGATCGTCCGAGACGGACAACACACAGCAGGAGAGACGAGATGGACAAGAAAGTACTGAATGGTTTGGTTGAGGGCATGGTTGAGCAAGTCAAGGGCGACAACGGAATCACGGAGTCAGAGGCTCGTGCTCTGATCGGCATGACGCTCCGCAGGCTCGCTCCGAAGATCGTCGAGGCTTGCAAGGTTCCTGATGTTGTTATCGGGTAGTTTCCACCGTGGAAACGCTGCCCCCGGAGAACCGGGGGTGGCCACCCGGTCCTGGGGATTCTCCGGGGCCGGGCGGCTGCCACACAGCAGCAGACGCTGGTCCGGGAGTTCCGGACCGCAAGACACAACAACAGCAGGAGAGACGAGATGGAAGCGAACGAAAAAGACATCCGTGAGGCTGTCCAACGGGACTTGGTCGAGCATTTGGAAACGAACCAAGGATCGCACATTGTATGCGTTGGTGCAGAGGAGCTTTGTTTCAAGTGGCGTGATGGCAAGTGCACCATCTTGGACGAAGAGGGAGAAGTGTTCGTTCAATACCGCGTTGTGGTTGAGAGAGTTTCCTAGTTGGAAACGCTGCTCCCGGCAATGCCGGGGGCGGCTCTCCGCTCCGCAAAATTCACGCGAAGCGAGGAGCTGCCACACAGTAGCAGACGCGGGTCCGGGATTTCCGGACCGCAAGACACAACAACAGGAGAGACGAATTTGACACAGAACGCCGCAAAGCTTAAGGCGATTTGCGAGGACAAGGCCGTCCTTGCAGTTCTCTTCATCAGCAGTCCGAAGAACGGAGACCGCTTCGAGTTCGGGACTCTTGAAGAGCTTGAAAATGAAAAGGAAGCATTGGAAAATGACAACGAAGGCGACGATGAACTTTGCGTCCAAATCACAGACACCCGCAATCTTTTAAATTGGCTTGATTTCGAGGCTTACGAAGGCAACCAACCAGTTCTTGAACTCTAACGTTTCCACCGTGGAAACGCTGCCCCCGGTTCTTCGGGGGTGGCCGCCCAGTCCTGGGAATTCTCCGGGGCCGGGCGGCTGCCACACGGCAGTGCGGGATGATCGCAGTGATCGTCCGCAAGACACAACAACAGGAGAAGACAAGTGAAGAAGGTCAAAAAAGAAAAGATCATTCAAATTGGAATCAATGGCAATGTAGATTTTATCTTTGAAGACGGAACCACCGCCCAAGCTTTCTGGGTTTCTTTTGCCCCAGAATTGCACAGCGACGAAGAGTTTTTACAAGCAGGCGGGGAATATAACGAAGACAATGTTAAAATCTGCGACAGCGGGCTTACGGCTGCACAAATCGTAGAACTAGCCTACAAATACAACGGTTAGCACATCCTCGTCCGCAAGACACAACAACAGGAGAGTCGAATGAAAGTCGCAATGCAGGTTGAAGATCGAGACACGGCATACCTTTTCTTGGACGCAACAAACGTCCCGGAAGGCTGCCAAGAATACGAGCTTGTGCTCAAAGGGGTCGCCTTCGAGGAGATCACCAGTGACGAGCAATGCGTCTGGCTTGAGAGCGTTGGCAAGCTTGAAGTTGTGCCACGAGATTCTTTCGATTTTGAGAACGATCCGATGACTGAACGCTGGCCGATTCCGTCGCCGATCATCGTTTTGGACAAAAACGATCTTGGTTATTCAGGTCTTCACTAGTTTCCACCGTGGAAACGCTGGCCCCTCCTACACGGAGGGGCAGCCACCCGGTCCTGGTAATTCTCCGGGGCCGCGTGGCTGCCACACAGCAGTGCGGGACGATCGCAGTGATCGTCCGCAACAGGCAACAACAGGAGACAGACGAGATGAAAAAGACACTTATCGCGACAGCAGCGACAAACAGTGCAACACGCATGGCTGGCTCATACCAAGCAGCATGGCGAGTTACGATCGGGAACAAAACGGGGCTTGTCGTTCATTCGTTTGATTTTGATAAGCGCAACATCGAGAACGAAACTGTTGTTGCTGAGAAGAGCATCGCTGATGCCATGCGGGACGAAATAAATGATGAATGGTGGGACCCGGCATCATGCGGCTTCAATGACTGTGGACAACGGATCGATAATGCGGAAGCGATGGAGCAGGCCATCGAAGCTGTCACAGAAGTGCTGTACAAACAACAGTAGCGTTTCCACCGTGGAAACGCTGTCCCCTCCTCCTGGGAGGGGCGGCCACCCGGTCCTGGGGATTCTCCGGGGCCGCGTGGCTGCCACACAGCAGCACGTGAGGGATGCGATGCCCTCCGAGACGGACAAACAACAGGGAGAAAGCTCGATGGAATTAACACTGATAGGATGCCGCTTCCATGGAAGAAAAGGCAAAGGGAAATGGGACCTGGTATACGATGCCAAAATGCCGAGCGGTGCACAAGGCAAAATCGCTCGCTCATATGAATTCGAAGACCGAGATACAATAAGCGACGAGTATCACTCCTCGCCGAACATCGCCAACGAAGTCAAAAAGATCCTGGCCGACAACGAAGACACGATGGACATTTGGGAAGGTTACTTCTCTTTCCCGAACGAAGAGCAAGAAGATAAGCTATCGAGCTTCGATATGACAAGTCTTGGTTCGCTTGTGCTCGTTGCCAGCTACTAAGCTAACGTTTCCACCGTGGAAACACTGTCCCTCCTCCTGGGAGGGACAGCCACCTGGCCCTGGGGGATTCACCGGGGCCGCGTGGCTGCCACACAGCAGCACGAGAGGGACGCGATGCCCTCCGAGGCCGAAACCACACAATCGAGGCAAGCATGCTCACAATCATCCGCAACCACAGCGAATCAGGCAGCATCACCGGGACAGTCGAGACCAAGCGTGGTCCACGTGATGTTGACTTTTCTTGGGGAAGCCACGATCTCTGGATCAATGGCCGACGCAATCCAGAAGATCATCCCCTGGAGAAGAAAGCCAACGCCATCTTCGAAGAGGCCAATGAGCAGATCAGAGCACACTGGAGGTTCACAGGCCAGATCGAGAACGTGCCTTTCACGGCCAAATACACGAAGGAAAAAGGTGTGCACGATCTTGCTCTGCTTCTGCAAGTGGACGAGAAGCAAACCCAGATTTGGGACAAGGACTTTTTGCTTGAAGAGAAGACGTTTCTTGAACTTCTCACCGAATTGCCGGTGCCTTTGGACGAACTCAATGACAATCCGCTGGCGAAGACCAAAGCGACGAAAGGCACGCACTCCTTTATTTTGTCGAGCGGCAAGATCATCCTCGAACTCTCATGACAGAGGCGGTTTGTGCCCTGAAAACTCTGCTTCTCCCTCAAGGAGTGGCGGCCACCCGGCCCTGGGGATTCTTCCGGGCCGAGTGGCTGCCACACAGCAGCACGGCAGTGATCGTTCGAGACAGCAGCAACAGGAGCAAAGCATGACAAATCGCAGAAACGCAGTCGAAGCAAGCGTCAGCAGGGCAAAACAGCTTGGTGCAACATCGAATCTCTACATCGTTGAAGGTGATCCGCACGCATACTGTGTCACAAACAAAGACGACCCAAACGGTGAAGGTTTCAACATCAGCACCCGCAGCTTTGATCGACCAACAAGGGTCGGATATCTGGCCAAAGGCCAAGACCAGCATGGCCAGCCAATAGCGATAGACACACTCTGGCCAAGGCCGATCGTCGGAACAGATTGGAACAAAAAAGAAGACGATCTTTGGTACAAAGACTAAAGCCAAAGGGAATTCTTCGTGATCAGGTGGTTGCCACAAAACAGTACGGAACGATCGCAGTGATCGTCCAGAACGAACAACGCAACGGGAGAACAACAGGAGAAAACGATGGAAAATGATTTGCAGAAATGGCTACTTAGAAAGTTTACCCAAAAATCGCTTGATGGATCGCATCGTCCGCCGTATAACAAGGCAGAAATAAAGCCTCAAGAGCGACCAGAGGAATACACACTGCTTATTTCGTACTGGAGACCGAACAAAAAAGACGAAATAATCGAACTCAACATAGAGGAGCTGCGACCATCCAGAGAGGATCAGATAGCGGTTCGCGTCAATGGCGTGGAGATAAGAGGAACCAAAAATGTGGTGGCTTCGAAGCTGCACTACGAAATTAACTTGATGAGGTTAATAGATGCAGAATTGAGTACAAACTCATCTCACCTTGGTAGTGCGTACGCTGAATGGGAAGAAATGTGCTGCTGCGACGACGAAGATGAATAACAGATCGACATCGTGGAAGGCCTCATACTTATTCCCCAGGGAATTCTTCGGGGTTGGGCGGCTGCCACAAAACAGTACGAGAGGAACGCGGCTCCCTCCGAGACCGACAACAACAGGAGAAACAGAATGATCAATTGGGATGTGGAATTCTTCCATGGCGAAAACGAGAATGCTCTGCTGTCGTCTACGCTGAACGACATTAAGCCAGAAGAGCTTGATCGATGGAAGTCTGCTCTGAACAACTTTATGGACAACACCGCCATAAGCGATCGAAGAGTGTTGGAGATCATCTTCGACGGTTGTGAAGACGTGATCTTACGGCTGTCAGATGGGACTCAGCTTGAAGTCTCCGGCATTGAGACGACATTTCAAGACATTTTGACGCAGCTCGACAGCTAGTGTAGGACGATCGCAGTGATCGTCCAGAACGAACAACGCAACGGGAGAACGCAATGTTTACAGCACAAATCACGGTCCGACAGGAAGAGAAAGAAGCAAAAACGGCCCTATTGGCAGTTACGCATGCCTTTAAGGCTAAAAAATACCGAGTCGAAGTCTTTGAAAACGGAACGTCGCTCTTAACCTTCTACGCTAAAGACGAAGAAGAAGCAAAAGCGGAAGTGAAAAACATGATGGCGCGATTGAAGAGACGATACACATAACACTTTTGTTTCCATCGTGGAAACGCTGCCCCTCCCTCAAGGAGAGGCAGCCGCCTGGTCCGGGGAATTCCTCCGGGCCGGACGGCTGCCACAAAACAGTACGGGACGATCACAGTGATCGTCCGGAACGAACATCACAACAGGAGACGCAAAATGCTGTTCGAAAAGGCATTCCGAGCCGATGTAAACGCTGAGCCAACAATAACCGTGGTCGAAGCTGAGTCGCTGGAAGCTCTCAAAGAAGCAGAAATCAATGCCTTCATGCAAGATGACCGCTTTGAACCATGCCACGGCTGCCAAAAGGAGTTCATAGTGCGGTATGGGCACGGCAGTATGGACTTCGGTGGTATGTGGATTGAGTGGTGTCCCGGCGACGGCGGGGAATACACGATCGCTGAGTATCGTCCAAGTCGAACGTGACGAAAGTGACGAAGACGAGTAGCCAGCTCCAAACACTGCTCCTCTCGCTTAGGGAGGGGCTGACTGTCCAGCCCTGGTAATTCTTCGGGGCTGGGCGGCTGCCACAAAACAGTACGAGAGGGACGCGGCTCCCTCAAAAGCAACCCCAACAGAGGAGACGAAGACAGTGAAAGTTCACGGCAACAAGCTAGTAAACGTAACAATGGTTGAGCACCCAGGCGGACACGACGGCGGTGACTTCCCATGCGAAGAGTCATTTGAACTCGTGCAGGGAGAGGTCGTCTACAGCTACGGCCTGCCTGATTCTCCAACCGACACTTTCTGTGACGAAGACCCGGAGGACTACAACAACTGTCCAACCAAAGAAGACGCTATCTACAGGCTAACGGTAGAGCGTACTCACTTGCGATCGGTCCTTGAGGTCTTAGAACGTACCCTCGATGCCTTGCAAGCTGGTGCCTCTTACAAAACCGTTTGCATGAACGACGAGGACGGTGAAGAAGACGAAGACGAAGTCGAGCGTGACGAAAGCGACGAAGACGAGTAGCCAACTCCCAACACTGCTCCTCTCGCGTAGGGAGGGGCAGCCACCCGGTCCTGGGGAATTCTTCGGGACCGATTGGCTGCCACAGGATAGTAACGGGGAGGCGGGTGCCGAGCCGAACACAACAGGAATAAGCAATGGATACTACAGCGAGACGAGACTTTGGACCTGCAGACGATAATGGACGACGCAGCTTTTGCTTAGCTTATCACGGCTCCAATCCTTTTATCGAGGTTTTTCTGCACCGAGGTACTGGACTGTACGAGTTGGTGCTGTCGATGGCCTGCACATCTGATGGACTCGACAACTACTTGCAGAAACTGATTTCGCTCGATACGAAGACGGCGATTAGTGCTATAGAAATCGAAGAAGTCTTCGACGAAGACGACCTAGACTAATTCCTTGCGGCCTGACAGTTGCCACAGGGTAGTAACGGGGAGGCGGGTGCCGAACCGAACACAACAACAGGAGAAAACGCAGTGAACTTAGCAAAACAGTTGAACGAGTTTGACGTTTCATTCGACCTTTCAGAAGACGGAGTCTGCCTCGCAGCCTGCGGAAACGACGAGGAAGGCAAGCTAGTCGAAGAGTGTGCAAAGTTCGAGGAAGAAGTCCTTGAAAATTGCAAAGCTTACGTCGACTACCACCCAGGCGACAGGAGAGCTGGCCTAGTCGTTTGGGTGAAGTTCGAAGACGAGAAGGCTTGGTACGACGAAAACAGCGAGTGCGCCTGGATTAGTAGTTTGGGCTAAACGCTAGAGCCTCTTTCAAACAGGGTAACCACCGGCCCAGGGGAATTCACAGGGACCGTGTGGTTGCCACAGGGTAGTAACGGGGAGGCGGGTGCCGAGCCGAACACAACAGGAGCAAGCGAATGGAAGCTACTTTTGACCTTTTCGTACACGAAGGGCAGGTCTGGCAAAGCGAAACTGGTGAAAGAGAAGAGCAGCCTTACCAAGGGCCTTGGCCCTTGACGACTTGGTTCACAGCACTAGACGTACACGACGGTCACGGCTGGGGGCGTTCTAATTTTGAGAAGCACGGTGCTGTGCTTACAGACTACCTTTACGACGTAGGCTGTGACGACACAACACAAGCTTTACTAGCACAAGTCAAGACAGGGGACGACTTGATCGCTCTTGTTAAGGCAGGTTTTGAGCTTTGGGAAGGCAAAGAGCCGCCACCAAGGCTGTAACGGTCTTCTGCCGCAAAACCCGGTACCAATTCACCAAAGCCTCCCTGTTGCCACAGGGTAGTAACGGGGAGGCGGGTGCCGAGCCGAACACAACAGGAGGAAACGAATGAGCAAGCCACTAATTCTAGAGATGCTGCTAAACAGAGGAGCATCTGTAATGATCGACGGGCACAAACGGCTACACAGGTGGGGTTATGGGACTGACGGCAACACGCTGACCACCTCAAAAAAAGAAGGGGAAGAGCTAATAATCGGCGAGCACACGGTCGAATCGATCACAGTTTTCGGCCCTGAGAATGACGATTGCGACCCGCAGACTGGTTGCTACTACATCTTCGACTACGCACTCGTGCCAAAGGAGATGCAACTGGTTACGAGCCAAGGAACCTTCTACGGCAAAGTCGTGCAGGTAATAGCAGGGCAGAGCGACCAAGAAAGCCAGACGATCATGCTCCACAACGGTGAAGAGTATGAACTCGATGAGATCACGCTATACCTGAAAGCAGAGCTATCAAGGGAGCCGGACTCAAGGTCCGAAGCCTAAGAAGATCGCAGCGAGTTGGTCGAGAATTTCGATAAAAGGGACGAGAAAGTGGACGATCTGCACTTTGCTAACGAAGTCAGCAGCGAAAACAACGACCTGCGACCTGGTTGTTGATTGATGTTTCCATCGTGGAAAAGTTGTCCCCTCCTAGGAGGGGACAACTCTCCTTTCTCCGGTATTCCTTGCGGCCTATTAGTTGCCACAGGGTAGTAACGGGGAGGCGGGTGCCGAGCCGAACACAACAGAAGGGATGAGATAGTGGACGATCTATACTTTGCTAACGAAGTCAGCAGCGAGAACAACGACGGGCTATGCACGGTGCTCTACAGCCCGACACGCCTGAGCGAGGAAGAGATACGCTTGGCTTTACGGACGGCACGCAGGAACGGTGGTCACCATAGCGCACCACTCCTGGTAGAAGACGATGAAGACTTCAGCTACGTAGAACATGCAACACCAGTATCGACTAAAGCCGGGTACTACCGATACGAGTGCTACGGCAACGGCTAGCCTTCTAGACCAGGTCTCACGGCTCTAAAAAGATGCGGCAGCCTGACCCTGGGGAATTCACCGGGGTCAGGCCACTGCCACACCATATTGCGAGAGAGACGCGGTGCTCTCCAGGACGAACAACAGGAGTCAGCACAAATGGAAAGTCAAGTCAAGGCATTGCTCCTCGGTATTTCAGTGAGAAGGAAGACAACACACAGTGTGTCAGGAGTCGCTGTCGCAGGGGCCAAGACCGCTCGCAGCAAGGAAGAAAGAGAAGCAATCGCAAAAGCTTTGGAACGCGTTGAAATCGACGTTTCTTCCATTGAACCAGGAGAAATCTCTCAATGGCTCAGCAACCCTGAAAGCATCACGGATTGGCTGATAACGCATCCAGAAGACAAAGTGATCGTTGGTCGGTATTCGATCATTATCGAATCTCCTATCGATATGTTCGGAACACTGAATTGCCCATTTGAGGTCTCAGCCGCCATCGAGGATTTCAGAGTAGACGAAATCGGTCCGAACGGATTTGTCGCCGAGTGGAGCTTTTGCTGAACAATATTCACCGGGATCAGGCGGCTGCCACACCATAATACCAAGGGAGGGCCACTCAGGCCCGCCCCGTACAACAGCAGGAGACCGCAATGAACATCGAAGCACGCGTAGCGGCCTGGAACACTCACTACAATCAACTAGCAAAAGAAGCTCGCCTCAAGGACATGGACCCGGCCAGCTACGAGAGACTGGTGGTTGGCGAGTTACTAGGTGTCTGCGACGAAGACCCACAGCTTGCCCTGGTGGTCTTCCGCCACCACGACAATGACGGCGGCTGGATGCACGGAAACCCAGCCGCTATCCTAGAGTGGATGGCGGCTGGAGATTACTGTGAAGATTGTGGCGGCCCTTGTAGTTGCGATGAAGAATGGTTATGAGCTAGGCGGTATACGATAGTATCAGAGAGGGCCACCTCCGGCCCTCCGACACACACCACAGAAGGACATGACAAATGAAGCTCCCTAATGCATTGAAAATCCAAGAAGCATTTGAAGCACTTGTATGCGACCATCAGGACCAAGACACAGTCAACGTTGTTTTCAGGAACAACACCGGAGACGATGCAATCAAGGTCGAAATCCAAAGGCCAGATAGAGACGCGATCCAGATCGGGCCAGTCACAGACATCGGTGGTGGTTCTTATGTAGCGTTAGTCACAGTGCAGGTCATGATCACCAGCATCGATGACGGACAATAGATATTCCTCATATCTGTCCGGCTGCCACATAATAGTATAAGGGAGGGCTACTCCGGCCCACCCAACTACCCAACTCGGCGAGGATAAAGCATGGCATTTGTAGCAACCATCAAGTTATCGTACGATGTTGTCCAAGACGCTATCATTTCGCACTACAAACTACGACGGGAAGTGGGAGCGATCGACGAGAGAGATCTGCAAGGAGTGCTGTCAGATCCTTTCGCATACCTCGACAGTGAGATGTTGTCACGCATTCTGCCAAGCACCATGACGTACTTCAGCATGTTTGTTGAGCATCTCGGAGCAAATAGACGTGTCCTCGTCATGGTTCAAGTCGACGAGCTACTGCGTAACCGCGTCAAAGCCGCCATCGAGAAGGAGATGCAAGAAGATACCAGTATCCACCCTGAAAGCCTCTTAGCGAAAGTACAACGGGAAGTAATCGACAAGCACCGTTGGCAAGACGTGAACGATGCCGCACACCAATACATCGAAGACCAATGCTATCTAGCGGCCCAGCCAACAATCTTGATTAGCGTCAATATCGGATAATTGATATTCCTTATATCCGTCCGGCTGCCACACAACAGTACCAGGGAGGGCCACTCCGGCCCACCCGACCGACACCCACAGGAGAATGAACGATGTACGTTGTAGAAATCAGAGATTACTACCTGGGCAACGGTGCTGGACACATCCTCAAGAGGGGCACACACAAAAGGTCGATGAAGAGAGCGTCCGAGATGGCCATCGCCGATAAAGGGACCGTCGTCGGCAATATCGACGGTACACCAATCCTGCTCGACACGCGGTTCTACAAGAATGGCAAGCGAATCAAGTACGGCTTAGAGAGAATGCCGCTAGAGCCGCCAAGAATGCGAAACTCGATCTGGAGATAGATGTATTATTTGGCGTGAAAATACAGCTAAGGAGAACGATCTTGAAGACCTACGGCGAAACACTCAAAGACGTAATGACAGAGGGCTACACCACCACACAAACCGGGTGGAGTGGACAACAATCACGCAAGGTAGCCAGACGAAAGAGGGAAGACAAGAAGTTGCTCCACCGCAGAGCACGCCGTCTAGCAAAACAAGAAAAGGTCACGACAGGAGAAGAAGATGTTCACACTCGGCATGAGCTTTAATCTTTTCAACTTTTTACTCGGTCTGTTTTCTCCGATTTGGTTTCCGGCAGCAATACTACTGATGGTGCACATAGCCATTTGGGTCGATAGCAAAAGGAAATAGTGGTAGTTCCGGCAGGGCGAGAAAGTAGGAGTTTAGACAACGTGCTTGAATTTCTTTTTTACATGTTGCCTTGCGTAGTGTTTGGCACGATATTTTTTGTAGCATATATATCGATTGCGATTTTCGAATTTGTGCGATACAAGATATATTCTTCGACAGGGAACAATTGCCACACAATAATATCGGGGAGGGCCACTCCGGCCCGCCCACCACAACAGGAGAGATGAGATGAAAGCACAAGCCATCCGAGAATGGATGAAATCAGTCGACCCGGAATGGGAACCAAGTAGTCAGTACTTCACCCCTCTGTTTCTGCGAGGGCCAACCGAAATCGTCATCAACGAAGACGGTAGCTGGGAAGCAAGTTACGAAGGCAGAACAGAAGAGTTCATCTCTGGCAACGGGCTGGACGAACTCAAAAAGCTCTACACAGTTCTTGGAGATGGTCACTTCCTTTCATAAAGGCCGCAAAATGATCAAATCCGAAAATCTTTTTTGGGGACGCAATGTCGTCCCCAACTTACCACCCCACTTAGTACCTGAATACATGTGGCTACTTGGAGAATACGCTGAGTGTCGTTCGACGCTCGCCAAGCCATCTTTCAAAACAGGAGATAGTGAGCTGTGGTGTTTTCCGTTTTTTGAGCTTGATGAACCGTTTGATCACGCCGACTACGATAAATGGGTCGAAATGGTCGAACAAGACATGATGACTCGGCACAATCTTACCGAGCATCATTTCGTAAGCTAACCGATCTCCTGTTGTGACCCTCCCGGTTCTCGAAAGAGGCCGGGAGGGTTTTATAAAAAACAAGCAGAGGCAGAAGTGACAAACGCGATTAGCCTATTGACCGAATTGTGCCGTAAGCCAGCGGAAGAGATAGCCCCCGGAATATGGTTTAAAATCGGCGATTGGAGTAGACATAACGACCTTACTATCATGAGCGGCCTGGCTCCTAGCGGCTCCTGGTTTCGTGTTGGGGAGATAGTAATAAGCGTTAAAAATGGTGTTCTGAAAGCGATCGTAAAAACAGTTAAAGTAAAGCAGATGTTCTATTATAAAATGTCAGAATATGATGTTGTATACTTTGATTGTTCCAACCCTGCTTTCCCTAACGATCTGTTTGAGTACGCGAAACGGGCGGCCATCAACTACCGCAGGGTCCATAATCTAAAGAACAGACGAGCCTGGAGAAAACTCAGAAGCAAATAAGCAACATCTCACTGCTGATAATTCTCTAGTGCCATGTCGCCTGCCATAAAGCAGTATCAGGGAAAGCCACTCCGGCCTCCGCTGAATGAGACAAAAGATTGCAACAGAAATAGTTTGAATTCCATAAGGCATAAGGAAAACCCATGGCGAATTACTTAGAGGCTATCAAAGAAGCAGCTCCAAGCATGGATAAGGAGTTTGCGAGATTCCTTGCGAATCTTTTCAACTGGCTAACCGAAGATGGCTATCGCATAGCAGACAGGGCCAAGATTAGGTGCTGGACAAAGAACAACGAAGGCGAGTCCTGTGATGTGGTGTTTTTAAACGATGAAGGCGAAGAGCTATACATTGGCAATTTCATAGACCCTGGGATGACCATAAAGTGGCTCGGTCAACAAGGATTAGCTGGCAAGCGATATCCACTTGTCATAGTTAACGGGATAGTCATGCAGGCAGTAGAGAAACTCGTCTGTCCTTGGCTTTGCGAGCGACCAGTAAACACCCTGTAAACACCTTCCTCGGTATCGAGAAAGACGAACCGTAATGTTAGTTACAAAGCAACAACTCTGGCAATACCTGGCGAACGTACATGGCAAGCCGACACAATATGATGCGATATTCGATCTTCCGCGAGAAGTGTTCGACCATCTTCAGTTACACCACAGTGACATACACGTGATAGTCGTTGACCAAGACATGGCTCAAGATTTTATCGGCGGCGACGACATCGTACGCATAGTAGACAAGACTTTGGACGCACAAGCTAATTATCGAGGAAGCCACAAGATCATCACTTATTACGGTGAGAACTCTGAGGTGTTAATAGCAGCTGTGCCAGTTCACCCCTTGCCACTGCTTATCGAAGCATAGATATTCATCATACCTATCTGGCTGCCACAGAGTAGTATCAAGGAGGGCTACTCTGGCCCTCCTGCCAGGTTCAGACCAAGGGTGTAAAATGCTCAGCTACAAAGACCTGACACCGGCTCAGCAAGAAGCGATCGATAAATGGTGGTCGACTCGTAACGAAGATGATTACGAGTGTAGCGACAATTACCGATATGCTACGGTAGGCAACCGAGAGCAAGAAGCACAGTACAAGCAGGCCGAGAGCAATGGATGTTGCGGATTCGTCGACGACGTACTAGACTGCTCAGACGGAACGCAACTCATGTTCGGCTTCAACTACGGCCACTAGTACGAAGATGGAGTCCTTAAGCACAAAGAACAGGTTCTCGTGACCTGGAAGCCAGATACGCCGAAGCCAACAGACGAACAGATAAAAGAGCATCTACGCCAGTGATTCTAGTACCAAAAGGAAAGCAATAGTAAGGAGAAATAGCTTGACCAGCAGAGAAAAGGCAACAAGCCTAATTTACCTAGCAGCAAACACCCTCACCAGACCGATTCAAAACGCTCCGGTAAGCAAACAACCAACCGTCTGGCAGATTAGCGGTTGCTATTATGACGATGCAATATCAAGTATCGACAAAGCAATCAAAGCACTCACAGAAGCAAGAGCCGAAGTTAATATGCTAAGACCGAACTCTATGGGATAATTCTCCGTAAGTCAAGGCCTGCCACAAAGTAGTACTACCGGGGACAATCAAACCACTCAGGAGAGACACGATGAAACGCGAAACCGCCGCCGCCCGCCGCACAAACAACCGCCGCCACTCCAGCTTCCTCACCCACGGAGCCGACGACTACGACCATCGCGGACTCAACCGGGCACGCCGCGAAGAGGGCAAGGCCATCATCCGCGACTGGCAAGAGCCAGACCCCACCAACGACGCGGAAACCGTCTCCCGCGACGAGCCGACCACCTTCCGCATCGTCGTCCACACCCAGGTTTTCGAGAACTACGGAGCCCACTGCTGGGACGGCAAAGGCCAGTGCCCGCAATACTGGAAGGCCAAGGGCGGCAACGAATACCAGCGGACCATCGGCACCACCAACGCCGTCATCGCCATGGGAGCCAAAGGAGTCAAAGCCATCGCGGACGCGATCGCCAAGCAGGTCGCAAGGAACGATGACTACTACGAGGAATACGCGATCGGCTGGGACCTGATCCCCAACACCGAGGAGACCTACGAGGAACAGATGCTCCGCGAAATGTACGAGGAAGGTTATCTCGCACCCGGAGCCCGGACCGAGGCGGAGCGGACCGCCTACTACCACGAACGGCTCGCGTCGCTCGAACTCGCCCCCGCCTAAATGATTCTTCGTGAGTCAAGGCCTGCCATAATATAGTACAAGGGAGGGCCACTCCGGCCCGCCCACCACAACAACAGGAGAGCGAACGATATGTATTGCTGCGAAGTAAGCACAGAAAAAGAATGCCTTGTGGCTGAATACGCAACCACCAAACAAGGAGCGATCACCAAAGCCAAAACTGCCTTAACTAGTATTTCAGCAGAGCCCAATGCTGTTTATGTAGCGTTGATCTACAGAGAAGGCATGGCCAGCGATGGTGGCGGATATCCAGCTACTGAATCACGAGGCAGTACGCCACAAGCAGCTCTAAGTGTTTTGTCTGAAGTTTGCTCTATCTAGAAACCTACGTTTTGAGCCAGAGAGGGTATAATTCTCCGTAAGTCAAGGCCTGCCATAATATAGTACAAGGGAGGGGCCACTTCGGCCCGCCCACCACACATTAGAAAGAGCAACAGCATGGCGAAATATCAAGTAGTATGTGTAAGCGTCGACACGAAAGGACACTACAACCACACAACTATCAAAGAGGTCGAAGCTGAAAACGACACAGATGCACTACGGATAACCGCACTAAAAGATGCACACGATCTATACTTCGGTTCAATGCTATGTAATTGGAAGCTGCTGACAGAAAAAGATTGGCTAAAGATACAACGTCACGCTGCAGAAGCCATTGGTGGATGGGAACAAACAAAGGCGGATATCCTGTCCGAATGTGATCGGCAACAACGGCACCAGAACGCAGCGGATCCGGCAGGAGACTTTCTGCAAACCAAAAGCATTTTTATCAAGGATGACGAAAATACGATGACCTACACCGTAAGAGCAGACGAGCAGACAAAATAGTATTCACCACCTCCAAATACCTGCCACAGGATAATATCGGGGAGGGCCACTCCGGACCTCCCGCCAGCACAACAGGAGAGATGCAATGACAGTCGGACAACAAATGGTCCAATGGTGCGAGAACACCAAGAAGCAAATCGAAGGCAAATGCCTCGTCACAAAAGATCACAAGCCAACACCAAACGAACGCAATAACCTCGTACACCTCTGCTTCACCAACATCTTCGGTCACACATTCCGTCACGCGGACCTCGCCGTAATAGAACAAATGAGCCCCGCAATCGAGACCGTCGAAAACCTCAAAAGCGAATACGTTCCAATCGTCGCTGAATACATTTGGGACCACTGGATGGGAGAGCCAGAAGACCCACAACTCCAAAGCGTGCAACAAATGTGCGAAGTAATCTGCGACGCACTGTATACACTCCCAGAAGATGCAAGGAACTCCATCGAACCAATAAATAAATAATTCTCCGTAAGTCAAGATCTGCCATAATATAGTACAAGGGAGGGCCACTTCGGACCTCCCGCCAACACAACAGGAGAGATGATCTTGAGCAAGAGCAAAGCCAAAACCAAGCCAACACGCCTGGTGGTTAACTTCAGCCGCAAATTACAAGAACGCTGTCAGAAAGGCTGCACGTGCAGCGTCTGCGCAAAATATTCAGGGAGCATCGAAGGAATCTGGAAAGGCAAACCATTAAGCCTAAAATGGGATCACGAAACAGTGTGGATAAACGGCAAACGTGAAGACGTTGCTGAAAATCACGGCGTTACCGGCCTAAGCGTCATAGAGGACTATGACCTCGCATATTCAATCCTGTGCTCTGCCGCCCGACTTGTCGACAAGCACACGACACTAGCCAGCGGTAAGTATGGCTACTCCTACCACGTAAAAGATAGTGCCGGGGAGTTAACCGCAGAAGTCAAGACCTGGTGGCACACGTTGGACATCCCCTTCTCGGCGGTTGTACTTGGAGACAAAGACGACGACGATCATCCCATTTTCGAAGACTTCTGTCTAGAAGTAAACGCTCCATCCGACTCCGGACAAAAAACAATCAACGACATCTTGCAAGAAAACGGCATCTTGCAAACAAGCCAGAAAGTCCGGATCAGCTTCGGCGACTGACACCCAAGACAAGAGATCCCCCAGCGTTTCCAATCAGGAAACGCTGGGAGGCTCTATGTAGCGTCATAAAACCCGCCAAGCTAACAACTTCACCCAGTAAGCTCGTCTCTCAAGGGGCCTATGCGAGGTGTGTCGACCAGACAATAGATCTAATCCCTTCAAGGTTACTGGGGGCACGTACGCCTAGGTAAACCAAGTGTCGTGTATTAAGTGGATCGAGGACAGATTTGAACTGTCTGACTTGTCAAAGGTCATTCGTGCTGCATCCAGGGCAAACTCGCATTGGCCACAATCGACCGCTTCAAACGAATTGCGTGCTCTAACCACGCCCCGACCCACAAATGGTCCACGCAGGACTCGAACCCGCTGTTTGCCCCATAACGCAAATGGATCAATATTACAACACATTATCAAATAACCCACTTTATAAGTACCTTAGCTTCCAGTGTTAGGCGAACATACTTTTGCCCATCTAACGTGTGCAACTCAAACAATTGAGAGTGACCTGCAATGAACGCAGGGAGAAGAGCATCACTGACACGATACATATCTTGCTCAGGTATCGTTGGTTTCGATCTAGCTACCAAAGCCAGCAATTCTTTGTCAGCTTGTGTTAATTTAGCCATCTTGTAGTGCTTTCTGCTTAGTACAACTGATATGCCAGAGTAATAGTGCAACCTGGCATGAAAGTATCAACCCAACGTTGGGCCTCCACTTTACTACCTGCCGTAATCTGGCGTTGATACACACTATTGCGTAACACATTGTATACTAATGTCATGCTTCAATAGCCTTTCTGTTCTGAGCTTGCCTTGTCCGAAGTCGTTTGGTGCGGCGGTCCTGATGCTGACCAGCCCCGCTCCTGTGGCTCTGGTGGCCCTTCCTTTTGCTTTCTTTGACTTTGATCGTGAAGTTGCGGCTCGCCATGGTCTTCTCCTGTTGTGTTGTCCAAAAGGCCGCCCCGGCCCTCCCGTTATATATGGCAGCCAGTCTGCGATGGAGAATATTATCATCAGTATTCTCTACCTATCTAGGCTTGCCATATAGGTATATCAGGGACCAATCCAACACAATGAGAGAGCGAAAAATGAGCCAAGTAGAAACAGAATTATTTCGGAAAGTACGCGATAACATCGGCAACACCGTCCTAATCGCATGGGAAGGATGCCACAAAATCTACATGGCAATGGACGAAAACACAGCAGGATGGTACAGAGACAACTATCCGCACATCTTGGAGGACAAGCCAGAAGTGATGCTCAACAAGCTGGGTGAATGGTGGGAGCTTTCGTGTATGCTGCGGTTCATCAATGCCGTTAAGAGCACCAATGACGTTGCTGCCCCGCTAATCTTTACGCCAATGATCATGCAAGGCGAGGGTAACGAATACGAGGACGATGAATACGACGATGAGGACGATGAAGATGACGAAGAAGACGACTTCATTTTCGGCGAGGACGATGAGGACGAGGAGAACTAATATTCTCTCCCCACCCAGGCCTGCCACATAGGTATATCAGGGACCAAATCATTCACACAGGAGAAAACGCAATGGACCTCAGCCACTTTTTCAGCGGCAAAAAGAAATGGACCTTCACCCTCGAATACGGCCAAGGCGAAACATACCGCAACAGCAAGCCCACCCTCTACGCACACAGTACATATGAACGATCGTCCGTGCTAACCGGAAGACCACAACGAGTCTTCGTCGCGAATTGGGAAACCGAACAAGAAGCAGAAGCCGCCATCAAAGCAGCCAAGAAGCAATACCCAAAGTTCAAGTGCTCCTCCCAGCTTGGCAGCACCACGCACATCCCGGTATCTGTGATCACAGCACACCTCCCAGGAGAAAGCCTCTAATGAGCGACCCAAGCTTCGCCAAGCTCCAGCTATACAAAACAGCATGGAGCAACACTTACAACAGCTACGTGGAGATCCTCCGCGTCCACAAGGACGACTCCGGCGAGCCAATCATCACCTGTCGAATACTACTGAGTGACAAGCAAGTCCTGTTCCGAGTCTGCGAATTATCAGAATGGTGCCTCTAATGATCAAAACACTAAAAAACCTCAGTGGCCTGAACCCTACACGAGAGTGTACAGGCTACGACATCATCAAGTTCTGACATCCTGCCGCCGATAAAACCTCTGAGGTAGTGCAAACAGTTGACACACTAGAAGAAGCACAGTCTATCTGTTCTGCTCCAGAGTCTTCCTACAAAGAGGGACCTGAGAGCACCCACTACTTCCTCGGCTACAGTGCGAACAATTCAAAAGCTAGCCACATTCAAATGTGGAACATGTCGAAGGGATAATTTATATTCCTGATAATAACATCAAACACTAATTAGAAGTTTATTATGCAAGCTGCTTTTGTTATCCTTCACACCGACTGTCCTGGCGATTCCACCATTGTAGAGAAAGTCTTCACCTTAGAGGTGCCGGACAAAAAGGTAGCCGATGTTGAATATCACACACACATTCAGAACCAAATAGAAGAGTATTTAGCTAAAGTTTACGATGGCAGCGATTGTTTTCGAACTGTTAAGGTTGTTAAAGCAATCGACCACACCAAATCAGTGGAAGAGCTGATGGCAAAGGTCAAAGAACTTTGCCCCTGTGAGGACGACATAGAAGAAGAAGAAGAGGACGAGGACGAGGACGAGGAATAATTCACACTGCCCCAATATCCCCGCCACACATAAACAGCGAGAGGCACTCCGCCAATCGCAAAGGCCAACAGGAGAGACAAGCAAGATGATTAAGTCATTCGTGGGACAATACGACTTTCTGTCAAACTTCCACCCAAGCCAAATTCTGTACGAGGGAATACTATACCCTACCGTCGAGCATGCATTCCAGGCCGCCAAAACCCAAGACAAGCAAGTCCGTCAGCAAATCGCAGACAAAGACACCCCAGGTAAAGCAAAACGAGCCGGTGGAAAACGAGGAATCCTCAAGGATTTCGATCAAGCAGCATGGGATACCCAAAAAGTGCAAGTGATGGAAACCCTGCTGCGACTCAAGTTCCAAGACCAGTCGCTGCGTGAAAAGTTGCTTGCTACCGGAGACACCCCAATACAAGAGGGCAACAACTGGAACGACACTTATTGGGGTGTCAGCTTGAAAACCGGAAAAGGCCAAAACATGCTCGGCAAACTGCTGGAGAAGATTCGGCATGAAATTACGCCATAATAGATCCGGAACCTTCCCTACAAGGAAAGGTTGTCTATATAACAAGCACCAGGTGAACACTTTTTCTGTTTAAACCACCCCAATTGACTTCATACCGGCTCTTCGTCTTGCAGAGAGCTTTGGTAAATCTGTCTACGTCAACCAAAGAAGGTTTTATAACAATGAAGCCTTTATCCCTCACTTTGATTTTTCGGAATGTATCATGGATCATGTCGTAATATTCTGATGAAGATGAAGCTCCGTATAAGTCTTTATCTTCGTATGGCGGACAAGTAATCAAACCGTCACACTCTATTGGTTCTAATTTGCTACTATCGGCTCTAGTGCATCTAGCTTCAAGGTCAAGCTCATGGGCTATAAGCCGGTTAGCATTAACGGCTTGTATATTGATATCGAAACCAATATATTGTTTACCAGCAGCGGACACACCAAGGAGCCTATTCCCATAACCAGCAAACGGGTCGACCACAACATCTCCGGATATCTGTAAAGCCAAATCTTTCGCTACGACATCAGAAAAAGAAGATGGAGTATAATCGAACAATAAAAAATAACGCCTCAAGTCTACTGGCTTAAGTGTAGAATACTTCTGCCTATTTGCTAATATCTTATCTCTATCTCTGGCCCAGCAGTCAATTGCGTTTAATTCGTGCGTAGATGTCCTCTGATACCATCTATAAGAATGAAACCAGTTAGAAATGTTATTGCAAATATAGCCGCTTTTGCCTGTTGTATTCTTAAGCTGTCTAAATTCTTCTACAAAGACCGCTCTGTTATATAAAAACTTAAACGGACTAACTTCTTCAAATAACTGCGAAATATAATATGCATGCTGCTCTAAAAAACTATGCTTGATGTTATTACTAACCGCCCATCCTACTATATAGTGCTTATAGGACAGTTCAGATAGCCTCTCTGCTTTCCTCCTATCTCTCAAGACAGTCGAACCATAATGCGAATGGAAAGACCTGTAATGCCAAGACCCATTATACTCTACAGCCAGATCATCATAGAGATAGTCAATCTCAAGCCCATTCAGTAACTGTCTATCATTAGCTTTATAACCCGGTGGTATCAAAGAGCCAAGCGAAGACTCTACGTTACTATACTTCCTAGAAGAAAGGCTATTTTGAGCACCCAGCCTAGCACCCCTCTTGCATTGTTCGACAGTAAATGGTTGGCTAATAGACTTCTGACGGCATTTAGAGCATAACTTAGACTTTTTCGAACTTGTATTAAATCGTTCGCCACATCGACATACTTTGTGGTATACGCCATCTATTCGCGTAAAGGAACTTAACTTATTAGACATTCGATCACGTGTTTCAGAAGATAAGTCACGCGATTTATAGCACTTTTTATTACCACATGTCTTCGGTGCTTTCTTGGCAGCCCAAGTAATAAATTCTTTGCCGCACTTACAAATAGCGACTTTTTGACCTATGCGACACTCTTTGCTGCAGAATTTAATTCCGCTAGAGGGTGGTACTTTAACCTCTTTCCCACATCTTTCACAATTAATCATAAACTATGTTTGAGTAGGACCGACCGGATTTGAACCGATAACCAAGAGATTATGAGTCTCCTGCTCTAACCGTTGAGCTACGGTCCCAAAACCAAGCAAATGGTCACAATCGTGCCCTTAATGCAGTGAGCTAATCCGACAGCAAAGATTTATCATCTTTTCGAAATCGCCCTCTGCAACATTTGCTTAAGAAAATAAAAAAGCCGGTTTGTAACTGATGCAGAAATCACTGTCCTAAGACCAGTTCTAAGCACGTTCGCACCGGCAATTTTTAAATACACTCAAGGATCTACTAATTGCCCTATGTCAATTTACTTTGCAGTACAGAACTCAAACAAATAGACGGTGTATGCTTGGTATGCTTTGCTCATAGCCCTTCCCCTTCCTCAATAAATTCAGTTCCGTACTCAGCCCCAAAGGCATGAGGCCAGTTATCCGTCTTGACCCAATGACCTTCTGGCGCACCATAATGTCCAGTAACTACGCCTAACTCACCCTTTTCGGCGTAGACGCGAGCAGGGCTGTCTCCTGTTGCGTCACCATAGAGAGACTTGATAAATCTGATTCGAGTGCCGATGGGAAGTAATATCTCGTTTTTGCTCATAGTCCCTCCCCTTCCTCGACCTCAATGTCGATTTCTTGGCAGGCGATGCGAGTATCTCCAGCACCTCTATCAGCTTGCTCGCGGTTGTAGTGATGCGAGAAGGTTCCGTCTGGATAAACATTGAAAGCCGCCGTTACCCGCACCTTCTTTTTTGGTGGAGGTGCAAGGTTCATCGCGTCATTTTCCTCTAAAAACATATCGCCCGCATATCGACCGTTGAGGTGCCATGCCGCAGCAGTCCATTGATTGCTTTCGACGCTTCTTACCCGCCCTGTGTATCGATTGGCATCCTGCCCATCGTTAATCGCATCGATCCAAGCACCCTCGCCATTGGCCAGCTTAACCGGCCCTATCTGCCATTTGTTACTCAAGACCCACCGCCTTTCGATATTTAACTGACCTGTTCGGTTACATCAGGATTAACCTAGTAAGAACAATTCTTCGAGCTAAACCTCACCACTATCTATACTGTGGCAAGTATTGTCTATCTGTGAATTATGGTCAAGTATGTCACGTATAGCCCTAGCTAAACTCATAGACGAAACACCATCAGGCAAAAGGCCAGTACCATCTCCGAACTTAGCAAATCTGATTAACTGACCAAGCTTAAGTACGCTGTTAGGTATAAGTATTTTCTTAGCGTAAAGATAGCACAAAACGACGGGAGCAGCTTCTTTTGCCGTCATTTTAGATAAACAAACCCTGCAGAAAACAGGAGGTGGGGAATTAATCCAACGGATAGCAGAGCCTGTTTCACAACGATCGCAATGCCAACGTAAACCGCCACCATCATATCGCTGAACCTTAATCATGTGATTGTGTCTCCTAAATGAAAGCCAACTTCACCAAATGAGGCTTGTGAGACTCTAACCAAGCCTTGAAATCATCAGGATCAACCTCACACTCAAAACCGTTTGTGTCCATACTAAAAGGTTGAACAGTAACGATTTGAAGAAACTCGAATAATTTAGCCGCTTGGCTATCATGGTCGGCCATAAAAATGACTACATCATCAGCCGGATAATCACAACGACAATCACACTTAGCTAAATCAATAAGAGCAGCATCGGTAGCCTGTTCAGCCCATTTAGTCGCATCGAAGCTAACCTCTAGCTGCCTACAATCGCTCCAAGCTTTTGCCTTAATCATAATATCTCCAAAAGAAAGAATACTAAAAAAGGTTCGGGCGGGTTTCAAACCCGCCTCGGAGTCGCAATGCTCCGGCCATCGGCCAGTCCTCAGTCTGTATCGATTCGCTGCTACCTCACGCGTGTCGCCACCACGCCGCCGAACCTAGCTCCCAGCCCTCACCGCCTTGTTCTTATCACTCACTGCGTCCCAGTACGGCTGATAAGCGAACGCAATATTGTAATATAACGCATTCTTGATCTGATGAGTGAAAGTACCAACCAAGCTTGAAGACCCAGTAAAGGAGAAAAAATGCCTGATGATTCGTCGCGTCACATCATTAACGGGGATGTATAGATCAGAATAATGATTCTCGATCTCTACACCCTCTTTAACACATGCTTCGTACACAGACAAACCATCGTACGCAGCCTGACCTTGATTATCGCTCATCAATATCTCCTGTTACTGAGTAAAACCTGGCCGAGCAGGATTTGAACCCGCACTAGTGAAATCTACGGTGATCAACCCGCGATCATTCACGCCACCCCTTAAGCAAGGGCCGCTCTCACCAATTTGAGCTACCGGCCAGAAATCAACCATACCCACATGTGGCAAGGGTACTATTTCCGAGAATTACCAGCCAACTTAGTCTTGAGGATCTTCTTTCTCTCAGCACGTGGTAAGACCGGTCTTGGAGGAGCGGCCTCGTACTGAGGCTTTTCGATAGGAGAAGGAATACCACGTTCTATCTTCGTGAAATCTCTCTTCGCGGAAGCAACGCCGTAATAATTGTGACCATTATTCTGCATAGCAACCAGGCCAGCAGCAGCCATAAGATTCATATGATTCAATGGGATCACCTTCTAACTATCTCCTAGTATCAAAAAGGAACGTAAAATAATTCAACACCGTACTTGCCCAGGGCCTTCCTCAGGTCAGGGAATGATAAGGGGTGCCCTTCGTCCGATATTAGAGCATCAATAGCCGAAGATCCGTGGACGATTTCGAGATGATCGATTAACCGAGCAATGCTACCCGGCCTCTGCTCACCACGAATCAGCAGCTTGCAACTGTACAACAATTGCAAAGCCGTTAGCTTCGATTCTAACGTTTTCATATTTTCACCTTACACCCCCAACTGCTTGAGGCATTCGGGACCGATTCCGATTTCACAACTCTCAGGCGTAGTCAGCGTGCGACCGCAACGACCGCAACGACCCTCATGGTAAGCACTGTATCCCTCAGGCAGTTGCTTGCCATTGAACACCAAGCCAAGGAACCAAGAGAAGACTCGGACTGGCTCACTCTTCGCATCGTATTTCGATGCCTTGGTCACACGGACAGCCCCGCTGTAAGTGTCGAGCGTGCCCATGTACGAGTAATTACGAGTATTATCAGGCCCGGTCAGCAACTTGGCAAAGTAGGACTCTGGATAGAAAGCATTCGCTTCTTTCTTCTCGACCTTGAAGGTGTAGTGCTTGCCAGTGACCGACCGCACAGTGAAGATCGCCAAACCAGCCAAAACAAAGTCTCGACTAACCATTATCAGAATCTCCTGTTGATTGAATCCCGAACCTGATACTATAGTGTGGCAGGTGGAATCCCAGGAGGAATATTATATATTATTCGGTTTCGTCAGAATGTAGCGTCTGGCATCATTATCGACGAGGTCAAGTTGCTCAAGCAAGTCGACAATCTTTTCTACATCAATATGAATCTGATTGGCAATGCACTCATCGATCTTACGAGCATCTCCTTTAGCAGAGTTGGCTAGCTCTGTGGAACTTCCTTGAATGCACCTCAGCATATCAACGGCTTGAATTATTATTTGCTGTTTTGACATATTCTCTCCAATAGCACCCACCCTTTACTCTTAGCCAATGCTTGGGCTGCCTGTTTTGTATCAAAGAGGCCTTCTTCTGACTCTATCTCTCGCATGTATGGTTCTGCGGGACAACACCAGTAATAGCCTTGCTTATTTTCAATCGGATTGTTAAGCCCAACAATCAAGACTCTTACCACTCTGTCTACTTGCGATCTTTCCCATTCTTCAAAATGCGGATCGGTAGTTTTTCCTCTAAGTTCATCTACTCGGAGTCGATCAAGATAAGCATTTATGTCTTCAGTCTCACGCTCGAAATAGAATTCATCCATCATCTAATACCTTATATTGATAACTCATTGTGCACAGAGCCGGTATTATGTTGTGACAAAAGAGTAGATGGAAGAGAATATTGTCGCCAAAACCATCGCGAATATCAAGACCACAACCTGCAACACCATATGATCTTTGTCATTCATTCTAATAATCTGAGCCCCTTAAAGAGCCCAGCAGCTCCGCGTAATCATCGTCATCGGCAGTAGATGGCAGCTGTGCCTTTCGTTTAGCAAGCAACCGCATAATCCCTAGGATAATAGGCTGCCTCATTAGAGAACTGAATGACTTACGACCAGAGAAATCACTAACTTCAAACGTAACGTCAGTAGTAATGCTATTTGGCCCTATTTCCTCGACCTTGATATAAAAAGGTATAGATACCTGTTTGTCTATACCAAAATGGTCTGCGACTGAAAAATGGTCAATGCGTGACCTATCCCAAACCCATGTGCCTTGTATCCCGGTCCAGCCAGCGGCTGTCGCCTTTTTGTCACCACCGTCATACCATTTGTTCAACTGATCGATAGCATCGATGATTCCTTGAGCACTAGGATTTTCGAGGACCCAGGTCTTCCTATTCAGACCTATCTCACCGGTATCGATCGTCTTACGCCCTTCGTCCAGTCGGTACAAATTAGATAGTTTCATGCTGTTTGCTCAAAAAAGGATGTTACTTCCATATCCATGAATAAATTTGACCTACTCTCCCTCGAAGCTTACTTCTGGCGACGCAGACTGTTGATACCTCGGATATGTAGCTCTTCATCGTCGTCTTGAGCAGTAATCCCCATTTTACGGAGATTTTCTTTTGCCTTGGCGATGATCTCATCCTTGCTTGGAAGTGCTTCTCCTGGGAAGGTGAAGTCACCACAATAATCGACGAGTAATCCTTTACTGACGAGGTAAGCAAGGACAGCCTCGACTTTGTCCGAGTTGCATTGCTCCCGCTCTTCACGGCAAACACGAGAAATCATGGCCCGAATGCTGGATCCCCAACCGATGGGAATAGCGTTCGGGTTCTCGGCTCTATCCTCTTGGTGTTGCTTCTTGTAGTGTTCGAGGCCCTTGACGACTTTGTTGTATGTCTTTTTCTGCAGAAGCATCAATTTACCTTTCGCCAATTAATAGGTCGTAAGCTAAGTTCATAAGTCTTACCGTCTTCTAGCTTTAAAGACAGAATCCATGTGTCTTCTGTCTCAAGCGATGGGATACCCTCGACATACTTACTGCCAACAAGCTCAGCCCCTGAATTAAATAAGTGCAGCGACATGCTCTCAGCAGGACAATCGCTGTTTATCTCATTAGCGACCAAAGCAGCAAGTTCACTAACTATCGGTCTTGCGATTGGATACCGGCAAGGCCATTTAACGCGGGCCAAATTCTTTAGGTTTTTAGCCATGGTACACTTTCATAAAAAAACGGTGCCGGAGGTAGAGGAGAACGGCTACCTCCGGCACCTTCACAGGAGTACTAACAGGTCCAAGCAGCTTTGCTGCCGTAGCCCAATTGCTGACCCTCGACGATGTAGATCACGTTGTCGCTCTCAACATCGTCATCATCGCTATCTTCATCGGCAGATGAGTAGCTTTCATCGTTCGCGTTGATATCTGCACCCGTAGTAATACGGCAAATGCTGTTCTCGAAAGGCCAGTTCTGCTGGGTCATCAGCCGAACCTCGGCATCATCGCCAAACTCGGAACGCAATTCTTCCAAAGCCTCAATCAACTCGCCGAGACTGCAGCTTGAACCAAACTCGATTGCCATTTGAAATCTCCCGTTGTGAAGGATCTGACCACAATACTATGTGGCAAGGACGAGATTATCAGGAATATAGTGAGCCATAAAGTGGCGAGGCTTGAGCAATGTAGGCTACCTGCACTGCTCTGTTTATCACTTCATTGTAACCTCTACAAAGCGGCTGCTTCTGTAAATAGCCCTTAGTAGATATTCTTCGTATCATAGTGACAGGGTCATGGTTAATAGCCCTGCAGATCATCAAGAATTGTTGTACATTCAGCCTACGAGCCGGTTTGACTGCCTTAAGTGCTGACAACCGTGCCTGCGACCAAGTACCGGGCTTGTTTGTGATACTGGCAATACCGTTATTTAATCTAGTCGCAAGCTCGGTCAATGTGATTTGCTCTTCAGCCACGATTTCAAACAATGGAGCGTGAGCAGATAATGGTAGCCGCATAGCTAAAAGGTCTTCTACGCAAACAGCCTCATTAAGCTCGGCAGCTTCTTGAAGCTCAGTTAGACCTGCTCCATTAAGCTCTGTCAAGCCCTCTTTCAAGGTATCCACTGGCTGTCGCCTATCTGGCCTGGGATAGTTGACTTTTGAACGGTCGACAGTTTTACGTTTTTGTTTGCTCATGGTCGTTAACTGATTAACCAAGTCTTTGGATCGTTGTGATCAACTGTGGCGGCTAGCTCACCGTCAACATTGACAATGTCGATGACATTATCGATTGTCGTGACTTCTACCTCTCGGAAAAACAGGTTTGAAGCGTCGTCGTCATCTTCGTCGGTGTCACCAGCCCCATCGCAGTCGAATTCTCGTCGCAATTCCAGACGTTTTTCTTTAGTAATCTGAGCCAATGGGGTATTCACGACAGCAACAAAGATATCTCCAGATCCACCATCATACTTCGTTATAACAGTAACTCTCATTTGTCTCTCCGGTTAGTGGTTGAATCTCTTCCCGTTCCGTTTCGAGCGTGTTACTGAAGCAGTACAGTGCAGTGCTTTCCCGCTAGCCGGATTGCTTCAGCAGAAGTCTCAATATCATGTGGCAGACTAGAATAAAGAGTGAATATCCACCCAAATACTTGCCGCAAAAACGAGGAGGGGCGTTGACAATGTCAGCAGCCCCACCCCGTAGCACCAACGGTCACAAACGCTACTCTGTGATACTATCAACCACCGGTGTCACATCACCAAGCCCAAGACTCTGGCAGAGAGTCCTTAATGCCTGTTCTGCACCTTCGATAGCTAACAGCCTTCGCTCCACAATCAACGCACGAGAGCGTCGCTCAAGGTCGGGAATATCATTGATCTTTTTCCGGAAGTTTTCGATCTCTTTGTTTATGGTGTCTAGCCGCTGGCAAGCATCGACATATTCGGCGATAGTACCCTTCACACAAGTATTGAGTTCACAAAACTTGTCAAATAATAGCAACTTCGGCATGCTTCTATATGGTTTGTACTGTTGGTACAGCACAAACCGGGTTAAGTAGTCGTAGATGAAGTCTGATGCACTACGGGCAATACCAAGTAGATCACCAACGCTGTAGCCAGGGCCAGGTTGTTCCGAGGCTCCCTCAACCAGATAAGTCTGGAATTTGACACTCCCTTCTATGCAATAAGTATCTTTCATTGCTTGACGATCAGTTTCTGGTAGATCACGCATGGCTCTTTGCAAATTTTTCAGAGAAGCGAATTTTTCCTCGACAATAAGCATAGCTGGCCGACCAGCAACTGCACTAACCGTCTCTATGTCGCTTTGCCTTTGGTTATTTGCACACTCCAAAAGCCTCTGCTGATATCCTTCGTCAAGCTCAGCTACTGATTTCTTGAGCTTGGCCGCTTCTTGCTCTAAAGCAGCAAGCTGAGACTTGTAGTTATTCTCAGCCCTGCTTGTAACAACCAACAACAGATCTTCTACAGAGACGCTGTTGTTGCCAGATGCAGTCTCTGCAAGAGCAGAATTCAACACGGACAAACCAACCGAATCTGATTTTTTCTTAGCCATCGGATACCTCTTCAAAATTCATCTTAATTCAAAACGGAAAAATCACACAACCCACACCACTACTACCCAAGCAGCCCAGCGACTGGCCGGACCTTGCCCTGAGTATGCTTCTTGCCGTCAGCAACACCTTGCCTGTACGCACCAGACTCAATACCGCTCAAACGACGAGAACTGGAAGCAATCCGAGAACCAGTCTCTGCCAAAAACCAACTCCTAGCCTGAGCCTTAAGCATGTCCGTACGAACCAACGCACGACTCATCTCAGCCCGGTTGGCCTCCAACAGCTTCTCAGCGGTCTCAGCTTCCTTAGCCGTATGGAACAGGCCATGCACGAACCCAACAGCGTAAGATCGCCCGAACCCACGGACAGGAGTGCCCCACTTAGCATTGCACTGCCTAATCAACGAATCGCGAAGCTGGTTGAACGTAGCAGCAGCCATCCCATGATCCTCGCCCAACCCGACAAAGTGGATCGTAGCTTGCCCGACAGAGCCGAAGTTCCGTCTTGAAGAACCTTCCTTGCCGGAGACACAAAACGACCCCTTGACGATGAAAGCACTAACAAACGCTGCAAGGCTGGACTCCCAAGGAGTCATTCGTGCCCATAGCGAGTTGACAACGGTCGTCCCGTAATTTTCTTTCTTGGTGGCATCCTCAACGTCCTTACGTTCGAGATTATAGCGACGCATAAGTGCTGATGCCATCTGCATAGCTACCGATTTCTCATTCGGCGTACTGGCATCATTGGAAGCCGTAGCCAACATCTTTGCGATTCGCTCTTTGATTGCCTGAATGCTTGAATCCATCGCCTGTCTCCTAAGAAGTAGTGGTGCCTCGTCTCCCGACTATTATATGTGGCAAATTTAGGTCCGGGATGAATATCCCATCAAGTACCATTTAGCTCATTTCGTACTTGATCATCCGCGATCCCTTCCAACCTCTCCAACTCCTGCAGTTCCTCAAGAGTGAATGGGTGATTCACAGGGTCTTTGGTCAATGGGCTTTTAGGTATGAAGTTGATCCCCTCATAATTGCCAACGTGCCTGATGTACTTAATCAGCAACTTCTCATGATCGATTGTTGATTCGCCAAGAGCATTAAGAATCCTCTCAGCCAGTCCCTGAATAGTATCTGACCCATACTTCGACCAAACAATGTCAGAATTTTCAAGCAACCGTTTGATAGTATCAAGCTGATTCATCACTACGCCAAACCTCTGTGAAAAAGTAAGAGCCGGGCAGTAATAATACCGCCCGGCCTTACTACGGATCGTACCGTACCGACGCGAAACAATGATTAATAAAGGTCGTAATCTCTATATCTCATATTACACCTCCCTCCCCAAAAAGAGTAATGATGCTGGATCTCGAACAATGCCCTGTGGCAATGACGAATATAGAGTGAATATTACAAGATATGCCTCTCAGCTTCAATGCAATAAGTAGTAGCTCGATCGAATGTGTCGAACTTCATGAAGCTAAATCCAGACCTCCTATCTCGATCAGGGACCTTCAAAGGATAGTCAGTATCCTGTAGAGCGTCAACCAAAGCCTTACAGGACGGCTCCAATGAGAACAAGCCATCTTTCTCTACCCAAATGCGGTAAAAGCACTGGCCATCGCCAACACTGTCACGGTCAACATAACGCGATTTAGCTGACCACTCCGAACAATCATCGAATTCAAAATGAAGCATAGGTCACTTTTCTTCAATGCAAGGAATAAAGTCCTCATAAGGATTACCCTCTATCATCACCGCGAGAGGGACTAAATCGACCTCGTCGCCGGAGCCACGAAACTTACTGTTGTGGTTGACAGCACAGACCAGAGCGACCTCTTTGTTATCGGACTTACGCAAGGCTCGAAGTAGACAGATATTTTTATTCCTGAAGGCTCGTTGCAATGTTTCAAAGTTGCCTTTATCGCCCTTACTCAATTGACTCATCTCTTTATTCATCGTGTGTTCTCCCGTTCTCACATGTGCGATTTCCTACCTGGAAACCCTCTACCCATATATGGCAACAGAGTATTGGGTAAGAATTATTTAGCCAAGTATTCCGTATCTGCTAGTGCCTTTTTGGCTGCGGTCCATTCGGGAGGGTCTACCCATTTGGGCTTACCGCCGTTTTCAACATGACGTTGCCACCAGATTGATGCGTGGAACTCCTTCATGGTTTTTGAGAGAAGACCATCGAGAGCGTCTCGGAGCTTTTTAGCATCATCGAAGCATATATCTGATGCGTCTGAAGCTTGGTCTGGATCTAGAGCCGGAACCGGAGAAGGCCTAGCTTGGTCTGATTCATATCCGTTAAGTAACCGGACAATAAGAGGAATTATCCCCTTATCTACAACAATCCCGGTAATAGCAGATGTCTCTCTAGGCTCAATTCGTAAGCTGATACCCCCAACGAGTTCGATTATATGATCCTTAAACACAAGTCCAGCAGCATTCTCGATAACCAGAACCCTACTATCAGATCTGTCCTGCTTAACTCTCAAGCTCATACTACCCCCTGCAAAGAATCAAGATTGCTCAGAAATATCTCGTCGGTCTTCTCGAAGTGTTCGAACAGACTCACCCACTGTGACCAGTTCATAGCAATACTGGTCGAGCCAATATTGCCAGCCCAATTAAGCTCACGTAGGCTAGGACTGTTTGGGTAAACTATTCCCAAGCACAATTTGCCTAGAGCCTCCGGGAAAGCGGCAGAATAAGTAACCTTATGCCCTGTTATTGAGGCCTTGATCCGAACGCAAGCATACCCGTTCTTGCTCTGAACCTTTGGGGACCAGCCGGTAGCGAGAACATCGATTCCGTACCGGTCTTTGAAGAATTTTTTAACCGTTTGGGCATTTATCATCTTGCTCTCCTGTTTGCCCGTCGTGCTTGGCGAAGCGTCTCAGTGTCTTCCGGATTGATGATGACCGGAGTGCCACCGGTTTTGTGGTCGAAGACCATGAACCCAACGACTTTTTGGACTTTAGAGCAACCAACACATGTCTTGGTGTTTGGCAGGACCTCAAGCCTATCTGCTGGTATCTCATGGCCACAACCTTCACAAAGAACCGCTACCGCTACTTGCATCGAATATCTCCTGTGACAAAGAACTGAACCTCGGTATGATATGGCAATAGCGATACTATCAGGGAATATCAAGGCCCGTCAAGAAGTAGTTTGCCGACTTATTCACGATATTCTTGGCCTTGTTGACCGCGTCGAAAAACGCCGGGATTGCGTCGTCACAAAAAGTGATGCTAGTAGGCTTACCAGAGTTGATAACATTAAATTCTAGCTCTGTGGAGCCTCTAAGTACAAAACTAAATTGCGGGCTTGTACATATGTTAGACCCACCGTTGTCGCCAAAGAAAACTTCCGTGCAAGGCGAAGACTTCGCAACAACAGAGCCTTCACTCTGCATACTAAAGGCCATCTCAACGAATTCTACAGCTTTAAAAAACTGTGGCAGAATCTTGCCACCTTTACTGTCTGACAAGAAGACATCTATTGAAATCCGCTCGACTTCGGCATAGCAGTTGCCTTGCCGGTCATCACCTTCCCAATTCAGAGGCGGGTCTTTTTCGAGCACGCAAATGCTCAAGTCGCCAACAGACAGCTCTACAGTATACTTCGTAGTAGGATAGATATTCCCTAGCCTATCGTAGTAAAAGCTAAAGCTCGCTGTGATAGCCATATTACACCTTTTTAGCGGATCGAGAACCGAAAACGCAATAGAAACCAACAGTGCCAATAACAGCACAAACAAGAATACCAAAAGAAGCCGGGAAGCCAATGCAAACCACTAGTACCAGCCCCCACAGCACGGACAAAATACTAGATCCGCTCATGATAAGCAGAAAACCGGTATACAACTGGTAAAAAGCGGCCAAAAAACCAGCTACTATTGACGAGAAACCAAGCAGAATAAATGATATGCCAAAGCTAAGCTTGACAAATTGGGCCAAATATTGTACCATTATGAACCTCTAGGAGCAAACCAAGAACCAGTTACCGAAGCACGCACATCCTGTGGAAGATTAACCCTAGAAGCTGAAACTTGACACTTCACAGACTTCTGCAGGAAAAGCTTGACATAAAAACGCTGAACCTTCCCGTCAGGACGAGTAACCTCAACAGTCGCAACCTCTAAGCCATGGCTGCCTCGCTGGTATAACTCATTCTCATCAACTACAATGTGAGCACAGCCAGAGTGATCGGTGACGGTCGCCATTATGAACTCTCCTATGATTAATTGTTCAACCTACCCAAGTATGGCAAAAGCAGGCCGGTTGGGAATACCTATTGGTGCCCGCAATAGTTACAGTATCCATCCTTATCACAAGATCTCAGATGATTCGCACAATCAGCCGATTCCATGACTACTAACTGGTACAAATCATTATTCACAACAGCGTCAACTACAGCATCCAACGTGCCCTTATCTAGGCCCGGCGAATGCTCAAGGACTTGGCCGTGCAACTGGCATTGATACCCGCCACGACCGTCCTCATACTTATCAAGAGAAAGCTTGACCGTAACGAATCCAGAGCCTCGGACAGCAAGTTTCGCTACCCTTGTAGCTGGGTCGTACTTGTACACCCTCTCGCTCTCATCCGGGATCAGATTTTCGAAATCTCGATCGGCTTGCAACTGCAGATACTTCTGTGTATTCCGCTTGGCTACCTCAAACTGAGAACTCGTGAACGCAGTAGAAGAAATAAAACAGTGAACCCGGTCAGTGGATTTCACATGATCTGGAGAATCACACACAGCAACTAGCTGGTGGCCTGGGATGGTCTTATCGGAGAAGAGCACGGTTGCCATAACAAGCAATACCCTCTCCTCAGTTCCGTTCGGGAGGGTGATATCAACGTATTCGAAGCCATCAGGACAAAATGTCTGGTTCATAACAATCTCCTGTAAGTGAACTGGGTGGACTATATGATATTATGGCAGGTCGGCCTATATGGTGAATTAGGCAATCTGCGTATTCTCATTGACTGGTATCCACCTATCAGGACAGCCATCTAAATCGGCCTTAGCCTGTTGCTCTGTCCATCCGTTGTGAATCAGGACTAGCATTGCTTCGTCGTAAGACGAAGGAACGCTCTGCCAAATATCTCTACCATTGGCCCGGCATCGAGTAGCGATAGCAAACCTTTTAGCACTTGATTGGTTCTGACTCATGAATGAAATAATCCTTTTCTTCGCCAACTAGATCACCCCTCTGATTGGTCAGTCCCCAACAGTATCCTGTTACGTACTGGACCAGCCATTGACCAATAGAATCACAAATGACTCTATAACCAAAGTTCTTCCAATAAACCTTGCGGCCTTCCTGGACCGCTTTTTTGATTTCTTCTAGGGTCACAACGTCACCTCTACTGGCTCAGGTAAGTCGATGATAATAATGGGCGGGAAAGCTCTGTCCAACTCTTCGTTCATCTGCCGAAAGCAATCTTGGTGGAAAGCTTCTCCACCAAAGATTTGGATGTTGTTGCAAACTTCTTCGTCACAGTACGGACACTTGCTCATATCATATCTCCTGTGAAAGAACTGTCAGCCATACTACTATATGGCAGACAAGAAGATATCAAGGAATATCTAATATCCGAACTTCTCAGGCTCTACGTATCCGTCAATAAAAGCCAAAATTTCTTTAGCCAGAGGCCCATCCATAGCTGCGTAAGTGCCATGATAGACGGCACTAAATGTAGTCCGTGAGCACGCATTCTCGCCACCGAAGGCTTTCCAAATATCAGTGATCCGAACATTTAAGACTAAGGAATCGGCTGCGGCTTCTACCTCATCGTCAGAAGTGTCATCGTCGCCATCATCGCCCATGCCAACGACCTCATCGTCAGAAGTATCATCGTCGCCGTCATCACCCATGCCGACGAGCAGACAGATCCTTCCTTCGTCGTCGCAATCGCCAATATTTTCTCTGATCCACGCCAAAGCCTCAGCCTTGGTGACACCGGTAAGACAATTCTTCCAATGGCCATCATAGTCTGGCAACCATGCAGTACCTGGAACATCTACATAAAACTTCTGCTCTTTACTCGCCATTTTTCAACCTCTTCGTGATAATAGGGTGTCCAGTAGATCCGTCAACAACCAACAAGTGAGGCCCGCTCTCTTCGATCAAGCTAAAATCGCTATGAAAACTGTACGAGAGGGCTTTTGAGACTCCAAAGGACGCTAAGTTCCTCTGATACATAACATATGCTCTACCGAGCAAGAACAACAGAGACTTTAGATCCCTATTCCTCGCCACATAAGAATCAGATCCAGGGCAAAGCAAAGAGCCAAGCGACTCAATAGCTGGATCTTCGAGGCCAAGTGTGAGATCCACATAAAATCTCTGCCATGACACACGATGCTTCCAACGCTGCTTAGGCATCGCTGAGCCATGCTTGATGTGTGGTTGCAAGTACTGGTCCACACCATGTCCTGCAACCATCAGATAGTCCCACAACAACGCTAGCTGATGCCCGACTGTGTTTCGTCGATATCTATGCTTGGCTTCAACGGACGGCACGTAGCCCAGGTTGACAACGCGATTTAAGATTTTCTCAAGCTGCGTTGATACCGCGAACTTAGCCTCCAAACCATCCCAACGCTTCAGACCAAATTTCGCGTACAAGCGGTGCCACTCACTGTTCAACTCACGGCCTGTAGATCCGACAATCGTAACAGAGTCTCTCGCCGCTTGGTCAGTCAGCATCCTCCCGCAGATATCGATGACCGCACTCCGATCCCAGCTTGAGTGGCTCCGCATCTTCTCAAAGATCGCCGCATATATCGGGAGCTGCTTGTTCTTCACCACAGCACCGGCCTTCTTAGCCTTCTTGAGAATATTCTTGAAGGCCTCGTATTCCTGAGCCGTAAGTTCGATCGTGTAGTCCGCCATTGTCGTTCTCCTGTGTTCTAGTAACGATCACCACCCGATATATTATGGCAAGTATGGGGACCATATGAATATGGTGCTGCCTAAGGCACAGGTAGTCATCAGAACGGGCAATCGGGGTCATCAATAAATTGCTGCTGTTCTTTTGGTGTCAACAAATAATAAAAGGTCATCTTGACTTCGGATGAGATGTCGGCCTGTTCATTAAGCAAACGATTTCTATCTTCTTCATAGGCTCGGTAGCGGGGAGAATCTATTTTGCATCGTCGCAGCCGTTGATTAAGAATGCCGATAGTCTGACCTATAGATGGCAACTTATTCAGTAATTTACGTGCTTTTTTCACGCTCTCCAGCCGTTGTTCTGATGTCATACCAACCCTTCAAAACAAGAATAGCACTGACTACCCGGATTTGTTCCGGCGGGCCTCTAGACGTTTAGCTGGTCTAGGCACCGAAGCACCCTTACGATCTCGTTGCTTGCGTGCGCACACAATTGGCAAGACCGATTTGGCCTGGGTAAACCTTCCGCACAAAAAGCACCTGGCTAGAGTGAAATCATGCGGTTTTTGGGCAATCAGCCGACAGCCGTCGCAGAAAGATCAAAGCCGTATCCCAGGTATCTGCCAGAGACAGGACTAAGAAGCAATCCACAACACTTATCGTTGCTATATCAACATTACTGGTGTGTAGTGAAATAAAACAAGCCCCAAAACAACGCAGCAAACCTACCAGCCACATTGTGAAAACCATTTGGGATCTTAAAATCCAAACGCGGGCTGTTAATAACGATCCAATTGTTGATCATTGTCATAGTGAAATACAACGCGAGGATCAAAAACACCGTTTGCAAATAAACCATAACAAACCCCAATATCGAAAAAGAACGAAAAATCAAGGCACCTGACGAGGCACCTTAATCAACCTCCAATTGGCATCAAAGTTCGCACTAATGAGCTGCTGTAATTCAGACTCATCTGCGGCCCTCATAACCGTCTGAAGAGTATCTACCAATACTCGCTTCCGCTTGCCATTCGACTTCATATCGCCAACAGGCAAGAACTGACCGAGCTTGACATACCACTCAACCAACTCATCATTACTCAAAATAGACTCCTAGTCATTGAACACAACAATCCTAATACAACCAAACTGCTGCAGGTAAACCACCTGCTGCTGCGTAACAGTAGCCTGTACAAAAGGCTGCCCATTACCCAAGCCCTTAACAACCACTTGTTCAGGAAAGAACCCAGGCTTCCAACCGGCAGTCGAAGCCTCAGTCGAAAAAGTATGCAAATCTGTTTCAGACAAAATGTGACGCGAAATCTCCATGCGGTTCCAATCTACGCTTCTGTCCACTTTAAACTCCTTAATTTAGTACCCATCCCAACAGATGAGAATAAGAAAGTTCCTCCCGCACCTCAATATCCAAGTCCTGCCACAGATAACGCATCGGCATAGGACCATCAACATGCACATGAGCCAAACCCCACGTATGGTTACGCATACTAATGACGCAGTCACCAACCTGAGCAGGCTTTATCCCGTTGCTACTGTCACACCAACGAGCAATCGCTTCACGGATACCGTTGACAATGTCATCATCGGAAGCGTGAGGATTGGTCGTATTCCATTCAACTTCGAAAGTCTTCATGATTAGTCCTTAGGAGCAAAGCCATTCTGCGAACTCTGAGACGCTTTAGCACAAACCTCGTTCGGGTCCCACGATTTCTTAGGACCGTGCTTGTCCACACACTTGATGCAATACTCCGTGTCAGGCAAAACCTCAAGCCTCTCGGATGGTATCGCCTCGCCACAATGCTTACAACTCTTGTCCATTGGTAATCTCCTGTGTGAAAAACCCGCCCTAATATACTATGGCAAGCCAAGTATATTTCAGGAATTATTCCAAGGATACTTTTCTTTGGGTATCTCTACACCATTGACGCTGATCACCTTTTGTCCGCTTGTGTCAAATGTTGTCTCAATCTTTTGGATCTTGCCACCATTATAAATCTTGATGACAGAAGACCCGTCCGCTTCAGGTATTACCTCAGCATCAATCCCCTTATGCATGAGTACGGTAGCAGTGACCTTATCTTGAGGTAGTCCATCAGGCTCAGCATCAGACCAGCAAATGTACGTCTTCGATACTATATCGATAGCTAGATACTGAATCACATCGTGGTTGACCCTAAACACACGATAGTTAGTATCATAACAGCGAAACGGATAAAGGCTGACTTCGAAAGTATCAAAGTATGAGAATAGGGTGTACCTGAGAAAAGCAGAATTGAAAGCGGAATCACCGCTCAAAATACCAGTAAGTAAGCTAGGATGGAGAACTGTCGTGACCTGGCCATCGCGAACGAAGTTCATAGGCTTCAAACCTTGCCCTATTGCAACCT